>ERZ650306.211-NODE-211-length-34410-cov-10.073264_pt1 | contig 34410 bp, 36 predicted proteins | sample MGYA00376242_ERZ650306 | MGnify/ENA primary metagenome ERZ650306 (study PRJEB26733, sample SAMN07839244) | wastewater metagenome | biome: urban; feature: wastewater treatment plant; material: waste water | place: USA: North Carolina | collected 2016-03-31 ... | reverse complement strand
GTGGCCCAATAGCGCGCCGGCCCGCCGCCCAGGGTGGCGGTTTGTGGCGCCAGGCCAAAGGTGTCGCGCAGGCGCGCCAGCACCGGCTGCACATCCAGATACTGGGCGTTGCGGCCGGTGTCGCCCATCGGCATCGCCTCAATCAGCCGCAGGATGAAGCCGTGCTCAATGCAAAAGCCCACCATGGCTTCAATATCGTGCTCATTGACGCCTTGCATGGCCACCATATTGATCTTGATGGGCGCCAGCCCCGCCGCTTTGGCCGCCATCAGCCCATCCAGAATCTGCGGCAGGCTGTCGCGGCCGGTGACTTCGGTCATGCAGTCGCGGCGCAGCGAATCCAGGCTGACATTTAGCCGGCTCACCCCGGCGGCTTTCAGCGCCTGGGCGTGGCGCGCCAGCTGGGTGGCGTTGGTGGACAGGGACAAATCGTCCAGGCCGGGCAGGGCAGAAAGTCGCGCCGCCAGCTCGGTGACGCCCCGACGCAGCAAGGGCTCGCCGCCAGTCAGGCGCACACGTCGTGTCCCCAGCCGGGCAAAGGCACCGATCACCCGCTCGATTTCGTCGAAGGTCAGCCAGTGGCTGGGCTCTTCGAAGTCTTTGAATCCTTTGGGGATGCAATAATTGCAACGCAGATCGCAACGGTCGGTCACCGACAGGCGCACATAGTCGATGCGTCGGCCAAAACGGTCTTGTAGCATGGGCTGGCTCCACAAATGCTGTCTGATGCCCTACACAGGGGCGGGAAAATCAAGCAAGAAACACACCAATTTAGAGCATTCTTATTCACGCGGCCTGCCATCGGTATCACACCCTCTCGATTGCCGTGCCAATTGCCCACCTGGGGCCGCTCAGCACCAACCATCCTGAAGGCAATGCCGTTGGCGTTGACCCCGCACCCGCGCGCCGCGATAATCGCCGCGCTTGCCTGCGCGCTCTTAAGCGTCGCTCACAAAACCCAGCGCAGCGCTCCTGGCTAGGCGTACGACCGCAGACAGTACAACAAGTACGGCAAGGTCGGGCAACAATGCCAGGAGGGTTTTGTGAGCGGCGCTGAGTTGCGCCGGGCTTGCCGTGGCGGCCGGCTGTTTACCGGCTTGCTGGTTGGCCGGGGCATCGCCCGGCATTTTGAAAGATATGACTGATTTTTATGGTTGAATCCTTGTTCAAGCTGCGCGCAGCCGGGGTGAGCGCGCGCGGTGAAGTGCTGGCTGGTCTCACCACTTTTCTGACCATGGCGTCGATTCTGTTCGTCAACCCGGACATTCTGGCCCAAGCCGGCATGGATCATGGCGCGGTGTTTGTCGCCACCTGCCTAGCCGCCGCCATCGGCTCGGCGGTGATGGGCCTGCTGGCCAATTATCCGATTGCCCAGGCGCCGGGCATGGGCATCAATGCGTTTTTTACCTTTGGGCTGGTCAAGGGGCTGGGGCTGCCGTGGCAGACGGCGCTGGGCGCGGTGTTTGTGTCGGGCGTGTTGTTCATGCTGGTCAGCATCACCCGGCTGCGCGAAGGCTTTGTCAACGGCATTCCGCTGTCGCTGAAACAGGCCATCTCGGCCGGGGTGGGGTTGTTTATCGCCCTGATTGCCCTGCAACAGGCGGGGGTGGTGGTGGCCAACCCGGATACGCTGGTGGGCCTGGGGGATTTGCACAAGCCGCAGGCGCTGCTGGCGCTGGCCGGCTTTGCCCTGATTGTCACCCTGGAGCGCTGGCGTGTGCCGGGGGCGATTTTGCTGGGGATTCTGGCCATCACCGCGCTGTCGGCGGCGCTGGGGCTGAGTGAATTCAATGGCGTGTTTGCCGCGCCGCCGTCGCTGGCGCCCACCTGGCTGCAACTGGACGTGGCCGGCGCGCTGGCGCCGGGGGTGTTGAGCGTGGTGCTGGGCTTCTTTTTGATGAGCCTCACCGAAACCTCGGGCACCTTGATCGCCGTGGCCCAGCGCGGGCCGTTTCTGGACGCCGAGGGCAAGCTGCCGCGCCTGAATCGCGCCTTGCTGGCGGACAGCGCCGCCATCAGCGTGGGCGCCTTGCTGGGCACGTCCAGCACCACTTCTTACCTGGAAAGCAGCGCCGGCATCGCCGCGGGCGGGCGCACCGGGCTGACGGCGGTGACCGTGGCGGGTTTGTTTTTGGCCAGCCTGTTTTTTGCCCCGCTGGCCGCCGCCGTGCCGCCGTGGGCCACCGCGCCGGCCTTGGTGTATGTGGCCATGTTGATGCTCAAGGGCTTTGCCCTGCTCAATTGGGACGACATCACCGAAGCCGCGCCCGCGCTGCTGTGCGCGCTGACCATGGCGTTTACTTTCTCGATTGCCGACGGCATCGCCTTTGGCGCCATTGCCTTTGTCACCCTCAACCTGGCCGCCGGCCGCCGCCAGCAGATTGGCTGGCCAGTGGCGCTGATTGCCTCGGTGTTTGTGCTCAAGTATGTGCTGAGCTGAGGCCCGCAGCTCAGCGCCGTGCACAAACCCCGCCTGGCGTTGTTGCACGCACCTGTACTGCCTACGGTCGTGCGCCTGGCCAGGATTGCTTCGCTGAGCTTTGTGAGCCGCGCTTAGTCGAACAGCTCTTCCCACAGCGACTTCTTGCGCTTGCGCGAGTCATGGTCGTGGGAATGGGCGTGATGGCTATCGCTGTGGCGATGGGGCTCAGGGTAGGACGGGTGCTGGGTATGTTGCGGCTGGGGGTAGGGTTGCGGCGCAGGCGCCGCTGGCTGGGCAAACAGGCCGCTGGCCGCGTGGGTCGGCGGGGCGTCGGCGCGCGAGCGCTCGATGATTTTGTCCAGCTCGCCGCGATCCAGCCAGACGCCGCGACATTGCGGGCAGTAGTCGATTTCGATGCCCTGGCGTTCACTCATGACCAGGGTGACGTTGGCGCAGACCGGACATTTCATGGTTGTTTTCCGTGTGTGATGAATGCCGAATGGACTGCCAGCGCAAGCGAAGGTTCATGCCCGCGCTGACAGTCCTGGCTTAACGGCACAGCTTGAGGTTGGTGCGCGTGGCTTTCAGCACGCTTAAGTAGGCGTCGGCGTCGCTGGGCGGGTAGTCGTTGCGGATGGCCTCGTCGCTGCGCGCGGCGTCGGCGGCCAGCGGCGCCAGGGTGGCGCGGCAGGCGGCGGCGTCGCCTGCGCGCAGCTGCGCCAACGCCAGATCGTTGCGCAACCAGGGCTCGCCCAGCCAGTCCAGCGTGCGCTGGCATTGGCTGAGCAGCGGGGCCAGGGTGGCCACTGCGCCGGTGTAGTCCTTGCGGTCGTATTGCTGCTTGAACAGCGCGCGCTGGCGGCGCAGCTGTGCCGGCTCACAGCCAGCGGCCGGCTTCAGGTACAGCCCATCCAGTCCGGCGCGCATGCCGCAAAAATAGCGGCAGCCAGGCGTGCTGGCCACGTTCACCCCTGCGCCCTCACGACTCAGGCGCAGCTCGCAGCGCTCGTCACTGCCGACCGTATCTGGCCGTGACACGCCCTGGGCGTTCAGCTTGCCTTCCACCTGGCAGGTATGTGCATTGCTGCCCATCGTATCCAGTTTGAACGCGCCGGCCTTGACGCTGAGTACGCCCCAGCCGCGTTCGGTGACATACACGCCATCTGCCGGCGCGGCGGCGTGCGCCAGCAGCGGCAAACAGCAGACGGCAAGCAAGGCGGAACGGATGATCATGGCGGCTCTCCTGATATTCGGCAGGCAATAGTGTAGCAGGCTCTCGTGGGGTCGCCGGCCAGCAAAATGGCCCACCGACGGCTGTCTGGTGGGCCATTTTGCTGGCGAAATCGAGCCAACCGATCAGCGGCGGTTTTTCACCAGGCCAATCAAGCGCTCCAGCAAATGCTGGTCTTGCTCGTTTTTCAGCAGCGCGCCGGCATGCGGTGGTGCGCTGGCGCCGCTCAGGCTGGCGGCCAGCGGCGCTTCGCCTGGCGTCAGCCGTTCGTCGGCCAGCAGGCGCAGCCAGTCCAGCAGCTCGGAGGTGGAGGGTTTTTTCTTCAGGCCGGGCAACTCGCGCACGGCCAGAAACACCTCCAGCGCCTCGCCAATCAGCTGCTCGCGCAGGTCGGGGTAGTGCACCTGCACGATCTGGCGCAAGGTGTCGGCGTCGGGAAAGCGGATGTAATGAAAGAAACAGCGACGCAAAAACGCGTCGGGCAGTTCTTTTTCATTGTTGCTGGTGATCAGGATGATTGGCCGCTGACGGGCGCGCACCTGCTGGCGGGTTTCGTAGACGTAAAATTCCATCTGGTCGAGTTCGCGCAACAGGTCGTTGGGAAACTCGATGTCCGCCTTGTCGATTTCGTCGATCAGCAGCACCGGCGCCTGTTCGGCGTCAAACGCCTCCCACAGCTTGCCCTTGATGATGTAGTGGCCCACCTCCTGGCTGCGCGCCTCGCCCAGTTGGGCGTCGCGCAGCCGCGAGACGGCGTCGTACTCATACAGGCCTTGCTGCGCCTTGGTGGTGGACTTGATTGGCCAGACAATCAGCTCACGGCCAAGCGCACGGGCGATTTCCTCGGCCAGCATGGTTTTGCCGGTGCCAGGCTCGCCCTTGACCAGCAGCGGGCGTTGCAGGGTGATGGCGGCGTTCACCGCCATCATCAGGTCGGCGGTGGCGACGTAGTGGTCGCTGCCTTCAAACAGGGTGTGGCTCATTGGCGGATGAACTGTTCTTCCAGGGTGTCCAGCGTGATGTGCCATTTGGCCATCATGTATTGCAGCAGGGCCATTTCCGGCTCGCTGATGGTGTCGTCGGCCTTGCACAGGTCCAGCGCAATCGCGCAGGTGAGCAGGCGCTTTTGGTGGTCGGTGACTTCATCCAGCACCAGATCGGCGCGGGCGCGGTCCACCAGGTGGATGCTGCCGTCCGGCTCGGCTTCGTCGCTGATGTCGTTGCAGTAGTCGTGGAACAGGGCCAGAAAGGCCTTGCGCTCCAGACCCAGCAGGGAGAGCAGATCCAGGCGGTCAAAGCTGTCGAGCTCGCGCGGGTCCATTACACCGTCGCCCATCATGAACATGCACAGGATGCGGGCAATCGCCTGCGGGCTATTGGGGGCGTAACGTTTCATGCGGACTCCTTGGCAGCTGCGGCGACAAGCTCGGCGAGCCCGGCGCGTTGGATGAACGCCGCCGGAATCGGGGCGATCTTGCGGGTTTGATAATCAAAAAACACGATGCCGGTTTTGACGCGGGCGATTTCTTTGTCGGCGGCGGGGTTTTCCAGGTGGTAAAACATGTCAAAGCCGTAGGCGTTGAAGTCGCCCAGGCCCACGCGCACGCGCAGGGCGTCGCCATGGAAGGCCTCGGCGCGGTATACCACCACGGCGTCGGCCAGCACAATGCCGACGCCTTCGATGTCGATTTCGCTGTAACCCAGCGATTTGAAATATTGCAGACGGGCTTCGTGCACCAGCGACAACACGGCGTCGTTGCCAAGATGGCCGCCGTAGTTGATGTCGCCGATGCGCACGGTGACGGTGGTGTCGAATTGCCAGGCGTCCGGCAGGGTCAGTTTGACGCGGGCCAAGGCGCGCTCCATTTCTATTACAGAATCAAAACAGCATCGAGTGTATGCGTGGGCTTGTGCTAAATCAACAGCGCGCTAACTGGCTTTGCTAGACTGAACTCAACTGTGCGGCTTTGGGTCCGATTCTGGCGCCCGCTGGCGGCGCAGGCCGGCGCAGACGGGCGGGAATATCGCTTGGTCTGGCGCGCGGCATTTGCCAATTTCAAGGAGCATGTCATGTATCAACGGATTTTTGTCCCGGTGGACGATAGCAGTACTTCGCGCCGCGCGCTGGATGAGGCCATCAAGCTGGCCCAGCACACCGGGGCAACGCTGCTGCTGGCCCATGTGGTTGATCTGGCCCAGTTTGGCTGGGGTGGCACGGAGTTTCTGGATGCTTCCGAGTTGCAGAAGAATATCAAGGCTACCGGCGAGGCGGTGCTGAATCAGGCACGCGAAGCCGTTGAGGCCGCTGGCTTGCCATGCAGCGCCGTGCTGCTGGAAAGTTGGGGCGACAAAATGGCCGAGGTATTGGTCGGTGAAGCAGAAAAAGAACAGGCCGAACTGATCGTGATGGGCACCCATGGCTTTTCGGGCTTGATGCACCTGCTGATGGGCAGTGTGGCCGAAGGTATCATGCGCCGCGCCAATGTGCCGGTGTTGCTGGTGCGCTCGGATGAGACGCCGGATGCAGGCGCGCCGCCGGCGGTGATGTAAGGGCGAAGATAAACACCCCCGTTGCGCATCAGGCTGCTGGCCGATGCGCAACGGGGGTGTTTTTTTGGCTGGCGCCAAAAGCATCACGCCATCCGTTCGCTGCCAGGCGGGGGATGGCGTGATGGGTGCAGCTGTCGGGCAACGGGATGGTTTATCATGGGGCCAACCATGACAAACCATCCAGCGCCGTGAAGACAGTCGCAACAAGCGGTGGTTCACGGCGACGCAGCTCGGCATGAGAATCATGCCGCTTGCCCCTGCGTGGCGCGCAAGCGTGCCGCTTGCAGTGAGGATTTTTCAGGCTCAGGCCTGGGCAACCGGGTCGGTTTGCATTTCAGCCTGGGCTTTGACAGCTTTGCGCAGGCTCTTGTACAAATCCGGGTGGGTGTCCTTGAGGTACTCGATGATTTCAAAATCTTCGCGCTTCACCTTGGACAGATCCACTTGCTCGATATGCACCAGACGCAGCAATTCACGCACCGGTTTGGGCATGTTGCGACCGGATTCATAGCGGGAGCCGCCGGATTGGGTGACGCCAATCTTGCTCCAGAATTCTTGTTGGTTCAGGCCGAGCTTGCGGCGGATTTCCCGTGGGTTAGGGATTTTTTCAAACAGTTTCATAACGTTTCCTCTCGTCGTAATGGCAGCGTACGCCCCGCACTAAGGTTATAAGTCAAATCTGGAAAAATTCCAAACACATAGTGTGTGATTGACCATGCATTGAGGCAAAAGTTCTACGTACTTCCACGTAGTATTTTACCGTGCCTTGTGCGGACGACAACGGAATGGCGAAATAAAGTTGGGTAAAAACCACAACGCGCCAATCTGGGCCATCGCAGTGATGATGAGAGGGGTGGTAAATTCAGAGGGGAAGGGGTGGCGAGCCTGACCCCCGGCACTTGCAATAAGCGGCTGTGGCTGCTTCCTTCCGGACCTGACCAGGTTCACCACCTTGCAATGCGGGGAGACCCGCCATAGAACTTCACATCTTACCCAATATCATCACACAAGGCAAGCCTGCATGTATTGCCTGTTACCAAGCCTGCGCACGGTATCGGAACCGCAGGCCAGTAAGGGCCACAATCATGTGCCGGATGTTTCCTTTACCAGGTGAATAAAATACTGTTGTAATTTCGCAACTTTTGGTCCCACCACCGCGCGGCAATACGGCTGCCCCGGATGTTGGTCAAAGTAGCGGTAGTGCGCCATCTCTGCCGGATAAAACACCCCCGCATCCACCACTTGCGTGACGATCGGGTCTGGCCAGTGGCAGGCGTGTGCCAGCTCGGCCATGACGCTTTCTGCTTGGGCGCGCTGCCGCGCGTCATGGCAGAAAATCGCCGAGCGATACTGCGTGCCAATGTCGTGCCCTTGCCGATTTAACGTGGTCGGATCATGCACGGCAAAGAACACTTCCAGCAATGTACTGAATGCAATGAGATTTTCGTCAAACGTGATGCGCACGGCTTCAGCATGTCCGCTATGGCCCTCGCACACCTCGGCATAAGTCGGATTGGGTGTGTACCCACCGGTATACCCCGAGCGAACGTCATGCACCCCACGCAAGCGGGTAAATACCGCTTCCAGACACCAGAAACACCCACCCGCCAGGGTGGCCGTTGCCAGTGGGGTCTGTTCGAGTGCAGTCATCATCACATCCTGTACGTAGAAATACTTAGTGCAGCTACTGAGTACGGTATATGGGGTTTAGCGGAAAATTTCCAGCTTTTTTTTAAAAAAATTCCAATTACCTTGCGCCAGCATAGCGGCGGACAGTTTCCCGCACTGTTTCTGTTTGTACAGCCACCGTGTCGGAAATTGGCTGGGCATACCCGCCCCCCATGCATAACGCCACCGGCATGCCCTGCGCGTCACACGCATCCAGCACCATGGCGTCACGGGCAGCCAGACCAGCCTGGCTAAGATTCAACTTGCCCAGACGATCGCTGGCTAATGGATCCGCCCCGGCCAGATACACCAGCAAATCCGGGCGGGCACGGGTAAATAATGCTGGCAGGGCACAGGCCAAAGCGGCCAGATAAGGCTCGTCGCCGGTTCCATCGGGAAATTCGATATCCCAGTCCCCGGGATGTTTGCGAAACGGAAAATTCCCGGCGCCATGCATGGAGAATGTGTAAATACTGGCATCCCCCTCACACAGTGCTGCCGTGCCATTGCCCTGGTGCACGTCCAGATCCACCACCAGAGCACGACGGATGCGGCCTTCACGCTGCATGACCCGCACCGCAGTCACGATGTCGTTGAATACGCAAAACCCACTGCCGCGCGCGTAAGCTGCATGATGGGTGCCTCCCGCCAGGTTAACGCCGCAGCCCGACCACAGCGCGCTGCGACATGCTGCAATGGTGGCGCCCACCGAACGTCGGCTGCGCTCCACCAGGCCAGGCGACCAGGGAAAACCGATTTCGCGCTGGGCTGCCGCCGGCAACTTGCCGCTGAATACTTGAGTAATATAGTCGGGATCATGGGCCAGCACCAGTTCATCGGCATGCGCGGCATCTGGCACGCACAATAGCTCGCCCGCAAATGCCGCCACGGCATGGCGCAACATGGCGTACTTTTCCATCGGAAAACGGTGCCCGGCGGGCAAGGGCAGCACAAACTGGTCAATATGAAAAATCTGCATGATGGTGGTCGGTATTTTGTCTGGCTGGCGAGTACAATCCGCTTCTTTTCTTGTGCGCATGTCCGTCTTGCGACGGCGGCGCCAGCATGTGTGTCATGAGAATCTTGCTTGCTCCAATGCAGGGACTGGTTGATGCCCCCATGCGCGCCCTGCTGACCAGCATGGGCGGCGTGGATGCCTGTGTCACCGAGTTTGTCCGCGTCACCCACGCCTTGTTGCCTGCCCGTACTTTTTACCGCCTGTGCCCGGAGCTGCATCACGGTGGATGCACGCCGTCCGGCGTGCCGGTCAGCGTGCAATTGCTGGGCTCAGACCCTGCTTGCCTGGCCGACAACGCGGCCCGGGCGGCAGAGCTGGGCGCCCCGGCGGTAGATCTGAATTTTGGCTGCCCGGCGCCCACCGTCAACCGTCATCGTGGCGGCGCCGTCTTGTTGCGCGAGCCAGAGCTCCTGCATGCCATTGTGCGGGCAGTGCGTGCTGCCACGCCAGCCCAGGTGCCGGTGACGGCCAAGATGCGGCTGGGCTACGATGACACCGCCCTTGCACTGGATTGTGCCCAGGCCCTGGCCACAGCTGGCGCCGCCGAGATTGTGGTGCACGCCCGCACCAAAACCGAAGGCTATCGCCCGCCCGCTCATTGGGACTGGATTGCCCGTATCCGTGAGGCCGTGACGGTGAATGTAGTGGCCAATGGTGAAATCTGGACACTTCAGGATGCCCAGCGCTGCCTGGAGATCAGCGGCAGCCAGGACCTGATGCTGGGTCGTGGTCTGGTGGCCCGTCCCGATCTGGCCGGACAGATTGCCAGCTGGGCAAGCGGCCGCCCCGAGGTGGTGCTGGACTGGCCGGGCATGCGCCTGGTGGTGACACAGTTCTGGGGCCTGTTGCAAGCATACGCCGATGGCGCCTACCCACAGGCCCGGCTCAAGCAATGGCTGGCGCTGGTGGCGCAGGCGTTTCCGGCCGCGCGCCCGCTGCTGGAAAGCGTCAGGCGTCAGCCAGACAGCCATAGTGTGGCCGCTTGTCTGGCGGATGACACCTACTGGCAGGTAGGCAGATAAAGACAGTCAAGCCAGGGTGCGGATTATGACTATGCTATATTCTGGCAATGATATTACAATGGATACGCATTTGTGCTGAGGCGGTCGGCCAATGCGTTGTAAAGGAGGACACATGAGCACAGCGAATCAAGGCATTCTGCTGGTGTGCATGGGCAATATTTGCCGCTCACCGACCGCCGAAGCGATTTTGCGCGCGCAACTGCGCGCCCGCGGGCTGGAACACGATGTGCAGGTTGACTCTGCCGGCACCCATGCTTATCACACGGGCGAAGCCCCGGACGCACGCGCACGCCAGGCGGCACAGGCTGCGGGCTATGCCCTGGATGGCATGCGTGCACGTCAGGTATTGGCGGATGATTTTGCCCGCTTTGACTGGATTCTGGCCGCTGACGCACAAAACCTGGCCGAACTGCGCCGCCGCTGTCCTGCCCAGTGGCAGGACAAATTGCGCCTGATGCGTGACTGGGCAGGGGGCGGTGATGTGCCTGATCCTTACTACGGCGGCGCCCAGGGGTTTACCGAGATGGTTGCCATGCTGGAAACCGCACTGGCCGCCGCACTGGATGCCTGGTATCCCCCTGCAACCGGAGGCAAGCCATGACATCACGCGAGCTTGCACACGCCACTGAGTTGCCCGACTGGCAGCAAGCAGTCGGCGATGTGGTATTTGACTGGTGGGTGGCGGCCCGTCGGCTGGAATGCTCCACCCAGCTGTGCACATTGCTTGGCCTGTCGCGCATGCCCGCAGACCCGCTGGCAGAGCTGAATCAGCGTATTCACCCCGATGACCTGTCGGCATTGCAACTGGCACTGAATGCCTGCTGGCATTCAGCAGATGGTTGGCTGCGCCACGAATGCCGCGTACGTGGCGGCGATGGCCAGGAGCGCTGGATGCTGATCCGCGGCCAATTGCTGGAGCGTGATGGTCTGGGCGCACCACGACATGTGCGCGGGGTGCTCAGCGACATCAGCGCCCGCAAGGCCGACGAAGCCATGCTGCGCCGCTACGAGCATATTGTCGCCACCAGTTCGGACGCCATGTATTTTGTCGATGCCGACTGTCGCATTGTGCTGGCCAATCCGGCCATGACCACCCGCTTTGGCCTGACCCCGGAACAGGTGGTCGGTCGCCCCATGGCCACGGTGTTCGGCCTGGTGGTATTTGATGAGCTCAGCCACGACCTGGCGCGTGCGCTGGCCGGTGAAGCCATGCATTTTCAGCGCTGGATGCATTATCCGGCGCTGGGCCGGCGTTTTGTTGATGTTCACTACGACCCTTGCGGCCAGGCCGGCTCTCCCGCGCATGGCGTGGTGGTCACAGTGCGCGATCTGACCGATTCCGCCCGCCAGGCATTGCTGTTGGCTCAGACCCAGCGTGCGGCGCATATCGGCGGCTGGGAAATCGACTGCCAGCGCCAGGAAGTGTTCTGGACTGAGGAAATGTTCTGTCTGCTGGGGGTGCCGGCCGGCTTGCCCGCGCAAACTTTCCAGCAATGGTCATCACGCATGCCGGCAGCGCAATGGGCTCAGCTGTCGGCAGGCCTGGCTGACGTCACCGCTGGTGTACGGGCTGAATTTGCCCTGGTGGTTGAAGTCGGCGGCCAGGATGGCCGCACACAAGCCCTGGCTTTGCAGGCGCGGGGTGAGCGCAATAGCCGGGGTGAAGTCATCCGGGTATTTGGCTCGCTACAGGATGTCACCGCCCGCCGGCAGGCTCAGGCACAGTTGCGTCTGGCTGCCTCAGTGTTTGAATCCAGCCGCGAAGCCGTGTTCATTACCGATGCCGAGCGACGCATGCTGACGGTCAATCCGGCCTTTTGTACATTGACCGGCCTGGACGCTGTGGCGGTCGTGGGCCAATCCGTGCGTTGCTTAAGCTCCCCACGTCATGATACCATGTTTTATCGCGACATCTGGCGCACGGCGGCGCGTGAAGGCGGCTGGCATGGCGAGGTCTGGGGGGTGAATGCCGAGGGTGAGGATTATCCGCAATGGGCTTCGCTGACCGCCGTGCGCGAAAACGATGGCGCCATCAGTCATTACATCGGCATGTTTGCTGATATCAGCGCGCGCAAGAGCGCCGAGGCACGCGTGCAGCAACTGGTCAATTTTGACAGCCTGACCGACCTGCCCAGCCGCGCACTGCTGCAACAACGCCTGCCTGACATGCTGGCCGGCCATCGCTATGCAGACTCGATTCTGGGTGTGCTGTTCATCGACCTGGACCGCTTCAAGAACATTGCCGATACCTTTGGCCATCGGGCCAGCGATGAAATTCTGCGCCAGGTGGCCACCCGCCTGCAAGGCTGCATCGGCCGCGAAGATTTGCTTTGCCGCCACGGCGGCGATGAATTCGTGCTGGTGCTGGCCAATGTGGATCACGCTACTGAACTGGCGCGCCGCGCCAGCCTGGTGCGCGAGGCGCTGGCGCGACCGATGTGGCTGGATGGCACCGAGCTGGTGCTGACGGCCTCGATCGGCATCAGCGTGTTTCCGCAAGATGGCGACAATGCCGATGAGCTGTTGCGTCGCGCCGATGCTGCCTTGCATCACGCCAAGGCAGAGGGGCGTGACAATGTGCAATTTTTTACTGAATCACTGAATGCGCGTGCGGCGGAGTTCCTACAATTAGAACATAGCCTGCGCCGAGCATTGGGGCGTCACGAGTTCCGTCTGCACTACCAGCCGCAAATCGACATGCGCACTGGTCAACTGGTGGGCATGGAGGCCTTGGTGCGCTGGCAGCACCCTTCGTTGGGCCTGGTCGCCCCCAGCAAATTCATCCCGGTGGCAGAAGATACCGGCATGATTGTTGCGATTGGTGAGTGGGTCATGCTGGAAGCCTGCCGGGAAGCCCAGCGCTGGCGTGAACTTGGGCTGGCGGATGTGCCGGTAGCGGTAAATCTGTCCGCCAACCAGTTCCGTGCCGGTGTGCGGGATTGTGTGGCGCGGGCCCTGGCGTACAGTGGTCTGCCAGCCAACCGGCTGGAGCTGGAAGTCACCGAAAGCCTGGTGATGGGGGCTGCCGACCAGGTGATTGCCAGCCTGCGCGAACTCAAAGAAATGGGGTTGATCTTGTCAATTGACGACTTTGGCACCGGCTATTCCAGCCTGTCTTATCTGAAACGCTTTCCGATTGACCGGTTGAAGATCGACCGCTCTTTTGTCTGCGATATCACCACCAATCCGGATGACGCGGCCATCACCACCGCCATCATTCATCTGGGCCACAACCTGCGTCTGCATGTGGTGGCCGAAGGAGTGGAAACCCGGCAGCAATGGGATTTCCTGCGCGAACAGGGATGCGATCAGGCGCAAGGCTACTGGATCAGCAAGCCGCTGGACAGCGAAGCCCTGCTGGAATTTCTGCGCTCCTGGCAAGGAGGGTTGTCGTCATGACCGCCAGCGCGCCGCGCCTGCCAGCCAGCTTTACCCTGACCCCCAGCCATACGGCAGATGTGGTGCTGCCGTTCACGCCTGGCGAGCGCCGCTTTGGTAGCTCGCCCGTGGTGGTGATCGGCGCATCGACTGGCGGCACCGAGGCGCTCAAGACAGTGCTGTGCCAGTTGCCGGACAACATGCCGCCGATTGTGGTGGTGCAGCACATGCCGGAAATGTTCACTCGTTCATTTGCCAACCGGCTCGACAGCCTGGCCCGCCTGCACGTCAAGGAAGCCGAGCAGGGCGATGTACTCAAGCCCGGCTGTGCCTATATTGCCCCTGGGCACTCTCATGTGCTGCTGTCCCCATCCGGCAATACGCTGACGCTGAGACTGTCTGATGCCCCTGAAGTCAACCGCCATCGGCCATCGGTGGATGTGCTGTTCCGCTCGGCCGCCAATGTGCTGGGCCGCTCAGCAATTGGGGTGATCCTGACCGGTATGGGCCGCGATGGCGCGCGTGGCATGGCCGAAATGAAACAATGCGGCGCCTATAATTTGGCCCAGGACGAAGCCAGTTGTGTGGTATTTGGCATGCCCAAAGAAGCTATTGCCTTGGGTGGTGCGCACGAAGTATTACCGCTGAACCAGATTGCGGCGCGCTTGACCTCGCTATGTGAAAAGCGTATTCATGAGCGGCAACATTAAGTAAACTTATGTGAATTTCTGGCTGAAAAGCCAACTGACGCGGATGGAGAATTCTGGCATGCGCAATTTGGCGCACAACGCGCTTCCTGTGCTGGTGGTCGAGGATGATGCCGACCTGCGCGAAGCGATTGTGGACACTCTTAATCTGGCCGGCTTTTCTACACTGGAAGCCCGTGATGGCCAGTCGGCCCTGGCCTGCCTGAAGCAGGAGCTGGTCGGGCTGGTGCTGTCCGATGCGCAGATGCAGCCGATGGATGGTTATCAGCTATTTGCAGAAATCCGCCAGCGCTACCCAGGCATTCCCTTCATTCTGATGACTGCCTATGGTGTGATTGAGCGCGCCATTGAATTACTGCGCAATGGCGCCTCGCACTATCTGCTCAAACCGTTCGAACCGGACGTGTTGACTGCTGAAGTGGAAAAACACATTCTCAAGCCGCGCTGTAACGATAGCCATGAGCTGATAGCTCACGACCCATCGATGCAGGACGTGCTGCGCCTGGCATCACGGGTCGCCGTCACCGACGCCACCGTACTGCTCAATGGCGAAAGTGGAGTCGGCAAAGAAGTGGTGGCACGTTTTCTGCATCGTCACTCGATGCGAGCCGACGCGCCATTTGTGGCGGTGAACTGTGCAGCCATTCCGGAAAACCTGCTGGAATCCACCTTGTTCGGTCACGAAAAAGGGGCATTCACCGGGGCCAGCAGCGCATTTGCCGGCAAATTTGAACAAGCGCAGGGTGGTACGCTGTTACTGGACGAAGTTTCAGAAATGCCATTGACCCTGCAAGCCAAGCTGCTGCGTGTGCTGCAGGAGCGCGAGCTGGAGCGGGTAGGCGGTTCGCGTACGGTAAAACTGGACGTACGGGTGATTTGCACCACCAACCGCAACTTGGCAGAAGAAGTCAAAAAAGGCGCATTCCGCGAGGATTTATTCTTCCGGGTGAATGTATTTCCGCTGGCTATTCCTGCCTTACGTCAGCGCAAGGGTGATATCGTGCCGCTGGCACGTCATTTCCTGGAAAAATATGCCCCGACGCACAAGCGGCAATCCGCACCAGGCTTATCCCCGGCGGCTATTGAGGATTTGACGGCCTATCGGTGGGACGGTAACATCCGTGAGCTGGAAAATGTCATACAGCGGGCGCTGATTCTGTCGTCCGGAGACAGCATCCTGCCTCAGGATCTGATGCTGCCATCCGATAGCCAGCCTGCCGAGCCGGTGATTACACCGCCGCCCCGGCAAGACCATGCGGCCCATGCCGCAGCGGACGACGACGCCAGTATGTATGTGCTGGAAAAACGGCACATCCTGGATACGCTCGCTGCCGTCAACGGGGTACGCAAGCTGGCTGCCGAAAAACTGGGCATCAGCGAACGTACCCTGCGCTACAAGTTGCAGCGTTATCGCGAAGAAGAAACCGCTCCGGCCGGAGCGCAAGAACAACATACGGCAGAAGTTCTGCCGACTCATCAAATGTCAGGAGAACAGCATGTCTGTACAAGGCATTGATCAGGTTTTGGGTGAAATGCGCGGCGTCTCGGCCCTGGCTGGTGGCCGTGCGCCGGAACCCGTGGTCAGCACGCCGCCCAGCGTGGACTTTGCGGAAGTGCTGCGCTCGTCGATTGAGCAAGTCAACACCGTTCAGCAAACCTCACAGGATCTGCAAAAGCGCTTCGAGCTGGGTGACGAAAGCGTGAATCTGCACGATGTGATGATTTCCTTGCAAAAAGCCAGCCTGTCGTTCCAGACCATGGTCCAGGTACGTAACAAGCTGGTGACTGCATACCAGGAAATCATGAACACGCAAGTGTAAGCACCGGCTGCCCGCCCGGATGGGCAGGCTGTTTCCAAGTCAGTGCAAGCGCACAGTGGCTTTTCCACCCACTGCGGGTGGCAACTACATGTAGATTTTTATGGCAGAGATTGCAGAACAAGGCAATAACCTGAAACAGAATCGTGTCCGCGAGAGCATGGAGCGTTTCCGGGATCTTCCGACCAACAAGAAGAGCCTGCTCTATGTTGGCATTGCGGCGGTCGCGGCACTGGTCATCGGCACCGCTCTGTGGATGCGTGAGCCCACCTGGAAAGTCCTGTTCAGCAATGTGTCTGATAAGGACGGCGGGCAAATCACCACTGCCTTGCAGCAGATGAACGTTCCCTACGAGTTGTCGTCAGGGGGCACCATCGCCGTGCCTGCAGAAAAGGTCTACGAAACCCGGCTCAAGCTGGCTACGCAAGGTCTGCCCAAAGCCAGTGGTGTGGGTTTTGAGCTGATGGACAACCAGAAGTTCGGCATCAGCCAGTTCGCCGAACAGGTCAACTATCAGCGCTCAATCGAAGGCGAACTTGCCCGCACCATTCAGGCTCTGAGTGCAGTGGAGTCGGCGCGCGTGCATTTGGCCATTCCCAAGAACAGCGTATTCTTGCGCGAGCAGCAAAAACCCACCGCCTCGGTGGTGCTCAACCTCAATTCCGGCCGGCTGATCGACCCTACGCAGATTCATGGCATCATGAATCTGGTGGCGTCCGCCGTCCCCGGCTTGCCGCCGCGCAATATCACCATCGTCGACCAAGAAGGCAATATGCTGTCGACGATGGGGGAACTCAACCAGCAAAACCAGAACGGCCTGGATCAGCGTCAGCTCAATTACGTCAAGGAAATCGAGCAGACCTATATCAAGCGCATCGAAACCATTCTTGAACCGATTTTTGGCAAGGGCAATGCCCGCGCTGAAGTCACCGCCGAACTGGATTTCTCGCAACGCGAGCAAACCTCGGAAAACTACACGCCCAATTCTCCACCCAATGCTGCCGCCATTCGCAGCCAGCAGATGCACGAGAGCACCGAGCGCGAGCCGCTGGGGCCGGGCGGTGTACCGGGCGCATTGTCCAATCAGCCGCCTAATGCTGCCGCTGCACCGATCACCTTGCCGGCTGGTACCCAGGCTGGTGTAAGCACCACGGGCCAGGCCACACCTGACAAGAGCACCAAAAAGGACTCTACGGTCAACTATGAAGTCGACCGCACCATTCAGCACGTCAAGATGCCTGTCGGCATGATCAAGCGCGTGTCGGCTGCTGTAGTCGTCAACTACAAGAAAAAAGTGGACAACAACGGCGAAAGCAAGTTTGTGCCGCTGACGCAGCAAGAGCTTGGCCAGATCAATAATCTGGTGCGTGAGGCCATGGGTTATAACCCTGCCCGTGGTGATACGCTGAATGTGGTCAATGCGGCTTTTGCTGATAACACCGCCCGTCCGGCCCTGGAACAGCGCGCCATCGACTTTATCACCGAAAATATTTTCGACATCGCCAAGTGGGGCCTGCTGCTGCTGGTGTTGCTGTACCTGATCTTCGGCATCATCCGCCCGATCGTGCGTGAAGTGATCAACCCGCCGGTACCGGAGGAAGAATATCCGGACGGCCCGGCCATCGAAGGTGGCGAGGGCGAAGGCGAAGAAGGCGACGAAGTCGTGGACGAAGTAGAAATGCAGCGTCGCGAATACGCCGCCAACCTGGAAGCCGCCCGCGAGATCATCCGCAACGATCCGCGCATGGCTGCCCAGATTATCAAGGAATGGATCAGCGATGAGTGATGCCGGCGTGCGCCGTAGCGCAGTCCTGCTGTTCAGCATTGGCCAGCAGGATGCGGTCGAGGTGTTCAAATACCTGGGCCCGAAAGAAGTACAAAAAATCAGTACCAACATGACTCAGATCACCAATCTGAGCATTGACGAGATCGCCACGTCGATTCAGCTGTTCCGCGACGAGGCCAAGATGCGTGCGTCGATCGGTGCTGCAGATGAATACCTGCGTCAGGTGCTGGTGGAAGCACTGGGCGAAGACAAGGCCTCCAATTTGCTGGACAAGATTTTTGCCGGCAATGACAACTCGGGCATCGAAAGCCTGAAGTGGATGGATCCTTCTTCGGCTGCCGACCTGATTCGCAACGAACACCCGCAGATCATCTCTACCATTCTGGTGCACCTGGAGCCGGATCAATCCAGCGCCATCATGCAGCACTTCTCCGAGCGCCTGCGTAACGACGTGCTGCTGCGGATCGCCACACTGGAAGGCGTGCAGCCGCAGGCCATCCGCGAACTGAATGACGTGCTGACTCAGCTGTTGTCCGGTTCCGACCGTGTCAAGAAGAGCGCCATCGGTGGTGTGCAGATGACTGCCGAAATCCTGAACTTCATGGGCAGTTCCTATGAGGCTTCGGCGTTGGGCTCGATCCGTGAATATGACCCGGAGCTGGCGCAACGCATTCAGGACAAGATGTTCGTGTTCGAAAATTTGTGCGATCTGGACAACCGTTCCATTCAGGTCATCCTGCGCGAAATTTCGCCGGAATCGCTCATTACTGCATTGAAGGGCACCAGCCAGGAGCTCAAGGACAAGATCTTCAAGAACATGTCTTCGCGGGCGGCAGAAATGCTCAAGGACGACTTCGAGGCCAAAGGCCCGGTCAAGGTGTCCGAAGTGGAAGCCGAACAGAAGGAAATCCTCAAGATCGTGCGCAAGCTCGCCGACGATGGTCAGATCGTGCTAACCGGCAAGAGCGGGGAAGAAGGCGTTGTCGAGTAAGATCATTCCGGCCGGTGAATTGCAGGGACAGGCGCTGCCCACCCTCCAATTCGCCTCGTTTGGCCAGATCACCCCCAATTCTCGCCTGGCGCGGGTAGCTGCGGCCGTGACCCCCAAGGTGACGCTGCCCGCCAGTGTCGATCTGGGGGCACTGCTGGCCGCTGCCGGTGTGGACGACCCCACGGCCCAGGCTGTCGACTCCAGTTTTGCTGCCGATCCCGTCGAGGCCATCAATGACAGCCTGCCACCCTCAATGCAGCTGGATGCAGATGAGGCCTCTGCCCTGCTGGCGCCAGTAGAAGGATTCGACGAATCCGGTACGGGGGAGGAGATTGCCCTTCAGGAAGACAGCGAGCCGGAACCCGAACCAGAGCCTGCACCACAATGGCCAACCGCTGCCGAACTGGAGGCCATTCACCAGGAGGCCTATCAGGCCGGCTATGATGCCGGTCATGCAGAAGGCTTGGCGCGTGGCGCCGATGCCGGTCACCAGCAAGCATTTGCCCACGCTAGCCAGCAGTTTGCCCAAGAGCTTCAGGCTTTTGCCGACTTGCAAGCCTCCTTTCAGGCCAATCTGACCGAACTGGAAGCCGAAATGGCGCCGGCCTTGCTTAATCTGGCCGTCAACGCCATGCGCAAACTGCTGCATGATCATCTGGCCTGCAAGCCGGATGCCGTGCTGAGCGTGGTTCGCCAGGCGCTGCACAGCATTCCCGGTGAAGTGGCCCGCGCAACCGTGCGCGCCCATCCAAACGACCTGCAAGCACTCAAGACCTTCCTGCCTGCCAATACCCCGGATACTCAGTGGCAATTTGTGGAAGATGCCTCGCTGATGTCCGGTGGCTGCCTGATCGAATTGCCATCTGCCAGTCTGGATCTGACCCTGCAAACCCGCTGGAAAGCCCTGATGGCCACCTTGGGAGCCGATGGCGATGTCAGCGCTTGAACGCTGGTTGGCTTATGTCCAGGCATGCGGCCACACCCTTGAAGAGGCCGCGCTCTGGCAGCCCAAGGGCCGGCTGACCCGCGTCACGGGCATGGTCATGGAGGCTGTTGGCCTGCGTTTGCCGGTGGGCAGCGCCTGTGTGATTGAAATCGACGAACAGCATCATGTGGAAGCCGAAGTAGTCGGTTTTTCCGGTGAATGCCTGTATCTGATGCCTGTGACCAATGTCCATGGCCTGGTGCCTGGCACGCCGGTGTCTGCGCTGATATCGCATCACCCGCCCCAATATGAACATCATGGCGTACCGCAGAACGCCAATGGTCCGTTTGGCCGTCAGGTACCGGTAGGCGCCAGCTTGCTGGGCCGTATTCTGGACTCGCTGGGCCGACCGCTGGATGGACAAGGTCCGATCCATCCTGACGCGTATTACCCGCTGTACGCCCAACCAATCAACCCGCTGGACCGTACTCCTGTGCGCGATGTGCTGGACGTTGGCGTCAAGGCCATCAATGGCTTGCTGACGGTTGGCCGTGGCCAGCGTCTGGGCCTGTTTGCCGGCTCTGGCGTGGGTAAGAGTGTGCTCTTGGGCATGATGGCCCGCTTCACCAAAGCCGATGTGGTGGTGGTCGGGTTGATTGGCGAACGGGGCCGAGAAGTCAAGGATTTCATCGAAAATATTCTGGGCGAAGATGGTTTGGCCCGCTCGGTGGTGGTCGCTGCCCCTGCGGACTCGCCGCCGCTGATGCGTCTGCACGGCGCGGCATACGCGACCGCACTGGCCGAGTATTTCCGCGACCAGGGTCTGTCCGTGCTGCTGCTGATGGATTCGGTCACTCGCTATGCCATGGCACAGCGGGAGATTGCCCTGGCCATCGGCGAGCCTCCGGTGACCAAGGGCTATCCGCCATCGGTGTTTGCCAAACTGCCGCAGTTGATCGAACGCGCCGGCTGTGGTGACAACGGCGGTGCCATCACGGGTTTTTATACCGTGCTATCTGAGGGCGATGATCAGCAAGACCCGATTGCCGACTCGGCGCGTGCCATTCTGGATGGTCACTTTGTGTTGTCCCGCCATCTGGCGGAAGCCGGCCACTACCCCGCCATCGACATTGAACAATCAATCAGCCGGGTGATGGTGGATGTGGTCAGCAAAGAGCAATTGACCACCGCACGCAACTTCAAGCAACTGTATTCGCGCTATCAGCGCAACCGTGATCTGATCAATGTGGGGGCTTATGTTTCCGGCTCTGACCGCATGCTGGACGAAGCCATCCGTCTGCACCCCACCATGGAGGCTTTCCTGATGCAAGCCATGGACGAATCCTTTGACCTGGACGACACCCGGCAACTGCTCGACAGTGTGCTAGTATCGTAACGATGTGATGACATCAAGGTCTGCTGGGCTTTGTGCCATCCATCATCTGCATCACCCCACAGGATGTGTGCATGCCCGTCAGCAAGTATGAATTGTTGATCCGCCTGGCGGCGGAAAAATGCGACGATGCCGCGCATGCCATGAATGCCGCTCGCCAGCGCATGGAAACCGCCAGACAGCGCCTGCAACAACTGGCCCAGTTTCTTGCTGATTATCTTCATCGCCGCATCGCCCGTGGCGAACAGGGCATGAGCAGTGGTCAGTGGGTGGATTACCAGCAGTTCATCGAACGCCTGCAGGAAGCCATCGACCTGCAACGCCGCGAAGTGGACAGTAGCCAGATTGCCTATGACAAAGCCACTGCAGCCTGGCAAGAGGCGCGCAAGAAGCTCAAGGCGCTGGAAAAACTGCAAGAACAGGAAGATCTGCGCGCTCGCTTGCGCGAAGCCAAGCGAGAGCAGAAACAAACCGACGAATTTGCCGCCCGGATTTTCCGGGAGTCCAGAAGCCGCATCTGACGCTACACCGTGACATGGTGCGTAAAATTGCGTAAAGGTTTCTGGAATGCAAATTGCTTGATCACGCCAAAACCTTGTCCAGAGGGGCGCCTGCAATGACGATAAAAGTGACTTCCCAGTCCACGGCAGCTAACGCTGCTACTTCCCTGTTTCGCCAGCCCGGCGCACAGGGTGATACCTCCGACCTGTTCGCCAGCTTGCTGGCCGGACTGGGCGATACCTTGTTGACAGACCCCAAGACCGGCTTGCTGGGTGATGATGCTGCGCTGTCGCCACTGGCGCGCAAACTGAAAGCCGCCAAAGCCGGAGATCAGCCACAGCAAAGTCAGTCAGACCTGAATGCCATGCTGGGCGCCGCAGCCTTGCTGCCACAAGTCCAGCAAGCCTTGGCACAGCAGCTGAATACTCAGAAGACAGTTACCGGTCAGGAAGGTGAAAGCCGCGCTGGCACGGGCACCCCAGGCGTAGATCCCGCTTTGTTGGCAGCCATTGCTACCCATGGCCGCCTGAACGCACAGGCCGGCACAGAGCAGGGGAACACCAGCGATGGCAAGCCTCAGGCTCAACCGGGTATGCAAGCGCTGGCCAATGCCTTGGGCCAGAAGCAAGGCGAGGGCAAACCCGCTGAAGTGCAGGCCAGCAACCAGACGGCAGCCCCGGCAGAAGTTGCCGCCACCGGCCAGAAAACCCGTCCGGAAGCGGCAGATTTTACCCAGACCTTGCGCGAAGCCGCCGCCCAGGCCGCTGCAGATACTCCCGCTCCAGTTGCCGCAGATGGCCGTCAGATTCAGGTGGCAGTGCCCAGCGCTCAGCGTGGCGCGCCACAGCATGTGGTCAGTATCCCCACCCCGGTTGGCCAGCCACAATGGACCGATGATGTGGGCCAGCAGGTGGTGGTGATGATGAACGCCAAGCTGGAAACCGCCCAGTTGCAAGTCACGCCGCCAGATATGGGCCCGGTGGAAATTTCACTGAAGATCGGTAGCGACGGCGCTGCTCAGGTGTCTTTTGTGGCAGGCGTAGCCGAAACCCGTCAGGCATTGGAACAAGGCATGCCGCGCCTCAGTGCCATGCTGGCCGATAACGGCATCCGCCTGGCAGATGCCCAGGTTTCGTCCGGTCAAGGTCAGGCCTTCCGTGACAATACCCAGTTTGCCCAGCAAGGTCAGCAAGGTGGTGGTCAATCTGGCCACGGCCAGCAAAGTGGCCATGTTCCAGGCAGCCAGGATCAGGCTGTACTGATGAACTTGCCCGATAGCGCCATCACCAGCCAGTCCGTGTCCAACAACGAAGTCAGCATTTACGCATGAGGCAGATTGCGACGGGAGATCAGCGGCTGTTTGCACGCTGATTTTCCGTCATCAGGACACCGGGCATAATGGCGCAATCAAATGCCAGGACATGCGTTCGTCACGGCATTGTGTTAATGTTGCGCTAGAAAAATTAATCAGCACTATCCGGGAAAATCTGGAAGAATAATTCGCTGTCTGCACAGCACCATCAACATCAAGGTCGTAACCATGGCACAAAGCAAGGCAACTCCGGTGGCACCCAACCAGAAAACCCCTGGCAACAAGCGCATGCTGATGATTGGCGTGGCGCTCTTGGTCGCGCTGTTGCTCCTGCTCGCTGGCGCAGTCGGCTATCTGTTCCTGAACAAAAACAAGGAACACGGCGATGAGCCGACGCTGGGGGCACCGGGCACTCTGCCGGTCTTCGAAAAGATGGAACCGTTCGTGATCAACCTCAGCGGCGAGCAAGGCGGCATGCTGCAGGTAGAGATGGAGACCGAACTGGCTGCAGAATCTTCGCGTGAGATCGTCAAGGCTTACAATCCGAAGGTGCGTAGCGCCATCATCATGCTGCTGTCGTCGAAAACTTCGCAGGAACTGGCCACGGCTGAAGGCAAGGCCAAGCTTCGCAATCAGATCCGCAAGATCATCAATGAAACCATCGGTGCCAGCCCGGATCGCCCGCTGGTGGTTGGTGTGGTGTTCACCTCGTTTATTGTTCAGCAATAATAGGGGCTAGGCATGGCTGACGACATTCTTTCTCAGGACGAGGTTGATGCGCTACTGCGCGGGGTCTCGGGCACATCCGAGGCCGACGACGCGCATATCGCCCCCGTCCGGCCCTATGACATCGGTCGCCAGGAACGTATCGTTCGGGGCCGGATGCCAACCCTGGAAATCATCAACGAGCGTTTTGCCCGGAACCTGCGGATCGGCCTGTTCAACTTCATTCGCCGCAACGCCGAAATCTCGGTGGGTCCGGTGCGCGTGCAGAAGTACAGCGAATTCATCCGCAATCTGGTGGTGCCGACCAACCTGAATCTGGTGCATGTCAAACCACTGCGCGGTACTGGCCTGCTGATTTTCGATCCGGATCTGGTGTTTCTGGTCGTGGACAATATGTTCGGCAGTGATGGCCGCTACCATGTCCGTGTGGAAGGCCGTGACTTCACCCCGACCGAACAGCGCATCATCCGCCGCATGCTGGACGTGGTATTTACTGAATACCAGAAAGCCTGGGAGCCGGTATACCCCATTGAGTTCGTGTTCATGCGCTCGGAAATGAACACCCAGTTTGCCAATATTGCCACGCCGACCGAAGTGGTGGTGGCCGTGACATTCCGCATCGAACTGGGTGCTGGTGGCGGTGATTTCCACGTGTGCATGCCGTATTCGATGGTGGAACCACTGCGCGATTTGCTCGCCTCCACCATGGCAGCAGACCGTACCGAAGTGGATAACCGCTGGGTGAATCTGCTGTCCAAGCAGGTTCAGGTTGCCGAAGTGGATCTGGTCGCCACACTGGCCGAAGCCCAGATCACCCTGGGGCAGATCCTCAACCTGAAGAAGGGTGATGTCATTTCGGTGGAGATTCCCGAAACCATCAACGCTTCCGTCTCCGGTATCCCGGTGGCAGAGTGCCATTACGGCACCATCAACAATCAGTATGCATTGAAGGTCGAGAAAATCTTGGCCGGGACGCAAGAAATGAGCGAGCTGGCCATTCCCCGTGATTTCCGGCTCAACAAACCTAATCTGAGTGGGCAATAATAATGACGACTGAAAACTCTGTCAGCATGGATGATTGGGCGGCTGCCATGGCCGAACAGGCTTCGGCCACCGAAGCCGCAGCGCCTGCCAGCGCCCCCGCTCCGGCAGCATCTTCCACCCCGCAGCCGGCCATCAATCTGTTTCAGGATTTTGCTGGCACGCCGATGGACATGAGTGCCGGAGGTGACGCAGCAGCCCAGAATCTGGACATGATTCTGGATATTCCAGTCAACATGACCGTGGAGTTGGGTCGCACCAAGATCGCCATTCGCAATCTGCTGCAACTGGCACAGGGTTCGGTGGTGGAACTGGATGGCCTGGCTGGTGAGCCGATGGACGTGCTGGTCAACGGCTGCCTGATTGCCCAGGGCGAAGTGGTGGTGGTCAACGACAAGTTTGGTATCCGCCTGACCGATATCATCACCCCGTCCGAGCGCTTGCGCCGCTTGCAAAAATAACGCGTGTGATCTCCGTGCGTCGCACCCTCTTCCTTGCGCTGCCCTGTTGGGCAGCGCTTGCTTTTCCGGGGCTGGCCTTGGCCACTACCGTAGCACCTGCGGCCACCAGCGTCGAACTGTCGCCGGTTTCTACATTGCTGCAAACCGTACTGGCCATGGCCGTGGTGCTGGGTGTCATTCTGGGACTGGCTTGGCTCGCACGCCGGGTCAACCCCATGGCGCTCACTGGCAACCCTGCCAGCCTGCGCGTGGTCTCCGGTGTGATGGTGGGCCAACGTGAGCGGGTGGTGGTGGTCGAGGTGCAAGGTAAATGGCTGGTGCTCGGTGTAGCCGCACAGTCGGTCAACTTACTGTGTACACTGGACAAGCCAGAGGATGTCCCAGCTGATGTGCCAGTGGCACGCGGGGCATTTGCCGACAAGCTGCGCACTCTTCTAGAATCTCGCGGCATCAGCCTGCCAAAGAAACCATCATGAAGTTGCACTCTTTTATTTCCGGCTTACACACACGGCTGAGCCGTCCTGGCTTCTGGCTGGTGCTGGCGCTGTCCGTGGTAGGCATGCTGGCCAGCGGCGTCTTGTGGATGGAGCCGGCGATGGCCGAAGGCCTGCCGATGATGAACAGCACGCCCGCGCCCGGCGGCGGCAACAACTATTCGTTGTCGCTGCAAATGCTGCTGTTTTTGACTTCGCTCAGCTTTATCCCCACTGCGCTATTGATGATGACCTCATTCACCCGAGTGGTGATTGTCTTGTCGCTGCTGCGCCAGGCGCTGGGCACCATGCAGTCGCCGCCTAACCAGGTGATTGTTGGGCTGTCCCTGTTCCTGACCCTGTTCATCATGGGGCCAGTGCTGGACAAGGTGTATAAAGAAGCCTGGGTGCCTTTCTCGGAAGACAAGATCAATTTTTTGCAGGCGCTGGACAAGGGCTCAGTGCCGATGAAGCAGTTCATGATGCGCCAGACCCGCGAAAAAGATCTGGAGTTCTTCATTGAAGTCTCGCAAAGCCCCAAGCCGCGCGGCCCAGAAGACATCAGCATGAAAACCTTGGCGCCCGCTTTCATCATCAGCGAGATGAAAACCGCCTTCCAAATCGGCTTTATGATCTTTATTCCCTTTTTGATCATCGACTTGGTGGTGGCTTCCATCCTGATGGCCATGGGTATGATGATGGTGTCGCCAGTGACCATTGCCTTGCCATTCAAGCTCATGCTGTTTGTGCTGGTGGATGGCTGGACCCTGCTGCTGGGGTCGCTGGTGCAAAGTTTTTACGTCAGTTAGCGAGGATCGCCATGACTCCGGAATTCGTCATCAATCTGGTGCAAAATGCCTTGTTCATGCTGATTGTGGTGTCCGCGCCGATTATGGCGGTGGCGCTGCTGGTGGGTTTGCTGGTCAGCGTGCTGCAGGCAGCCACCCAGATCAACGAAATGACGCTGACCTTCATCCCCAAGCTGCTGGCCATGTTTGTCGTGCTGGTGGTGGCGGGGCCGTGGATGATCAACACCTTGATGGACTACACCATCCGTTTGTTCACCAGCATTCCCAACGCTGTCGGCTAAAAGGCTGTCGCCGCTGTGTTTCCCGCCGCCCTGCATCTGTCTGATGCGCAAATCTCTGCCCTGCTCAGCCAATATTTGTGGCCGCTATTCCGCATTCTTGGTTTTTTCATGGCCGAGCCGCTGTTCAGCTCGCGCAGCATTCCACGTCGCGCCAAGGTGATCATGGGCATCATGCTGACCATCATGATTTCACCCTTGCTGCCGCCGATGCCGGTGATCCCGGTGATTTCTGGCGCCGGATTATTGGTGTTGATGCATCAGGTGCTGATTGGCCTGGCCATGGGCTATGTGATGCGCTTGATGCTGACAGCAGTGGAAATGGCCGGCTTTTTCATCAGTTCGCAGATGGGCCTGGGTTTTGCCATGTTTTTTGACCCACAGCACTCAGGCCAGGTGCCGACCATCTCCCGTTTGATGTCTCTATTGGTTTTGCTGCTGTTGATGGCGATGAATGGCCATCACCTGATGCTGTCCACCTTGATCGACAGCTTCAAGGTGTTTCCCATCACTGCCGACGGTTTGCCGCTGATCAGCTATCGCCTGCTGGCCGAGTGGGGGGCCGAGGTGTTTTCACTGGGTTTGCTGTTGTCCATGCCAGTGATGGCGGCGCTGCTGATCGCCAACGTGGCGATGGGCATCATGACCCGCGCGGCGCCGCAGTTCAACGTGTTCTCGTTTGGTTTTCCGCTGACCATCACCATTGGTTTTGTGGTGCTGTACTTCATGATGCCGTACTTGATCGGGGCCACCCAGATGCTTTACCAACATGGCACGGAACTGGTGCTCACCCTGATCAAGGCCAAAGCCGAGCCCTGATGATACGGCAGCTGCGCAGCTCAGGCTTCAGCCAGCGTCAGCATATCGGATTCCAGCCAGCTGCCCGGCACAATAAAACCCCGCCCGGCTTCTTGCCACACGCCATCGCCGTTCTGTTGCAGGACGGCGATTTGCTGCGGACTGTCATAATCAGCCAGCTGTGCACGCAAACTCGCCGCACTACCGCCTCCGGTCTGCTCGCCACCAGCAGACCCCAGCCAGCGCAGGCGCGGCAAATGCATGTAGCGCACCGAGGCATTTTGCTCACCCGGCCAGGGCTCTGCCAGTGGCCGCCACCAGCCCGCTGGCGCCAAAGGATTCAAGGGCGCCGGGGTGACAGGGGCATCACGGTGAAAAAATCGCCCGCGCAGCAGCGTACCCACCTGGCAATTCTGCCAGCCAGCAGGCAACACGGCCTGTGCCAGCGGATGCCGGCTCAGGCGCAACTGCTGCTCCAGCTTGGCAAACTTGCGCAACCAGGCGTCGTGCAGATCAGCCCCCACCGCCTGACGGCCGACCACCAGATAATATTTGCAGGCCACTTCCACATGCCAGGGCTCGCCATCCAGCCGCAGCAAGAGGTCGAACTCGCCCAGCGTGCGCCCGCCATCGCGCACCGGCAGATTGGCGTGCAGCTCGCTGCAATGCGGCGCCAACTGGCACCAGGCCCACAGCAGCGCCTCAACATAGCGCCCTAGCCGACGGCAGGCCGGGCGCTGTGCCAAGATAGCCAGCAAAGGGGCGGGGTCGCGATCCAGTTGATGCAGCAAAGCCAGGCCATGCGCCCCCAACAGCCGCTCGCGCGGAATTTCGCAGCCGGTGTGCCAAGGCGCCGCGCCAAGCAGCAATTCGGCCAGATCGCGCACCACGGCGTGCTGAAAGTCTGCGGATGCCGTCATTGTGCGCGGTCGGGCGCGTGCCGCTCGATTTGCTTGAGCATGCCGCGCAGGATGTCGATTTCCTCGCGTTGCAGCTGGCTGCGGTTAAACAGCGTGCGCAAACGGCGCATCAGCCGCTCGGATGGGCGGCGCTCAAAAAAGCCGATATGCGTCAGCGTGTGCTCCAGGTGCTGGTAAAACCCTTCCACCTGCTGTTGCGTGGCGGATTCCACTTCCGGGCGCAGGGCGTCCAGATCTTGCCCGGTGTGGCTGAACAGCTCATAAGCCAGCACCTGCACCGCCTGGGCCAGGTTCAGCGAAAAATACGCCGGATTGCCAGGAATGGTCACCAGCACATTGCACAGCTCGACTTCCTCAATCGACAAGCCAAAGGTTTCGTTGCCAAACACCAGCGCCACCTGCTCGCCGGCGGCGGCGCGCGCCAGCAGCGATGGGCACGCTTGGCGCGGGGTGAGCAGCGGCGTGGCGATTTCGCGCCGGCGGCTGGTCAGCGCCGCCGCCACGCTGACATCGGCCAGGGCTTCTTGCAGGCTGGCGCACAGCGTGGCCTGCTCCAGCACATCCGCCGCGCCAGAGGCCAGCGTCACCGCCTCTGTGCTGGGGAATTCCCGTGGGGCCACCAGCGTCAGCCGGGTCAGCCCCATGGTTTTCATGGCGCGCGCGGCGGAGCCGATATTGCCAGGATGCGACGGCCGGGCCAGCACCACGCGAATATTTTGCAGCGCAGAGGCTGCTTCGGGTTTCATCATTGGAAAAATCACATTAAAATGCAGAGCATTACCAAACCCGAAAAGTGTTTCGGGTTTTTTTGTTCATTAACAGACTTCCAGCGCGCGTCGGCCTTAAATGGGTCGGCCATCACTCGCCAGCGTCGGCGCGCGCACTATCGAAAGGCCATCCATGCATCCGATGCTCACCATCGCGGTCAAAGCCGCCCGTCGCGCCGCCAGCGTCATCCAGCGCGCGTCCAACAATCTCGACATCCTGCGTCCCGAGCAAAAACGCCCGAACGATTTTGTCAGCGAGGTTGACCGCGCGTCCGAGCAAACGATCATCGACACCCTGCGTGAGGCCTACCCGGATCACGCCATTCTAGCAGAGGAGTCCGGCGCCTCCCGGATGGGGAAGTCTGAATATGAGTGGATCATTGATCCGCTGGATGGCACCACCAACTTCATCCACGGCTACCCGGTATATGCCGTGAGCATTGCCCTGAGCTTCAAGGGCCGCATGGAGCACGCCGTGGTCTATGACCCGACGCGCAACGACCTGTTCACCGCTACGCGCGGACGCGGCGCCTTCCTGAACGAGCGGCGCATTCGCGTCTCTAAGCGCACCCAGCTCAAAGACTGCCTGATTGCCACCGGCTTTCCCTTCCGCCCGGGCGATAACTTCAAGCAGTACCTGGCCATGATGGCCGACCTCATGCCGCGTACGGCGGGCCTGCGCCGCCCTGGTGCTGCCGCACTCGACCTGGCCTACGTCGCCGCAGGTTATGCCGATGGCTTTTTTGAGTCGGGCTTGTCGATCTGGGATGTGGCAGCTGGCTCGCTGCTGGTGACCGAAGCAGGCGGTTTGATCGGCAACTTCACTGGTGAAGCGGACTTCCTGGAACAAAAAGAATGCCTGGCTGCCAGCCCGCGCATCTATGGCCAGTTGGTACCTTTGCTGGGCAAATACAGCAAGTTCGCCAGCGCAGGCGAGAAAGCCGCCCTGCGCCAAGCCGATGCAGCTGCCGACACCGAGCCCACACCAGACGCCAACTCCACCGAGGCCCCGGACAGCGATACTGCAGCAACAGAGGCCCCACGCGCCACTCTGAGCGCCAAGCGCGACGATGTGGCCCCCTTCTGAGCTGCGTGCAACAATATCCCCGCCCTCTTGACGAAACCCTGCACCGCCCATGCCCCACTACCACGCTCCCTTTGAAATCCATGTGCATGGCCAAGTGCCGCTGCGCCCGGGCACGCGCTTTGAGCAGTTGCAAGAAGCGCTCAAGCCGCTGTGGATGTATGCGGGAGCACGCTCTCTGGCAGACGGTGCAACCAGCGCCTACGAAGAAGAGCCAGGCATCACCTACGACCCCAAAAGCAGCGTACTCAGCATGTGCTGGACTGTGGCTGGCGACGAGGACTTTCGCCAAAGCCTGGACGAAATGTGCATGGGCCTGAACGAGCTGGCTGAACATGGTGCAGCCATTGAGGTCACGTTCTACGATGCCGAATTCGATGAGGATGAAGCGGACGAAAACGAGGCCTCGCGCGACGATTTTTTGATGCTCTTCGTCGGCCCCACCCCCGCAGCCATCATGCAGGTGCAACGCGATTTGCTGGTGCAAGACGTGGTCAACCTGATGGAGCGCCACTTTGACGGCGCCGAACTGGGCGGTGTGGTTGCCGAGATCGACAAGCTGTTCAGCCAGCGCTTCGACGCCCTGGTAAACTCGCTGGAGATTGGCAAGCCCCCGCGTGGCCCTGGTGGCCCCAGCGGTGGTCACGGCGGTGGTGGTGGCCGTCGCCCGCGCCACCTGCACTGATCTGCGCCGCCGGTTCGCGGCGCATGCGCTGCTTGTGGGGGCAAGCCCAGCGGCACACCTCACTCATTTCTTCCAGGCATTGGGTGATTTCTCTCGTCGCTTCAATGCGCATGTGCGTTCGCGCTACCCTATGTCCTGGCCATCGCCGCCTTGTTGCCCATGAGCACTGATCTTCCGTATCTGCGTTCCTACCCCGCTTCGTTGCAGGACCAGGCGCGTGATCTGTTGCAGCAGGGCAAGCTTGGCGCGGTGCTGCTGCGCAAGTACCCGCAGGCGCATGCCGTGCGCAGCGACAAGGCGCTGTATGACTATGCGCAGGAGCTCAAGGCACGCTACCTGCGCAACGCAGGCACGGTCAACAAGGTGCTGTTCGACAACAAGATCCACGTAGTGCGCCATGCACTGGGTTTGCACACCGCTGTGTCACGCGTGCAGGGCAACCGGTTGGCCGCCAAACAAGAGATTCGCATTGCCGCGATGTTCAAGCAGGCACCCGAAGAGTTCTTGCGCATGATCGTCGTCCATGAACTGGCCCACCTGCGCGAGAAGGACCACGACAAAGCCTTCTACCAGCTCTGCACCCACATGGAGCCTCAGTACCACCAGTACGAATTCGACCTGCGCCTGTACCTCACGCACGTTGACGCAACGGGCGAGCGCCTGTGGGGCGCGGACGGTACCTGATCGATTACTCTTGTTTTGATAGCTGCCAGCGCTTTTGTATCAAGCGCTGGAGGCCGATTGGGCTATAAAAGAGGAGGGCACGCCGACGCCGGCGCAGCAATCGGCCGGCAGGTCCAGCCAGCGCTGCGCGGCCGCCTGGAGCATGGCCACCGGGCCGGTCGTCAGCAAGCGGATGCTGCCAGGCACGCTGTCCGGTCCGCCCAGCAGCCCTGCGGTTTCCAGGAGGCGGCGGGTCTGGCGCGCGACAGGCTCGCCGGTTTCGATGAACCGCACTTCGGGGCCCACGAGCGCCCGCAGCTCATCCGCCACGAAGATGTAGTGCGTGCAGCCGAGCACCAGCGTGTCGATCTGCCCGGGCGCGGTGCCGAAGGCGCCCATGGCGTGGACATAGCGTTCGCACAGCGCGCCGGTCTCCGTCGCCGTGCCAGCAGGGCCGCCGGGCGGCAGCGCCACGCTGCGCTCGATGGCGTGGGCCAGCCCGTCGCAGGGCTGGACGACGAAGCGGGCCTGACCGTCCAGCGAGGCGAGCAGCCGGGCGAACTTGGCGCTGGTGAGCGTGCCCCGCGTGCCGATCACGCCCACGCGGCCCGTGCGGGTGGCGGCGAGGGCGGGCTTGATGGCAGGCTCCAGCCCCACCAGGGGCAGGTCGGCATGGCTGCTGCGCACCTCGTGGATGGCCGCCGCCGTGGCGGTGTTGCAGGCCACCACCAGCGCCTTGATGTGGTGCCGGTCGCGCAGGTACTGCGTGATGGCATGCGTGCGCGCGCCCACGTAGGCATCGCCCCGCTCGCCGTACGGCGCATGGGCGCTGTCGGCCAGATAGACGAAGCGTTCGTGCGGCAGCTCGGCGCGCAGCGCGCGCAGCACGCTCAGGCCGCCGATGCCGCTGTCGAAGACACCGATGGGCGAGCTGGAGAGGTTGGAGGAAGGCATGGAGGATGGCATTGTGCCGGGCCTCAGAGCACGGGGCCCAGCGCGGCGAGCAGGTTGTTCCAGATGCGGCGGGTCCAGTGCCAGGCGTGCACCTGCTCCAGGGTGACGGCGTCGGCCTGTGCCGCGTAGTCCTGCTGGCGCCGGCGCACGGCGGCGGTGACCGCTGCATCCTGCAGCAGCACGTTGTTCTCGAAATTCAGGTCGAAGCTGCGCAGGTCCAGGTTGGTCGAGCCCACCAGGGTGATTTCGCCATCCACGCACAGCGTCTTGGCGTGCAGCAGGCCCGGGCGGAACTCCAGGATGCGCACGCCCGCGGACAGCAGCCGCCGGTAGTGGCTGCGGCTGGCTGCGCCCACGATCCAGGAGTCGTTGCGCGCGGGCAGGATCAGCGTCACGGCCACGCCGCGCCAGGCGACGGCGCACAGGGCTTCGAGCACGGTGGCGTCGGGGATGAAATAAGGCGTGGAAATCACCAGCTCGCGGCGCGCGCCGGCGATCAGCGTGGACACCAGTTGCGGCGTGGAGCGGCGCCGCTCGGTGGGTCCCTCGGCGATCGCCAGGGCCGGGAAGCCCGGCGCCTGGGCAGCGGCCGCGACCGGCGCATGGGGCGCGAAGGTCTTGCCGCTGGCCTGCAGCCAGTCGCTGGCGAAGATCAGCTGCATCTGCGAGACCACCGGCCCCTGCAGGCGCAGCATGATGTCCACCCAGGGCGCGAACCGGGCCTTGGGGGCAAAGGCTTCGTCGGCACAGTTCTGGCTGCCGCAGTAGGTGATGGCGCCGTCGATCAGCGTGATCTTGCGGTGGTTGCGCAGGTCGATGCGGCTGGTCAGCACGACCTTGACCGGGCGATTCACCGGCAGGGCCACCGCCAGCTCGACCCCAGCCTCGGCCATCTGCCGCCACAGCGGCGAGCGCAGCAGCTTGCGCGAGCCCAGCCCGTCCACGATGGCGCGGCAGGCCACGCCCCGCCGCGCGGCGCGCATCAGCGCCTGCGCCGTGCGGGTGCCGGTCTCGTCGGCGAGCCAGATGTAGTACAGCACGTGGATCTCATGCTGCGCTGCGTCCATGTCGGCCAGCATGCGCGCGCGGGCCTCGGCGCCGTTGGCCATCAGCTCGGCGCTGTTGCCGGTGGTCACGGCAAAGCCGTTGACCGAGGCTGCATAGCGGAATGCGCCCAGCCAAGGCGCATCGATGGCGGCCCATGCCGCGCTGTCGGCATCGGAGGCCAGCAGGCGCGCGGCGGACTCGGGGCTGTGCAGGTGCTGCCTTGCAAAAGCCGCCACGCCGGGGTAGCGCCGGTGCTGCCGGTCGCTGCCCAGGCGCCCGAGCGCCGCCTCGCCGAACAGGTAGTACAGCACGCAGCCCGCATAGGGCAGCAGCACCATGACGGTGAGCCAGCCCATGCGCACGTCGGGCCGCAGTTCGTCGCGCAGCAGGATGCGCAAGCTGAAGCCCCCGATCAGCAGGACGTGCAGTGAGAGCAGGAGCCAGGCCGCCACACGTCCCCTGGCTAGGTGCCCGTGCTATCGAAAGGGGAGCTGCTGGCGCTTGATGGGAAAGCGCTGGAGGCCAAAAGGACCATAAATCAAGCCGCCGCCACTTCAATGCCCTTGAACTCTCCGCTGGCGATGCGCTTTTGCCACTCGGCCGGGCCGGTGATGTGCGCGCTGGTGCCGCCGGAATCGACGGCCACGGTCACCGGCATGTCCACCACGTCGAATTCGTAGATGGCTTCCATGCCCAAGTCCTCGAAGCCCACCACCTTGGCGGTCTTGATGGCCTTGGAGACCAGGTAGGCGGCGCCGCCCACGGCCATCAGGTAGGCGCTCTGGTGCTTCTTGATGGCCTCGATGGCGACCGGGCCGCGCTCGGCCTTGCCCACCATGGCGATCAGCCCAGTCTGGGCCAGCATCATCTCGGTGAAGCCGTCCATGCGCGTGGCGGTGGTCGGGCCTGCGGGGCCCACGGCCTCGCCCTTCACGGGGTCCACAGGGCCCACGTAGTAGATGATGCGGTTGGTGAAGTCCACG
>ERZ650306.210-NODE-210-length-34458-cov-11.789350_pt1 | contig 34458 bp, 31 predicted proteins | sample MGYA00376242_ERZ650306 | MGnify/ENA primary metagenome ERZ650306 (study PRJEB26733, sample SAMN07839244) | wastewater metagenome | biome: urban; feature: wastewater treatment plant; material: waste water | place: USA: North Carolina | collected 2016-03-31 ... | reverse complement strand
GGGCTGATGTTCGGTTACGCGTGTAACGAGACGCCGAGCCTGATGCCTTTCCCGATCTACTACGCTCACCGCATCATGCAGCGCCAGGGCGAGGTGCGGAAGGACGGCCGCCTGCCGTGGCTGCGTCCGGACGCCAAGAGCCAGCTCACCGTGAAGTACGTGGACGGCAAGCCGGTGGCGATCGACACGGTGGTGGTGTCCACCCAGCACGATCCGGACATCTCCCACGCCGACCTGTCCGAAGCGGTCATTGAGGAAGTCATCAAGCCGGTGCTGCCCAAAGATATGATCAGCGCCGAAACCCGCTTCCTGATCAATCCGACCGGCCGTTTCGTCATCGGCGGTCCGGCCGGCGACTGCGGTCTGACCGGTCGCAAGATCATCGTCGATACCTACGGCGGCGCGGCCCACCACGGCGGTGGCGCATTCTCCGGCAAGGACCCGTCGAAGGTGGACCGTTCGGCCGCCTATGCCGGCCGCTATGTGGCCAAGAACGTCGTCGCCGCCGGCCTGGCCGACCGTTGCGAAGTGCAGGTGGCCTACGCCATCGGGGTCGCCAAGCCGGTGAGCCTGATGGTCGATACCTTCGGCACCGGCAAGATTGCCGACGAAAAGATCGTCGAACTGATCCGCGCCCATTTCGACCTGCGTCCGAAGGCCATCATCACCACCCTCGACCTGCTGCGTCCGATCTACTCCCGCACCGCCGCCTACGGCCACTTCGGCCGCGACGAGGTGGACTTCACCTGGGAAACCACCGACAAGGCCGCCGCGCTGCGCGCCGACGCGGGGCTGTAAGCGTCGTCTCCCGGCCTACAGCCCGCCTGGGCTGTGGGCGTAAGTGAGCATCCGTGCGTCGAGGCCTGTCGGCAGGGCTTCGATGCGCACGTAGTTGAGCGCGTATGGATACGCCGACTCATCCTTCAGATCGTCGAGCGTGAGCTCGCGCTGGCCCTCGATCTCGGCGTAGCGGGTCCATGAACCTGGGTTGAAGTAGCGCTTGCCGGGCAGTTCGGGCCAGGTGACGTCGTCCGGGCAATGGGTGTGCCCGAGCACGATCACTTCGACTACTTTGTCCTTGCCGGCCAGTTCGCGTTTGGCGACCTGACGGAAGAGTTCGCGATCGTCGATTTTTTGCGACTGGGCCAGTTGCAGCGTGCCCTGCTCGTCGCCGAGGCTGATCGGGCCGGTCTGCACGTGTCCGAGCGCCGCCGTCCAGGCTGAGGCGCCCTCGGCGGCCATCACCTTGATCATCAATGCCTCGAGGCGATCCGGATCGGTGCGCAGCGTGTCGTCGATGACGGCATTGCTGGCGCCGCCGTCGAGATAGGTCCGGTACCAGGTACGAAGGGCGGTGCCGATCGTCGGATCGTTGCGCATGTATTCCACCAGTTGCGCCGGCAGGCTGGTGCCGTCGGTGGCGTCCGTCTCCATCGTCACGCCCGGGTGGCGGGCCGCGAAGCGGGCCAGCATCCACGTCATGCTGACCAGATCGAGGGTGTTTTCATGGGCCAGGATGCGCCACAGGGCGCTGACCGGTTTGATGTTGTCGGCGAAGGGGTAGTTGCCTTCCAGCCAGTTCACGAACTTCACCATGAACAGCGTGCCGGGGCACATTTCCAGCCGTTCCTCGCCGTCCGGGCCGGTGACGAAGGGGTGCGACCAGCGGCGGAATTGGTTGGCGAGATCGCTCTGGTGGCCGTGGGCGATCCGCAGGCGCCCGTCGAGGCGGCTCGTCCAGTCGGCGCCGAGGACGAAGGAGACGGGGCCGGCGACGGCGCGGAGGTCTTCCTGCACGCCGGGCCAGAACAGGTCCACATCGTGGTTGCCGGCGGCGATGGTGACGAGATTGCCGGCGGCGCCAAACGCCTTGAGCGCGTCGAAGATGTCCCGGTGCCCGGCGACGATCAGCGCCAGCTTGGCCCGCGACTCGGATTCCGAGCACCAGGCGTCGGCCGAGCGCAGGGTGTAGATGTCCTGGCCGACCTGGGCGAATTCGAGGAAGTCGCCGTTGATGTAAAGCTCGATTTGGCCGGCCTGGCCGTCGGGGGACGTGCGCAGGCCGTCGACGAAGTTGCGGAGCTGGTTCTGGTCGTAGACGTGGTCGTCGCCCTGGTCGGCGGTGCCGCCGCCCACGTGCAGGTCGCTGATGACGATCACGATGCGTTGCTTGCTCATGGTGTGGGTCCTTCGTCGGGACGCGCCCGGACGTCGCCGGGCGCGTGCAGGGTGTAGAAAAGGCCGATCGGGATGCGGCGGTCGATGAGCTCACGGCGCACCGTGTGGAGCGCGGATGCGAGATCGTGGCTACCGTCCAGGTACAGGCCGCTGACGCGCTGGCCGATTGCCGCGGCGGTCGTGGCGGGCACCGGGACGCTCGTGCCGATCAGGCCGAGTACCTGCTTCGATTTGCGGAACTCCTGGTAGAAGCCGGTCAGCGCGAGCGGGCTGGCGGCGCCGGAGCTGCAGGAGTTGAGAAACACGATCGGGCGCCCCTCGAAGGGCGGCGTGCCACGCAGGGTGGCCGGGGTGACGCGATTGGCCGGTATGCCGCCGAGATCCATTTCGTTGGTGGCGCCGGCGCGCCCGTGGCAGAACAGATAGATCCATTTGCGCACCGGGCCGGATTTCGGATTGAGCAGCAAGGCCTTGGCCGATTTGGGATCGGCTTCGTCGCAGGGAACGGCCAGGCTGTTGCGGGTGCGCTCCGCCCAGTCGTGGTGGGAGGCGGCCGGTTGCGGCTGGATGCCGGCGAAATCCTTGTCGATGGCCGGATTGACCCAAAGGCTGGCGCCGATCGCGGTGTTCTGATGCTCGCGCTTGTCCCGGGCAATCGAGGCGTCTTCGACCAGCGTGGCCTGGAAGAGGTAGCGTGCGCCCCAGAACAGCGCGGGCTTGACCGCGAAGAGGTCCGGGTTTTCGGGGTAGAGGAGCTCCCACGGGAGGAAGAGGGTGTCGGTGCTCACCGCCACCCGCGATCCGGCGGGTAAGCGATCGATGTCCCCGAGGATCGTTGCGAGTACCGGGTCGGCGGTCAGATTCGCCCATAGCGCCCAGCCCGCTTGGGCGAGGGTCGCGAACATCTCGTCGAGGCTCTGCTTCTGGTCGTCGGTCGGATCCTGGTTGAATGGGTTGACGAGATATTTCCACAGCGGGCTGCTCGGAACGCTGCTCACGGCGCCGCGCAGGCCATCGAGGGCCTGTTCGAGGCTTGCCGGGGTGAGCACGCCGAGCGGTCCCTGCGAATTGAATTCGCTCGTCTGGTTGAAGTAGCTGGCGGTCAGGGTGCCGCCGTTGCGGGTGAGGGTCAGCCGGGCGCGGGTCGGCTGACCGTCGGTGTCCAGATCGATGACGCGGGGCGTCGGGGATGGGGCGATTGCCGGCGTGTCGGTGGCGACAATGGGAATGGCGAGGAAGAAGCTGCCGAGTTGCACGCCGTCGAGGTCGAGATAGACCCAGGCGCCCGAAGCGTCGTCCGGCGTCGGACCCGCTGCGAGCAGGAAGCGAATCTCCCCGTCCATGCCGCCGGCGATGAGTTGCGCCGACTGGTGGCAGGGGCAAGCCTCGCGCAGGTCGTATCCTGCCGGAACCAGCATCGCGCCAAGCCGGCCGCCGCGTCGGACGGCGTCGTCGAGGCGCGCGCCGCTGAGGGATGCGAGGGCGCCGGCGCTCGGTGGCGCCAAGAAGAACACCACGTCGACCTCCCCGCCGGCAAGGGCGGCGTGGCCGCTTGCGCTGGCGCCGGTGCCTTCAAGGCGGAACTGGAAGTCTGCGCGTGCGGGCGGAGGCGTTGCCGGCGTGCTGGCTGGGGAGGGCGAGATGTTTCTTGAGGACGGCGGTCTGGCCGGCGCGGGTGGGCGGGATTCGACGCTCTGGCCGGAGCTGAAAACCTCTCGCCCCTTGCGGCGAGGCGGGAATGCGCCGGGGGTGATTGCGGGGCGGGTCTGCTCCAATCTGCCCACGGAAAAATCGTCGTCATGACGCGGACTGAAGGAAGTTCCGCGGGGCGTTCGCGGGGTGTGCTCGACCGTCGGTGCGATGAAGGTCCACTGCACGCCGCCCAGGTCGTCATCGAAGCTGGCCGCGTCGTGCAGGCGGAAACGGTCTGAGCCGACCGCTACGGTCCGACTGCCGCGCTTGGTGCCCGGGGCGGTGATGATTTTCAGGTAGCTTCCGGCGGATCGGGTCGTTCGGAAGCCCGAGGCTTTGTCGTTGCGCCGGCCGGCCAATGAGGGCTCGCTCTTTGTCAGGACGATGCCGAATCGACGCAGCGTTTCGGCGGGAATGCGGGCCGCGATCAGCGTCTTGATCTGTACTTCGAGTTGGCGGGCTTTGGCAGTGTCACGGGCGGCGACGGCGAGATTCAGGGCTCGCCTCAGGTGCCGGAAATACGGCCAGGCATCGCCCAGACTGAGGCGCAAGGCGTCGCTGTCCTTCTCCAGGAGACGGAGAAATGTTGATTTTCTCGTGCGCATATCCAGTCTCGCGAAAGGCCGGACATTGCGTCCGGCCGGGAAGCGTCTCAAGCCCTTGCTTCAGGCCAGCTTATGATCGTCCCATGGCGATCGCAGCCGTGGCAGCGCCGCCACGGCTGCGATCGCGCTGAGCTTACTTGTCGTTCCGTAGCGGGCTATATTCCACCGGCACCCAGGCGAAGGCCTTGCCGTCGGCGCGGACATGGCCGAGGCCGGGGAAGGGCAGGTGCATGCCGGAAACCAGCAGCTTCTCTTTGGCGGCCCAGGCAAAGAGCTTCTTGCGGGTTGCCACGGCCTGCTTCTTGTCGCTGTCGAACTCGATGGCGACCTCCGGGCGGGCGAACTGCACCGCGTGGGAATGCACGGCATCGCCGAGGATCAGCAGGCGTTCGCCTTTCGATTCGATCTGATAAGCGGTGTGGCCCGGGGTGTGACCGATGGCCGGTACGGCCTTGATGCCGGGGGCGAGCTCGGCGGCGCCGCTGAAGGGCTTCCATTTGCCGGCGACTTGGTAGGGGGCGGCGGAGTCGCGGGCGATCTTGAAGAAGGACTGGAAGTCCTTCGGTGCCTTGGCGGCGTTGGCTTCGGACAGCCAGAAGTCGCTTTCCGCCTGATCCACCCGCACTTCGGCGTTGGGGAACTGGGGCTTGCCGTCGGTGCCGAGCAGGCCGGCCACGTGGTCGGCGTGAAGGTGGGTCAGCAGCACGATATCGATCTGTTCGGGCGTGTAGCCGGCGGCGCGGATCTGTTCGCCGATGAACCCGAGGCTTGGGCCGAAGGCTTTGGCGGCGCCGGTGTCGATGAGGATGAGTTTGCCGCCGAGGTTGATGAGGTAGGCGTTGACCGCCGTCTGGACCTTCTCGCCGGCAATGAACTTGCGAGCCAGCAGGCGCTGGACTTCGGCCTTGTTCGCATTGAGGAGGACGCTCGCGGCGAGGTCGACGTAGCCGTCGTAGAGGGCGGTGATTTCAAGGTCGCCGACGGCCGCGCGGTAGTAGCCCGGTGCCTGGGTGTGGATGGCGGGTGCTTCGGCGCTGGCGGGGGCAAAGGGAACAAAGCTGGCGCCGAACGCAAGGGCAAGGGCGGTAAGACGGTGTCGGATCATGGATGGCTCTCCGGTGGTGGAAGGGCCAGAGGATACGACAAACGGGTCTGCGATGGCTTCAGCCTTTGGCGTGAACGGCCAGCCACACGGTGTCGGGGCCGGTGGCGGCAACCCGGTGACGCCGACCGGCGGGGATCAGTAGCCAGTCGCCGGGGCCGAGGCGTTGGCGGCTGTCGTCGTCGAATTCGAGTTCGGCGCTGCCCTGCGCCAGCATCACCCATTCGTCGTCGGCCTGTTCGTACCAGAAGCCGGGCGGGCTGGCGTGCCGATGGGACACGATGCGTTCGATGCGCAGGTGCGGAGTGGCGAACAGGGTTTCGAAATGCTCTTCCGCCGCGGGCGCGGGGAGATCGGCGAAAAGGTTTGGGCAGGGCATCGGGACGCTCCGGAGCGGGGACGTCAGTATGCCGTCGATGGCGGTAGGGAAAAAGGCTGCGCCGGGACGAATCTCTGTTTGGGATTGGGGGCTTTTGTGTGGTGCCCCGGCGCGCTGGAGAATTGACTGCTTTGCGGCCCCGGCAGCGTTGCGCTACCGGGGCTTTGAAACGCCGTCGATGCTACGGGAGCCGCCGGCGCGAGGCCAATTGTTTTAAGCCATGCTCTTCATAGGTGCGCCCTATCGAGCCCGCGGCTTTTACGGCACGACCCGGTCGATGCTCAGTTTGAGACCGCTGGCGCCGGCCTTGACCGGGGCGATTTCGCCGGTCAGATCGCCCGGTTTGGCAATGGCGTCGCCGGTTTTGGATACGCGGGCCTCGATACGCAGCTCGGCCGCCGAGGAGAGCTTGAGTTCCGGGCTCATGGCCATGCTGTCGTCGAGCTTGAAATCCATCGGCAGGTCGGCAACGCGGGCGCGGACAACGGCCAGCGGCATGCGCGGGCCTTGGGTGGCGCGGGCGAAGATATAGACGATGTCGTCCGGCGCCGCCTTGGCCTTGAGGGCCGGGGCGAGGTCGACGCGGCCGGTGACCTGGGTGCCGGCGGCTGACGGGGCGGCCGCTTTCGCTGGGGGCTTGTCCGGCGCGGGAGCCGGTTTGCCGCCGCCCATCAGGCTGCGCGCCTTGTCGATGCCGGCGCTGAGGTTCTGGGCGTCCTGGGAATCGGGGGCGACCTGGGCGAGGACGCGTTCCCAGTGGCGCACGGCGTCGGCGTAGTTCTGCCGGAAATAGGCGTCGGTGCCGGCGAGCACGAGCGCTTGCGGATTGTCGGGCTGATCCTTCAGCACCTGCCGAAGCAGTTCCAGGCCTTTGCCCTCGATCTTGCCCTGGTTGATTTCGGCGGACAGTTCGGCGACTTCGAGCATCAGTTCGGGCTCGCTCTCCATCGCCGGGCCGGCTTTGTCGAAGGCGCGCGCCGCGTCGTCGAAGCGGCCGAGCGCCTTGTAGCTGCGCCCGAGCATGACCCAGCCCTGGGGGTTGTCCGGATTCTTTTCGAGCTTGGCGGCGAGGGTGGCGACCATCTTTTCGATCTCGTCGGCAGTCGGGGCGGCTTGCTGGGCTGTCGGGTCGAGGGCGGCCGGCGTGCCGAGGACGAAATAGAGCGAGATCGCGGCGACCGGCAGCGCCACTGCGAGGACGGCGGCGGTGCGGGACAGGCGTCGCGGCGCTTCGGCGGGCGCCGCGGCGTCGTCCGCCGCGACGTCTTCCAGCACGCGGCGTTCGAGTTCGTCGCGGGCGGCAGCGTGGTCGGCCTGGGAGAGCGCGCCACTGGCGAGATCGCGCTCCAGTTCCGCCATCTGGTCACGGTAGATGGCGGTGTTGATGGCCTTGCGGGAGGCGTGGGTGGCCTGGCGGCGGCGCAACAGCGGCCAGCACAGGGCGACAAGTACGAGGGCAGTGAGAAACCCGGCGGCAATCCAGAAAGCGGTCATGCTTTGTTTTTCGGGGGGGTGGGCGTGTCTTGATCGGAGAGAAGGTTTTCGGCAGCGGCCCGGTCGGCGGCGGGCAGGGCGGTCGGGGCGAGCAGGCCGGCACGGCGGCGCAGATAGAGGATGAGGCCGATGGCGCCGCCGCCAAGCAGGGCGAAGGGGCCGAACCACAGGAACCAGGTGGTCGGCTTGACCGGCGGGCGATAGAGGACGAAGTCGCCGTAGCGGGCGACCAGGTATTCGCGGATCTCGGGATCGGTCTTGCCTTGGCGGATCAGGCTGCGTACTTCGCGACGCAGGTCTTCGGCCAGTTCGGCGTGGGAGGCGGCGAGGCTTTCGTTCTGGCAGACGAGGCAGCGCAACTCTTCAGAAATGGCGATCATGCGCGCTTCGACCGCCGGGTCTTCGGCCATCGGGGTGGCCTCGCCGGCGTGGAGTTGTGGCGCAAGGGCGAGCAGCAGGGTGGCTACGGCGGTGGTGAGCTTCATGTCAGGATTCCTCGGCGAGCTTTTTGGCTAGCGGAAGGATCTTCTGCTGCAGCGCCTCCGGGGTGATCGGGCCGATCTGCTTGTAGCGGATCACCCCTTTCTTGTCGATCAGATAGGTTTCGGGAACGCCGTACACGCCGTAGTCGATGCCGACCCGGCCGTCCATGTCGAGCACCGACAGGGTGTAGGGGTTGCCGTGACGCTCCAGCCACGCGGCGGCGCGCTGACGGGTGAGGGTGATCTCGGCGTCGGCGGCGAGTTTTTTGACGTCGGTTTCGCCGTCTCCGCGCACTTCCTTGTAGTTGAGGCCGACGATGGGCAGTCCGCCCTGCTTGGCGAAGGCCACCAGCAGCGGGTGCTCGGCACGGCACGAGACACACCACGAGGCCCACACGTTGAGCAGCCAGACCTGTCCGCGCATGTCGGCCGGCGAGAAGGTCTTGCCGGCGCCGCCGAGCTGTTCGAGGCGGAATTCCGGCGCCGGTTTGCCGACCAGCGGCGAGGGCACTTCGTGAGGATCGCGGTTGAGGCCGACGGCGAGGAAGACCACCAGAACGAGAAAGAGGCCAAGGGGAATCAGGAAACGTTTCAAGATGCGGCTCCCTGGGCGGCGAGCTTGCCGGCCCGTGAAGTGGATTTGAGTCGGTAGCGCCGGTCGCTGGCGGCGAGGAGGCCGCCGAGTGCCATGAAGACGGCGCCGGCCCAGATCCAGCTGACGAAGGGTTTGTAATACACGCGCACGCTCCAGGCGCCGTCGCCGCCCTCGAGCGGATCGCCGAGGGAGACGTAGATGTCGCGGGTCAGGCCGGGGTCGATGAAGGCTTCGGTCATCGGCATGGCCGACGAGAGGTATTTGCGCTTCTCGGGGTGCAGCGGCATCACGACCGCGCCGTCCTTGAGCAGTTCCAGGTTGCCGCGGGCGGCGGTGTAATTGGGGCCCGGCGCGTCTTCGACGCCGAGGAAGCGGATCGAGTAGCCGCCGGCGGCGACGGTGTCGCCGGGGGCCATGCGCACGTCGCGCTCGGTTTCGTAATGCTTGACCAGGACGATGCCGGTCAGGGTCACCGCGATCCCGATGTGAGCCAGATGCATGCCCCAATAGGCTCGCGACGGCGTGCCGGACGCCTTGAGGCGGGCCATGATCTGCACCACCGAGGCGCCGACAATCCAGATTGCCAGACCAAGGCCCAGCGCCACCCCGGCGGACCAGGCGCCGGCCAGGAAAGGCAAGCCGACGCCGGCCACGACGGCCACCGCAAAAGCCACCCGCAGCGGACGCACGATGTCGGCGAGGTTGGCCTGTTTCCAGCGCGCCACGGGACCGACCGCCATCAGGAACAGCAGCGGCACCATCAGCGGCGTAAACACGGCGTTGAAATACGGGGGGCCGACCGACAGTTTGCCGAGATTGAGGGCGTCGATGACCAGCGGGTAGAGCGTGCCGAGGAGCACCGCGCCGGCCGCCGACAGCAGCAGGAGGTTGTTGATCAGCAGGAAGGTTTCCCGCGAAATCAGTGCGAAAGCGCCGCCCAGGCTGACCTTGGGCGCGCGCCAGGCGAAGAGGGTGAGGGATGCGCCGACGACAACCGCCAGGAACACGAGGATGAAAACGCCGCGCTTGGGGTCGGAGGCGAAGGCATGCACCGAACTGAGCACGCCGGAGCGCACGAGGAAGGTGCCGAGGAGCGACAGGGAGAACGCGGCAATGGCCAGCAGCACGGTCCAGTTCTTGAAACTGCCGCGCTTTTCGGTGACGGCAAGGGAGTGGATCAGTGCGGTGCCGACCAGCCAGGGCATGAAGGAGGCGTTTTCGACCGGGTCCCAGAACCACCAGCCGCCCCAGCCGAGTTCGTAGTAGGCCCAGATCGAGCCGAGGCCGATGCCGAGGGTGAGGAAGATCCACGCCGCGGTGGTCCAGGGCCGCGACCAGCGCGCCCAGGCGGCGTCGAGCCGGCCCGACAGCAGGGCCGCGATGGCGAAGGCGAAAGCCACCGAGAAGCCCACGTAGCCCATGTAGAGCATCGGCGGGTGGAAGATCAGGCCGGGGTCTTGCAGCAAGGGGTTGAGGTCGCGCCCGTCGTCGGCGCCGGGGATCAGGCGGGCAAAGGGATTGGAGGTGGTCAGGATGAAGAGCAGGAAGCCGGCGCCGACGAGGCCGAGAACGCCTTGCACCCGCGCCACCATGTCGTCCGGCAGGCTGCGCGAAAACGCCGCCACGGCCAGCGCCCACAGGGACAGCATCATCACCCACAGCAGCAGCGAGCCTTCGTGGCCGCCCCAGACGCCGGCAATCCGGTATTGGAGGGGCAGACGCGAGTTGGAGTGCTGGGCGACGTAGAGCACCGAGAAATCGTTGTCGATAAAGCTCGCAGTGAGGCAACAGAAGGCGATGCCAATGAGCAGGAACAGCGTGGCCGAGGCCGGCCGTGCCAGTGCGATCCAGGCGGGAATGCGGCGCTGGGCGCCGATCAGCGGGAGGGTTCCCTGGACCAGGGCGACGAGCAGGGCGAGGATGAGGGCAAAACTGCCGATTTCCGGGATCATGGCGGGGCTCCAGGCTTACTGCTTGAGGGTCTTCGAGGCTTGGTGGGCCTGATCGACGGCGGCCTTGGCCTCCGGCGGCATGTAGTTTTCATCGTGCTTGGCGAGCACTTCGGAGGCGGTGAACTGGCCATCGGGCCCGAGTTCGCCCTGGGCCACCACGCCTTTGCCTTCGCTGAAGAGGTCCGGCAGGATGCCCTTGTAGGTGACCGGGATTTCCTTGGCGGTGTCGGTTACGACGAAGCGCGCGGTGATGTCGGTGCGCTGCAGGCTGCCGTCCTTGACCAGACCGCCGATGCGGAAAGCCCGGCCCTTGGGGGCTTCACCGTTGGCGACCTGGGTGGGAGTGAAGAAGAAAACCAGATTGCTCTGGAAGGCGTTGAGGACGAGGGTCGCGGCGATGCCGAGGGCGGCCAGCCCGCCGACGACGATGGCGAGGCGCTTGTGACGTGGTTTCATGGTTTAGCCTTGAGTGTCGCGGTTGGCAGAGAGTTCCCGGCGCAGCACGCGGCGGGTGTCGGCAAAACGCTTTCTGGCGAGCAGGGTTTCGATCAGCAGGGCCGCGGCGGTGACGCCAAAACTGCCCCAAACGTAGAGACCGTAGCCTCCCATCGCGAAGAATTCGCTGGCGCTGCCCCAGTTCATCGTTGCATCTCCGGCAGTTCGGAAACCCAGGTGGCGTGTCGTTCCCGTTCGAGGATGATCGCCCGCACCCGGTACAGGGCCATGGCGATGCTGTACATCCAGAACGCCAGTGCCATTATCAGCATGCCCCACAACATCGTGGTGGCCATGCTGGGAGCCTTGGTCATCGACACCGAGGCGCCCTGGTGCAGGGTGTTCCACCACTTCACCGAGAAATAGATGATCGGCACGTTCACTACCCCGACCAAGGCCACGATGGCGCCGGCCTTATCGGCCCGGCGCGGGTCGTCGATGGCGGCGGTGAGCGCGATATAGCCCAGGTAGAGGAAGAACAGGATCAGCTCGGAGGTGAGGCGTGCGTCCCACACCCACCAGGCGCCCCACATGGGCTTGCCCCACAGGGCGCCGGTCCACAACGAGATGAAGGCGAACAGCGCGCCGGTGGGCGCCAGGGCCGAGCTCATCATGCCCGACAGGCGGGTGTTGAAGGTGATGCCGATGGCGGCCCAGAAGGCCATCACGCAATAGATGAACATCGACATCCACGAGGCGGGCACGTGGATGAAGATGATCCGGTAGCCCTCGCCCTGCTGGAAGTCGGTGGGGGCGACAAAAAAGCTGATCCACAGCCCGGCCGCGCCAAGGGCCGCGGCAAGCGCTGCGAACCACGGCCACGCCTTGCCGGCGAGGGGATAGAAGCTGGCCGGGGAGGCAAACTTGAACCAGTTGACGAGACGCTGACTCATGATGAATCCGGTTGAAAGGTTGTGGCGCCGCTATTCCAGGGCGATGCGCAGGGCTGCCGTGCTGGCCCACGGGGCAAAGAAGACACCCAGCGCCAGGAGCGCGCCGAGCAGCGACAGGTGACCGCCAGGGCCGAGCCCGGCCATGTCCGCCTCCACCGCGCCCGCGCCGAAGATCAGGGCCGGAATATACAGGGGCAGCACCAGCAGCGACAGCAGCACGCCACCGCCACGTAAACCCAGCGTGAGTGCCGCGCCGATTGCGCCGATCAGCGACAGCAGCGGCGTGCCGAGGAGCAGCGAGAGCATCAGCACCCCCAGCGCCCGCGCCGAGAGGTCGAACTGCAGGCCCAGCACCGGAGCCAGCAGCACCAGCGGCAGGCCGGCGGTGAGCCAGTGGGCGAGCACCTTGCCGCTCACCAGCAGGGCCAGCGGAGTGGGAGACAAGGCCATCTGTTCGAGGGTTCCGTCGGCGTGGTCGACGGCGAACATGCGGTTCAGGGACAGCATGGCCGCCAGCAGCGCCGCCACCCACAGCACGCCGGGGGCGATGCGTCGCAGCAGGGCGGTTTCCGGCCCGATGCCGAGGGGGAACAGGCTCACCACGATCATGAAGAAGAACAGCGCGGTGAATACTTCGCTCTTGCGGCGGGCGGCGAGCAGGAGGTCGCGGCGGACGATGGCGATGAAGGCGTTCATTGGCCAAGCCTCAGGCTGGCGCCGGTGCCGCCGAGCTGCACGGCCTGATGGCTGGTGAACACCAGCAGACCGCCGCGGGCCAGGTGTTCGTCGAGGATTTCGCACAACTGGGCGACGGCCGCCACGTCGAGGGCCACGAAGGGTTCGTCGAGCACCCACAGCCGCGCCTGACTGCATAGCAGGCGGGCCAGCGCGACGCGGCGTTTCTGGCCCTGGGACAGCACCCGGCTGGGCAGATCCTCGCGCCCTTTCAGGCCGATGCGGCGCAGGGCGGCGAGGGCGGTGGATTCAGGGAGGGGACGGCCGGCCACTGCGGCGGCGGTTTGCAGGTTTTCCAGGGCGGAGAGGTCTTCCTTGATGGTGGCGGCGTGACCCAGGTAGAGCAGTCTGGCATGGAATTCGTCGCGCTGTTCGGCGACGGGCCGGCCTTCCCATTCGATGTGTCCTTCCGCGGCCGGCGCCAGCCCGGCCAGGATGCGCAGCAAGCTTGTTTTGCCGGCGCCGTTGGCGCCTTCGATCTGCAGCCATTCGCCCGCCGCAACGGAAAAGTCCACGGCAGAGAAGAGGCGGCGGTCGCCGCGGTCGCAGGCAAGGCCGTGGACACGGAGCATCGGGGGGCAAACCGGAAAGTCGAAGTCGGGCGCATTCTGCCCGACCGCCCCCCGTGGGTAAAGCCGGCTCCGGCGAGCGGGCTGCGGTCGGGCGGAATTCAGGCTTGAAACTGGGCCGCCAGCGCCTTGAGCTTTTCGGCCAGTTCGCCCACCTGCCGGGCTTCGGCGGCGGATTGGCGGGCCATTTCGGCATCGGCTTCGGCGCTGTGGGCAACCTGTTCCATCTGGTTGGCGATGTTGCGGGTTGCCGCGCTGCTTTCGGCCAGGGCGTTGCCGATCAGTTCGATGGCGTGCCCGGCCTGGACGACCGAAGCCTCGACCGAGGCGGCGACTTCGCCGGCGTGCAGAGCATTGCTCGCGCCTGCGCCGACGTCCTTGCTGCTGGCCGCGACTTCGTGGGCGACCGCATTGCTCACGCTCTGGATGCGCTGGATGGTCGTGGCGATTTCCTGGGTCGAGTTGCCGGTGCGTTCGGCGAGCTTGCGCACTTCGTCGGCCACCACCGCGAAGCCGCGTCCCTGTTCGCCGGCCCGTGCAGCCTCGATGGCGGCGTTGAGCGCCAGCAGGTTGGTCTGATCGGCGATCTCGCGGATCACCTGGACGACCCGGCTGATTTCTCCGGACATGGCGGCCAGTTCGACGATGCGCTGCTCGGTTCCGGCCACGACGTCGGCCGCGCCGGTGATGGCATCGGCCGCCTGACGGCTGATCGTGGCGCTTTCGCGGGTCTTGTCGACGGAGAGCCGGGCGGCGTCCATCGCCTCGCTGGCGTTGCTGCTCATTTCATCGGTGGCGGACGAGAGCTCTTCGACGGTGGAGGCGATGTTGGCCAGACTCATCGACTGGGCGGCCGTGGCCTTGACGGTGGCATTGCTGGCTTCGGCCAGTTGCTGGCTCGACTGGGACAGGGCGCGGGCACTTTGCTGGATCAGGCTGATGGCTTCGTGCAGGCGATTGCGCAGGATTGCCACGTGGGTCAGGATCGTGCCGAGTTCGTCGGTGCTGCCGGGCTCGATCGTCACCTGCAGATTGCCGCCGGCGACGTTGGCGACCATGTTCTGGGCCCGCGTGGCCTGGTGGGCAATCCGGCTCAGCAGGCTGGTGGCCAGCAGAATGCCCAGCAGCACGGAGCCGATGCCCAGCACCAGACTGCGTTGCAGCGCAGCGTCGGCCTGGGCGTTCATGTCCGCGATGAGGCGTGGGGAGGTTTCGTCCAGACGCTGGATTTCGGCGATCAGGATCTCGCGCATTTCGCGCCACTTCGGGGTTTCTTCCTTGTTGAGCACTGCGGTTGCGTCGTCGCGCTGGCCGGCCTTGAGCAAGACGAAGAGCTTGTCGTGGATTTGTTTCTGCTCTTGCCGAAGGCGCTCTATGTGTTCCGGCAGTCCGGATTTCTGCACCGTATTGTCGAGTTCGCGGGCTTTGACGGTGGCCTTGTCGAAGGCTCCGGCAGCCTTGGTGTAGTTTTCGTAAGCCTTGACGTTGGCCGGATCGAGCATCGCGTTGCGCAGGGCCTGCCCCATTTGCAGGCCTTGGGCATACATGCCGTAGAAGTCGACGCGCCTTGCGACGTCCTGGGCGATGTGGTTCTGGTATTCGGTTTCGATCTCGCGCGCCGAGTGCTGGCTGTCGACCAGGGCGGCGACCAGCAGCAGCATCACGATGATCATGACCGTCAGCAGGCGACGACCGATGCGCATGTTGTCGATGAAGGCGATGCCGGCGTCGAGCATGCCGACGAGGCCGCGGCGGCGCAGCCGGCCTTCGTGCAGCCGGAGCGAGGGATCGTCGCGAAGCTGCCGATGGAGATTTTCGGCCGCCTGGATTTCCGCCGCGCCGGGACGCACCCGTACCGACATGTAACCGCCGTCCGGCTTGGGGGTCATCGACGCGCGAACCCAGTAATGGTCGCCGTTCTTGCTGCGGTTCTTGATGATTCCCGACCACGGCCGGCCGCGCTTGAGGGTGGCCCAGGTGTCGCGGAAGATTTCGGACGGCATGTCCGGGTGCCGGATCATGTTGTGCGGCTGGCCGATGAGTTCCTCGGCGGAAAAGCCGCTCACATTTATAAAATCGTCATTTACAAATGTAATCAGACCGCTCTCATCGGTATGGGAAATGAGGACAGAATCTTTGTCATAGACCTGCTCGCGGCCGCTGACGGGTTGGTTGTTGCGCATTTCGAACCCCGTTTTCTACTTTGTATCGCAGGCAAATTGCGTATGAGACTGCTTTCGACGTTTGGCGGGGTTTCTTGAGGCGGCTTTAGTGGGGGCGGGTGCCGGCGTAGGTGTCGGGCATGACGGTCGGCGGCGCCAGGGGCTGCGTGCGGGACGTTCCGGCAGCGCCGCGCCGATCGGCATCGACGTCGGTTTCGCCGATTTCCAGAATCTCCAAAACCTGCCGGGCCAGCCCCCGGCAGGCGTTGCCAAGGTTGGAAGGCAGGCTGTCGGGAATCTGCTTCTGCAACAGCAGCTTGGAGGCCGAGAGGCTGGCGACCGGGTGCAGCAGGCGGTCTTTGTAATCGCCGAGCAGCTGGGCGACGTTGCGGTCGGCGGCGTCGCGTTGCCACGCGTTGGTCGGCCACTGGGAGGGCAGGGCGTAGGCATGGGGAAAGGTCTCGAGATCGCGCAGGACGGTGCGCAGGTCTTCGTGGGAGTCGCGGAAGGGTAGCAGGACGATGTCGCACAGGCTGTCGAGGGTGCGATCCACGTCGGCGCGGTTGCCGCCGCCGTCGAGCACGCCGATCCAGCCCTGCATGGTGCGCAGCTTGCCGACGACTTTGTGGAGGGCTTCGGGGGTGCGGGCGTCGGCGGTGACATATCGGCGCCCGTCCGGCGACAGGGGCTCGCGGGCACTGTCGGTGAGCACGCAGGCGGAGCGCTGGCCGAGCAGGCCGAAGCCTTGGCAGAGCATGTGGGACAGGGTCGTCTTGCCGGTGCCGCCCTTGTTGCCGATGACGCAGATGATGCGGGACATGGTGAAATCCTCTCGCTGAATGCAGGGCGCAATGGCCCCGATTATTGGCGTCTTAACGGCAGCGGGAAGGTCGGAGTTGAGGGGCGAAGGGCCGTCAATTCCGTTTTTGGTCAACGGCTTGGGTTGGCCGGCCGGTAGCAGTAGAGGCGGGTGTGGCGGCGGTCGGCCACTTCGATCACCGAATCCGGTTCGACGCCTTCGACCGGAAAACTGTTGCTGATCAAGAGCGCGTCCGGCCCCAGTTCGGCGCGCGCCTTGCGCCACACCTCCGGCATCGGCACGGGCGACAGGAAGGCGTAGATCACGTCGTAGTTGGTCCAGGAAATCTGCCAGAAATCGCCGCGTGCCAGATAGATGTTGGGTTGGTGGCGGGCCAGCAGGCGCGACAGGGCGTAGGGCGCCGGGGCGGATTCGATGCCTTCGCAGCGGCAATCCGGGCGTTGGCGGGCCAGCGGGCGCAGCAGCGAGCCGGTGCCGCTGCCCAGATCGAGCAGCCGGATCGGGTGGTCCCGCGGGAGCAGGGCGGCAACGGCGTCGGCGGTGGTCGGGTTGGAGAGAAACAGCGGAACCTGGGTGCGGAAGCTGCTCCAGTAGATCAGCGCAAAGACGACGAAGGCGCCGAGATACCAGCCGGGTGCGATCTGCAGCAGCAGCGCGCCGGCCGCGAGCGGCGCGAAGCCGAGGTGGATCCAGCGCCACCAGGGCGCGCTTTTCAAGGCCACGGCCGCCCCGGTGGCGGCCGCTGCCTGCACCGCCACCAGCGGCCAGATGCCCGTCGGCAAAGCGCCGCCCTTGGCCAGCACGAAGGCCGCGAGCCAGCCGGCGACCTGGGCGAGCAGCGCTTTGAGGGCAGGGGGCATGGACGGGGTTCCGGGGTGCGTGGGCCAGCGAAAGTGTAACGGCTCCGGGCCGGAAGAGGGACGCGGCGGCATTGGCGGCGCCCGGAGCGGGACCGCCTGGATCGGGCGGCGCCCCGGCGGGCCCGTCGGGTTGAAATCAGGCGGCGTGGGCGCCGGATTGGGAGCCCTGCCGCTCGGCATTCCGCCATCTTGCCCGCAGCGCGTCGTGTTTTTCGGCCGCGTGCTTCATCGACCAGGCCTTGATGTGCCCGTAGCCGCGGATGTCGTCGGGAAGGCGGGCGATTTCAAGCGCCAGCGGCAGGCGTTCGGGCGTGAGGCCTTCCAGCAGCAGGGCGATGTCGGCTTCGTACTGGCCGATCAGGGCGCGTTCGGCGCGGCGCTCGGGGTGATAGCCGAAGATGTCGAAGGGCGTGCCGCGCAGGCGGCGGAACCGGGCCAGCCAGCGGAAGGCGGTTTCCATCCACGGGCCGAAGACAATCTTCTTGATCCGCCCGGAGGCCGGATCGGGACGGGCGAGGAAGGTCGGGGCGAGGTGAAAGCGGAGCTTGAAATCGCCTTCGAAGCCGGCCTCGATCTGCGCCCGGAAGGCCGGGTCGGAAAACAGCCGGGCGACTTCGTATTCGTCCTTGTAGGCGAGCAGCTTGAAGTGGTTGGCGACCACCGCTTCGGTGAGTTGCCGGCTGCCCAGCGGGGCTTCGGCGGCGCGCACGCGGGCGACGAGATCGAGGTAGCGCCGGGCGTAGGCGGCGTCCTGGTAGTCGGTGAGGATGGCGGCGCGGCGGGCGATGCGCTCGTCGAGGGTTTCGGGATGGAGCGGGATCGCCGGCGCGGGCATTGCCACCCGTTCGACGGCGGCCCGGTCGATGGCCGCGCGGCGCCCCCAGAGCAGGGTCTGGCGGTTCGTCTCGACGGCGGCACCGTTGAGGACGATGGCTTTGTCGAGGCTGGCGGCGCTGACCGGCACCCAGCCCTTTTGCCACGCGTAGCCGAGCAGGAAGAGGTTGGTGGCGATGGCGTCGCCCATCAATGCGGTGGCGAGTTTGTGGGCGTCGAGGAAGTCGCAGCCGCCCGTCCCGACGGCTTCGACGATGGCGGCCTGCATTTTTTCCAGCGGAAACTGCCAGTCGGGGTTGCGGGCGAATTCGGAGGTGGGGGTTTCGCTGCAATCGACCACTCCGCGGGTGGTGCCGACGGCCATCCGCGAGAGCGCGTCCACGCTGGCGGTGACGACCATGTCGCCGCCGATCACCGCGTTGGCTTCGCCGACCGCGATGCGCACCGCGTGGAGGTCGTCCGGGCGGTCGGCGATGCGGATGTGGCTGAACACCGAGCCGCCCTTCTGCGCCAGCCCGGTCATGTCGAGCACGGTGACGCCCTTGCCGTCGAGGTGGGCGGCCATGCCGATCAGCGCGCCGATGGTGACCACGCCGGTGCCGCCCACGCCGGTGACGAGAATGCCCCAGGGCTGGGCGGTGGGCGGCAGGGTCGGCGCCGGCAGCGGCGGCAGACGGCTGGCGTCGACGGTCTGGGCGCGGCCTTTTTTCACCCGCCCGCCTTCGAGGGTGACGAAGCTCGGGCAGAAGCCGTTCATGCAGGAGTAGTCCTTGTTGCAGGCCGACTGGTCGATCTGACGCTTGCGGCCGAACTCGGTTTCGACCGGCAGGATGGCCATGCAGTTGGATTCGCGCCCGCAGTCGCCGCAGCCTTCGCACACCGCTTCGTTGATGAAGACGCGGGTTTGCGGATCGGGGAAGGTGCCGCGTTTTCTGCGGCGGCGCTTTTCGGCGGCGCAGGTCTGGTCGAACACCAGCGCCGACACGCCGGCCAGGGTGCGCAGTTCGCGCTGGATGACGTCGAGTTCGTCGCGGTTGCGGATGGCGACGCCGTGGGGAATGTCGGCGACGTGCCACGGCCGGTCGGTGCCGTCGGTGACCAGGACGATGGTGCCGACGCCTTCGGCCTGGAGCTGGCGGATCAGCTTGGGCACGCTGAGCTCGCCATCCACCGGCTGGCCGCCGGTCATCGCCACGGCGTCGTTGAAGAGGATTTTGTAGGTGATGCCGCTGGTCGGCTGGCGGCCGTGGGTCGGGCGGTTGAAGGCCGCGACGGCCTGACGGATGGCCAGGATGCCGGAGTGGAAATAGGTGCCGTCGCCGAGGTTGGCGAAGATGTGCGGCTCGTCGGTGAAGGGCGCCTGACCGACCCACGGCACGCCTTCGCCGCCCATGTGGGTGAAGGTGGCCGTCTTGCGGTCGGGCATGAAGCTGGCCATGTAGTGGCAGCCGATGCCGGCCACCGCGCGGCTGCCGGCGGGCACCTGGGTCGAGGTGTTGTGCGGGCAGCCGGGGCAGAAGGTGGGCACCCGGTCGATGGCGAAGACCCGGTGGGCCAGCGTGCAGTCCTTGGCGAGCAGGAAGGCGAGGCGGCTTTCGATGCGTTCGGAGGTGAAGAAGCGCCCGATGCGCGCGGCGATCACCCGGGCGATCATCGCCGGGTTGAGTTCGCCGGCGGCCGGGAGCAGCCATTCGCCGTGATCCACGGTGGCGCGACCGTCCGGCCCGATGCTGGTGAGCAGCGCCCATTCGCCCTTTTCGTCGAACTTGCCGACGACGCGGGGACGCACGTCTTCGCGCCAGTTGTAGAGCTCTTCCTTGAGCTGGTATTCGATGAGCTGGCGCTTTTCCTCGACCACCAGGATTTCGTCCAGCCCTTCGGCAAAGCGGCGCACGCCTTCGGCTTCGAGCGGCCACACCATGCCCACCTTGTAGAGCCGGATGCCGATTTCGGCCGCCAGCGCGTCGTCGATGCCCAGGTCGTCGAAGGCCTGACGCACGTCGAGATAGCTTTTTCCGGCGGTGATGATGCCGAGGCGCGGCTGGGGCGAATCGATGACCACGCGGTTGAGCCCGTTGGCACGGCAGTAGGCCAGGGCGGCATACAGCTTGAAGTGGAGCAGGCGTTTTTCCTGCACCAGCGGCGGGTCGGGCCAGCGCAGGTTGAGGCCGCCTTCCGGCACCGCGAAGTCGGTCGGGTCGCGGGTGACGACCCGGTGCGGGCTGACGTCCACCGAAGCGGAGGTCTCGACCGTATCGGCCAGCGCCTTGAAGGCCACCCAGCAGCCCGAGTAGCGCGACAGCGCCCAGCCATGCACGCCGAAGTCGAGATAGTCCTGCACGCCGGCGGGAGCCAGCACCGGCATCATCATCGACTTGAAGAAATGGTCGGTCTGGTGGGGCAGGGTGGACGATTTGGCGGCATGGTCGTCGCCGGCAATCGCCAGCACGCCCCCGAAGCGGCTGCTGCCGGCCGCATTGGCATGGCGGAACACGTCGCCGCAGCGGTCGACGCCCGGCCCTTTGCCGTACCACATGGCAAATACGCCCTGCACCCGCGCCTTGGGCGACAGGGCCAGCTGCTGGCTGCCCCACACGGCGGTGGCGGCCAGGTCTTCGTTGATGCCGGGCTGGAACACGATGTCGTGCTCGCTCAGGTGCTCGCGGGCGTTCCAGAGGGTCATGTCGAGCCCGCCGAGCGGCGAGCCGCGGTAACCCGAGACGAAGCCGGCGGTGTTGAGCCCGGCGGCCCGGTCGCGTTCCCGCTGGATCATCAGGAGGCGTGCCAGCGCCTGGTAGCCGGTCAGGTAGACGCGCCCGGAGGCAGCGGTGTATTTGTCGTCGAGACTGACGCTCGCGCCGGATGCGGCGGACGCGTGGAGGGGATCCTGTTCGGCCATGGCGAGTTCCTCGCAAAATCGTGCTTCGACGCGCAGTCGGGCCTTGTGGGCCGTGGCGCAGGGCGTTGCAAGACAAGCCTAGTTGCCGCCCCGGGACAACTCAATGATTGGATTGCGCCGGACCGCCGGGGGTTCCGGCGCCGATGAAAGCCCGGTGCAAACTCCGGGGCTTAGCATCCCGAGCGCCGGGGTTGGACCCGGATTTATGGGAGTGCGCAGATGGTGGAGCAGGTTTCCGAGAATTTCGTGCTGGCCCGCTTGGCTTTCGGGCCGGGGCCGGAGGAGGAGCGCATCCGTCTGCGCGAAGGCGGCCTGCGGCGCTGGCTGGCCGAGCAGCTCGCACCGCCGGACGGCGACGACGACGCGTGCCGGCAGCGCCTGGAGCAGACGCGGGTACGCATCCGCTACGACGCCGGCAAGGCGCCGGCGCCCGAGTACCCGGCGCTCGACGAGATGCGCGGGCTCGGCTCGCTGGCGGCGCCGATCGACACGCTCTGGGCGCTCACCGACTTTAAGCGCCCGATGGCCAGCACCGAGCGCTTCCGTCCGCGCACCGAGGTGGCCGCCGCCTGTCTGGTGCGCGCGGTGTACAGCCGCTGGCAGCTGCGCGAGGTGCTGTGCGATTTCTGGCACAACCACTTCAATGTGGATGCCAGCCAGGTGGTACCGGTGGCCGCCACGCTGCCGATCTACGACCGGGAGGTGATCCGCCGCCACGCGCTGGGCAATTTCCGCGCATTTCTCGAAGCCGTCGCCACCAGCACGGCCATGCAGTATTACCTCAACAACCGCTCGTCCCGCGCCGGCAGCGCCAACGAGAACTACGCCCGCGAGCTGTTCGAACTGCACAGCTTCGGCCGCGAAAACTACCTGAACGAGTTCTACAACCGCTGGCGCGAGGTGCCCGGCGCCCTCAAGGGCCAGCCGAAGGGCTTCATCGATCAGGACGTCTACGAGGCCGCCCGTGCGTTTACCGGGTGGACCGTGGAGGACGGCAGCGGCCTCGGCGGGGTGGACCGGCTGCCCTTCAGCGGCCGCTTCGCTTACGTCGAGTCCTGGCACGACAACTACCAGAAGCGGGTGCTTGGCACGGAGTTCGATCCTTTTCAGCCGCCCCTCGCCGACGGCCGCAAGGTGCTCGATCTGGTCGCCGCCCACCCGGCCACGGCCCGTCACGTGAGCGGCAAACTGTGCCGGCGACTGGTGGGCGAAGGCGCGTCGGCGAAGCTGCTGAACGGGGCCGCCGAGGTGTGGCTGCGCAGTCGGCAGCAGCCGGATCAGATCGCCCGCGTGGTGGAGTTCATCGTGTTGTCGCCGGACTTTGCCCGGAGCGGCGGCGCGCGGGTGCGGCGTCCGCTGGAACTGGTGGCGGCGTTTGCGCGGGCGACCGGGATGGATTTCGTACCCACCGAAGCCTTGATCGGCGAAATGGCCGGTGCCGGTCAGCGTCTGTTTGGCTGGGGCGCGCCGACCGGCCATCCGGAAGAGGCGGCCTACTGGCTGAGTTCCAACGGGATGCGGCGGCGCTGGCAGCTGGTGCAGGGGCTGGCCGACAACCGCTGGGGGAACGGCGTCGTCGATCCGCGCGGTGCGCTCGGCCCGGCGACCCGCAGCGTGGCTCAGGCCGCCGATGCCTGGGCTGCCCGGCTGGTCGATGCGCCGGCGGGCGGTGCGGTGGCGCAGGCCATCCTCGCCGGTCTGGCGGTGGACCCGGCCCGGCTCCTCGATGCCGGCAAGCCGGCCGATACGACCAACCTGCTCCGGCGCATCCTCGCCTTTACGGCGATGAGTGCGGCGTTTCAAAGCTGCTGAAGGAGGCCGACCGTGACGAGTCGCCGCGATTTTCTCAAAGCCTGCGCCGCTGCCGGCGTGTTCGTTCCCGCGCTCGGCCTTGGCCGGCTGGCCTTCGCGGCCGAAGGTGCGCCGGCGCCCTTGCTGGTGATGGTTTTCCAGCGGGGCGGCTGCGACGGGCTGCAGCTGGTGGGGCCGGTCAACGACCGCAGTTATGTGGATGCGCGCAGCTCCGATCTGCGGGTGCTCGACAGCGGCGAACGCCCCGGTCTGGCCCTTGCCAATGGCCTCGGCACGGGGCTGGATTTCCGCCTGCATCCCGAGGCGAAGGCCTTGTTCGAACTCTACGAGGCCGGGCAGATGGCGGTGCTGCACGCCTGCGGTCTGACGAACGGCTCGCGCAGCCATTTCGAGGCGCAGGATCTGATCGAGCACGGGGTGGTCAGCCTCGATCGTCTGGCGCGCACGCCCGAAGGGTGGCTCACCCGTTATCTCGCCACCTTCGGCGAGGTGGGCGGCGACCGGATTGCCGCCGTGTCGGCCAACGCCGGTCTGGCGGCGGCCTTGGCCCGCGACGACGATGCGTTGGCCATTCCCGAACTTCAGGGCGGCCTGCCGCTGCCCGGCGGCAAGGAGGCCGCGGCGGTGCTGGGGCGGCTCTACGCGCCGGGCGGCACCGCGATCCAGCAGGCCGGCGCACGTACCCTGGCCCGCGTGGCCCTCGTCGAAGCGCGTTTGCCGCGCCTGCCGGATGGGCGTCCGGCGCCCTACAACCCGTCTGCCGCCGGCTACGAGAACAACGGCTTCACCCAGGGGCTGCAGGCCATCGCCCGGCTGGCGCGGATGGACGTGGGCTTGCGGGTGGCCTGCATCGACCACGCCAGTTGGGACACCCACGATACCCAGGCCGGCCGCTTCAATGGGCTGGTCGGTCAGCTGTCGCGCGGGCTGGCCGCCTTTTGCCGGGATATGGCCGAGGCCGGGCGGAGCGTGAGGATTGTCGTGATGACCGAGTTCGGCCGCCGTCTGCGCTCCAATCGCAGCCAGGGCACCGACCACGGCCACGGCTCGGCGATGCTGGTGCTCGGCGCCGACGTGCGGGGCGGGCGGATGTTCGGCGACTGGCCCGGCCTGGAAACCCTGCGCCTCGACCAAGGCGTCGATCTGGCGGTGACCACGGATTTCCGCCAGGTGCTGGCCGAAGTGCTGGCTTTGCGCGCGGCGGAGCGGGACAGGGTGTTCCCGGGGCTCGCGCCGCGGGCGCCGCTTGGGCTGCTGCGCGTCGACGGAATGGCGTGAATGCTCGGCCACGGGGCACGGGAACTGTAATATGGGCGGCCTGGACCGGCGGGCTTCGCCCGGCGGTCGTTCCCTATGGAGTCGAATCTTGGAATCAAGCGCCATGCGCGTCGGCACGTCCGGTTCGCCGGCGGCGCCGTGGCATCGCGTGCTGCTGCGGCGCTTGGGCTACCTGTGGTGGTTCAAGGCCGTCGGCACGACGCTGTTCATGACCGCCTTTTTCGCGGCCTATCTGCATCTGCTGCATTTCCCGCTCTATCCCGTCACCGTCATGCCGCTCACCGCGGTGGATCGGGCCATCGGCTTTCAACCCTGGGCGCTGGCGGCCTACGCTTCGCTGTGGATCTACGTCGCCTTGCCGCCGGCCATCGCGCCCACGCTGGGGCGGCTGTTCGGCTACGGCTGGCATATCGGCGGGCTGTGTCTGGTGGGGATCGCGGTATTCGTGTTCTGGCCCACCGCGGTGCCGCCGGCCGACGTGGATTGGGGGCTCTATCCCGGTTACGCATTGCTCAAGGGCATCGATGCCGGAGGCAATGCCTGCCCGTCGCTGCATGTGGCGACGGCGCTGTATTCGGCGATCTGGCTGGCCGCCGATTTCCGCGAGGTGGGCGCTGCCCGCTGGATGCGCGGGCTCAACGGCTTGTGGTGCGCGGTGATCGTTTTTTCGACGCTGGCCACCAAGCAGCACGTGATGCTGGACGTGCTGGCCGGCACGGCGCTGGCCCTGCTGGCGGCGGCCCTGTCGCCGGGGCTGCGCCGCCGCTTGCCGGCAAAGGTGGCGGTGCCGGTCTGATTACGGTATAACCCGCGCGGGTAGCGCCGCGGGTCGACCGCCGGCCGGAGGATGCGATATGACTGGTTTTGCGCCGCAGGAAATGAACGAGTGCGATGTTCTGGTGATCGGCGGCGGACCTGCCGGCAGCACCGTCGCCCCCATGCTGGCCCGCAAGGGTTACCGGGTCGTGTTGCTGGAAAAGGCCCACCATCCGCGCTTTCACATCGGAGAGTCGCTGCTGCCGGCCAATATGCCGCTGCTGGAAAAATTGGGCGTGGCCGACGAGGTGCGCGCCATCGGCATGGAAAAATGGGGCGCCGAGTTCGTCTCGCCCTGGCATGGGCACGGTCAGGAGTTCCGCTTCAGCGAGGCCTGGAACAAATCCATGCCCTACGCGTATCAGGTCAAGCGCGCCGATTTCGATCTCATCCTGATCCGCAACGCGGCCCGCGAGGGCGCCGAAGTCATCGAGGGCTGCAAGGTCGGCGGGGTGGATTTCCTGCCGGACGACCAGGGCGCCATCGTCAGCGCCACCCACGACGATGGCCGCGAGCAGCGCTGGAAGACGCGTTTCGTGGTGGATGCGTCGGGGCGCGACACCTTTCTCGCCAACCGTTTCCGGATCAAGCATCGCAATCCGCGTCATAACAGCTCGGCCATGTACGCCCATTTCGTCGGCGCGCGCCGCAACGAAGGCCAGGCCGAGGGCAACATCACGATCTTCTGGTTCGATCACGGCTGGTTCTGGTTCATCCCGCTCTCGGACGGCGCCACCAGCGTCGGCGCCACGGTCTGGCCGTATTACATGAAAACCAAGGGCAGCCGTCCGCTCGACCAGTTTTTTCTCGACACCATCGCCATGTGTCCGCCGCTGGCTGAGCGTCTGAAGGACGCGCAAGCGGTCACCGCGGCCGAGGCCACCGGCAATTTCTCCTATGTTTCCGAGCGCAACCACGGCGCCAACTATCTGCTGCTGGGCGACGCCTTCGCCTTCATCGATCCGGTGTTCTCGTCCGGCGTGATGCTGGCCATGAACAGCGGTTTTGCCGGCGCCGAGGCCATCGATACCTGTCTGTCGCGCCCCCGCGAAGCCGCCGCCGCGCTCAAGGAATTCGACCGGATCATGCGCCACGGGCCGACCGCCTTTTCGTGGTTCATCTACCGGATCACCAACCCGACCATGCGCGACATGTTCATGGGGCCGCGCAATGTCTTCCGGGTCAAGGAGGCGCTGCTCTCGGTGCTGGCCGGCGACGTTTTCGGCACCACGCCGATCTGGAACAGCGTGCGCATCTTCAAGCTCATCTACTACGTGACCTCCATCGTCAACGGTCGGCGTTCCCTTGCCGCCTGGCGGAAGCGCCGGCTCAACATCCGGCCGGTGGATGAGGCCGGCATGGGCGTCGGCCCATGAAGCGCGCGGCCCAGCTGGCCCTGCTGCTGTCCGGTCTGCCCGCCACGCCGGCGCTTGCCGCCGATGTGCCCCTGTGGGAACTCGGCGCCGGTGTCGGCGTGCTGAGCCTGCCGGCGTGGCGCGGCGCGGCCGACACCCGCGGCTACGTGCTGCCGGTGCCTTATTTCACCTATCACGGCGATTTCCTCCGCGCCGACCGGCACGGCATCCGCGGCGTGTTGTTCGACAGCGACCGCATCGACCTGGGCATCAGCCTCGCCGGCTCGCCGCCGGTGGGGAGCGACGGCACTTCCGCGCGGGCTGGCATGCCCGATCTCAAGGCCACCGGCGAGATCGGCCCGCAACTCGATCTGACCCTGTGGCGCAGCGACAGCCGGGCGCGCAAGCTCACCCTGATCCTGCCGCTGCGCGCCGCGTTCACGCTCACCGGTCCGCCCCGCGACAAAGGCTGGGTGTTTTCGCCGGCCCTCAACCTCGATGTCGCCGATATGGCCGGCCTGCCGGGCTGGAAGCTCGGCCTGCGCAGCGGCCCGATCTTCGCCACCCAGCGTCAGCACGCCTACTTCTACGAGGTGGCGCCGGCCCAGGCCACCGCCACCCGCCCGGCCTATGCGGCCAGCGGCGGCTATAGCGGCAGCCAGTTTCTCGCTGCGCTGTCCAAGCGCTTTCCCACCTACTGGGTCGGGGGTTACGTGCGCTACGACAATCTGCAGGGCGCGGCTTTCGACGACAGTCCGCTGGTGGCCCGCAATCACTATCTGGCCGGCGGCGTGGCGGTGGCGTGGATCTTCGGCGAATCGAGCCGGCGTGTGAGCGTCGATGACTGAAACCCGCGCCGGGCTCGGTGCACGTCTCTGGACGGCCTACGAATATGTGGCGATGGTCGCCGGGCTGGGGGCGCTGGCGGTGCTGTGCCTCGTCTGGCTGCCCTTCGCGCTGCTGTGTTCGGCGCTGCCGGAGCGGATCGGGCGGGTGGTCGGGCGGCTGGCGATCATGATCGGTTTCCGGCTATACCTGCATTTCCTGAGCGTCTTCTGCGCCTGCCGCTTCGACCTGTCGGCGCTGGACGATCTGCGCCGCGACCGCCCGCTGATTCTCGTCGCCAACCACCCCTCGCTGCTCGACGTGGTGATGATCGTCTCGCGCCTGCCCAATGCCGTGTGCGTGATGAAGGCGGCGCTGATGGACAACGTGCTGCTCGGCGCGGCGGCCCGGCTGGCCCGCTACATCCGCAACGACGCACCGGTCAGCATGGTTCGGCAGGCCCGCAGCGCGCTGCAGCAGGGCGCCCATCTGGTGATCTTCCCGGAAGGCTCGCGCACCCGGAATTTCCCGCTCGACGCCTGTACCGCCGCGTCGGGCCTGATCTCCCACGCCGCCAAGGTGCCGGTGCAGACCCTCGCCATCGAATACAGTTCGCCCTACCTGGGCAAGGATTGGCCGCTCTTCCGCAAGCCCGAGTTGCCGCTGCGCTTCAGCATCCGCGTGGGCCGGCGTTTCGAGGCGCCGGCCCACGCACGCAGCTTCACGCGGGAGCTCGAAGCCTACTTCCGCGCCGAGCTGGGGGCCGGTTCCAAACCAAACCACAACACCGCACCGTGACGACCGCTTCGACCACCCATCTCGTCCTCATCCCCAGCTACAACCCCGGCGCGAAGGTGGACGACACCGTGCGTCAGGCACGGCGGTTCTGGAATCCGGTGTGGGTCGTCGTCGATGGCAGCACCGACGGTAGCACCGCCCGGCTGCAGGCCATGGCGGCGGCCGATTCCGGCCTGCGGGTCATCGTGCTCCCGGAAAACCGCGGCAAGGGTTCGGCCGTGCTCGAAGGCCTGCAGGCGGCCCAGGCGGCCGGCTTCACCCACGTGCTGACGATGGATTCCGACGGTCAGCACCCGGCCGACCGGATCCCCGAATTCATGGCCGTGTCGGCCCGCAATCCGGGCTGCATGGTGCTCGGCAAGCCGGTGTTCGACGCCGCCGCGCCGCAGTTGCGGGTCAAGGGGCGGGAGATTTCCAACTGGTGGGCGAATCTCGAAACCCTGTGGATGGGCATCGGCGATTCGCTGTTCGGCTTTCGCGTCTATCCGGCGGCGCCGCTTGAAAAGATCATGCGCCGCCAGCGCTGGATGCGCCGTTTCGATTTCGATCCGGAAGCCGTGGTGCGTCTTGCCTGGGCCGGCGTGCGTCCGATCAATCTGCCCGCGCCGGTGCGCTATTTCCGTGCCGACGAGGGCGGTGTCTCGCACTTCCGCTACTTCCGCGACAACCGTCTGCTCACCTGGATGCATACCCGGCTGTTCATCGGCTTTGTGCTGCGTCTGCCGATGCTGCTCGGGCGCAAGCTCGCAGCCGGGCGGCGGGCTTCCTAGCGGCCCCAGGCGAGGCGCACCGCCGCCATTCCAAAAGCAAAACAGAAGCCGTAGGCAAACGAATCCAGGCGGATCGTCCGCTGCCCGTGCCGGCGTCGCCAGGCGCCCAGCCAGCCCATCAACAGGCCCGCGCAGACCGGGGCGACGAGCAGATTGGCCGCGCGCAGCCAGGGCGTCGCGATGAAGTGGGCCGGCACCGGCCACAGGCTCGCCGCACCGGCCAGTGCGCCGTAGGTCAGGTAGCCGATGGCGGCCATCCAGGGCGGCGCCGCGCGGGCCCGCTCGAAGGGCGCCGACAGGCTGCGGAGAAAGCCTTCGAGGACGAGTTCGCCGAAAAGCTGAAGAAGAATTTCCGCCGCGACCTGCAGCGCCCAGCCCGCAATCTGCAGGAGCGCTTCGAGCAGAATTTCCACGTCAGCGGCGGCCGTTCACCGTCACGCCCATCTTGGGCAGCCAGCGGCGCAGGCCGGGGGTGGTGACCACCGTGCTGACGATGGCCATCAGCACCAGCATGGTGAACATGTCCTGGGAGATCACGCCGAGGTCGAAACCCACGTTGATGACGATCAGTTCCATCAGGGCGCGGGTGTTCATCATGATGCCGAGCACGCTGGATTCGGCGTGGTTGAGGCCGCAGGCGCGCGCCGCGAGATAGCTGCCGCCGAACTTGCCGGCGGTGGCCAGGAGGGTGGTGAGGATGCACCAGCCCCAGAGCGCGGCGCTGTCGAGGCCGCCGATGTTGGTGCGCAGGCCGGTGTAGGTGAAGAAGATCGGCAGGAAGAAGACGGTGACGAAATGGCCGATACGCTCCTTCCAGGCGGCGACCAGTTCGTGTTCGTCGTGCACCAGCACGCCCATCACGAAACCGCCGAAGATCGCGAAGATGCCCAGCTTGTAGGTGGTCATGGCGCACAGGAAGATCGCCGCCAGCAGAATGCCCATCAGGTGCGGCGAAAGGTGGCCGTGGTGACGTGTGCGGCGCACCGCCTGCTTGATGAGCGGTCGCACCCCGAACCACGACACCGCCATGAAAACCCCGACCAGCGCCACTTTGACGCCGAATTCGGCGGCGTCGAAATGGGACAGCGTGAGGGTGGTGACCAGCGCCAGCAGCAGCCAGCCGACCACGTCGTTGATCGCCGCGGCGCTGATGGCGATGACGCCGATGGGGCGGCGGGTCAGTTCGAACTCGATCATGATCCGCCCCAGAATCGGCAAGGCGGTGATCGAGAACGCGGTGGCGATGAATAGCCCCGAGGCCAGCCGGTCGGCGTGGGGCGACAACTCGGGCGCCGACAGCCAGCCGAAGGCCAGCCCGAGACCGAAGGGCGCCAGCAGCCCGGCGACGGAAACCCAGGCCACGGTCTTGCGGTTCTCCCGTTCGGTAAGGTGGGAGAAGTCGAACTCGATGCCGATCTGGAACATCAGCAGGATCAGGCCCAGTTGCGAGAGCACCTGCATCGGTTCCGGCGGGGCCGAGCGGAAGACGTAGTCGAACACGTCGGGCGCCAGCAGTCCGAACAGGGACGGCCCGAGCAGGATGCCGACGACGATTTCGCCCACCGCGGAGGATTGTCCGACCCGCCGCGCCAACGCGCCGCCGATGCGTCCGGCCAGGACGATCACGGTGAGTTGAAGCAGCGCGAAGAATAGCGTCGCCTCGGCCTTGTGCACCGTGACGGCGGCGGCCAGATGGTTTGCGGTGCTCATGGAGACGGAGCTGTGTTCAGACCATTCCGCCGTTGATCGAGAGGATTTGCCCGGTGATGTAGGCGGCGCGCTCGGAGACCAGGAAGGCCACCAGATCGGCCACTTCGTCGGGCTGGCCGGCGCGTTTCATCGGGACGAGGCGCTCGATGGTGGCCTTGTCGAAGCTGCCGTCGCTCATTTCGGTGGCGATGATGCCCGGCGCGACGGCGTTGACGGTGACATTGCGGCTTGCCAGTTCGAGCGCCAGCGACTTGGTGGCGGCGTGCAGGGCGCCCTTGGCCGCGGCGTAATTGACCTGCCCCCGGTTGCCGACCAGCCCGGCCACCGAGGTGATGGTGACGATGCGGCCCCAGCGGGTGCGCAGCATCGGCATGGTGAGCGGCTGGGTGACGTTGTAGAAACCGTTGAGATTGACGTCCATGACGGTATGCCACTGCTTGGCGCCCATGCCCGGAAAAACGGCGTCGGCGTGGCGGCCGGCGTTGTTCACGAGGATCTGCACCGGGCCGGCGGCGAGGATGGCGTCGAGGGCGGCGGCGGTGGCGTCGGCGTCGGTGATGTCGAAGGCGACGGCTTCGGCCGAGCCGCCGGATGCGGCGATTTCGGCCGCCACGGCGGTGGCCTTGTCGTGCCGGCGGTTGGCGTGGACGATGACGTGATGGCCGTCGGCGGCGAGCCGGCGGGCGATGGCGGCGCCGATGCCACCGCTGGCGCCGGTGACGAGGGCGCGCTTCATGGTATTTCTCCGGTGGTGGAGCGTGGATTGCGTTCGAGGACGTCGGCGTCGAGCACTACCGCCGCGCGGCCGTCCACCAGCGGCTTGCCGCCGGCCGATACGCTAAAGCGGTATAGCACCTGATTGGCGTCGCCGGAAAGGCGTTCGGCCTCTATCAGCAGATCGTCGGCTCGATCGTCGAGGCGCAGGGCGTGGAAATTTGCGCCGCGCACGCTGACCAGATAGCCCTGGCGCGGCGGCGCAACCGCGTCGGCGCTCAGGCTGCCGTGCAGGGCCATGGCCTGGGCGGCGTATTCGATGCCGGCGGCGATGCCGAGCCGGTTGTCGCTGCAGAGCGGATTGGCCGGCTGACGGTGGCTGCGGCTGGTGCACCGGATGGCGTCCGGGGTCCAGTCGAGCACCGCGTCGAGCAGACACATATCGGCCTGGTGGGGAATGCGGGCGGCGATGGCCGGGCGGTCTAGCATGGGGCGGGCACCGGGGTGAGGGTGACGGCGAGGCTGAGGGGGGCGAGGTATTCGAGATTCGCCTGCGCCGCTCTGCCGTCTGCCAGCAGCTTGAGCAGCGGCAGGCCGCGCAGGGCCGGGATGGCGAGTCGGAGGCTGTCGAGCGCCGGGTCGGCGAGGGGCGTGGCGGGGGCGTCGGTGAGGTCGACGGCGATCTGCGCGAGGCTGCGCTCGGTTTGCGTGGGGCTCAGCACCAGGCCGATGCCGGCGGCGTCGGGAATCGGCCGGAAGGCGAAGATCGGCGCGGGATATTCGGTGTCGTAGGCGATCAGCAGGGTGGGCGCGCCGCGGCTGGCGGTTTCGACGAGGGCTTCGAGCAGGCCGGCCGAAAAGCTGCCGTCGTAGGCACACAGGGACTGGCTGGGCGCCATCGAGCCGGTGGCGATGCTCCAGTAGCCGGCGGGGGTGTTATGGAGCGAGTTGTGGAAGCGGGTGGGCGACACGCGGGGGTCGTCGGAGGCCAGGGTTTCGCACAGGGCGACGCAGTTATAGCCGTCGGCGGTGGCGGCCGAGAGTACGGCCGGCAGCTGGCGCGGGTCGGCGCCGGCGTGCGCGACGGCGGCCATGCCGGTGGCCAGCGCAATCCGCACGCTGCGGCTGGCCCGGCGGCGTTCGGCCGGCGGCAGCAGGGTCGGGGTGGGCAGCACGCTGGCGGCCGGGGCGTAGGGTGCGCGGCCGGCCAGCACGTCGGCGGCGCAGGCCCAGTCGGGCAGGCCGGGGGCGATCAGGCCGATGCCTTCGATCCAGGCGGTGAGGGTGTGGCTCATGCGCGCTTCCCGAAAACGAGGCTGCAGTTGCTGCCGCCAAAACCGAAGGAGTTGTTCATGGCGCACTTGACCGGGGCGTCGCGGCTGGCGAGCAGGTAGTCGAGACGTAGGTTCGGGTCGAGCTGGCGGGTGTTGGCGCTGCCGGGGAGGAGGCCGTCGCTGAGGGCGATGCCGCATACCACGGCTTCGAGGGCGCCCGCGGCGCCGAGGGTGTGGCCGGTGAGGCCTTTGGTGGAGCTGCAGGGTACGCGGCTGTCGAACAGTGCGCCGACCGCGCGGCCTTCGGCGGCGTCGTTGTTGAGGGTGGCGGTGCCGTGGAGGTTGATGTAGTCGACCGCGGCGGGCGTCAGGCCGGCGTCGGCGAGGGCGGCTTCCATCGCCATGCGGGCGCCGAGGCCTTCGGGGTGGGGCGAGGACATGTGGTAGGCGTCGCTGGATTCGCCGCAGCCGAGGAGCAGCACGGCGTCGGCGTCGGGCGTGGCGGGCGGGCGTTCGAGCAGCGCGAAGGCGGCAGCCTCGCCGACCGAGATGCCCTGACGCGCCGCGTCATAGGGGCGGCAGGGCTCGGGGGCGGTGAGTTCGAGGGAGGCAAAGCCGTGCAGAGTGGTCAGGCAGAGGCTATCGACGCCGCCGACGACGGCCGCGTCGATGAGCCCCGCGTGGATCATGCGCGCGGCGGCGGCAAACACCTTGGCGGACGACGAGCAGGCGGTGGACACGACGACGGCCGGCCCTTCGAGCCCGAACCAGGCGCGCACGAAGGCGGCCAGCGACGAGGTGGTGTGGGCGCCGCGGTAGTTGAAGCCGGCGGGCAGGGCGCCGTCGGCGTCGCGGTGGCGGAAGGCGATCTCGGTTTCGAGGATGCCGGAGGTGCTGGTGCCGAGGATCAGCCCGATCCGGCGCGGGCCGTGGCGGGCGATGGCGTCGTTAACGGCGGCATCGAAGCCGTCGGCCTGCAGTCCGCGCAGGGCCAGCCGGTTGTTGCGGCAGTCGTAGTCGGCAAAGGCGGCGGGCAGCGGGGCGCGGTCGAGGCCGGCGACTTCGCCGATCCAGGTGGGGAGCGCGGTGCCGTCGAAGCGGCAGGGGGCGAGGCCGCCGGTGCCGCTGCGCAGCGCGCGGCGCAAGGCGGCGAGGCCGTCGCCGACGCAGCTGACCTGGGTGTAATGGGAAAGGTGGAGGGGAGTCACGATTCGGCGTGGGGGTGGTGTCGCCGGAGTTTACCAGAACGACTATCGCGGCTAGTCCGGCTCCGCAAGGATCAGGACGTTGGCAAAACCGGCGCCGCCCATCGGACGGGTTTCGCTGCGGTAGCCGAGCTGGCGCAACAGGGCCAGCCAATCGGCCAGCGGGCGGCCGTGGAGGCGCGGCAGGCGGCCGCTGTGGGCGAGGACGACGAGGCTGTCGGTCCACCGGGAGAGCCGGTAGGGCAGCCCGGCGGCGGCGTCGCCGACGCGCAGCAGGAGCCGGCCGTCGCCCGCGAGGCCGCTGCGGATGCGGGCGAGCAGGGCTTCCTGGCTGGCGGCGGGAATGTAGTGGAGGACGTCGATCAGGCAGACCACGTCGGCGGCCGGCAGCGGGGCGGCGGTCGCGTCGCCGGCTTCGAGGGTGACGAAGGGATGGTCGGCCAGCGCGATGCGGCCGCGGCGGACCGCGGCGTCGAGCAGTTCGATGCCGTGGTAGCGGGCAATGGCGGGCGGCGGGGCGTCGGCCGCCGGGCTTCGGCGGGCGTGCAGCCGGGCGGCGGCGAGCAGCCACGCCGCCAGCAGACCCTGGCCGCAGCCGAGGTCGAGATAGCGCGCGCGGGCGGGCAGCAGGCCGGGGGCGAGGAGGGCCGCGAATAGCGGGTCGCCGCTCAGCTTGCCGAGGGCGAAGCGGTAGGCCCAGGGGCCGGCGCGACGGTAGGCTGCGGCGGCTTCGGTGGCGATCTGCGGGATGGCGGGGGTCACGGGCAGGCGTCGCCGAGGGTGATGGGGACGAGGCCGGCGGCGCGGATCCGGGCCAGCAGCGGCGGCAGCACGGCGAGGATGACCGCTTCGCCGTTCGGGCCGCGGGCGGCGTTGCCGTCGTGGAGGAGCAGGATGTCGCCCGCGGCGAGTGCGTTGCGGCCTGCGCCGGCGAGGCGGGCGAGCACCTGGGCCGGGTTGCCGTTGCGGGTGTCGTAGGCGCGGCGCGTCCAGGCGGCGAGGCGCAGGCCGAGGCGCGACAGCACCGGGTCGAGGAAGGGGTTGCGCAGGCCGGCGGGGGCGCGGAAGAAGCGCGGCGGGCGGCCCGTGAGTTGGCCGAGGGTGGCCTGGGCGGCGGCGACTTCGGCATGCATGCCCTGGAAACCGAAGGTCGAG
>ERZ650306.209-NODE-209-length-34470-cov-11.579747_pt1 | contig 34470 bp, 34 predicted proteins | sample MGYA00376242_ERZ650306 | MGnify/ENA primary metagenome ERZ650306 (study PRJEB26733, sample SAMN07839244) | wastewater metagenome | biome: urban; feature: wastewater treatment plant; material: waste water | place: USA: North Carolina | collected 2016-03-31 ... | reverse complement strand
CCAGTTCGGCTTCGATCTTGGCGCACAGGGCGACGACCGGGGCGCCTTCCTTGGCCGCGTGTTCGCGCAGGCGGTCGAGGTAGGGGTTGTTCTCGAAACCGTCTTCCATCACGTTGCCGACGTACATGGCGGGTTTCAGGGTCATCAGGCACAGGGGCTTGAGGAGCAGCTTTTCATCGTCGCTGAGCTTCATGGTGCGCGCCGGCTGACCTTCGTTGAGGTGGGGCAGCAGCTTTTCGAGCAGGGCGACGAGTTTTTGCGCGTCCTTGTCGCCAGCGCGGGCTTTCTTGTTTTCGCGATGGATGGCCTTTTCGACGGCCGACATGTCGGCCAGCGCCAGTTCGGTGACGATGGTTTCGATGTCGGCGAGCGGGTCGACCTTGCCATTGACGTGGACGACATTCTCGTCGTCGAAGCAGCGCACGACGTTAACGATGGCGTCGGTTTCGCGGATGTTGGCGAGGAACTGGTTGCCGAGGCCTTCGCCCTTGGAGGCGCCGGCGACGAGCCCGGCGATGTCGACGAATTCGACGATGGCGGGTTGGACCTTCTGCGGCTTGACGATCTCGGACAGGGCGTCGAGGCGCGGATCGGGCACTTCGACGATGCCGACGTTGGGCTCGATGGTGCAGAAGGGGTAGTTCTCGGCGGCGATGCCGGCCTTGGTGAGGGCGTTGAAGAGAGTCGATTTGCCGACGTTGGGCAGGCCGACGATGCCGCATTGGAGAGCCATGGAATTCCTTTGATGTTCAGGGCTTCCGGCAAGACAAGCCGGAAAACCCGCTATTGTAAAGCGGGTTACGGTTCATCCCAAGGGCGAAGTCGGCTCGGGCGGGCGATTGCCCCGACGCGGGGCCGCGCCGCTATCGGACCAGCATCAGGTAGATCAGCAGCAGGTTGAGCACCAGCGAGCCCGCCGCGAGCAGCTTGAGCCCGAGTTGCGGGTCGCGCTCGAGCAGCGGCGACTTGCGCCGCACGCTGAGCGGGCGGTGGGCGCCCCGTTCGAGGGCGAGAAGGAATTCTTCGGCGGTTTCGAAGCGGGCCTTGGGTTCGCGGGCGACGGCTTTCAGCAGCACGGCTTCGAGCCAGGCGGGAATATCGGGGCGGTAGCGGGTCGGCGGGACCGGGTCGCCGAATTTCGGGATCTGGAAGGGTTCGATCTCGCCGTAGGGATATTTGCGGGTGAGCAGTTCGTAGAGGGTGACGCCGACGGCGTAGAGGTCGGTCTGCTCGTCCGCCGGGGCCGGTTTCGGGGCGTAGAGTTCCGGCGCCATGTAGCTGGGGGCGCCGGGATTGTTGATTTCTTCGAACTTCTGGCCGTCCGCCTGGCTGTCCGCGGCGGCGACGCCGAGGTCGAGGATGCGCAGCCGGCCTTCGGAGTCGAGGTGCAGGTTGTCGGGTTTGATGTCCCGGTGGACGATGGAGAGCCGGTGCAGGCTGGCCAGGCCTTTGAGAATGCGGGTGCCCAGTTCGGCGACTTCTCCGCAGCCGTACAGATGACCGTGGTCGAGCCGGGCTTTGAGGCTGGCGCCTTCGTGCCAGCTCATCAGGTAGTAAAGGTGGCTGCGCTCCGGGTGGGGGATGACGCGCGGAAACCAGGCATCGTTCACCCGGCGGGCGAGCCATTCCTCGTGGGCGAGGGCGGCGGCGGCTTCGGCGTCGTCGCGCTCGGGGCGCAGGGTCTTGAGGACGCGGGCCTGACCTTTGGCGTCGCGGACCCGGTAGAGCAGGGTGGCGACGGATTCGTGGAGGAGGGCGTCGACGGTGAGTCCGTCGATCTGCTGGCCGGGCTTGAGGCGCGGCGGCAGCGGCAAGCGGTGGAGGCGGGCGATGTTGTCGCGCAGGCGGTCGGGTGGGAGGCCGTCGATGCGCAGCACGAGGGCGGTGCAGTTGTCTTGACTGCCGCTGTCGTCGGCGCCCATGGCGAGCCGGGCCGCCGCGTCTTGAGGATCGGCCGCGGCCTTCAGGATGTCGGCGATCTTGCGGTCGCCGAGTTGGCCCCACACGCCGTCGCTCATCAGCGCGAAGAGGTCGCCCGCTTCCAGTTCGCCGTCGGCGTAATCGACCGACAGATGGGCGTCGAGGCCGACCGCGCGGGACAGTACGTTCTTGAGTTCCGGGTGTTCCCAGACGTGGTCGGTGGTGAGTTGTTCGAGCGTGCCGGCGCGCAGCCGGTAGATGCGGGTGTCGCCCACATGGGCGAGATAGAAGCGCCGGCCGCGCAACACGATGGCCGACAAGGTGGTGGCCATGCCCGCGGCTTCGCGGGTGCGGGCGGCGTGGGCCACGAGCCAGCGGTTGAGCGCGGCGAGAACGGTATCGAGGGATTTGTTCACCGCCCAGGTGTCGGGCGTGGCGTAGTAGTCGGAGAGCAGGCCGCGGACCGTGTATTCGGAGGCTTCGCGGCCGTTGGCGTGGCCGCCGACCCCATCCGCCACCACGGCAAGAATGCCCTTGGCGTCCAGCTCGGGACCTTCGGGTGTGGCTGCGCCGCAGAAGTCTTCGTTGCGCGGTCGGGGTCCGGTGAGGGAGGAGTAGCCGAGGGAGGCTTGGAGGCGGGGTGCGGTCATGGGCGTAAACGACGCGGATCGGAAGCGGCAGTATGGCCCGGTTCCGATCCGTCGAGAGGTGGCTTGGTTTAGATCTTGGCGGCGGTGAGGTGCGGAGCGCCCCAGGTGGTGCGCCAGCGCTTCTTGACGGCGGTGAGGCCGATCAGGGCGGCGATGGCCAGTGCGGCGAAGATCAGGAAGCCGGATTGGTAGCTGCCGGTCATCTGCTTGCTGTAGCCGAGGCTGGAGGCCAGGTAGAAGCCGCCCACGCCACCGGCCATGCCGACCAGGCCGGTCATCACGCCGATTTCCTTGCGGAAGCGCTGGGGCACCAGTTGGAACACGGCGCCGTTACCCATGCCGAGGGCCAGCATCGCACAGACGAAGGTTGCCAGCGCCTGCCAGGCTTCCGGCAGGCCGATGCTGACGATGGCAAGGAAGATCGCGGCCAGGAGATACATCACCGTCAGGCTCTTGATACCACCGATGCGGTCGGCCACGTTGCCGCCGATGGGACGCACCAGGCTGCCGGCAAACACGCAGGCGGCGGTGAAATAGCCGGCGGTCTTGGGTTCAAGGCCGTACTGGGAATTGAAGTAGATGGTCAGCGACGAGGCCAGCCCGACAAAGCCGCCGAAGGTGACCGAGTAGAAGAACATGAACCACCAGGAGTCCTTGTCCTTGAGCACCTTGAGGTATTCGGCGAGGGACTTGGCCGGCGGGCACTCCGGGGCGTCCTTGGCCAGAACGAGGTAGAGCACGAAGACGATGGACAAGGGGATCAAGGCCAGCCCGAAGACGTTGGTCCAGCCGTAGGCGGCAGCCAGACCGGGGCCGATAAGGGCGGCCAGGGCGGTGCCGGAGTTGCCGGCGCCGGCGATGCCCAGCGCGGTGCCTTGGTGTTCGGGCGGATACCAGCGCGAGGCCAGCGGCAGGGCGACGGCGAAGGATGCGCCGGCTACGCCGAGGAACAGGCCGAGGACCAGCACCTGTTCATAGCTGTGAATGCCGAAGTGCCATGCGACGGCGAGCGCGCAGAGCACGATGACTTGGCCGATGGCGCCGGCCATTTTCGGCTTGAGGTGATCGACCAGCACGCCCATGACGAGACGCAGCATCGCGCCGGCCAGTACGGGTGTGGCCACCATCAGGCCTTTTTGGGCATGGCTGAGGCCGAGGTCGCTGGCGATCTGCACGCCCAGTGGGCCGAGCAGCACCCACACCATGAAGGCGAGGTCGAAGTATAAAAAAGCGGCCAGCAGGGTGGGTGTGTGGCCGGCCTTGAGGAAAGATTTGCGATCCATTTGGGTCTCCTGGGTACGAGTGGGCTCTGGCGACGCCTTATGGACGTTGCCGGAGGGGTTAGCTACGGGATTGTGGATGGTGTTCGGTTGGGCTCACGCGACGGGTGAGGTGGAGGAGAGATTGCCCGTGCAAGGCACGCTCCCGCCGCGTGAGTCCTTACAGGTCGAGGAAGACCTCGCCGTTTTCAACCTTCACCGGGAAGTGCTTGACGCAGCCCACGTCAGGCGCCACCACTTGGCCGTCTTCGAGCTGGATCTTCCAGCTGTGCAGCGGGCAGGTGACGGTCTTGCCGTGGACAATGCCCTGGGACAACGGGCCTGCCTTATGGGGGCATTTGTCGCGCATCGCGAAGATTTCGTCGGTCGAGGTGCGGAAGACGGCGATGCGGCCGTGGCCGTCGCTGTCGACCACACGGGAGCCCAGCATGGGCACATCGCCGACGGCGCAGATTTTTTTCCAGTGGTTCATGGTGGGAGCCTCAGACCTTGATGATTTCGAATTCGCGCTTGAGGATGCCGCCGGATTTGTCTTCGAAAATCTCGGCCCACGGATCTTTGTAGTTCTGCAGCGAGAAGAGCAGCCTTTCGTAGAGCTCCTTGCGCTGACTGGCGTTTTCGAGCACGTTTTGCTTGATGTGCTCAAGGCCGACCCGCTCGATGTAGTGGCAGGTGCGTTCGAGGTAGTAGCCTTCTTCGCGGTAGAGCTGGATGAAGGCGCCGCCGTATTCGAGGACTTCGTCGTCGTCCCTGACCTTGCAGAAGAACTGGGCCACTTCGGTCTTGATGCCGCCGTTGCCGCCGACGTAAAGCTCGTAGCCGGAATCCACCCCGATCACGCCGATGTCCTTGATGCCCGATTCCGCGCAGTTGCGGGGGCAGCCCGAGACGGCGAGCTTGAATTTGTGCGGGCTCCACATGCCGAACAGCATCTTTTCGAGCTTCACCCCGAGGTCCATCGAACGCTGGGTGCCGAAGCGGCAGTGCTCGGCGCCGACACAGGTCTTGACCGTGCGCAGGCTCTTGCCGTAAGCATGGCCCGAAACCATGCCGACCTTGGCGAAGTCGGACCACATCGCGGGCAGATCTTCCTTCTTGACGCCGAGCAGATCGATACGCTGGCCGCCGGTGACTTTGACGGTCGGCACTTTGTATTTCTCGGCCGCGTCGGCGATGGCGCGGAGTTCGGTGGGGGTGGTGAGACCGCCCCACATGCGCGGCACCACCGAGTAGGTGCCGTCCTTCTGGATGTTGGCGTGGGCGCGCTCGTTGATGAAGCGGCTCTGGGGGTCGTCGATGGCCTCGTGGGGCCAGGTGGAAATGCAGTAGTAGTTGAGCGCCGGGCGGCAGCTGGCGCAGCCGTTGGGAGTTTTCCAGCCGAGGAATTTCTGGGCTTCGGCCACCGAAAGCAGTTTGTTGTCCTTGATCGCCTTGCGCACTTCGCCGTGGGAGTGGTCGGTACAGCCGCAGACGGCCTTGTTGTTGGAGTCGGCCGGCTGGTAGGCGCCGCCGACGGTTGAGGCGAGAATCTGCTCGACGAGGCCGGTGCAGGAGCCGCAGGAGCTGGATGCCTTGGTGTGCTTGCGCACATCTTCCAGGGTGAAAAGGCCTTGTTCCTGGATGGCTTTGACGATGGTGCCCTTGCACACGCCGTTGCAGCCGCATACCTCGGCGCTGTCCGGCATGCTGGCGGCCACGCTGTTGCCCTTGTGGCCGACGTCGCCCAGGTGGGCATTGCCGAACACCAGGTGGTCGCGGATCTCGCCTACATCCTGCTCGTCCTTCAGCAGCTGGAAATACCAGGCGCCGTCCTTGGTGTCGCCGTAGAGCACGGCGCCGACCAGCTTGTCGCCCTTGAGCACGAGGCGCTTGTAGATGCCGACGCCGGGGTCGTGGAGGACGATGTCTTCGGTGCCTTCCGAGCCGGAAAAGTCGCCGGCCGAGAATACGTCGATGCCGGTTACCTTGAGCTTGGTGCTCGTGACCGAGCCCTGGTAGCGGCCGATGCCGTACATGGCCAAGTGGTTGGCGCACACCTTGGCCTGCTCGAAGAGCGGCGCCACCAGGCCGTAAGCGGTGCCCCGGTGATTGGCGCATTCGCCCACGGCGTAGATGCGCGGGTCGTAGGTCTGCAGGGTGTCGTTGACCACGATACCGCGGTTGCAGTAGATGCCGGCCTTTTCGGCCAGCTGGACGTTGGGGCGAATGCCGGCGGCGACGCAGACGAGGTCGGCGGGGATGCTGTCGCCGTCTTTGAACTTGACCGCACAGACGCGTCCGCCGCTTTCGGCAGAGCCTTTGACCAGTTCGGCAGTTTGGGCATTCATCTTGAACTTCATGCCCTTTTTCTCGAGCTCCGCCTGCAGCATCTTGCCGGCGGTGCTGTCGAGCTGGCGTTCCATGATCCAGGCGGAATTATGTACGACGGTCACGTCCATGCCGCGCAAGGCCAAGCCGTTGGCCGCTTCGAGCCCGAGCAGGCCGGCGCCGATGACCACCGCGTGCTTGTACTTCGCCGCGGCGTCGATCATTTCGTCGGTGTCCTTGATGTCCCGATAGGAGATCACGCCGGGCAGATCGTTGCCGGGGAACGGGGGCATGAAGGGGGTGGAGCCGGTGGCGATCAGCAGACGGTCGTAATCGACGATGATCTGCTCGCCGTCCTTGCCGGTGGCGACGACCGAGCGGCGCTTGCGGTCGATTTCGGTGACCTTGCTGCCCAGATGCAGGGTGATGCCGTTGTCGGCATACCAGGCGAGGTCGTTGAGAATGATGTCCTGAATGGTCATCTCGCCGGCGAGCACCGGAGAGAGCAGGATGCGGTTGTAGTTCGGATGCGGCTCGGCGCCGAATACCGTGATCTCGTACATGTCCGGAGCGATCTTCCGCAGCTCTTCCAGCGTGCGGACGCCCGCCATCCCGTTTCCGACCATGACCAGTTTGAGTTTGCGCATGATTCCTCCAACGATTGATTCTCTCCGGACCGGACGCAATGCGGCCGGGGCGGGCGATAAACCTTGTGCTGTAGAGATCGTCGCTGATCGCGGAAGAGGCCGCCGTTGGCCTCGCCGCGTCGCCGCGTCCGTTAGGAGGCAGCGCGCTCATTCCTGATGTCAGGTTGCGGGCGGTGCAGCAAATTCGTTATTGCCTTGCACCCGCATTTGTCAGTTAAGACTAAGCAAGCCCTGTGCCATTCGGTGAAAGGCGCGCTGCTGGCGGGAAAGGTCGTCGTGCGAGGGTGTTTTGCGGAGAAAAGATGCACCGGGCTGGTGCGGTTGGCCCCGTGCTGGGGCGCGTTTCAGGTGCTGGCTTTGTCGCGCCGCAGCACGTAGAGCGCGAGGGCGAGGAGGATCGCCGCGAAGCTGACGAAGGACCAGTTGGCGATGGAAAGGCCGAGGAAGGTCCAGTCGACCACGGAGCAGTCGCCTGCGCCGCGAAAGATCATCGGCAGGGCCGAGGTGAGCGGGAAGCTGTCGAGCATGTATTCAAGGCCCGGACCGCATTCCGACACCGCGGGCGGATACCACTGCATCCACGACTGGCGCGCCGCCACGCCGCCTCCCGCGAAGGCCGCCACGGCGAGCAAGGCGCTGTACGCGTTCTGGCCGGTGCGTCCGGGGTTGTGCAGGCCGGCGAGCAGGCCGATCAGCCCGCAGACGGCGAGGGCGTAGCGCTGCATGATGCACATCGGGCAGGGTTCGATGCCCTGCACGTGCTGGATGTAGAGCCCAATCGCCAGCAGAACGGCGCAGACGGCGAAAAGGAGTAAGGCGAGAAGGCGGAGCGGGAAGCGGGAGGGCATGGAGAGCGACGTGAAGTTGTCCGGGGCTGCGCAGGGAAAGACTCCCCGCGCAGCCCCGGAGTTCCGCAAAGGACGGAACGAACGGGCTTACTTGCTCTTGATCATCGTACCGACGCCGTGGTCGGTGAGGATTTCGAGCAGCAGGCAGTGTTCGACGCGGCCGTCGATGATATGCACGCTCTTCACGCCGTTGCGGGCGGCGTCGAGGGCGGAGGCGATCTTCGGCAGCATGCCGCCGGAGAGGGTGCCGTCGGCCACCAGTCCGTCGATTTCCCGCGGGGTGAGGCCGGTGAGAAGCTTGCCGGATTTGTCGAGCACGCCCGGGGTGTTGGTCAGCAGTACCAGCTTTTCGGCCTTGAGGATCTCGGAGAGCTTGCCGGCCACCACGTCGGCGTTGATGTTGTAGCTTTCGCCGCCTTCGCCCACGCCGATCGGGGCGATCACCGGGATGAAGTCGCCCTTGTCGAGGAAGGAGATCAGGCTGGGGTCGATCTGGGTGATGTCGCCGACTTGGCCGATGTCGATCATGTCGCCGGGGGCGTCCTTGTTTTCCACCATCAGCCTTTTGGCGCGGATGAAATTGGAGTCTTTGCCGGTGAGGCCGACCGCCTTGCCGCCGGCCTGGTTGATGAGGCTGACGATTTCCTTGTTAACCTGTCCGCCAAGCACCATCTCGACGAGTTCCATCGTTTCGGCGTCGGTGACGCGCATGCCCTGGACGAATTCGCCCTTCTTGCCGACGCGGCTGAGCATGTTTTCGATTTGCGGGCCGCCACCGTGGACCACCACCGGGTTGAAGCCGACCAGCTTGAGCAGCACCACGTCGTGGGCGAAGCACTCCTTCAGGTGCGGGTCGGTCATGGCGTTGCCGCCGTACTTGATGACGAGGGTCTTGTCCTGGAAGCGCCGGATGTAGGGCAGCGCCTCGGCGATGATGGCGGCCTTCTGGGCGGGAGACAGGTTGGAGGTGTCGATGTTCTCGGTCATGGCTTTGTGCGGCGCAGGAAGGGTTTGCAGGTAGCCGCGATTGTAATGAGCGGACTCCCAAACAAAAAGCGGGAAGATCGCTCTTCCCGCTTTTTTGCCGATACAAATGTCCGCGCCGGCGATCAGTCGATGACGAGACGCTTGGCCTGCGGTGCCAGTTTCTTGGGCAGGGTGAGTTCAAGTACGCCATCGGTGAACTTGGCGCTGGACTTGCTCTCGTCCACATCCTGACCAAGCTGGAAGCTGCGCGAAACCTGGCCGAAATAACGTTCGGTGCGCAGCACGCGCTCGCCTTCCTTCACTTCCTTGCTTTGCTTGCGCTCGGCGCTGATCGACACGATCGGGCCGTCGATATGGACGTGGATGTCTTCTTTCTTGATGCCGGGAAGTTCGGCGTGAACCTGAAAGGTGTCATCCACTTCCTTCACATCGACCCGCATCTGGGGCGCTTCGGCAGCGGCACCACCGTATTCGACCGGACGCACGAGGAAGCCGCGGAAGAAATCGTCCAGAGGGTCACGGCGAGTAATGTTGCTCATTCGTAATTCTCCTTTATCTGCTCATCGTACCGAGGGCTGTCCGCCCTCCCTGATCGATATATAGGGCGCACCGGGGGTGACTTCAAGCCCCGGCGAGGGGATAAACTCGACGAAAATGGAAACGAGGATTTACGGAATGGACGATCGCCAAAACATGGCTCCGACCAACGTCTGCCCGGCTTGCGGGGCTGCGTTTACCTGCGGCATGAATGCCGGCCTGAACGAATGCTGGTGTGCCGCTTTTCCGCCGCTGCTGGCAGTTCCCGAGGGCGAGGCGGCAGGCAGCTGCTATTGCCCCGCTTGCCTCAGGAAGCGGATTGAGGCGGCTACGCCGCGCTAAGCTCGCGGGCGACGAGGCGGATGGCGTCGCGGTTGGTCCAGGAGAAAACCATTTTGGCGGCGTCGCGCCAAGGCAACCATAGGGCGGCGGTGTGTTCGTCCGGCGCGAGGCGCACGGGTGCGATGGCCGGCACGCATAGGCTGAACACGTGTTCGGTGTTGTGGGTGACGCCGGGCGCGTAACGGCCGCGCCAGCGCTGCATGATGGCGAAGCGGTTACTGAGGCGCCAGTCGGTCAGCGCGTCGGCGGGCACCTGGATGCCGGTTTCCTCCGCGACTTCGCGCCGGGCGGTGTCGGCAAGGCTTTCGTCGCCTTCCCGGCTTCCGGTGACCGATTGCCACAGGGTGTCGCCTTGCGCCCGCTCCATCAGCAGCACGTCCAGCTGTGGCGTATGAATGACCACCAGTACCGATACCGGCTGCTTGAAAACCGGGGTCATGCCGGGCTTATTCCAGGTCGCGCAGCCAGGCGATGCCGTCGGTTGCGGTGCCGACCAACGTCCAGAACGGAATGCCGTCTTCTCTCCATGTGTCGGAGGCGTCCTGGAAAATCGACAGCGCCGTTGCGAAATCGGTTGGATTGGCGCGGGCGAAGGCGTCGGCGTGGTCGAGGGCGATCACGTAGCCATCCGCGGCCATCCACGACAGATCGGTCAGGCAGTCGGCCAGGGCGTCCCAGTTATGTCCATACCAGTCGGGGAAGCCGAGGGTTTGGCCGACGGCGTCGAGAAAGCCCTCCTTGTCGGTGACTTTCGAGAGATCGACCCGGTACATCGGGTATTCGAGACTTTCGGCGGCTTCTTCGAGGGCGAGATCGGCGGCAAAGGGCATGTGGTAGATCCCGGCCCGTTCGGCGCGGGAGAGCAAAGTGTGGAACTGGGCGGTGCTCATGGCGGCTTACTCCCGGATGCGCCGGAAGCTGCGGTAGTGGTCATCCGAATAATAGAAGACCTCCGGCGGCTGTCCGCCGCTGATGATGCGCCGGGCGCCCCGGTCGCGGGAGCCGGGTGTGGCGACGGTGAATTCCCGATAGTAGCCGCGGGCTGCGCCGGGCAGCCGGCCTTCCCGGTTCTGGAAGACGATGCCGTCCCGGCGGTAGGGGTAGGGGCCGCCCTGATGGATCAAGGCCAGGGTTTCGCGGGCTTCGGCCGGCAGCGAGGTGGCGGAAATGCTGGCAACTTCGGTGGTGCGCCAGTCGAGAAAGTCGCGCGCGAAGACACTTCCGGCGCAAAGCGTGAGGAGGATCGCGAGGAGTCGGAGGAGGCGGACAGGCATGGCGGCTCTGGCAGGGGCGAAGGATTGTCCTGTCAGTGTAGCAGCCAGTCGATCAGGGGTGGATGCCGTACTTCTTCAGCTGGTTGTGATAGTAGGCGGTGAGGGCGGGCAGGCGGGGATTGCTTGGATCCTGCTGGCGGGCACGTTCCATCAGGGTGCGGGCCTGTTCTGCGAAGCGCTCGTTCCAGCCGCAGTTTTCCACGTGCTTGAGGAGCGCCAGGGTGGCGTTGAAGAGCACGTTGGGGTTGCCCGGCATCCGGCGTACCGCGTTCAGCATGAACTGCACGGCACCGTCGAAATCGCCGCTCTGGGCCTTGCGGGCGCCTTCGGAGACGAGATCCTTGACCTCGCAGTTGATCTGTCCGGCCAGCTGCTCGCCCAGCTCGGCTTTGCCGGCTTCCTTGAGCATGTCTTTGGCGCTGGAAATGGTGCGCTCGTCCGGCGCGTTGCGCATGATGTCGAGGACGAGTTCGGAGCCGTGATCGTCGAGTTGGGTGGCGAAGCAGGCGCGGGCGAGTTCGCCTTTCATTTTGAGCGAAAGATTCTGGGCGGCGTCTTGCTCGGCCATGAGGGTCTTGATGGCTTCGCCTGCGCGTGCGTGGTCGCCTTTCTTTACGTGCACCAGCGCACTCGAGAGGGCAGTGCAGGAGCGGGTCTTGTCGAGGCCGGCCATGGAGCGTTCCAGATCGCGGATCGTCGCTTCGGCCTGGACGGTGTCACCTTTGCCGAGCTGGGCCTGAATCAGGCGGACGTGGTCTTCCGGATCGCGGAAGTCGGAATATTTTCCCTTGCGCACAACCTCGGTGAGTATCTTTTCGGCGGCTTCGTGGTCGCCCGTTTCGATGGAGAGTTCGCCGAGTCGGCGCAAGCGCCCGACGCGGTGCGGCGACAGCGCCGTGGCGTTGGCGAGGATGCTGCGTGCGGATTCGAGTTGGCCGGCTGCTTCGCGGGCACGCGATAGCCAGTCGTAGGCATCGACGAAAAGATCGTTTTCGTTGACGAGGGCTTGCAGCATGTCTTCGGCTTCGGCGTAGCGCCGTTGCATGTACAGCGTTTTGGCCAACCCCAGACGCGCCCAGGGAACGCCGCGGCTCTCGACGATGCGCTCGTAAAGGTGCTGGGCTTCGTCGGCATGACCGCTGGCGACGTGGAGTTCGGCCCGCAGACGCATGAAGTCGAACTGCCAGTGGGTATGTTTTGTTTCGGCTTCGCAGCAGTAGGCAATGGCGTCGGGCACGTTGCCCAGTTCGATCAGTTTGTAGGCCGGCAGGAAGGCCTCGCGTTTGTCGAGGCAGCGCAAGATGCGGTCGTGGAGGGTGTCGGCGGCGAAGGGCTTGAGGATGTAATCGTTGGGTGCCAGTTCGGCGGCGCTGACGACGCGTTCGTACTGGCGCTCGCCGGTCACCATGATGAACAGGGTCGACAGCGGAATGATGGCGTTGTGGCGCAGGTCTTCGAGCAGATGCTGGCCGTCCTGACCGTCGCCGATGTGGTATTCGCAGAGGATCAGGTCGTAACGGCCGTCGCGCAGCTTGCGCACCGCCACGCCGGCCGTCACCGCGAACTGGACTTTGCCGATGCCGCACATGTTGAGCATGTTGCGAAGCTGTGTCCGCATGTTCGGATTGGCTTCGACGATGAGTGCGGAAATGGTGGCGAGATCGATCACGAGGGCAGGACTGGGCGGGTCGCAGGAACGATTGTGCAACGGCGATGCCGGCCGATTCTTGAGGGGCCGGGAAAAGAAAAAGGGGCAAACGGCCAAGCCGTTCGCCCCTTGCCGTGACCTTGTTCTCGATCAGCTGGCGGGTGCGTCAGTCGCTTTTTGGCGCAAACGAATGTGCAGTTCGCGCAGTTGCTTTTCGTCCACCGGCGACGGGGCGTTGGTCAGCAGGCATTGGGCGCGCTGAGTCTTCGGGAATGCGATCACGTCGCGGATGGATTCGGCGCCGGTCATCATGGTGACGATGCGGTCGAGGCCGAAGGCCAAACCGCCGTGGGGCGGCGCGCCGTAGCGGAGTGCGTCGAGCAGGAAACCGAATTTGGCTTGTTGTTCTTCCGGGCCGATGTTGAGGGCGGAGAAGACTTTTTCCTGCATTTCAGCGCGGTGGATACGCACCGAACCGCCACCGATTTCCCAGCCGTTGAGCGCCAGATCGTAAGCTTTGGCGAGGCAGTTGCCCGGATCGGTGACGAGCATATCGACGTGTTCGTCCTTCGGGCTGGTGAAGGGGTGGTGGCAGGCGGTCCAGCGCTTGTCTTCCTCGTCGTATTCGAACATCGGGAAGTCGACGACCCACAGGGGTTCCCAGGCCTTGCCGTTGACGAAGCCTTTTTCGTGGCCGAGCTTGGTGCGCAGGGCGCCGAGGGCGTCGTTGACGATCTTGGTCTTGTCGGCACCGAAGAAGATGAGGTCGCCGGACTGGGCGCCGGTGCGCTCGAGGATGGTGCGCAGCGCAGTTTCGTGGAGGTTTTTGACGATGGGCGATTGAAGGCCGGCTTCGTTGGGCTGGGCCACGTCGTTGACCTTGATGTAGGCAAGGCCGCGGGCGCCGTAGATCCCGACGAACTTGGTGTATTCGTCGATTTCGCCGCGGGTGAGGCTGGCGCCACCGGGCACGCGCATCGCGGCGACACGGCCGCCGCTGGTGGCAGGGCCGCTGAATACCTTGAAGGCGACATCGGCGACGGCGTCGGTGACGTCGGTCAGTTCGAGCGTGACACGCAGGTCGGGCTTGTCGGAGCCGAAGCGGCTCATGGCTTCGGCGTAGGTCATGCGCGGGAAGGGTTGGGGCAGCTCGACCGACAGGACGTCCTTGAAGACGGTGCGGATCATCTCTTCCATCAGCGCGGTGATTTCAGCTTCGCCCAGGAAGGAGGTTTCGATATCGACCTGGGTGAATTCCGGCTGACGGTCGGCGCGCAGGTCTTCGTCGCGGAAGCACTTGACGATCTGGTAGTAGCGGTCGTAGCCGGCCACCATCAGCATCTGCTTGAAGAGTTGCGGCGACTGGGGCAGGGCGAAGAATTGGCCGTCGTGGACGCGGGACGGCACGAGGTAGTCGCGGGCGCCTTCCGGAGTGCTCTTGGTGAGCATCGGGGTTTCGATGTCGATGAAACCCTGGGCATCGAGGAAGCGCCGGAAGGCCATCGCCGTCTTGTAGCGCAGCATCATGTTCTTCTGCATCTGGGGGCGACGCAGGTCGATGACGCGGTGAGTGAGGCGCGTGGTTTCGGAGAGGTTTTCTTCGTCGAGCTGGAATGGGGGCGTGGCGGAGGTGTTGAGGACTTCGATCTCGTGACACAGGATTTCGATTTCGCCGGAGACCAGGCCGGTGTTTTCGGTGCCGGCAGGGCGGCGGCGCACCTTGCCGGTGATTTTCAGGACGAATTCGTTGCGGACCGATTCGGCGACCTGGAACATGTCGGCCCGGTCCGGATCGCAGACGACTTGTACGAGGCCTTCGCGGTCGCGCAAATCGATGAAGATCACGCCGCCGTGGTCGCGCCGGCGATGAACCCAGCCGCAGAGAGTGACGATCTGGTCGAGATAGGCGGCGGAAACGAGGCCGCAGTATTGAGTTCGCATGGTGGGGTCTATATTCCTGGGGAAAGCGGAGCGCGTCTGCCGGACAGACGCGCTTATTGATTCAGAAGGGCCGATGCGGGCTGCGGCGCCTTGGCTCGGCTGGATGGCGGCGCGACAACGCCCATCGAGATGATGTATTTGAGGGCTTCATCGACACTCATGTCGAGCTCGATGGCGTCCTTGCGGGGCAGCATCAGAAAGAAGCCGGAGGTCGGGTTGGGGGTGGTCGGCACATAGACGCTGACGAAATCCTTGCCCAGGTGATGGGCGGCATCGCCGCCCGGTGCGCCGGTCTGGAAGCCGATGGTCCACATCCCCTCGCGGGGGTACTGGATAAGCAGCGCCTTGCGGAAGGCCTGTCCATTGCTGGACAGCAAGGTGTCGGAAACCTGTTTGACGCTGTAGTAGATCGACTTGACGACGGGAATGCGCGACAGCGCGCTTTCCCAGAAGCGCACCATGCGCTGGCCGACGAAATTGGCGGCGGCGAGGCCGGTAAGCAGGATCAGGAGGAGCGAAACGACAACGCCGATGCCCGGCATATGGAAGCCCAAGAAGGCTTCCGGCCGGACCGAAGCCGGAACCAGCAGGAGGATCTGGTCGAGGGTGTTGATGATCCAGGCCAGCACCACAAAAGTGATGACCAGCGGAATCCAGATCAGCAGTCCGGTAACGAAGTATTTTTTCATTCAGCAGTATTTGCGTGCGTCATCGCTCAGTGGCACGCACAACCGCCGCCGCAGGGAGGCGCGCTGGATGCTGCGCTGTCGGTTTTGGTCGTCTCGGTCTTCGGGCTGGCACCGGTGCTGCCTTTGAAGTCGGTCGCGTACCAGCCGCTGCCCTTCAACTGGAAACCCGCGGCAGAGATCTGCTTGCTGTAGGTTTCGGCGCCACAGGCGGGGCAAGTGGTGAGCGGGGCGTCGCTCATTTTTTGAAGATGGTCTTTTTGATGGCCGCAGGCGCTGCAGCGATACTCGTAAATGGGCATGACGAGCTCCGGAAAGTCAATGGGTGGGAAGTTTAGCGCATCGCAACATCGGGCGAAACAGACCCGCTCCCTTGAGGTTGGGGCAAATGCCCGCGTTTCAAGCCATGCGGATCAGAGCATGCCGACGTAGGCTCCGGTGAGTTGCGTGCCCCAGTAGAGAGCCAGCAGGCCGGCGGCGGCCAGATAGGGGCCGAAGGGAATGGGGATTTCACGGCCGTGCTTGCGCAGGACAATAAGGGCAATGCCGACTACCGCACCGACCAGTGAGGAAAGCAGGATGGTGAGCGGAAGAATCTGCCAGCCTAGCCAGGCACCTATTGCGGCGAGAAGCTTGAAGTCGCCGTAGCCCATTCCTTCCTTGCCGGTGGCCAGTTTGAACAGCCAGAACACCGACCATAGCGTGAGGTAGCCCGCCGCGGCACCGACGACAGCACTGGTGATGTCGGTGTAGGTGCCACCGAGATTCAGCAACAGGCCGAGCCACAGAAGAGGCAATGTGATGCTGTCGGGGAGCAACTGGGTGTCGAGGTCGATGAAGCAAAGGGCAATCATCGACCAAACGAACACCAGTGCTCCTGCGGCTGCCAAGCCGTATCCGAAGTGGAGGGCGGTGAGGCCCGAGAGGGCCGCGCAGAGGACTTCGATCAGCGGGTAGCGCGGGCTGATGGGGCCACTGCAGTGCCGACAGCGTCCGCGCAACAGGAGATAGCTGACCACCGGGATGTTTTCGAGCGCCCCGATGACATGGCCGCAATGGGGGCAGCGCGAGCGCGGTGTGGCGAGATTGAAGCGCGGTGTGCTGCCGGACGACGCTTCTTCTCCCCGTAGACTCGCAGCTTCGGCTTGCCACTCGCGTTCCATCATCACCGGCAAGCGATGTATGACTACATTCAGGAAGCTGCCGACAAACAGGCCGAGCAAAGTACACATCGTCACGAAGACGAGGGGGTCCCGGAAGATTGCCATTGTGCCCCCGGTTTAGCCGACAACCGCGCCGAGCTTGAAGATGGGCAGATACATGGCGACGACGAGGCCGCCGATCACGACACCGAGGAAGACCATGATGATCGGTTCGAGGAGCTGGCTGAGGCCGGCGACGGCATCGTCAACTTCGCGTTCGAAGAAGTCTGCCACCCTGCCCAGCATGGAGTCGAGTTGGCCGGACTCTTCGCCGATGGAAACCATCTGGATCACCATCGTCGGGAAGACGAGCGCATTCTGCATGGCTACGGTGAGACTGGTGCCAGTGCTGACATCCGACTGGATCTGCTTGGTGGCCGTTTTATAAACCACGTTGCCGGATGCGCCGCCGACGGAGTCAAGCGCCTCGACGAGGGGAACGCCGGCGGCGAACATCGTGGATAAGGTTCGGGTCCAGCGGGCGATGGTGGCCTTGCGGATGACATCGCCGATGACTGGAATCTGGAGGGTCGCGCGGTCGACCGCGATCTGCATGGGCACAGAGTGTTTGTAGGTATAGGAAATACCGATAATGGACCCGATTATCAGGCCGAAGGCGATATACCAGTAGCTGACGAAGAAGTCCGAGATGGCGATGACCAGCATGGTTGGCGCGGGGAGATCGGCACCGAAGCTGGTGAAGACCTTTTTGAACTCGGGAACGACGAACAGCATCATCACCGATACCACAAGCGCCGCGACGACGACGACCGCGATCGGGTAGAACATGGCGGATTTGATCTTGCTCTTGATGGCGAGGATCTTTTCCTTGTAGGTGGCCAGGCGGTCGAGCAAAGAGTCGAGAATACCGGCCTGTTCGCCTGCCGCGACAAGGTTGCAGAACAGGGCGTCGAAGTGGTCCGGATGGCGACGGAAGGCTTGTGACAGGCTGCTGCCGGTTTCGACGTTGGTGCGCACGTCGTTGAGCAGTCGGGCCAGCGACGGGTTGCCACAGCCCTTGATCGCGATGTCGAACGACTGCAGAAGCGGCACGCCCGAACGCATCATGGTGGCGAGCTGGCGGGTGAACAGGGCGATGTCCTTGTCGGTGATCTTGCGTCCGCGGGCAAAGGTCTGCTTGCGGATCTTCAGGGTAAGGATGCCTTGGCGGCGCAGAATGGTCTGTACGACGGTTTCCGTCGTTGCACGCATTTCGCCGCGGATGATCTTGCCGGCTTTGTCCTTGCCTTCCCAGACGAACAGGTGTTCGCGGGCTACGTTTGCGCTGCGGGCAGGTGATTTTTTGTTGGGTGCAGTGGCCATCGGTTGTTTCCGCGTGAAGCGATCACTCGTTCGTGCAGGCGAGGACTTCGGTTAGCGATGTGACGCCTTGCTTCACCTTCAGCAGGCCTGATTGGCGCAGATCCCTGACGCCTTCGGCCTGGGCTTGGGCTGCGATGTCCATCGAGTTGCCGTTTGTCATGATTATACGTGCGATCTCTTCGGAGATCGGCATCACCTGGTAAATGCCCAATCGTCCCTTGTAGCCGGTGCCTTTGCAGCGCTCGCAGCCCTTGGGACCATACGGCTGCCATGAACCGTCGAGATCCTGTTCGGAGAAGCCCGCCGAGATCAGCGCCTCGATGGGGATGTCGACCGGTTGCTTGCAGGAGCACAAGCGGCGGGCGAGGCGCTGGGCGGTGATCAGGATGACCGACGATGCGATGTTAAACGGCGCCACGCCCATATTCTTTAGGCGTTCGAGCGTGGAGGGGGCGTCGTTGGTGTGGAGGGTGGAGAGTACGAGGTGGCCGGTCTGGGCGGCCTTGATGGAGATTTCGGCGGTTTCCAGGTCGCGGATTTCGCCCACCATGATGATGTCCGGATCCTGACGCAGGAAGGCGCGCAGGGCGAAGGCGAAGGTGAGGCCGGCCTTTTCGTTGACGTTGACCTGATTGACGCCGGGAAGGTTGATTTCCGCCGGGTCTTCCGCTGTGCTGATGTTGACGCCGGCCTTGTTGAGGATATTGAGGCAGGTGTATAGCGATACGGTTTTGCCGCTGCCAGTCGGGCCGGTGACAAGGATCATGCCGTAGGGGCGTTCGATGGCAGCGAGCAGTGCGGCTTTCTGGTCGGGCTCGTAGCCGAGGGCGTCGACGCCGAGCATGGCGGAGCTCGGGTCGAGAATGCGCATGACGATCTTTTCGCCATACAGGGTGGGCAGCGTCGAGACCCGGAAGTCGATGGCCTTGTTTTTGGAGAGCACGAGCTTCATGCGGCCGTCCTGCGGCACGCGCTTCTCTGAGATGTCGAGCCTGGAGATGACCTTGATGCGCGCGGCGATCTTTTCTTTCAAGACCAGCGGTGGCTGGGCGATTTCGCGCAGGATGCCGTCGGTGCGGAAGCGGATGCGGTAGTACTTTTCGTAGGGCTCGAAGTGGATGTCCGACGCCCCTTCGTTGATGGCATCGATGAGCAGCTTCTGGATAAAGCGAACGACTGGCGCATCGTCGACCTCGGACGTGCTGTCCTCCGGCGTGGGGGTCTCGTTGCCGGTCTCCTGACCGAGGAGATCCATGTCGAACTCTTCGCCGGTCAGTTCCTTTAGGGTCGTCGAAGCCGATTCCGAGAGATGTTCGACGAGTGCGACAAGCTTGGGAGCCTCAACGACTACCGGGTCGACGGCGAGCCCAGTCTGGAAGCGGATTTCGTCGAGAATGCGCAGGTTGGACGGGTCGGCGAGGGCGAGGCTCAGTCGGTTTCCCCGGCGGCCAAGGGCAACGACCTGATGCTTGAGCATCAGTTTGCGATCAATGGCGTCTACCGCGAGGTGGGAGGTGTCGAAGGCGGAAAGATCCAAGGCCGGCGAGCCGAAGGTGCCGGCTGCAAAGCTGGCTACGTCGGCGGCGCTCATCAGGCCGCGATTGATCACTTCGATGACGAAGTCGTTAGGGTTTCCCGAGGTTTTGGTGCATTGGAGCGCCTCGGATTCGAGGAGTCTGCCATGTTGGACCAAGGCACGGGCGAGCCCGCTCAGGGCGGCGTGGGGGGTAGCGGACATGCCTTGGCGTCGATATGAGGGATGGGCCTGAAATGTGCTTCGATCATGCCGTCAGCCGGGGGGCTTGTAAAGCCGTGCCACAGTTTGTGGCTATTTAGCGGAGTGGGGGCGGAAGATCCGAACGTTCTTGATTCGGCGGTCTTCGGCCTGAACCACTTCGATCGGCGTGCCGGAGATCTTCATCGACACGCCGGATTCGGGGATGTCCTGCAGGTGTTCGAGAATCAGGCCGTTGAGGGTCTTGGGGCCATCCACGGGCAGATTCAGCCCGAGTTTGCGGTTGAGCGTGCGCAGGTGCTGGCTGCCATCGACCATTACGCTTCCGTCTTCGCTCCAGCTCAAGCGGTCGGTGCTATCCGGTGCGCTGGTGGTGAATTTGCCGATGAGTTCCTCAATGATGTCTTCCAGCGTGACAAGCCCGAGAAGTTCGCCATATTCGTCTACAACGAGGCCAAGACGTTCGCGGTTTTCCTGGAAGAACTGGATCTGGGAGTAGATCGGCGTGCTGGCCGGGATGAAATAGGGTTTGGCCAGCATCTCGCGGATGTCGGCCACGGACAGACTGTGTTCGAGAGTCTGCCCGAGCACGCGGCGGACGTGGAGCAGACCGACGACAGCATTCATTTCGCCGTCGAAAACCGGGAGGCGGGTGTGGTAACAGGTGGAGAGGTGTCCTTCGATGACGCTGATGGGCTCGGCGATGTTGACCGCTTCTATCTGGTTTCGAGGTGTCATCACGTCTTCGACGGTGATGTCTTCGAGTTCGAACAGGTTGAGCAGGATGCTGCGGTGTTTGGGCGGGATGAAGGCGCCCGATTCCAGCACCATGGAGCGCAGTTCTTCGGTGGACAGTTTGTCCGCGCCCTGTCCGCCGTCGCTTTTCAGGCGCAGCAGCAGGAGCAGGCCGGCGACGAAGAGATTGACGAACCAGATGACGAAATACAAACCTTTCAGCAATGCCGATAGTGGATAGCTGACGACGCAGGCCAAGCGGTTGGCGTAGTTGGCACCAATGACTTTGGGCGTGATTTCGGAAAACACCAGGATCAGGAAGGTGACCCCGAGCGTGCTGACGCCCAGCACCCATTCCTCGTTACCGAAAAGTTGGATGGTGATGACGCTGACCAGAGTGGCTGCAGCGGCATTCACGAGGTTGTTGAACAGCAGAATGATGCCGAGGAGCTTGTCGGTGTGGTCAAGCAGGTCGAGCGCCAGGCGGGCGCCGCGTGAGCCAAGGCTGGCCGCCGAGCGCAGGCGGTAGCGGTTGGCCGCCATCATGGCCGTTTCAGCCATCGAGAAGAAACCGGAGAGAGCCAGCAGGGCGGCCAGAATCGCCGACTGCGCGTAAAGGGGAATACTTTCCAAGCGGGGTTGATGCGGGGAGGGTGACCGGCCGAGTATTCAGGCCGGTTGGAGCCTTGTCAAGCTGTCCGGCCGAGCAGAACTTCGGCCACGAAGCGGCTGCCCACATAGGCGAGCATCAGCGCGATGAAGCCGGCGAGGGTCCAGTACTGGGCCTTTTTGCCACGCCAGCCCCAGGCGTGACGGCCGACGAGCAGGCTGCCGAAGAGCAGCCACGAGATGATCGCGAAAACGGTCTTGTGGTCGAAGCGAAAGGCTTTGTCGAAGAGGGCTTCGGAAAACAGAATGCCGGAGCCTACGGTGAGCGTGAGAAGTACGAAGGCGATGCCGATGAGGCGGAAAAGAAGGGTTTCCATTGTCAGCAGCGGCGGCAGGGCGGCGATGGCGCGGGTGAGTCGCGCACTGTGCAGGCTGCGCTCGGCCATTGCCATCAGCATCGCGTGAAGAGCTGCCAGCGTGAATAGACTGTAGGCCAGCATGGCGACCACGAAGTGGGCGCGGAACAGCGGCGAATGGGCGTTTTCGAGCAGGTGCTGGCCCGGGAAGAAGGCGGGGAGCAGGGCGCAAACCGCGGCGACCGGCATGGCGAGGGTCTGCAATCCTTCGAGCCGCGCATAGAGGCTCTCGATCCAGTAGAACAGCATCGCCAGCCAGAGCATCAGGGAGAGCGCCAGGCTGAAGCCGAATCGAATGCCTTCCGGGGAGAAGAAGACGTTGTGCAGCGCAATGCCGTGGGCGGCGAGGGCGGCGAGCATCAGCGCCCGTTCCCACGGCAGCAAGCCCTGACGGGGCGCACGCGTCGGCGCATGCCACCGGCTGTGCCAGAAATGCGCGCCGAGCAGCGCATACAGGGATGCGGGAAGGAGATGAAGTAGAATTGCGGCCATCTTCGAAGTTTACCCCAAGGCCTCGGCTACATACCATCATGCTGGACAACCTCACAACGCGACTGGCCAAAGTCGTCAAGACTCTGCGCGGCCAAGCCCGCCTCACCGACGAGAACATCCAGGATGCCCTGCGGGAAGTCCGCATGGCCCTGCTGGAGGCCGATGTGGCCCTGCCGGTGGTCAAGGATTTCATCGCCCGGGTCAAAGAAAAGGCCGTCGGTACGGAAGTATTGAGTTCGCTCACCCCCGGCCAAGCTCTTGTCGGCGTGGTGCATCGGGAACTCACCGAGCTGATGGGCGGTGCCCACGCCGGGCTCAATCTGGCCACCCAGCCGCCTGCGGTTATTCTGATGGCCGGTCTGCAGGGCGCCGGTAAGACCACCACCACCGGCAAGCTCGGCAAGATGCTTACCGAGCGGATGAAGAAAAAAGTGCTGACGGTGTCTACCGACGTCTATCGTCCGGCCGCCATCGCCCAGTTGCAGACGGTTGCCCAGCAGGCGGGCATCGAGTTTTTCCCGTCTACGCCCGATCAGAAACCGGTCGATATTGCCCGCGCCGCCATCGATTACGCGCGTCGGCATTATATGGACGTGCTGCTGGTGGATACCGCCGGCCGGCTTGCCATCGACCAGGCGATGATGGAGGAAATCAAGGCGCTGCATGCCGAGGTCAAGCCCATCGAGACGCTTTTCGTGGTCGACGCGATGCTTGGCCAGGATGCCGTCAATACCGCTCGTGCCTTCAACGACGCCCTGCCGCTGACCGGCGTGGTGCTGACCAAGCTGGACGGCGATGCCCGCGGCGGTGCGGCGCTGTCGGTGCGTCACGTCACCGGAAAGCCGCTCAAGTTTGCCGGTGTCGGCGAGAAGCTAGGCGGGCTTGAGGAGTTCCACCCCGAGCGGATGGCAAGCCGGATTCTCGGCATGGGCGACATCTTGTCGCTGGTCGAAGACGCCCGGCGCGGCGTCGATGAGGAAAAGGCCAAGGAGTTTGCTCACAAGCTCAAGAGCGGCAAGGGCTTCGACCTCAACGACTTCAAGGACCAGCTCGGTCAGATGAAGAAGATGGGAGGGCTTACCAGCCTGATGGACAAGCTGCCGGCCCAGTTCGCTCAGGCGGCGGGGCAACTCCAGGGGGGCGTCGAGGAAAAGGCGGTCAAGCGCATCGAAGGCATCATCAATTCGATGACCCCCATCGAGCGGGCCAAGCCCGAACTCCTCAAGGCCTCGCGCAAGCGCCGCATCGCCGCGGGTGCCGGGGTTACGGTGCAGGAGGTCAACCGCCTGCTGAGCCAGTTCGAGCAGACCCAGAAAATGATGAAGCAGTTTTCCAAGGGGGGCATGCAGAAGATGATGCGTGCCATGAAGGGGCTGATGCCGGGCGGCGGTTTGCGCTGACTCTTCAGCCGTGGCGGGTGCTGACAATGAGGGCGGCCCATGTCGATGCAGTCGGACGACCGCTGGCGGCTGGCCCTCGAGGCCGCCGGCGATGCCGTGTGGGACTGGAATCTTCAGGACGACAGCGTCTATCGCTCTCCGCGTTGGGGCGAGATGCTCGGCTACGCACCGGCCGAGACGGCGGAGTTGAATTGGAGTGCAATGCTCCATCCTGCCGACCGTGCGGAGGCGCTGCGCCGGCTTGAGGCGTGCCTGCATGGGGCGACGCCGGCCTACGAAGCGGAGTACCGACTGCGTTGCAAAAGCGGGCAATATCGCTGGATTTCCGCCCGCGGCAAGGTTGTTGAGCGGGATGCGAACGGTGCGCCGCTGCGCTTCGTCGGCTCGCAGCGGGATGTCACCAATGCCCGCGTCCGTATAGAGAGTCTGCAGGATTCTGAGCGTCTCTGGCAGTTTGCGCTCGAAGGCCATGGCGACGCCCTTTGGGATTGGAGCCTGGAAAACGGCGAGATTACGGTCAGCCCTTCTTTTCGGGCGATCATCGGGTGGCACGACGACTGCCCGCTGCGTGGCAACGACATCTGGCCCGAACGCCTGCATCCGGACGACTTGCGCAAGGCGATGGCGGCATTCAACGCTCATCTTGTGGGCGACAGGCCGATCGCCGAGGTTGAGTTCAGGCTTCGGGTCGAGGATGCGACCTACCGCTGGGTCGCCCTGCGGGGCAAGATCATGGAAAGGGATGCGTCCGGCAAGCCGCTGCGCTTGATCGGAACCGTTCGCGACGTCCATGACCGTCACCTCATCGTCGAGCGCGAGAAGCGCCAGGACCAGGAGCTGGCCCGCGCCGCGCGTCTGATCCACGTGGGTGAAATGGCTTCTGCGCTGGCGCACGAGCTCAATCAGCCGCTCACCGCAGTGCGTAATTTCAGCGGCGTGGCATTGCGCCGGCTGGAGGAGCTTGGCGCTGCCGGGGCACGTATCCGCGAGCCGCTCAAAATGATCGCCGAGCAGGCGCTGAGGGCTGGCGAGATCGTGCATCGGGTCCGGGGCTTCGCGCGCAAGGGCGGGCTGGTCACGGCACCGGTGGCGATCAATAACGTGGTCCATGCGACGGTTAGTTTTGCCGAGTTCGAGGCGCGGGCGCATGCGGTACATTTCGTGCTGGATCTGACCGAGCCGCTGCCTCCCGTCCAGGCCGACCAGGTTCAGCTCGAGCAGGTGCTCAGCAATCTGGTCAAGAACGGCATCGACGCGATGAGCGCCATTTCCGGCGAGCGGGTGCTGGTGATCCGGACACGGGTCGGAGCCGACGGCGGCGTGGAGATCGCGGTCATCGATCGTGGCGAAGGTCTGGCCGAGGCGGTTCGTGGCGACCCCTTCGCTCCCTTTGCGACGACCAAACCGGACGGTGTCGGACTCGGGCTGGCAATCTGTCGGACGATCGTCGAGAACCATAGCGGCCGTTTGTGGGTCGAAAGCAGTACAGCGCAAGGTACGACCTTCTGCTTTTCCCTGCCCTCTGCGGCAGCCTGAACCATTGATACGTGTAGTCGTCTCAAACCGCTTTATTTGCCGGACAGGAGGCTGATATGGGGGGGCCGCTTGTGTGTGTGGTGGACGATGACGATGCGGTCAGGCTATCGATTGGTCTGCTCATCGAGACGCTCGGCTTGCCGGTGCGCTGTTTCTCCTCTGCACTGGATGTTCTGGCCGACGGCGATGCGTTGGACCGGGCTCATTGTCTGGTGCTCGACGTGCGTATGCCCGGCCTCTCCGGCATCGTGCTGCAGGATCGTTTGATTCGGCTTGGGCGCCGGGCGCCGATCATCTTCGTGTCCGCTCACGGCGATGTTCCGATGGTGGCCAGGGCCATGCGGGACGGCGCTTTCGATTTCCTGCAAAAGCCGTTCAACGAGCAGGTTCTTCTTGATCGCGTCCAGGAGGCGGTGCAGTTCGCTGCCCGAAGTCGGCGACAGAGTGCTTGGCTGGCCGATATCCATGGACGTCTTGACAGTCTTACCGCCCGGGAGCGGGATGTCATGGACGGGATGGTGGCTGGCCGGCTCAACAAGCAAATCGCCGAAGGGCTGGGCATCAGCATGAAAACGGTCGAACAGCACCGTGCCCGCGTCATGGAAAAACTGCAGGTCGATTCGCTCGCCGAGTTGGTCCGCATCGTGGTGCGCTCCGGCTGCGACGGCGGGTGAGCGGACTGCTTTGGCGCGGAGTCAGGGTTTTCCCGGATGTTAAAAAGGGAAATGCCGGATTTGTCGAAAAGAACAAGTTTGGCATTATCTATTCAATTCGCTTGCGCTTCGATGCGTGAGCGGCGCAAGGCCGGGTCACACGGACGCATAAATAATACCGGTCGGTGGGGGAGACACCCACTAAGCAGTTCCAATGTAATTAAACATTGATTTGAGGAAGATGTATGCCGATGAAGGGTTTTGCGCAGTTCGCGCCGCTCCAGGAAGCCACAATGGATAGCCTGATTCAGCTTGGCCAGAGCCTCGCGGCACAGGTTGAGAAGGTGTCCCGTCTGCAGCTTGATGCCGGTCTTGCATCGTCCCGCGACGCCATGGCCGCGACTCAGGCGTTGTTCGAAGTGAAGGATGCTGACGGCTTGGCCAAATGGCAGGCGGACTACCTGCAGCCCAACTTCGATCGTGCAGCCGATAGTGCCCGTCAGCAGTACGCACTGCTGCTCGAAACCCGCAGCATCCTCGCCGACGCGGTGAAGCAGTCGACCTCCGAAGCGACGCGTCAGATTCAGGAGAATATTGACCGTATCGCCCAATCCGCGCCGGAAGGCTTTGCGCCGCTGTTCGACGTGATCCGCAAGAGTATCGATTCCCAGGTTGCCGCGATGGAAACCATGGGCAAAGTGACCGACCAGATCGGCGATATCGCCGATGCCAACCTGCAAGCTTTCAAGGACGTAACGCCGCCGGTGCTGGCCAAGGCTGCCGCTACTGGCCGTCGCAAGACTGCCTGAGCGACTGGTTTTTCGTTTTAATGCCAGAAGCCGCTGCCGAAAGGTGGCGGCTTTTTTGTTTGGCAAAGGAGGGGCGTGGGCATCGTGGGCGAGCGCCTGCTACCATCGCGTCCCATGCGGGAAGACCAAGAAGATCTGTATGCGCGTGCCTATCAGGCTTTGATGTGCGGTGCGCCGGCCGAAAAGAAGGCGCTGGTGACGCGGCTTGGCGAAGATTGGCGGGGCGGGTTGTTTGACGTTTCGGGTACCAGTGTTTGTCCGGTGCTGCCGGTCGATGATCCTGGGCGCCCTGCGCGTCCAGAGTTGGTCGCCCACACTGCCGTGCCTCGCCGCAAGCCAGGTGCGCCGGAAGGTCGGGCCGCGCTGCTGCATGCCATCGCGCATATCGAGTTCAACGCCATCAATCTTGCTCTGGATTGCGTCTATCGTTTTCGGGGCTTGCCGGCCGGGTATTACGCCGGGTGGCTGCAGGTGGCGGAAGAAGAGGCGTATCACTTCGGGCTGGTGACGGAACGGCTGAAGGAGGCCGGCTTCAGTTACGGGGATTTCCCGGCTCACCGGGGCCTGTGGGACATGGCGGTGAAAACCGCCAACGATCCGCTGGCGCGCATGGCCTTGGTGCCGCGTGTGCTGGAGGCGCGAGGGCTGGATGCGACGCCGCCGATTGTGGCGAGCCTGCGTCGATTGGGCGACGAGGCCACGATAAGCGTGCTCGACATCATCTTGCGCGACGAAATCGGCCACGTGGCGCTGGGGGATCGCTGGTTTCGCCATTTCTGCTCCGAGCGCGCGCTTGAGCCGGAGGCTACTTATCTAGCCTTGATGGCAGAGTTCGACGCACCCTGGCCGCCCAAGCCCCTGAACGTGGAAGCCCGCCGTCAGGCGGGTTTCAGCGCCGGCGAAATCGCTCGGCTGGAGGCGGGCAGGCCCGGTCGAGTTCGGAGCGGATCGCAGGGTTGAGGGTGGTGGCGAAAGTGAAGCGCGGGAAGCCGACGGCTTGCTGACTCGTTTCTTTGAGCGCCTCAATGGCGGAATTGGCGTAGCGACCAAAGCTGGAATCGAAAATAAAAAAGGTGGCCGGAGCCACCTTGTAATAACCGCTAGGCGCGTTGCCGCGCTTGACTCAGCGCAGTCCGGCTGCGAAGTCGGAAACCGCTTTGATTTCCGGGTCGGTCATCTTGAGCGCGATAGTGCGCATCATCTTGGCCGGATCGTTGGCACGCTCGCCAGCCCGGAAGGCTTTCAATTGCGCTTCGGTGTAGTCGGCAAACTGGCCGGCCAGGCGCGGGAATTGAGCGGGCAGGCCTGCGCCGGCGGGGCCGTGGCAAGCTGCGCAGGCCGGGATGCCACGCTTGATGTCACCAGCGCGCCAGAGTTTCTGGCCGAGTTCGATGGTGGCTTTGTTCTTGGCGGATTCGGGCTTGAGCTGTTGGCTCGAGAAGTAAGCGGCGAGACCCTTCATGTCGGCCTCGGAGAGTGTGGCGACCATGCCTCCCATGATGGGATTGGCGCGCTCGGCCGGCTTGCCGTCCTGGCTCTTGAAGTTCGTCAGCTGCTTGTTGATGTATTCCGCATGCTGGCCCGCAAGTTTTGGGTTGGTGGGAATCTGACTGTTACCGTCAATGCCGTGACAGGCGCCGCAAACCTGTTCTGCAGTCTGTTTTGCCTTGGCGATGTCGGGCTGAGCTGCGGCCTTGTCTTGAGCCTGAACCAGGCCGGTGGCCAGAAGCAGCGAAAGCAGCAGGGAACGCTTGATCATGATGTCCTCGGAAGCCAAGAATGGGAATGTCTCAAACCTGCTATTCTATAGTAATTCCAGTCCTTTGCGCGATGCGCTGACGCGCGTTGTGTCCGTCCCGGCTTTTCCCATGTCCCTATTCCGTAACGCCCAATTTGAAATTTCGATTGCCAAGCCGAGCGGCCTGCCGCCCCCTGACGGGCCTGAGGTTGCCTTCGCCGGCCGCTCCAATGCAGGCAAATCGAGCGCCATCAATACCCTTTGCGATCACGTGCGTCTTGCCTTCGTCTCGAAGACGCCCGGGCGCACCCAGTTGATCAACTTTTTCCGTTTGCGCAACGGCGCCGTTTTGGTTGATCTGCCCGGCTATGGCTATGCCGAGGTGCCGGAGGCCATTCGCCTCCAGTGGCAGCGTCTGCTCGAGGATTACCTCACGAAACGTCCAAATCTGGTCGGGTTGGTCCTGATTATGGATTCCCGGCATCCGCTCAAGGAGCGGGATCGGGTGATGATCGGCTGGTTTGCACCGAGCGGCCGGCCTATTCATGTGCTGCTTACCAAGAGCGACAAGCTGACCCGCACTGAACAGGCCACGACCCTGGCAGCCGTGCGTAAGGAGTTGGCGCCCCTCGGTGAGCAGGTGACCGTGCAGCTTTTCTCGAGCCTCAAGAAAACCGGGGTCGAGGAGGTCGAGCGGGTGGTCGGCGCGTGGCTTTCCGTGCCGGAGGCTGCTGCCTAGATGTGAAGAGTCAAAACGTCGTTGTTCGTGAAATGACGCCGGGTTTCTCTGGGCAATTCATGTTATTGATTCAAACATGATGTGCACGCGCTTCGCGCATTTTTTGACTTATTGCCCATTTCAATCATGGAACTTCAACCTGTCATCCTTTCCGGTGGCTCCGGCACGCGTCTGTGGCCACTTTCCCGCGAACAGTACCCGAAGCAGCTGCTGGCCCTGGTGGGCGATGAGACCATGCTGCAAGCGACCGCAGGACGTCTTGTCGGCTTTGCTGGACGTTTGCCGGTGGCGTCGGCGCCGATTGTCGTCTGCAACGAGGAGTACCGTTTCGTCACCGCCGAGCAGTTGCGCTCGATCGGGCACGCCAGCCGCAACATCGTGCTCGAGCCGGTCGGGCGCAACACGGCGCCGGCGCTGACTCTCGCGGCGCTGGCCGTGCGGGAGGCCGATCCCGTTCTGCTGGTGATGCCGGCCGACCACGTCATGCGCGATCTGTCCGGCTTTCAGGCCGCCATTGATGCCGGCATTCCGGCGGCGCTCGACGGCGCCATCGTCACTTTCGGCATCGTCCCGGATCGCGCGGAAACCGGCTACGGCTACATCCGCTGTGGCGCCGATCGACCCGATGGCAGCAAGCTCATCGCCGCGTTCGTCGAGAAGCCCGATGGGGCGACCGCTCGACGTTACCTCGAAAGCGGCGAATACCTGTGGAACAGCGGACTGTTCATGGTCCGTGCGAGCACCTGGTTGAAGGCAATGGAGCGTCTTCAGCCCGTCATGATGAAAGCCTGCTTGGCCGCCTGGGATGCCGGTTCGCGGGATTCCGATTTCGTGCGGGTGGGCAAGGACGCCTTCGTCGCCTGTCCGTCCGATTCCATCGACTATGCCGTCATGGAAAAGCTTGCCGGTGCGGTCGATCTCGATATTCCAGGCTGCGTCGTGCCGATGTCGGCCGGGTGGTCCGATGTGGGGGCTTGGGATGCCCTCTGGGAGATCGCTGACAAGGATGGCGATGGCAATGTGGCGCGCGGCGACGTGCTCTTCGAGGACAGTCGCAACACGCTCGTGTACGCCCAGGATCGGATGGTGGCCTGCGTCGGACTGGATGACGCGGTGATCGTCGAGACGCCCGATGCCGTGCTCGTGGCGCGCAAGGACAAGACACAGAACGTCAAGCAGATCGTTGCGATGCTCAAATCGGACAAGCGCAGCCAGGCTTCCGCGCATCGCAAGATTCATCGTCCGTGGGGCTGGTATGACTCCATCGACAACGGTTCCCGCTTCCAGGTGAAGCGCATTGTCGTCAAGCCGGGGGCTCGCCTCAGTCTGCAGATGCACCACCACAGAGCCGAGCATTGGATCGTCGTCCAGGGGACTGCGGAGGTTACCAATGGCGATAAGGTCTTCTTGCTTGGGGAGAACGAGTCCACCTACATCCCGCTCGGGCACACCCATCGTCTGGCCAATCCGGGCAAGCTGCCCCTCGAAATCATTGAGGTTCAGTCAGGGAGCTACCTCGGCGAGGACGATATCGTCCGCTTCGAGGATACCTACGGTCGGGGGTGATTGTTGGAGGAGGGCGGGCAGATTGCCCGCCCTGGGCGAGGCTGTTCAGGTGGGCTCGCCAACGAAACCGAAGCGGGCGGCGACGTCGGCCTGATGGATTCGTCCGACGGAAATTCTGTGGCCGGCCCAATCGAGCGTCAGTTCGGCGCAGGAGTCTTCAAGGTCGCCCTCCAGATGTGCGCATAGAGCGGCCAGGTCCCGGTCGTCAAGCAGGGCGATACCGTGTTCGGACTGCAGTAGCAGGCTGCCTTCTTCATCGAACCAAGCGCCTGAAACCGTATTCACCGGCTTCCCGGTGTGGGTTTCGAGGCGGTCGGTGGCGGCGAGATGGAGGATCGTCGGGGTGTAGTCGAGGCTGACGAAGACCTGCTGCGGGCCGTTCTGGAAATACCAGCGGCCGTCCGGTGTGGCCATGTAATTGCGCCCGATGAAGGCGCGTAGCCCTGCGTGACGGATCGGTCCTTCGGGAACCCGCCAGTCGCCGCGCCGGGAAAGTCTCAGCCAGCCGGTGCATGACGGAACATTCGGCCATTTGGCGAGGGCCAGGCGAACGGCTTCATCCATGGCGGCGGCTTTTTCGGTTTACCAGAGCTTCCACCAGGGCCGGCTGTCGTTGTCTGTGACGGCGCCGGCGAAGTAGCGGCTGTTGGGGAAGTTCTTGCGCATGACCCGCTCGGCATCGTTGCGCAGGTCGGGCAGATTCAAGGCGTCATAGCTCTTCACCATCAGGAAAAGAGCCTCTTCCACGGCTGGCGACTGGGGGAAATCCTTGACCGTGGCTTGAGCGCGATTGGCCGCCGCCACATAGGCGCCGCGCTTGTAATAGTAGCGGGCGACGTGGACTTCATGGCTGGCCAGAGCATTGATCAGATAGCGCAGGCGCAGCTGGGCGTCGGGCGCGTATTTGCTGTCGGGGAAGCGTTGGGTCAGTTCTTTGAAGGTGTCGAAGGATTCCCGGGTGGCCTTGGTGTCGCGTTCGGAGAGATCCTGGTCGGCCAGACTGCCGAGAATGCCCAGGTCTTCGTTGAAATAGGCCAAGCCTTTAAGGTAATAGGCATAGTCAACGTTCGCGTGGTTGGGGTGCAGCTTGATGAAGCGGTCGCAGGCCGCGACCGCGGACGCCTGTTCGTTCGATTTGTAGTAGGCGTAGGCGACTTCCAATTGCGCCTGTTGGGCGTAACGGCCGTAGGGGTAGCGCGCTTCCAGTTTTTCAAACATCTTGATGGCACGTTCCCAGGCGCCGTCGGAGATCGATTCCTTTGCCTCGGAGTAGAGCCGCTGCGCGCTCCAGCCGGCGGTTTCGTCAATCTGGTCGGGAAGGCCGCAGCCGGCAAGCAGCAGTACGACGACAAGCGTTAAACTACGCAGGGTGAAATGCGCCATCGAAAACTCTTTGGAAGAAGACTGGCTCGATTATAGCCCAGCCTCCTCTTCCACTCCGCCGCAACGCGAGACTATTCCTGACGACTGCGCCGGCCTGCGGGTCGATCAGGCGCTTGCTCGCTTGTTTCCCGAACATTCCCGCAGCCGCCTGCAATCCTGGCTCAAGTCGGGACGAATCCTTGTGAGTGGCGCGTCGCCAGATTCCAAGACGAAGGTTTGGGGGGGCGAGTCTGTCTTCGTCAGTCCCGAACCGTCCGATGCGATGCTTGCCGAACAGGCGGAGGACATTCCACTTCAGGTGGTTTTCGAAGACGATACGCTGATCGTCATCGACAAGCCCGTTGGTTTGGTCGTCCATCCCGGTAGCGGGAATTGGTCCGGAACCTTGCTCAATGCCTTGTTGTATCGCAGCCCGGTTTTCCGGGAGTTGCCTCGGGCGGGGATCGTGCATCGGCTCGACAAGGATACGAGTGGCCTGCTGGTGGTTGCCAAAACGCTTGAAGCGCAGACCGATCTCGTTCGTCAGCTCCAGGCGCGCACCGTGAAGCGTCACTACCTTGCTCTCGTGCATGGCGATCCCGCGTTCGGCGGCGAGGTGAATGCGCCGATTGGCCGGCATCCGGTCCAGCGGACAAAAATGGCGGTTGTGCCGGGTGGGCGCGAGGCGCTGACCCGCTATCGGGTTCTCGAGCGCTTTGCCCGCGCAACCCTTGTCGAGTGCGAACTCGCGACTGGGCGCACGCACCAGATCCGCGTGCATATGGCGCATGTCGGTCATCCGCTGGTCGGCGATGCGACTTATGGAAAGGCGCGTAGCGCCGAACCGCGGCTCGACGTGTTCCCTCGCCAGGCTCTGCATGCCTGGCAGCTGGGTCTCATTCATCCCCGCAGCGGCGAACTCTGCCAATGGCAGTCGCCTTTGCCGGCCGATTTCGAAAACTTGCTGGCCGATCTGCGACGGAGTGCAAAGCCGTGAGCGACGATTGGATTAGGCCCGACTGGCCCGCGCCAGCCCGAGTGCGCGCGCTGTCTACGACGCGCTCCGGTGGCGTCGGTGTGGCGCCCTACGACAGCTTGAATCTTGGACTTCATGTGGGTGACGATCCCGCCACGGTCGAGGCGAACCGAGCCCGTTTGCGGCGCATCCTGCCCGCGGAGCCTTGTTGGCTGAATCAGGTTCACGGTACGGCGGTTGTCGACGTGGCGGCCACTGTCGGTGCGCCGGACGCGGACGGGGCGGTCTGTCGTGCAGGTGGCGCCGTTTGTGCGGTGATGACGGCCGATTGCCTGCCGCTGCTGCTGTGCGACCGTGCGGGAACTGTGGTTGGTGCGGCTCATGCCGGCTGGCGCGGATTGCTCGGAGGCGTGATCGAGGCCACGGTGGCGGCAATGCGGGTGGCGCCGTCGGAAATCCTTGTGTGGCTCGGGCCGGCGATCGGGCCGCAAGCCTTTGAAGTCGGAGACGAGGTGCGGGCGGCGTTTGTCGCTGCCGACAGGCGCGCCGAGGCGGCATTTCTGCCGGCAGGCCCGCCGGGCAAGTGGCTCGCCGATCTATATCTGCTGGCGCGTCAGCGTTTGTCCTCCCTTGGTGTGGCCGGTATCTACGGCGGTTCGCAATGCACCTTCTCAGAGCCGGACCGGTTCTTCTCGTACCGTCGCAACGGAGTGACCGGTCGCATGGCATCGCTCGTCTGGCTCGACTAAGTGCTTACGGTTGAACGCGCGACTGGCGGTATACTGCCCGGCCCATTCCTTCCCCTATGACCATGACGCCCCTCGTTTGGATTGTTGTGATGAGTTTTGCCGGGGGGCTGCTCAGTGTGTTGGTGGCTTCCGTTTTTGCCTTTGCGGCGAGACCCCACTGGGTGCCGGTGCTGATTAGCTATGCCATCGGAGCGCTGCTCGGGGCATCCTTCTTGGAAGTCCTGCCCCATGCCATCGAGGCGGCCGAAAGCCCTGAGCGGGCGGCGATGAACGTGCTGGCGGGCATCATGCTTTTCTTTGTTTTGGAGAAGCTGGTGTTGTGGCGTCATTGCCATGACGAAGGGTGTCACGGTCATGAGCACGGTCACGGGCACGAACATGGACGCAGCGGCCTGCTGATTCTCGTCGGCGATACCTTTCACAACTTTGTCGACGGTGTGTTGATCGCCGCAGCCTTTGTCGAGAGCACGCCGCTGGGGATCGTGACTGCACTGGCCATCATCGCCCATGAAATTCCCCAGGAGGTGGGGGATTTCCTGATTCTGATCCACTCGGGCTACAGCAAGACAAAGGCGCTGGTTTTCAATCTGCTTTCGAGTTTGGCGACGCTGGTTGGCGGCATCCTCGCGTATTTCGCGCTATCCCAGATGGAGTCGCTGGTGCCGGTGTTCCTCGCGCTCGCGGCGGCGAGTATGATCTACGTCGCGGTGGCCGACCTCATTCCTGGGCTTCACAAGCGAACGGAATTGCGCGCCACCGCACAGCAGGTATTATTGATCGCTGCCGGTATCGCCTCGATCGTGTTTGCCCACCCCCTCGCCGAGCGAGCGCTGGGCTGAGCGTCTACGGCGGGCTGGAGTGCCGAACAGCCAGAGAAACAGGGATAGCGGTGCAACTCCATAGAATATGAAAGTTAACACAGCGCCGATGATGGTGGTTTCCGCTGCGGTGGCCAGCAGCGCGACGTAAAGCCAGGCAATAGCGATAATATACATGCACGAATTCTACTGGGCGTAGCGCAGGCCGTGGCAGGATGCGGTCGGTTTCGGTGGCCGCTTCGAGTTGCGGTTACGGTTGATCCGGGCGCTAACGGCCAATTGCTGCACTACCGATCGCACACAATCAGAGGAGAGGTAGATGTCTGTAACACCGGAGCAGTCTGCCGAAGCATTGCAAGGCATGTTCAAGTTCGGTCAATCGCTGGCTGAAGGTTTTTTCGATTTCCTTGGCAAGCAGGGTGCCGCGATGCAGCAGGTTGCCCCCGCTCCAGTGCAGCAAATTCCGCTGCCCGAGGCACAGGAATTGGCCAGGCTCCAAAAGGAGCTTGCCGAAGCTCATGCTCGTCTGTGGGCCAGCATTGCGC
>ERZ650306.208-NODE-208-length-34543-cov-10.067241_pt1 | contig 34543 bp, 41 predicted proteins | sample MGYA00376242_ERZ650306 | MGnify/ENA primary metagenome ERZ650306 (study PRJEB26733, sample SAMN07839244) | wastewater metagenome | biome: urban; feature: wastewater treatment plant; material: waste water | place: USA: North Carolina | collected 2016-03-31 ... | reverse complement strand
GCTCTTCCGATCTCGCGCCAGGGCATCTGGCCGTGGTGGCAAATCTGTTTGCCCAAGTGGAATACCTGCTGCCACCCGCAGTGCTCGCACGCAAGGGCTCACTGTCGGTGAGCTGCAACCGGGATCGCCTGGCCATCCATTACCAGCCGCCGCGACGCCACAGCGAACGTGCAGCAGCCGTGTTCGATCTGATTGCCCAGACCAAGCACCTTTCGCTGCAAAAATGCCCCGTTTGCGGTGTACAGGTTGTCGGGGACGGCATCCGTCCGCAACGCTGTCCGCAACACGACGGCATCCAAGGATTGTTTGCCGAAGAAGTGCGCCGCAGCCGCCAGCTCATCGTCGAACAAGGTGTGCAGCAGGTGGTGCGCGACTTGGGCAAGGTAACGAGCGAGGATGCACGTGCCGCCGTGGCAGCTGAAAATGAGCCGGTCTTGAGTGAAGCCGAACCGGAGCAGGTTCAGGAACAGTCGACAGAAGCGGCCAAATCAGAGCCAGCGCCGAGCATCGTCTTTCTCGATGAAGCCGGGCTGGAGGCGTTCGTGGATCGCCACCGACCAAAAGGCGACGACAAGTTCAAGCGCGCGCAGGCGATGGCGGAGCGGATCAAGCGGGCGGGCCATGGTAGCCGCCAACTGGGCCTGCTGCCTCCGGACTGGAAAGCCCTTCTGGATGAGTTCGCGCAGGCCTTTCCAAACTTCCATGAACTGGCCGAGCTGATGCGTGATCACTTCGCCTTGTCCAGTCTGGGCGATGGCCGGGTGTCCTGGCCTGCCGTGTTGCTGGTCGGCCCGGCGGGCATCGGCAAAACCGAGGCGGCACGCTGGCTTGCCGATCAGCTCGTGCTACCGTTCCGGGTCTTCGACATAGCGAGTACGCAATCAAGTTCGCCGCTCGCCGGTTCCGAATCATTTTGGAGCAATTCCGAGCCAGGCCAGCTCTTTGAGCTGTTGGCCTACCAGCCACTGGCCAACCCGGTGGTGGTACTCGATGAACTGGACAAGGCCAGTAACGGCAGACCGCAATACGATCCGCTGGCAGCACTCTATACCTTGCTGGAACCGCGCAGTGCGCGGGATTTCAGCGACTTGTCGATCCGCGACTTTGCCATTGACGCCAGTCATGTCAATTGGATGGCGACCGCGAATGAGCTGGAGGCGATTCCGGGGCCGCTACGCTCACGGCTGACGGTGTTGCACATTCAACCTCCCAGACCGGAGCAGGTAAGAAGCATTGCGCAGTCGATTTACAACCGCCTCCGCGACGAGTCGAGCTGGGGCACTGCCTTTGCCGAGCGACTGAATGATGATGTCCTGTCCCGTCTGCAAGCCTTGCCGCCGCGCAGTGTGCGTCTGGTTCTGCAGCGGGCCTTGGGCTCGGCAGCTCGTGATGGCCGGGGTGTTGTCCAAGTGCAAGACATCAGGCCGCCGGTCGAGATCAACCGCCGTGGCGTTGGCTTTGTCAGCGAGGGCTGGAATTGAGGTTGCTCAGCGTTGTCCGGATAGCCAGGCCGCACCGGCGGCCAGTGCATCGGCCTCGCTGGGGTAAGTGGTCGATGGGCCGCTGATGATGCAGGGCTTGGTTTCGCCGTCGCCTTCCACCGTCCACAGCTCCCAGGTTCCGTCATTTTTCCAGCTAGGGATGGCGGTGTAGGGTTTGTCTTTCAGCGCAGCCAGCGCGGCATCCACTTCGGGACGGATCTGCAACTCACCCGAGTAGATATAGGGTGTCGCGCAGCGGGCATCAGATCGGCTCATGTTCCTTGCTCCAGAAAAGCTCCAGTAGTGCGCTCGCCTGCAAGTAAATACCGGGGTTGCGTGCTTCACTCGGGCCAGCAATGTTGAGAATAGCGATGGAATGGCTAAGCAACCAGTCTTGCCATGCCGCCAACAGCTCTTCTGTAGGGGCATGCAAATCGCACAGCAGCAGCGGCTTGCCATCTCTCGTCGCCAGATCGCGAGTGAGCAGGCTGCCGCCTTCCAGCCTGCCTCGGTAAAGGATCAGCGTGGCATCAGCGTCCAGCACATTGCGTTTGGTGCGCTGGCGGTAGCCGCTGGATTCGGTCTCCAGCAACTGGTAGCGAGCATCCAGTACGCCATCAGCGGCCCGTCGGCCTGCCGGGCACCAGCCGCCGTGCGGAATCTGCCGGGCAATGGCGAAATCCAGCGCCGCCCGGTCTACGCCGGTCTGGCCGCCGGAGAGGATGCGCTGAATGCTCACCCTTGCTCCGTTGCGGCGACCGTGCAAGTCACTTGAACCTCTGCGCTGGGCTGATCTGCCGAGAGCTGGCCGATGCGCCCGCGCTGGCTGGCAAGCTTCAGTTGCTTGCGCACCTGTTCCAGGCTGCGCTTTTCGATCACTGCGGTATAGCTCGCACCCAATTCACCATCCGGGTCGATGAACAGCTCGATACGCGTCACCGGCAACCCGAACACTGTGAAGCTGCGTGCCGGTGTCAGCGACCAACTGCCGGGAGCATTGGGCGCAATGCCGTCCAGTACGTGCAACGGCAAGGCTTGACGGCATTCCACGGCGGCGACGATGGCTGGCTCGATCCGCAACCAGTGGTTGAGGTCTGGGGCAGTGCCATCCATCAGCACCACCGGCATGGCTGCCAGTAGCAACGCTTTCATCCCTTGATGTTCCTGATCCAGAAGCGGCGGTCATCGACCGTGAAGTTGGGGTCATAGCCGACCAGCGTCAGCAACGAACCGACATAGTAAAGGCCGAACTGATTCATCAGCCAGCGCTCCATCGCCGGGTCGCTTGGCAGCTTACTGTACGGTGGGATTGGCCCGTCACTGCGAACCTGGCCGCTGGTTTTGCCGGAGATGGAAAAGCTCTTCCAGGTCAGCACGAAGTTGTTTGACTGTTTCGGCAGCTCCGGCGCGCAAAGCGACAGATTGCTGAAGCGCTCGGAGCGCTTGGCGTCGTGCCAGAGCACTGCGTCAAAGTGAATGCAATCGCTGGCTTTGAGCGTGAGGCTACGGGTCAGCGTCATCTGATCAGCCGGAATTTGCAGATTGCTGATCACCACCTTGGGCCACTCCGGGGCGCGACCGTCGGTAGACAGATTCTGGCGCAAGGCGTTATGCAGTGGAGTGCCCAGCAAGCTGTTGCGGTTTGCCGCGCTTGCGGGCGTAGCCGCTTGCGACAGACTGGCCCCAATGGATTGTCCCAGTCCGTTCAGGGAGCCCAGCGCTCCCTGCATGTCAGTTGTGGCACAACCCGTCAATACAAAAGGCAGAAGCAATAAGCTCCGGTAGTGTTTCATCGCAGTTCCTCGCGAGGTTATCCGTTGAAGATGGTATTGAGCCGGGCGCACCAGGTTTCCGCCGCCCGACGGCTCATGGGAAAACTGAGTACTGGTCGTTGCGGATCGGCGGTTTGCAGCTCGATGGCGAAGTCTTTCGCGCGTACCGTGCGCTCGAAGGTCGGCACGCTCATGCCGCTGGCGTTGACCTGACGGCTACCGCCGTTCATCTCCATGCTCTCGACCTCGCGCCAGGTCATCCGCCAACCAAGCAGCCAGGAGAAGTCGTGCAGTTTGTATGCGTCATTAACCACATCACAGGCCGCGATCTTGCGATTCTGAGAGTCAAAAACAAGGAATGCCGGTGCGGGATAACCCAGGAGATGTCCAGCATCGAATGACAGCCCCTGCTGGGCGTTGATCCTGGCGACAAGGGCCTGACAGCGGGCCTGCAAGCGCGCCAGAAAGCGGAAGGACAGCGTGAAGATCGCCAGCGAAATCAGTAGATACAGCGCCCATTCGCTGGTCATCAAGGCCCACCAACTTGGCCTCCCCCACAGAGAGCCAGCTGGCCCCATGTTGGATAGCCCAGCCTGCACGATGATGAGCACAAACACCGCCGCCATCAGCCCAGCTATTCCCGCCACCGGAACTGCCAGCCCCGCCGCCGCGCCCATCCCCGCAGACTTCCAGACGCTTGCCATACGTCATTCCCTCCATTTTGCTACTCATAGAGGTCATTTTATGGCACATGCATTCAATTGTCACTCATAGTGCGGGTACTTATCGGGCGTAGCCCTATAGAGGGGGTACTCATAGAGTCATTTCTCTTTAAGAAGAGAAAAATATGGCCCTTGATCCCCGACTACGCTTCGGCCTGAAGCTGATAGAAATCAGAAAGACCAGAGGGTGGTCGCAAGAACGCCTGGCACTGGAAAGTGGCTTGGCACGCAGCTATCTGGGGGGTGTTGAGCGTGGGCAGCGCAACATCGCATTGCTCAACATTTTCAAGCTGGCCGAGGCGCTGGGGGTGGAGCCTTCAGTACTGCTGGAGGCACCGGCTGCCGGACAGGAGTTAGCTCCGTAACATCGTAGCGCTACGTTATCGTAACGTTACGATGTCATCTGACAGGGGGCGAGTAGCCCTGCTATTTTTAAATAACGAGTAGCCGCGCAGCGACCGGAGGGAGTGAAGGATTGCCCACAGCTGAAGAGCGGCAGCTACTAGGCTTTTTATAAATACTAGGGTCTGTTGCCATTTCGCGCTAACCAATTGATTTATAAGAGCAAGCTCGTATCGTTGAAGCTCTGACCCGACACCGATACGAGCTTGCAATGCCCCGATTACTACTCAACGACGAGCATTGGTCGAAGCTGCGAGAAATTCTCCTGCACAAGGCCATCTACAACAAGCGTGATCTACGAATGACCGTGGAGGGCATGCTGTACCGCATGCGCACGGGATGTCCCTGGAGAGACCTGCCCAAGGCGTTTGGTAACTGGAATAAGGTCTACAAACGCTTCAACGCATGGTCTGCTGCCGGCAAATGGTTCAAGGTCTTCAAGATGCTGGTGGCGGAGCCCGACATGGAGTGGGTGTTTATTGATGGCAGCTATGCCAAGGCTCACCAGCACAGCGCAGGTGCTGCCAGCGCAAACGATGAAGCTATAGGGAAAAGCCGAGCCGGCAATACCAGCAAGATTCATCTGGCGATGGACGCCCATGGCTTGCCCATCGAGTTTGAAATCACGGGAGGCCAAATCAATGACTGCACTCAGGCACCCACATTGATTTCCAAGCTCCCAGCGGCAGAAACCATCGTTGCGGATAAGGGCTATGACAGCGAGAGAATCCGAGAGCAAGTTGAGCGACAAGGGGCCAAGGCTGTGATCCCGAGGAAGCGTAACTCTGTGAAAGGCAACGCGAATCTGGACAGAGGCCTGTACCGCAATCGCCACCTGGTGGAAAACGCTTTCGCCCGGCTGAAGCACTACCGGGCGGTGGCCTCTCGATTCGACAAGCTCAAGAGAAACTACGAGAGCGTGGTGGCCATGGCCTGCGCCTTCCTATGGTTGCCCATGTAAAACGGCAACAGACCCTAGAAGCTAGAAGCTAGAAGCTAGAAGCTAGAAGCTAGAAGCTAGAAGCTAGAAGCTAGAGGCTAGAAGTCGAACCCTGCTGTCAATCGCCTTATTGGAGATGGAGACCTGGGTCTGAATGGACTGAACGGTCTTCGTCATGTAGGCGATCTGCTCGTTCAGCTCGTTCATGCGGAAGTTGTTGGTTGCATTCTGAGCCTCAAGAACCTTCACCTGAGCCTGCAGACTTGCCCGGGTGTCAGTAGTGGTCTTGAAGACAAAACGGAAGATTGATTTCAGTGCGTTCATTACTCGTTCCCCACTTCTAAACCAAGTTCGCGCAGGAATGCGTCGTCTGACATATCGATCTCGTCGATTGGGTCGCGGCTAGCCGGGTCGGATTCGCCTCTGTAGTTGCGGCACAGCCACAGCAGCGCCTCTCCAGCGCGAATGGAGGAGTCGGAGTCCTCGATTCCTTGCGCCTTGATAACGCCGTCAATGGTGTCCTTGATGAACTCCGCGTCCTCGACCGGCACCTTGAACTTCATGGGCTGGTGAGTTTTGATTTCGCGGGTAGGAACGGGGATCTCTTCTTCTTCGCCGATGGCATCCAGATCGTCCAGGGCGCCAAGAAGCTCTTCGGTGTCGGGTACTTCCGCCGCGCCAAGCAGCGCAGTCAGCTGATCGACGTCCATGGCCATCCACTCGGCCAGGTCGTCAGCGGTGCCAATGTCGGACAGCAACTCAGACAGCAGACCGGCGTCGTCTTGGCCATAGCGTGAGTTGTCGATCATCAGCGCACGTTTGGCCGCCTCGTCGGAGATCCGGCCCAGATTCATTACCGGCACTGTCTCCATGCCGAGGTCGATAGACAGCTCGGTACGGTGCTCGCCGCCGATAATCTCCAGTCGACCGTCATCCAGCTCACGAACGAGGATCGGGCGAATGTGGCCGTGCTGTTGCAGGCTATTTCGCAGCTTGGCCTCGGCCTCCGGCGACATTTTGTTGGGGTTCCACGAGTTCTTCACTAGAACGCGCGGATCAACGAAGGCTAACTTCAATTTTTCCGACATAGTTGTGATACTCTTGCTTGCATAAGTAAATATTTACTGGAGATTGGTATCGCACCATTGATCAGTAAGTGCTTACTGAATAGGTTATCTAATGTATAAGAAACAGGCAATCCAATGATCGTCAAAATGGTTTCAAACGCTGTTCACGCGAAGCTGATTGATCCCAGCAAGGAGGTCAGGCTTTTGGTTTCAGACATCCTCAGCTATGCGGTTGAGGGGTTTGAGCACATGACCAAGCGCCCAGGATGGGACGGCCGGTCATCCTTCTACAGCTTCAAGACAAACAGCTTCCCAGCGGGCTTTACGCACATGGTCAAGCGCAAGCTGAAGCAGGCTGGCTTTCAGGTTCAGCATGTCATGAAGCCTCTGCCCGAGCCTTTAGGCCCAGAGTTCCCAGTGGTCGACAGCTTTGGCTTCTCCGACGAGCGCTATTCGTATCAGCTCGATACGGTTCGCAAGCTGGAAAAGCACGGCATGATCATCGCGCAGCTGGCCACTGGCGGCGGCAAATCGCGTGTCGCCCGTCTGGCCTACGCGCGGATCCGTCGCAAGACGCTGTTTCTGACCACACGCGGGGCGCTGATGTACCAGTTCGCCGAAGCCTGCGAAGAATCCTTTGGGAAGAACGAGGTTGGCATCGTTGGCGACTCCATCTGGCAGGCCGACAGACCATTGATCTGCGGGATGGTTCAAACGCTGGCGGCCCGGCTGGCCAACTACACCGAGGACGAGCTGATCGAGCGTCACCTGGTTGCTCAGGCTGAGCGCGAGAAGAAGGAGCAGGGCGCACTGACGGCGCGACTGGCCAAGGCCAAAAAGAGCACCGAAGAGCGCAAGGCGGCCATGAGTCAGCTCAAGAAGGAGCAGAAGAATAAACGACTGAGTGACGAGGAGCTGGCCGAGCTAATCACGAAGAAGCTGGCGCAACAGCGGAAGAACCGCGCGGAAACGCTGGAGCTGCTGCGAAGTGTGGAGTTTGTGATCGCAGAAGAGGCTCATGAGGCCGGAGGCAACAGTTACTTCGATCTGATGCAGGCTTGCGTCAATGCAAACTACCGGCTGGCTCTAACCGCTACCCCATTCATGCGGCCGGATGCTGAATCCAACATGCGCCTGATGGCCGTGTCAGGCGGGATCGGGATCAAGGTCAGCGAGAAACAGTTGATCGATTTGGGGATCCTGGCCAAGCCAATATTCCAGATCTGCAGAACGCAGAAGCCTGCCAAGTTATTCCGCAGCACGGCTTACGCCCGGGCCTATGAGATCGGGATCGTTGAGCACGACTGGCGCAACAAGCGCATGGTTGCCGAGTGCATTCGCATGTCTCGCTATGGTCTGACAACGATGATTCTGGTGCAGCGTAGAGCTCATGGTGAGCGCCTGCTTGAGCTGCTGAGCAAGGTCAAGCTGAGAGCTGAGTTTATCAATGGCGATGATGACGCGAACGGCAGAAAGCGGGCGTTGGCGCGACTGGCCAGCGGCGAAATCAATGTGCTGATCGGCACCAACATTCTCGACGTCGGCGTGGACGTCTCATCGGTCGGCTGCATCATCCTGGGCGGCGGCGGCAAGGCAGAGGTTGCCAACCGGCAGCGCATCGGCCGCGGTCTGCGAGCCAAGAAATTCGGGCCGAACATCTGCTTCGTCCTCGATTTCATGGACGAGTACAACCAGCACCTTCAAGGCCACGCCATCCAGCGCAGAGAGATCATCGTCAGCACCCCGGGGTTTGCCGAGAACCTTCTGCCAATGGATACCGACTGGCGAATAGACGACTTTGGCTTCAAGAAAATTGCATAGGAGATAAGTTACCGTGACCAAGCCAATCAAGCGCGTGACTCTGGAGGTCACTGACGACCAACACCGGAAGCTGCGTCTGGCAGCAAAGCAGTTCGACATTACCCAGCAAGATCTGATGGGTCTGCTGAGCGGTGAAGTGGACTTGAGCGCGTTATGAGGTGCGTTGCGGTCATAGGCACCGACGATGTGCCGGAGACACACTGGCCACTGTTCGAGCGACTGGCCGATCTGGTGACTGACGCCGGATTTCGTCTTCGGTATCACCACGGCCCAGCTGGCGATCTGTTCTCCAGGTTCTTCCGCGGGCGGATCACATGCGGCTTCTGGCACGAGTTTGACGAGACTGGGCGCCGTGTGTGGGTGAACCCGAACGCCGGCAACCTTCGGCCGGTCATGATCCGGCAGGTTCGCGAGTACATGAAGATGCCGGTTGAGGACAAGCATGTCGCCATGGCCACCATGGCCTGCCTGTACGCGCTGGAAGGCCCGGGTGTTGTCGATGCCGATCTCGTCTTGACGTTTCACCAAGACGAGAGCAAAAACAAGGTTCCTTTGTTCCTTGCTTCCAAGCTAGGTTTCAAGGTTTATAACATTGCAGACAGGAAGCAACTTTCCTAGGTTGCAACCTTTCTAAAGTCGTAGCTTTGTTCCATTGTTCCAACCTTTAAATCAAGAGAGGTATGAAATGACGGAGCAACAACAAAAGATCATCAACACGGCGAATAGTCAGTTGGGCAAGGAGGAGATCCCAAAGGGGTCGAACTGGGGCCCACATGTTCAAGGCTACCTGCAGTCGGTCGGTATCACGTTCCCTGCATCCTGGTGCGCGGCGTTCGTGTACTGGGTCATGAGACAGGCCGGCATTACCGTCACCGCGGTTGTGCCAAAAACAGGCGGCGTGCTCAAGATGTGGCAGATGGCCAAAGACTATCGGGTCAAAACGCCGCAGCCGGGTGACGTTTTCATTATGGATTACGGCAAGGGGCTAGGGCACACCGGCATCGTTTTGGCCGTCGAAGGAGCGAACATTCGCACCATCGAGGGCAACACGAATAGCGACGGCTCGCGAGAGGGTTATCAGGTCGCTAATCGCGTCCGGCCCATCTCAAAGTGCGTAGGGTTCCTGCGATTCTGGAAATAGTACGAAAAAGGCCCGTAAACGCGGGCCTTTTTGCTCTAATTTTCCGCAATTTGCGTTCATTCGCGTTGATCCGTATATACCTCTGCTTTACTCTATGTAAGTCCCATGACAAGCGAGGCAAATCATGACTTCGCTACCCACCGAATCGGAAAGACGAGACTACATGCCAAAACTGCTTGTGAACGGTCGAAAGATCGCAGAAGAGTTCGCTTTTTTGTCATCTGCGGAAAGGAACAGCGCGTTCTTCTCCGAGCTGACCAAAGCGGTCGCTGTAGATATTGGTCGCTGCTTGTCCAGGCCTCTGCCGCCAAGCTATAGACTGATTCGCATCGACGGCAGACTCGATGATGATAAATTCGAGATTGCGCTGCTCGACACCGCGACCAATGCGGTTGTTTATTACAACCGAGTGATCATCGTTGGTGACATTTACCTTGAGGCAAAACCAGTCACCCAATGCCTCGTGTGGCGCACGACCAATTACCCTCACTCCGAGGTTCTCCATGGCGTAGCCGGCGACGTGTTCTTCAAGTACCTGCTTGAAGCGTACCAGGTGATCATGAGTGACAATGCTCAGACCGGTAACGGCCAGCAATTTTGGCTGACTCAAATCAGCCGCGCACTGTACGAAAATCTGTTCGTCTACTACTACGACTCCATGCGCTGCAAGCTCCAACTGATCGGAAACGAAGGAGCGCTTGAGGAGTTGAAGTCTACGATGTGGGGAGAGGATGATTCGTACTGCTATCAGTTGGCGATCATATCGAAGGTAGAGTTGCCGGCAGGCTTAGAGGTCGAAATCAAAGAGGGCGCATAAGCGCCCTTTGTTTTGGTTGTTGATTGGTAGCTCGGGGCAACACTAGACGCCGAGTGTATTTTCAGTAAATTACCAATCAGAACAACCACTAACAGGAAGCGACCATGCTCAAACATCTTCTGATTGCTATCGCGGCAACCATCAGCCTGTCCGGCTGCGCATCCAATCAACCTGCTCAACAAGCTCCGGCCCTGCAGACCAAGTCAGGCAAGCCGGAGGTTGAGATCAACGCCTCTATCGACAAGGTGAAGTCAGCCATCATCGACAATCTCATGACCGCGAACTACACCGTCGAGCAAGAGACTGACCACATGACCTCGGCCAGCAGACCGGTGTCGCAGGCTGTGAAGATGAAGGCCATCTTAAATGGCGTTCATGCAGAGACCAAGGTCGAGCAGTACATCACTTTCACGATGCTTTCAGAAAGCGGAAAGACCAGGGTAATCGCAGTTGGATACACTCGTCTGAGCAACGGCATTCGCTCCGAACTGCAGGAGATAACGACCGGTAACGCAGAGGCAATATCGACGATTCAGAGCAGGCTTGGGCAGGTCAAGCAGAAGGCAGAAAGCTGATAGAACAAGGGCCGCATGATGCGGCCCTTTTGTTTACGCTGCAGCGTCCAAAACTCTGTTCTTGGCGATGATGTACCGGCGAACCAGCTCACCACGAACAATGTCTTCCTCGCGGAACCAGACCACACCAACACCGCCCTCTTCGTCGTCGGCCATGTAGTCCATGATCTTGAGATACTGACGCAAGCCGGACTGCTCAGAGCGGCTGGTAACGTAGTCCTGGGCCAGATCGCCAATGATGAACAGTTTGCAGTTCTCACCCAGGCGGGAGGTGATCAGATCAAGCTCCTTGAAGTTCAGGTTCTCAGCCTCGTCGATGATCACAATGGCGTCGCGATAGGTGAGCCCCTGCTCGTGCCCGGTTGAGTGGAACTCGATGGCGCCGTGGTCTTTCAGAACATGGTAGGCGTCACCGCGGCCCATGATTTCATTCACGCAGGCGATGAACGGGCGCTCATAGGGGGCGCACTTCTCTTGCTCGGTGCCAGGCAGGAATCCAACCCCGCGCACTGGGACGGTAGAACGGACAAGAATGATGCGGGAAAAGGGGCTCTCGGGGCGGAAGATTTCATGCAGCGCGAGCGCAACAGCCATGAAGGTTTTACCCGTGCCGGCGCAGCCCAAACCAAGCGTAATATCGCCGTTCAAAAAGCAACGAATCATGTCCCGATGACCGTCAGTAAGCACCGAAATTTCGCCCATCTTGAGGCCGGTTTTCAGTGCAGGTTTAATCCCCTTTCGCTTCTCTTTCATCCTCGTTTCCTTAATGAAAAAGGCTCGTCAACCGAAGCTGACGAGCCTTTGAATTTTGGACACTGCGGAGGAAGAGCGCCGATCTTGCGACAACTCTCGATAGTTCGATTTCGTGTCTGGCTCGCATTCAAGCAAACCTCCCCCGCAGTCACAACAATCAGTAATTGCTTACTGAGCATGATGATAAATGGGGCGAACTGGTCTGTCCATATAAGGGTCAACGATTCATGTAAGTATTTTCTATTGTTACATGAATTAAGGTAAGTATCTGTTTTTCAGGGAAAAGATTTCTCTATCAATTCGCCTCAAGCTATAAGAAGATGTAACTTTAGACAAAGTTACACCTCGTGAAATAATTAGCTGAACAAGGTGAGCTATGGCGACAAATGAAGAGATACGCGAAGCGGCCGAAAGTGGTCGCATGGAGATCATTGGCAAGTTACTGGCCAGCCGCGAGATATTTGGTTACGCGGAAAAGCTAGAGAAGTACCGCAGACAGATCGTCGAGATCCACAAGGCTGTCGATTACGGCCGGCCCCTGCCAGAGTTCGTCACGATTGGCGACTCAACAGATCAAACCATGAAGAATCTTCCCCATCCGGTGCGCTCAATGAGCATGTGCTCCGTTGATAAGCAAATGGCGTTCGTCATGGGGCCGCAGGTGATAACCGACGTGTGGGCTATGGCCAACTTCGGATTCAACCTGAACGACATAATGGCCATGGTTCACATGGCCGGAACAGGCGTCATCGACCGGGCTCTCGATCAGCACAAGCACCGCATGGGCGATGTGAACTATGGGGCCATCACGGCCAGCCTGCACCCGATGTATCACAGCTTCGTGAATGGCAAGATCTTCACCCTCCGCAACTCAGCGGTTGAAGCGCTACTTCACACAGACATAGGCGGTGATGTGCCATGCGCCTACATTCACTCCCCTGTGCCCAGCGTCTACATTGAATTTGGCGATAAACCCGGCTCCATCCCCCTCTTCGTTCGCAATGCGATGACCGGCGATCATGAGCTCCAGGGCGTCTACATCATCGAGCGAAATGTGCCGGAGATTGGCGGTCTGGCCGAGTTGAAGCGTGGTCTTGGCATTCGAGATCACGAGCCGGCCCGCATCCTGGACATTATGTTCGTCGGCAGAGCCAAGGATACGCTCCTGGATGACGCCACCTTCCACATGACCGTCTATTTGCAGGACGACATCATGTCTGCCAATGAGATGATCGAGCGCCACATTAATCTGTATTCAGACCCGGAGCTGGCTCGCGTGAACATGGCCATGTCCGATAGTATGACGCGCCTGCCGAACGAACAGGAAAAGGCCGATTACCGCGAGCTGCTGACCTGGCTGATCAAGGTTCTGACCTACCTCAACATGGCAGACGCCCGCAGAGAGGAAAGATTCGATCGGCATGAACTAATCAAGCGACTGTCAGCTCTCGGCCAGAAGAAAGCCAACAAACTTGAGCGCAAGCTGTCGATGGCCTATGACTATGTCCTGATCGGCAACACAGCGACGGACATGGACGGCACAGGCATGAAGATCTCAGAGGCGAGCAAGCGCCCACACTTCCGTCGCGGTCATATCCGAATGCAGCGCTATGGTGACAAGCTAGGCAAATCCAAGATCGTGTTTATCGCCCCAACATTCATCAATCGGACTTCCCTGGGTGAAGAAGTGCAGCCAAAGAACTACATCGTGAAGTAGGGCGAGCAAATGAAGGAATGCGTAATATGCGGCAAGAAGGGGCTCGATTTCGACGCCCCTCTTTTTGGTAAACCGTGTGGGAAGTTCACCCAGTTTAGCCCTGCAGTTGGCGACTGGGTTTGTCTTTTTGAGCAACAAAAGCAACGTCATAATGACGTCGGGAACGCGCAAAATAGCGCTCAGAATCGCGCAGAGAGCGAGCCTCAAGACTAGACAGCTATCTATCTATGTCTCACGCTTTCAAAGAAGAAATAAAGCGTTACAGATTCAAAGTTTCCTTGCTTCCAAGCAAGAAAGGTTCGTAGCAAGAGAGGTTGTCATGACAGGTAGGAAGCCAGGAGATCCGGGCAAGCAAGGCCGCGCCCCGGTGCCGTCTCGTAAGCAGTTGAATGCCGCCATGCAGCGCTGTGATGGGTATCCACATGCGCTCAGAAATAAGGCGTTGCTGGTGTTATTTTTCGGCCTTGGGTTGCGTCCAAAAGAGGCAGCCAGTCTAACCATTGGCGACGTCTATGACTTCATCGGTGACGAGTTACTGCCGGAGCTGACACTGCTCAGAGCCTACACCAAGCGCTCGAAGGTTCGCATGATCCCACTGAACAACGAGTTCGTGGCCGAACATCTGTTGGCTTACATCCGGTACAGGAAGGAGATAGCCAAGGACAAGCGTCGGCACTTTCACGCCTACTCACCACTGATCCTGTCGCAACGCGGCGGCCCGTTCTCGGCCAACAGCATCGGCAACCTGATGAATGAGATCTTGGAGAAGCGAGCGAACATCACTCGGGCAAGCGCGTACTCGGGCCGGAGGTTCTTCGCTACGACGCTGGTCAGGAACAGAGTCGACTTGAGGACGATTCAACGACTGCTTGGACACACCTCGTTGTCGACCACACAGATCTACCTGGAGAGTGACCCAATTATCATGGCGGACGCAACCAAGGGTGTTTTGTGATACCTGTTGACGTTCAGTAAATGCTTACATATCATAACACCAGCTTAGCGATACGGTTCTGCACAAACGGTTCTGCTAAGTGGCCCAAATTCCAGAAAGAACAGGTACGCCCCGTCACAAACGGGGCTTTTTTATTTCTGGCGACATGAAAGATAATGGCGGTTGACGTTCAGTATTCACTGAATTATTCTAGGCGTGTCGCTTTTGTTAGACGACCGTAACTTCTGGTAAGACCCGCACCGCGGGTCATTTTTATCAGAGAGACCTTCGGACGACGGAACGGCTACGACTTTGGATCATGATAGTGGGCGCCCTGGAGCGCCCGTTTTTTTGGCCGTTAGGCCGCCTTCTTGTTCTTGTCGGCCAGCTTATCGGCATACATCTTTCTGAACCGCTCCAGCATCGCATGTTCTGCAGCCAGACTCGGTACAAACAGCTTGCCATCATCGTTCATCGGGTCGCACACAGAGATGGCGTCCTGCTCGGGGTTGTAGGCGCACAGCAGGCGCATCCCACGCTCATGACCCCACCACATTGCGCAGCTCATAGCGCTCAGGGTGCCGGACTCGTGTTGGGCAACCACTGGCCCCTCGTTGTACGGGAACAGCTTCTCAGAGCCCCCGTTCCAGATCCCCTTCGTTGCATAGAAGGCATCCTTGCGCAGACGCTCATTGAAGGATGACAGCTCGTTATTCTTGGCCTTGAGGCGGGCATTCTCAGCCTTCAACTCCTCGTTCTGCTCGCGCTGGGCATCCAGGCGCTTCTTCATACCCTTCGGATCGAGACCACGCAACTCCTTGAGCTCGGCCAGCGCGTTAGCCAGCTCAGTGACACGCTTGCGCTCGTCGGACTGCAGACGGTTAATCAGGCCATCACGCTTGGCTATCTCGTCGCTCAGGCGCTTGATTTCAGCGTTGGCCAGCGTCACGGATTCGTTATGCTTGTCCAGCAGCGCCTTGCGGTCTTCGTGGACGTGCATCATGGTGGAGGTCGTCTTTTCCAGCTTTGCTTTCACCTGGTCGAGCTCGGCGGCCAGAGCGTTTCGCTCCTCGACAACCTCGTTGTAGTCGTTGGTTTCGGCGTTGTAGGCCTCGATAGCCTGCAGCAGCGCGTCGTGCGCGGTCATCAGTGGGTGTTGTGACATTGTTCAGCTCCTCGATTACAGCATTGACAGCTCGGGGCGCGAAGCGCTCCCGACGCTGTGCTCAATTCGAGACGAAGTATAAGAATGTCTGCGAGGGCGCTCAACAAATTCAGTAAGCTATTACTGAACAACCCGCGAATAGAAGGCAGGAAGCTGGTCAGTCGTCCAGCGTTAAAATCATGAACATCACGGCCAGACCGACGCCACCGTAAAGCATCGTCCAGATTGATTCGGCGCTTACCCCGTAGTGCCCAAGCATCGGCCCTGTCCCTGCAATGGCGACGAACCCCAGCAGTATCGCGTGTTTCTTGTTCATACTTGGACTCCAAAATGATATTTAGCGGCGCCAGCCGCTAAATATAAGGTTCGGTAAGACCCGGACGCAACAGATCGCGTCACCCTTAAAACCTGAAACCTTCCAACCTTGAAACCAAGGAACAAAGGAACCTCGACACCTAAATACCAACCAACCTCGACACCTTTAAACCTCGGCGCGTCGAAATATAAGGTTTTATGCCCAGGTGTGCGGCGCGGGCGAAATATAAGGGTCTCCGGCTCTGATGCGGGTAATGTAGGGTGGGGATAAAACAAACTCGAAAATTTCTAGGACTTTCATTTTTCGCGCTCGTTTGTGTCTAGTGTCTGATAGGGGCGATCACTGTCGCCCCCTTGTGAGTGGTTCGATTATGCGGCGCTGGCTTGTGTGGTGCGGCGCATCAAGCGGATCAAACAGGATTCAATGGCGGCGAATTTAAAGCCATATTTACGCATGAAGGGCGCTTTGTCTCGGATCTCCTCGTAAAGCTGTAGGACTGATTCCTCGTCCGGCAGCAACTCAATCTTTGGGGCAATATAGACCCCGCGAACGATGATTTTCATGGCAAAACTCCACTCTCAATGAAGCAGCGGTAAACGCGCCTGAGACCACTCAGAAGCGATTGCAGACACAACCCTCTCGTGACCATTGACTGCTTGCTCGAACGTCGCGTAGCGCCAGCAGGAGCCGTTTAAGCGACCTCCGAATATCAAAGTCTCGAAACAGATTGGCGTTTCATTAACACCCGACATATCAAAAGCCGTAAAGACAGTGCTAATCAGCATTAAGTGTGCTCTATCGTCTTGCAGTTGTGTTGCTAACAACCGGCGGCCCAATTCTTTACCTTGGGACAGCAATTGCAGGCCGGTTGTTGCGCTCAACGGACGGACGATATTCTCTTCGTCCAGGCGATAGAGGGTCGGCCCGACGACGAGGCGGGATACTGCTGCAGAGTGAGCCATGGACTATCTCTCGGTCGGAGTGGATAGGTTGTTCAGACAGCTGATGACGACGTCATAGACGAACAGCGGCTTGATGACTTCATCAGTGCCATCAATGGTGATGGTGTGCTCAGCCACATCACCGACGGTAATGTCGACCATGCGGATCTTCTCACCATCCAGATCGAACCTGGCATTGATGGAGGTCATCAGCATCTCAGGGAACCCGGGCGTGTCGAACAGAGCGATACTGACGGCGGATAGCTCAGAACGAGCCAGAACAGCCTTCAAGCGTTTTACCCCACCGTATCGAACACCATTCCTGTCGACATAGATGTGGCTTGAAAACTCTGCGTTCTGGACAGTCGTAGCGAACGTAGTCTCTTCACCGTGAAGCTCGCCAGTTCTGAGCACATAGCCGGCCTTGCGAACAGAGCCGATAGCCCGCTTGGTAATGGGCAGCTCAAGAGAGGGATCTTGCTCCATCAACGCAATGAAGGTCTGGGTGCCCAGGGGAATGTTGCCGTTGGCCAGCTCAGGATCGACATTGACCACTTTGACGCGGCGACGAGTTTCTTCTGCGCTGGCCAACGAGCTCTCGATGGATTCCATGAAGGAGTCCAGCATGTCGATGCCGATCAGCATGGTCAGAAGGTTGTCGATGCCGTAATTAGAGGTGCCGCTCTCGATGCGAGACTGGCTGGTTGCGTTGAGGCCAGTTTTATCCCAAATGTCTTGCTGACGTTGACCAGAGCCGACGCGACGCGAAGAGATCATCTTGCCGATCTGTTGGCGAGCTTCGGCTACCCGGGCATCAATATTGTTGGATTTTTCTACTTGTTCAGCCATGAAATTTATTTCGTCAGTTCAGTTAGTATTTGCTTAGGATAGCTGCATCATCTGACACCGGCAACTGGTCATACATGTCTACCGAATCATGCCGTAAGCGATTTATTAACGTCCTCAACGTCAAGCGCTGCGCTGATACGAATCAGCGCATGAGGACGTCTCACAATCGCGCATATTTCGTTAAATCAGCGCTCCAAATAGCAGTGTTTGATCTTGATGAATAGCGTAGCATTATCTATGCGGGAAATTAACGAAATATCCTGTATGGCATTGATTTATAAGGAGGTTTTCAGAAGGTTCCGAGGTTGGCATTAGCGAGGAATGATAATCACTTTAGGCGCTGCTCCTACTAAAAGATCTTTTACTTCTCTTACAGGGTTATTTTTATAGTAGAGCGAGCAAAAAGTGATTATTGGATTGGATGCCCGGAACCTGTTAAGCCCTACCCCTCGGAACATAGGCCAGCGCTCGTAATTAGCTGGCGCAGCCGTTCCTGGGAGAAAAGGATCGAGAGAGCGGCGATTATTATTATTGGATCTTTTGATCTTAGATCTTTAAAACCTTTTTAGATCCTTTTTAGATCCTTTTTAGCGGGCCGCCAGCCCAGGCGTGGCGCGGGTTACAGCGTGATAAGGTGGAGAATCTGATCTCATAGGTGGAGAATCTGATCTCATAGGTGGAGAAATCGATCTCGAAAAACAACCTCTCAACTAACAGCCTTTCTACAGCTTACACACAGCTATTCCACAGCTTATCAAGCGCTCCGGTGCCAATTATCAACAGTTGCGCCAATTCCAAGTGTGAGAGACCGATCTCGACCCATGATCAAATGGGCCATAACCACCCTTATAAGTGGAGAATTTGATCTCCATGTAAATGACCGAGTTCAAAATTTGGACAATCGGCCAAAAACAGTTGGATCGAGTAATTGATCCAGGCGACCGGTTGAGCATAATGGTGGAAGCTGAACAGGACTTTCCATCAATGACGACCAAGATCGCGATCAGAAATAAAATAACCCAGTCGAACAAGCTGACCGAGGCAACGTATTCGCTGACCAGGGATCAGAAGCGGATCCTCTATCTGTGCATGGCGAAGCTGCCGCTGAACATAGACGAAGACCAGATCGAGCACAATGGCGAGTTCGTTATCTCGGTGGCCGAATATGCCCACGTCTACGATTTGCCGTCCAGTACGGCCAGCCAGGACATTCGTAGAGCCCTCAATGCGTTCAGAGGCCGCGAGGTAACGATTTACAGGCCAGAGTTCGATATGGGCGACGAGAAGGGCTTTGATGCGTATGCGTGGCTCACCAAGCGCAGCGCACGGCCAAGCATCGGTCAGTACCAGCTCAGCATCAATCCGGCCCTCATACCGCTCATGACGGGCCTCAAGCGCGATTACACCTCCTACGGCCTGTTCGACGTGAAGGAGATAAACAATCCACTGGTGCAGCGCCTATACGAGACGATGTGCCAATACCGCGGGAACCGGACGGAAGGCACGGTCGTTCTTGAGGTGGATTGGATCAGAAAGCGTTACGACCTGCCGGCCAGCTACAACAAGATCCAGGACTTCAAACGCTACTTCCTGAACGTGGCCATCAAAGAGATCAACGAGAAGACACCAATGCGCCTGACCGTCGAGGAGCGCAAGCGCGGGCGCGTTATCACCACCCTGGTATTCCATTTCACCGTCACAGAGCCACGTCGAGGCATCACTATCGACGGCGAGCTGACCAACATGACTCCCATAAGTGGAGAATCTGATCTGCAGACAGCGTAAAGCAAGGGCCGTGGGCACATGCCCACACCCTTATTAACCGTTTCTGTGGATAAAAATCAGGCGAAAACGGCCAATCCGAGGTCGGAAGAGATCGATTCTTCCACCTATACCTGGCAGACGAGAGTGATTTTTCCACGTTTGAACGAGCAAGAGATCAAATCTTCCACCTATGGCGCCCGGCTTCGGGGCCATTCGATGCGAAGCGGATCAAATTTTCCACCTATGGGGAATAGAGATCGATTCTTCCGCCTATCTGCAGATACAGATCGGATTCTCCACTTATGAGGATCGATTTCTCACCCTATGCGTGTCGTCGGGCGACGAACTGGCTGTTGTCTATCTCTTGCTGCCGGTCGCCATAGGCCAACCACATTTCGGCCTTGTCCTTTGGACTCTGCAACGACGCCCAGAGCCGATCTGCCATGAAGTCGAGGGTGTCATGAATAACGGCCTTCCGAAAATGGACAAGCCAATCTACGCGGGATTTAGGGGCTCTGGCGGGCATACTGCCTGCGACGGGGAAAGTCATTTCCATATCTTCTGCTCAGCTACTCTAAAATACGACTTGGAAAGCGCAAGGGAAGCGCAAGGGAAGCGCTCTACCCGCGACTATAAGCGATCATAATCAGTAAGTGCTAGCTGAATTTATGTAGAAGCGGTGGATTCGTCTAATCGCGTTCTATTGCGTTGGGGGTTTCCTGTGACCGGACATAAAAATAGCCCCTCACATGGAGGGGCTGTACTGAACACCTGTTAAACAGGTTGGAGGCAACAACGACACATGACGTTGAACTGGAAGCCTATTGGCAGAAGAAAGGCTTGGGCCTTTGTTCTGACAACAGAGGGGGAGTCATCCTCCCCCGACTGACAATCAGGCAGCAACGGAGAACACTTCGCGCAGCTGCTTGGCAATCAGACTGTCCTTGCGCAGCGCAAGAGAGCCGCGAGAGGTTCGGTCAGCCAGACCCAGGGCCGGCAGCAGTTGCATCATCTGCCCACACTGAGAGCGACTGGTGCCCTCGCTGTACGGGCGAGCGATGTAGCGATCAAACAGCTCCTTGCTGGTCAGCTCGCCGTTATCAAGCAGCATCTTGATGGCAATCTCCGTGTAGCAGGAGAGCTTGGCACCACCGCCCAGGTGAGCAATCAGGTTAACAGCTTTCTCGCCCACCTTCTTAGGCAGATCGTCGAGCTTGGTCAGACGCTCTTTCAAGGTCTCGGTCAGGCTCTTGGCGTCAACAGTCTCGTCGCTTTCGCTGATCTTGAGGTGCATGGATGCAGCCTCAACGCTACCCAGACGAGCGATCAGCGCAGCACTCGGCTTGGCGTCACCGTAGGCCCGGGCCTTGATCTTAGGCTTGGCCTTTTCAGCCTTCTTCTCAGCAACAGAGGTGTCGGGGGTCAACTCTGCATCCGGCATATCTGGATCTGCAGCGCCATCGGCAACTGTCTCGCTGTAGGCTTCGGAGCGAGACTCTTCCATCTCGATGACGGTGGCCACCTCTTCGAGCGTTGGCAAGTCGACGACAGGGTCAATCTCTTCGCCAGGAACATCAATGCCCATCATCGCTTCAAGCTGGGCCAGCTCGTCGTCGATGGACGTGGTTTTCACAGTGTCAGGTTCGGCGCCCTGCTCAACAACTTCCGGGGCTGCATCAACAACAGCAGTCTCGTCCAATACAGCGTCCAGTTGAGCAAGTGCAGCATCAAGAGCGGTGGTCATATTCGTGATTCTCCATGTTCAGCATTCAATTCAGTACGTCGCGCTGTATCGCGTCGACAGTGCATATATTACTGATTGATTGAGGGGCTATAACTGTTCGCCCATGAGCGCCATTCAAAAGATAAAGGGGAGCAATAGCGCTCCCCTTTTGGATTGAAATGATGACGTTTTATGCGCGATTGCAGAACAAGATCAGCACCATGTATGAGCCGATAGACGCAAAGACAGGAGTGACCATATCCAGTGGCAGATCGATGAGAGAAACCAGGGCGCTGACCAGCAAAAACAGTGTCGCTATGTAGGCGCCCTTATGGGAGAACATCAGCCTGAATGCTCTGCCAGAAGACGGCCTATCACCGGTCGTAATGTGGGCCAGACATTGCAACGTGCAGACCGCAGAGAAGACAGAAGCAATGGAGCCTTTAATGAACACAAGCAAGGTAAGAAGCAAGCCGCAGACCGTGCTTGGTTCCATGGCTTCTCGCTTCATATCAACCATGATAGTTAGCGGGGTTGTTACCATGAAATAAAGGGTTAATGGAACAAACAAACCAATGAAGCAACCTTTCAAGGAATCAAGGAAGAAAGGCGCGTTTATTGTCACAAAGATAGGTCTCTTTGTTGCCACATGGGAAGCAAGCAAGATTGATATGCAGGCAGGGACAAAGAAAGACAGCGTCATTGAAACCGCCCTTGCCAGCGACAAAGCAAGCTCGTAGCCAATAAATGCAGGTAGGCCGATTTGTTGCAAGGTTTCTTTGGTCATTGCTGTCGAGAAAGCAAGGTCGGCACCAAGGGCCATTACCGCACAGCAGAACATCCAGACGGCCATGGTAATGGGGTGGCAGAACGCCAGCGAATGTTCTGGCCGGATAGGATCTGGGTGACAGCGCCAATCGACTGTCTGATGATTGATACTGGCGTGTTGATGCCAACATGTTCGCTCATGAAAATTAAACCCCTGTTCAGTGTTCAGCTATTACTGAATAATAGCGAACATGAACAGGGGCTTAAAGATGCAAACCGATTAAGTGTTGGTTTAAATGAACAATTGCTCGGCGATAAACTCCTTCAATCTAGCAGCCTTCTCCGGCGTCAGCTCAAGACGCTCATGGCGTTCTGCCTCGACTTGACGCAGAACCTTGAGGAACTGCGACTCGCGGGCGTCGTGAGTGCCGTTTAGAACGTAGCTGATAAATGCCCAGGCTTCTGGATCATCTTCGGTTCTGTCCTTTAGATAAGCAGCCAACCCCTCTACAGGCTCAAGGCCCAGGACGCGCACCATTCGCGGCACACGAGATATTTTCAGGCGAGAGGTGCCCTTCTTGATCATGGACAACATTGAAGTCTGGTTGGCAGAAAACCCCATTTCTCTAGCGATTTCTGCCTGGCTCTTGTCAGGATACTTTGCGAGGCCTTTTTCGATCAGTTCACTGATGGTAGGGATTTCATCAGGCACTCTAGGGGCCAGATCATTCAAAGTTGACATTGTTCTACTCCAGCAAAACCTACTAATCGTAGGAGAACATTGGTACGCCCTGTAAGGCTTACTTTTCTTCCATAACCTGCACGTTATGGAGCATCGAGACTCTATCGAGTACACAATTTTAGAATACAGTAAAACTTTACTGAATCAAGTATTCCCATATAGGTGGTATTTTTCAATTAAAAAATTGTTAAATAAGTCAGCTTTTACTGATCGTTAAGGTTCCGTTTACAGTATTTTACTGACCCATCTCTTCCATCATTTTCTTTTTCGCCTTTTTGACGTAGCGAGTCAGCTCTTCGGTAACGATCTCTTTTATCTTGCGATTGGAGTAGACGGAGATCATTTTCAGGTCGCGCATCAAGTCGGCCGGAATGTCTGCGTTTAATGGCGCCATTGGTACTGCAGCAGCTTGACGCTTGCCCATGATTACTGGCGGCTCAGCAGGAGTCTCTTTGTGCTCTTCGGCAGTTGTTGTGAGCAGGCTATCCAGGCTCATACCTTCGTTATTCATTGCAGCTTCTCCAGTAATTCTTTGGCGATAAGTTGAATTGAATTTGCCATTTCCAAGACCTGATCGCGGTCAAATGAGGCGCGCTCTCCTGCTCCACGACGCTTATTTACAACCTGGTTGCACAGTTGAGTATTTGAGGCGGCGTCAATCAGCGTGAAGCCCAAACCAGAAACAGCTGAAACAACGTCGGCATTCTTCAAAGAGCCGGTCATTACGTTGCAGTCCATATCTGAGATCAGACGGGCGATGTGTCTGGTCGAGTTGGCCTGTGGGTTTACCTTGCTCATGATGTAGGAGAGGCCGAGTTGTTCGTCCTCGTCGCGCTGCGTGTTTTCATGCTCTACCGCGTCGCGAACTAGCTTGGTCGGCTCAAGGTCGAACTCGGAGGCCTGAACCGGCGACAGAACGTAATCTGACATGCGGATCAGATCGAGCTGGAACTGCTGGAACTCGCCCTTGGTATCAACCAGAACAACGTCATAGAACTCCGTGATGCGCTCTAGTTGCTTGCGATAAGGGCCGGAAGAGTTCAGCTTGGCCACCTCTGGAAAGCTCATGTCGAAACCTTCCAGCTCGGGCTCATTGGCGGTGATACGACGCTGGCCGTAAAAGCTCAGTGCCGACGCCTGCTCGTCAGAGTCGACGATGGCCACCTTCACGCCGAAGTGCTTGTGCAATGCGTGTCCTATGGACAGACAGAGCGTTGATTTGCCGGTGCCGCCTTTCTGCGTAGCCAGCGTGACGATCTTCCCTTTCTTCATCAGTCGATAACCCCAAAGTGTTGTTTCACTTCCTGAGCGGCCAGTTCCGGGTCTAAGAACACCATCGACGCGAAGCGGCTGCGTAAATTGTCATAGGAGCAGCCAAAGGCCATCTCCGTTTTGAACTCCAGATCGACGAGCGGGAGAGTCGCGCCGTCGACATTGCGCCAGAAAACCAGCTCGCTCTTGAAGTGACGAGGGAGAGAGTCGAGCACATCCCAGCCGGCATCTGAGATCACACCATTGAGCGACTTCACCTCTGACCAGGTCAATTCGAGAACGCGATGGATGCTCCAACCCATGATCAAGGCGAAGAAGACGCACCGTCTCTCCTCGACGTCCAGCTTTAGCAACCCTTCCTTGAGGTCGCCAATCAGCATCGGTGAGTCAGCAATGGAGAAGTTGTTCAGACGGTCGTTGTGAACGAATACCTCGAAGTTAGCGTTGGATATATCGCGGGCGATAGTGTCCACGGCCGACTTCGCAACAAAGTGTGACGTTCGGAGCTTGGCTCTAAAGTAGAGCGATTGAAGATGGATAGGGGCGACGTTGTCTGCCCACATGTCCCAAATAGCGAACGAATCCAGTTCGCGTGGGAAGTTATTCTTCCCGCACAGGTCAGCTACGGTAATCATTTCGACATTCCAGAACAGGTACGCGAATAGGATGTACCAAAGCAATAAAAAAGGAAAGGCACCTTTGTAGGCGCCTTCCTTTGAAGCAAGGAAAATTGGAACCTTGCTACACTTTTTCTCCCTTCTCCAGCAGGTCGCGGAAGCGTAACCGTTCACCAGCCCCCCGTTGACAGTCAAATATGACGATCATCTCTTGATCCACTTTCGGGGGTTGATAGATCCTCCCAGTCCGTCAACATAAGTCCATGAACAAGAAAAAACTCTTCGAAAATGCAGCGCCTCAGGCGCACGACCTCCATGATGCCAACCGCATCATCCAGGAGCTATGGAACAAGCTACGCGAGTACGAGGACCGTCTGGCTCTCTCTTCTCGTAACTCGTCCAAATCACCATCCTCCGACTCGCCCGCGGCTAAGGCGGAGCGAAAAAAGTTGCGACGCCTCGTGGCCGAAATCAGGTTGGCGCTCAACCTGGACACCCGGGGCATCGACGAGAACTAAGTCCGCTGCAATCCACCGATCAGGTGGTTGCTTGCAAACCGGCATCCTGCTGCGCTGAATGTGGCGGAGAGGTCGTGGCCAATGCCGCGCCATCCTTCCGTCACCAGGTGTTTGAACTGCCCAAGTTGCCGCTGGAAATCACCGAATACCAGGTATTCCACGGCCACTGTCAGCACTGCGATGCGCTCAGCAAAGGCGAACTGCCCAATTCGGCACCCAACGGCCAAATGGGACCGCGGTTGCTTAGCCATATCGCCGTGCTAGCAGGGAAATATCATCTGAGTGTGCGCAAAATTCAGAGTTTGCTGCACGATCAGTACGGCATGACCTTTTCGGTGGGCGCCATCTCGGAAGCCCAGGGGCGTATCAGCTCGATGCTGACCCCCATCCATCAAGCGCTGAAGCAACATATTCAGAAGGCGCCGATCATCCATGCCGATGAGACCACGCATCAGCGCAATGGCGAGTCGAATACCCGGTGGTTGTGGTTGATGGCCAGCAACGATGCGGTGTTCCAGAACATTCGTTACTTCCGCAGTCAGGACAATGCCAAGCATCTGCTGGGTTCGGCACCCCACGGCGTTGTGGTTACCGACCAGTGCGCCAGTTACCACTGGCTGGATCCGACACGGCATCAATTCTGCCTGGCGCATGTCCAGCGCAACCTGCAAGAGATGGCGGATTATGGCGGCGGCGGTCAGACAGCCTACCTAGGACATCGGCTGGTCGTGCTGTTGAAGACGGTCTTTCGCACCCAGCACCGTTACGAGTCGGGGCTGATCGGTGAACAGATCAGACTCAGACGGATGGAGCGATTACGGCGCAGTATCAAGACGGTACTGTGCAAGGGTGCCGAGGTTCCCGTGCGACGTTATGCCGGTCGCTGCCAGCATATTCTCAAGTATGAAACCGGGCTGTGGGTATTCTTGCAGCATCCGGGGACACCGCTGACCAACAACGAGGCGGAGCGGTGTATTCGCGGCAGTGTGATCCTGCGGAAGATCTGTTTCGGCACGAGTTCAGACCGGGGAGACAAATTCCGCTCGCGGGTGCTGTCGGTGATTGAGACGAGCAAGAAGCGCCAGCTGTCGGCACTCGAAGTGCTGTGCCGGATCGTCACAGCGGTCATGACAGGCCAGCCCTATCCTGACGTATTCAACCTGACCTCGGCTTAGTCAAGCCGGGGCCGGTGAACGGTTACGATGTAGGAGCCTTCGCTGCAGTAGCGCAAGTGGAAGTAGGAGGCCATGGCGCCGTTCACGCCGCGGTCGGCAAGGTACTTGAGGTTACGGCCCTCATGAGGGATCTCGATGCTCTCAGGCAGATCGAAATCGGTGACTTCGTTGATTTCGACGGCGATGACCTTTTTGGCCACCCAGCCCTGATCCCGGGCGTAGCTCTTGAGCTTGCGAATGGTCTCCTTGGCATCCTCGCCCCACAGATTTCTGGCGAACGAGAAGATGTTGAAGCCTGGTTCGCCGGAGCAGGCGCCGTGGAAGCAATTGCCGAGGCCTGTTTCGGCATTCAGATAGACCTTCCAGTCGGAGCCGCCGCAGCGCGGGCACGTTTTGATGTTGAGCTGCTGGCCGGACGAGCCGAAGGTGCGCTTGTATTTAACCCCTTCATACTCAAGGAACAGCTCTGGATCGATGTATTCCAAGATCTCGGAGAGATCGTCTTCTGTCTTGTGTCTCATGGCGTTCAGTGTTCAGCAGTAAGGGGCTTTCGCCCCTATTTCGTAATCAGTTCAATATCGAGGCGAACAGCTCGGCCAATTTCCATAGGCCAAGACTGACCAGGATCAGCATGGCCACGCTGTAACAAATCACGACGCGGCCAAAGTTCTTCGCGTCAAAGCCCATTGAGCTCGTCCTCCACTTCCTCTTTGAACAGAGCAACGCTTCGCCGCACAATGTCGTCGCAGTTGAAGCCCTGAACGTTGGAGTAATGCAGCAAGTCGCAGATCAGATCTGCCACCGCGTCATCTCGGTCGCCTGGAAGTGTCCGAGGGCCTAGCGGCACCATCGACAGCTTCCTCGGTCTGTGTGCGGGCAGGACTACCCCGGCCTTAACCATCGACGACATGAACAAGATTGCGGCGGCAGGCTGGGCCGGGGAGCTACCCGACCCCGACCGAGAGGGCAAGACGTGATCCTGTCGCCCGTCTGCGGGCATTTGTTTGTGTTTCATCGTGGTTTTCTGGCGCATTGCTCGCTCTGATGACGATGCGATCACCCCCTTGAAGACCATTTTTTTCATGGACTGTAATCCATAATCTGCTCAGCTTCCTGTGATCCGGCTCCATAGCAGCCAGCATGAAACGCGCTGGAGCGATGTAACGTGACAGGCGCACCCTGACCATTGGCAAGCATGAGATCGTGGCTCAGGGGCCATTTGCGGGCCGCTATGCGACTATTCCGCGTCATGGGCTGGGTGCCGGGTTTTGCTTTTATCACTTCAGAAAGAAATTTCGTAGAAAGTGATAGCCACGCGTCAGCGCTACTTGTTTTAGATCTACTTGAAAGAAAGAGCTACTTGAAAGAAAGAGCTACTTGGGCGCGGGTGGGTGGTGCCCGGAAAGCCCCAATGGTAGGGGGTTGTTGGTGTTTCAGCGTAGTTTATTTGTTGGTGTTTCAGCGTAGGAATAGTTGGTGTTTCATCGCAGGAATAGTTGGTGTTTCATCGTAGCCCTGCCGACTGTTCAGAAAACGGTGGTTTGTTGGACAGTTGCCGCAAGGGGCGTTTTTGTCATTTTCAGAAGACGACTGCACCAGTTGATTGGGCGTAATGGCTGTTGTGCAGCCAGCTCCTGACAGTTCAATATCAGAAGTGATCTGCACCAATCTCGACTATGCTCAATACTCGTGTGGGCTCTGTTGCAAAAATCGTGAAGCTTGAGCATGCTTGGCGGAGATTGGACGGACGGAACGATGACGGATTTCAAGTGGCGCCATTTCCAGGGTGATGTGATCCTGTGGGCGGTGCGCTGGTATTGTCGCTATCCGATCAGCTATCGCGACCTTGAGGAAATGCTGGCGGAACGCGGCATTTCGGTCGACCATACGACGATCTATCGCTGGGTCCAGTGCTACGCCCCGGAGATGGAGAAGCGGCTGCGCTGGTTCTGGCGGCGTGGCTTTGATCCGAGCTGGCGCCTGGATGAAACCTACGTCAAGGTGCGGGGCAAGTGGACCTACCTGTACCGGGCAGTCGACAAGCGGGGCGACACGATCGATTTCTACCTGTCGCCGACCCGCAGCGCCAAGGCAGCGAAGCGGTTCCTGGGCAAGGCCCTGCGAGGCCTGAAGCACTGGGAAAAGCCTGCCACGCTCAATACCGACAAAGCGCCGAGCTATGGTGCAGCGATCACCGAATTGAAGCGCGAAGGAAAGCTGGACCGGGAGACGGCCCACCGGCAGGTGAAGTATCTCAATAACGTGATCGAGGCCGATCACGGAAAGCTCAAGATACTGATCAAGCCGGTGCGCGGTTTCAAATCGATCCCCACGGCCTATGCCACGATCAAGGGATTCGAAGTCATGCGAGCCCTGCGCAAAGGACAGGCTCGCCCCTGGTGCCTGCAGCCCGGCATCAGGGGCGAGGTGCGCCTTGTGGAGAGAGCTTTTGGCATTGGGCCCTCGGCGCTGACGGAGGCCATGGGCATGCTCAACCACCATTTCGCAGCAGCCGCCTGATCGGCGCAGAGCGACAGCCTACCTCTGACTGCCGCCAATCTTTGCAACAGAGCCTCCGTCGCCATGCTCACCTCGCTTTGGTGCACACGAGTATTGAGCATAGTCGAGATTGGTGCAGATCACTTCTGATATTGGACTGTCAGGAGCTGGCTGCACAACAGCCGCTACACTCAATCAACTGGTGCAGTCGTCTTCTGAAAATGACACTCGGGGTGTTTTGATGATGGCTCAAAAGGTGTAGGTTTTGATCCTTAGTCCTACATGCTCAGCAAGAAATCCCACTGCGCGCGCGGGCTTGCTTCGGATGGCCCGCTGTCTTCAGTCGTTGAAGCACGACTATTGCATGGATACCGGCATCACTCTACGACGTCAGTAGAGTTCGTACGACCGCAGATTGACAATTCTCCCTTCTGCTTTGCACTTACGTCTGAATTTGCGCGCGCAGCATGACCCTGCTAAGTACCTTAAATTGATTGAGTACGCGCGCGGAAAGATCATTCACGTCCGGCACCTTGATGCGGACGATCAGCGCAAAGGGAAGCGCGCTCGGCTGCTGCTCGACGGGTAACGGTTCGTCATCCGCGCCTTTTAACACGCCTGCATCAGGGGCCCCCTCGTCGCGCCCCTGATAACGGATCACGAAGCAGGGGTCAGTCATTTCGCTGACCTCGATGCTGCGCTGATGATGCCTGCAAGTCTCCCATTTCAGTGCATCCCCCCGCAGGGTCTGCTCTGCATCGAACTTGGTTTTGCTGAAGAAACTTTTCGACGTTTTGCCGTTCGGCTGGAAACGGATCTCGAGGCCTGCCCTGGTATAGCTCACGGGGTGGGCCGGATCCACAGGAGCGCGATAGGCAAACGTCGCACCAATGATGATCCTGAGCTCCGGCGGCAATCCTGACGGCAGCGGAATCTTGGCCTTCAAGGGCGCTCCCTTTGCAATGACGCCCTGATACATGACCACGACTTCGTCCTCAGGCGAGTAGAGAATGTCTTCGATTTCGGCGGGAAGCACCCCCCAGCCGACCTCTGTCTGATCATGCCTGTACGGATTGAACTGCGCGCGCGAAACCAGCAAGGCGTGCAGCATGATCGGATCGATCGGCTCATGCACAGTCGCCCGCACGCCTGCGGCCAGCCGCAAGGCCAGAGGCGCGGAATAGCTGGTCCCAGCACGATGGCGGATGACGCGAGAAGCAGGATCGACGATACGCATCAGGTTAGTGGCCGATCCGCCGAAGGCCACCGCATCGGGTTTGACCAAACCGGGACTACGGCCCGGCCCCACGCAACTATAAAAAGCCCGCGCCGCCTTGCCGTGGTGATCATCACTGGCGCCCACCGCAAAGGCATTGACAGCATCTCCGGGCGGCTGAATTCGCCCCAGATCCGTGCCCTGATCACCATCGTTGCCCACGGCCACAGTCATGAACAGATCTCCCAAAGAAAGGAAGTCGTCCAGCCGCACCGTCCACTCGTGAGGATCATCATCCAGAATAGGGACGCGAGGACCCAGGCTCAAATTCGCAAGCGAGTAGGGATACCCGCTATCCCGCGCTGCTTGCAAGGTACTGATGATCCTGTCGATAACATCGGCAACCTGCATGTCACCAGAGGTACTTGGAAGCACCCGCACATGGTCGACGTTGCAGTAAGGCGGCGCAATAGTGTGCTGCGTCGGCCCAATGGCGCCAAAAAGGAAGGCCGACGTTACCGCTTGGCCGTGCTCCACATGACTAGGCTCGGCCGCAGCCAGATCCGGTGCATCGAGCACGTTCACCCACGGCAGCAGTTTCGGGGTGAAGCCACCGTCGAAAATCACAGCCCTGAGAGACTCATCCATGGCAGCCCCCTCAGGGAGCGACGGGGCGAACGCTAGCGATCGGGTTAGCCCCTGATCCGGAGCGATGGGATCATCGGTCAGCACAGGCATGTTGCGGACGGCCCGCAAATGGGTGAAGGATTCGATGACTCCAACGAATTCCCGCGCAGCGTCTGCTCCGATCTGCAACGGCAAGAAGGTCAGCCCACCAATTGTCCTGGCGCGCAGCTCATCGAAGCGGGCGTTCAGCCCCCGCGCGAGGTCAAAGAATGCACGGTTGATATCCGGATCGTGGACCGCGGCGTGCAGCACGACCTCAACACCCCCATCAAACTTCGTAAAATCTAACCCTTGCTTACGATCCTGCGGCAAAAACGGATCAACGCTTTCCAGCCGAACAAAGCCATCCTGCACTGTCTTGGATGTCGCAGCGTCGGCAAGCAACGCTGATGCCCTTACAAAGTTTTCAGCCGTGCCCGCCACGATGAGCGTGGCGGTCGGCATGCGCTTCGGCGGTTTTCCATACACCATCTTGCGCGGGGTGACATCGACAGCACGCGACCCCAGAAGCCTCAGCCCAGTGTTTCTTAACAACGACCCAGGGAAGTAGGTCTTGGCCAGAAACTCTGGATGGATGGTGAGTTTGGCGGCAACTTCTCTACGCGGGGCCAGTTTCGGATCTTGGTGCAGCGCAGTCTGGGCCAGTTTGTCCAGCGTCGGCCCCAAAAGGGAGCGCTGGTGCTCAATTGTGTACGGCGGCGGCTTCTTCCGGCTCGATCCTGACCATTCACCGTTTTCGAAGAGCTGTTCGCCCTTGCCAATCAGCAGATTCCCCGTAGGCTCAGCCATGATTCTCTCCTTGGATTTCCTTCAGATCGCGCAACACAGTGGTATGGGTGGTGCGCAGCTGGCGAGCAATCTGGTGCGCACTTTGTCCGTCGGCATGGAGCAGGCGAACCATCTCCCGGCGGGCCTGCCTGCTCGATTTTTGCCGCTGCAGCTCCTGCACGCGCAGCGGCTGCAGCTCCTGCGCGCACAGCAGCAATGCCGTCGAGAAACTCATGTGATCCAGCAACGCACGCTTTCTGGCCTGTGTGACCAAGCGGGTCACATCCGACAGCGGGCGCCCCTCGAGCGCTGGCGCGAGCGAGCTCGACAATGGACTAGGCACATCGAGCGCCTTGAGGATCTGGGCGATCTGGTCACGCGCAGGCGTCGGGAACCGAATGTTCAACTCAAAGCGGCGCAAGATCGCAGGATCGAGCAAGTCTTCGAAGTTGGTTGCGGCAACCAGGAGTGAAGGACCGTTCCACGAATCCACCGCCTGTAGCACCACATTCACGACGCGCTTCAGCTCACCCACGTCTTGCTGATCATCGCGGCGTTTCCCCAGCGCATCGAATTCATCGAGAAACAGTACGCACGGTGTCGTCCGCGCGTACTCGATAGCCTGGGTAATGTTCTGCCCTGTCTTCCCGAGATAGCTGCTGATCGTGGCCGATATGTGCAATGTGGCGAGCGGCAATCCCAATTTCTGCGCGAGCCAGCGTGCTGCCAATGTTTTTCCAACACCCGGTGGTCCATGCAGCAGGACGGTACGCACCGGCAAGAGTCCAGCCTCTTGCAGTATTGATAGCGACGACCACTCGGCCGTCAAACGATGCAAGTTGCTCTCAACGATCTCGGGCCAAATGGGCTCCTGCGGCAATACGGGGGACTCCTCGATAACCAACACTTCCGGCGCATCCGGCCTCGGAGCCAAGTTTGGGGCAAAGCGGGTCAAGGAGCTCGGAGCAGCATTCAACCCCGCAGAGATTGCTTCGGAAAGGTCCGGGGCTATTTTTCGCATCAACTGAGCAAGCCGCATTCCGCGCAGCTTGAAGCGAGTGGCGTGACCGCTGGCGCCTTCCTGCATCAGCGCAAACCATTCCTTTCGTAGTTCTTCTTTCATTGTCTTCCGGTTCAGAATGGAACTTGTTGGAACATTTTTGTAATTATGTTCCATTTTCTGGCGTGGCGCTAGAGCGCCCGTGCAAGAAAAGGCACTGCCGTCCATCCTGACGCTGACTCATCGACGGCTTCAAAGCCGAGAGCCGGTTACTCCCTGAGTTGATGATCCGCTCCAGTATCCGCCGCCCCGTGTCCGCTTCGCCGTCCTGTGCCACCCCATCGCAGCGTCGGGCGTGTGTCTCCAGATAGGTCGACCAGTGCAGCGCCCGCAGGGTGGAAGCGAAGCCCACTGGGCCGCGGTGCCCGTCCGCCAGGTGAAAGACCAAGGCGAGAGCCGGGATCAGCTTGCGGTATTTGGCGAGGTGGGATTCGAGGGGCTGGGTACAGATCGCCCGACCGTAAGCCCGCCTCGAAGCTGCGCCGCCAATCCGCGAAGACTTCGAAGGCGGCGGTCTTGGCGGGGCCGTCCGGGATGCGGTCCTCGTTCTTCCACTTGCCGCCGGTCTCGGGCCACACCAGCAGGCCGAAGCGGGCCAGCATGCCGTCATCCGATGCACCGCCCCGCATTGCGGCCCGCAGGTATTCGCCCAGGGGCCCGGCAAGGTCATCGCCAGCACCGACAGGGCGGCCAGATAACGCCAATTGAGGCGGGACGGGTGAGCGTCCGGCGGGCGGCAGATCGCCAGCCACAAGGCCGTAACCGGTGCTGCCAGCTAGCTAGCTAGGAAGATGGGCCTTTCGTCACGAACGCGCCGGGGGCGACCGATGGTGGAGGTGTCCGGCGATAGGTGCGGGGATCGTCCTGCCGCTCCGATTGACGACGGCTGGCGGCGGCTTTTTCTCCATTCGCCGGCCTGGGCGTCATGTTCCGGAAAACCAAGCGCCGCGGGATGTTCAGGACAAATGGCCCGTCGGATTCCGAGAATCCGACGGGCCATTTTTTGGGCGTTGCGGTGTGTCAGCCGACGATCATGCCTGCTCCGACCGTATTGTTGGTCGATTCGTCGATCAGGATGAATGCGCCGGTGGCGCGGGAGTCGGCGTAGTTGTCGGCGAAGATGGGTTGGGCGAGCTTCAGGGTGAGGCGGGCGATGTCGTTCATCGCCAGCGTGCTCGCGGGTTCGTTGGCCAGGCTGTTGATGTCCACGCGATGGGCGATGCTGGCGACCTTGGCTTTGACCTCGCGGGTCGTGTGGCGCAGCCAGTAGGTGCGGGCCGGCGACAGCGGGGTTTCGGAGAGCCAGCAGACGATGGCTTCGACCTGCTTGGCCTGGGCGGGGATTTCTTCGCTGGTGACGATCATGTCGCCACGGGAGATGTCGATCTCGTCTTCGAGCAGCAGGGTCACGGACTGTTCGTGGATGGCCTTGTCGAGGGACTGGCCATACAGCTGGATGCCCTTGACGCGGGTGCTGCGGCCGTTGGGCAGCACGGTGACGCTGTCGCCGACTTTGATCTCGCCGGACTCGACGCGGCCCATGAAACCACGGTAGTCGTGCAGTTCGGGGTTGTCGGAGGCTTGGGGGCGGCACACGTACTGGACCGGGAAGCGGAAGCTTTCGGCCTTTTCGGTGTGGGCGGCCGGCGCGGCTTCGAGGATGTCGATCAGCGTGGGGCCGTCGTACCAGTCGAGGCGCTCGCCGCGGTCGACGATCATGTCGCCGACGAGGGCCGACAGGGGGATGAAGCGCACGTCGGTGAGGCCGATCTGTTCGGCGAAGGCCTTGTAGTCGGCAACGATGCGGTCGTAGCTGGCCTGGTCGTAGTCGACCAGGTCCATCTTGTTGATTGCGACGACCACGTGGGGAATGCCTACGAGCTTGGCCAGATAGCTGTGGCGACGGGTTTGCGTCAGCACGCCCTTGCGCGCATCGATCAGGATGATCGCCAGATCGGCGGTCGAAGCGGCCGTGACCATGTTGCGCGTGTACTGCTCATGCCCCGGCGCATCGGCGATGATGTATTTGCGCGTGCCGGTCGTGAAATAGCGATAGGCGACGTCGATCGTGATTCCCTGCTCGCGCTCGGCCTGCAGGCCGTCGGTCAGCAGCGACAGGTCGATCGCCTCCATGCCGCGCTTCTTCGACGTGCGCTCGATCGTGTTCAGCGTGTCGGCGAGGATCGCCTTGGTGTCATAGAGCAGGCGGCCGATCAGCGTACTCTTGCCGTCGTCGACGCTGCCGCAGGTCAGAAAGCGCAGCAGGCCGGTATCGGTGGGGGTATTGAACCCCGGCAGTTTTTCGAAAGCGCTCATCAGAA
>ERZ650306.206-NODE-206-length-34663-cov-40.785974_pt1 | contig 34663 bp, 24 predicted proteins | sample MGYA00376242_ERZ650306 | MGnify/ENA primary metagenome ERZ650306 (study PRJEB26733, sample SAMN07839244) | wastewater metagenome | biome: urban; feature: wastewater treatment plant; material: waste water | place: USA: North Carolina | collected 2016-03-31 ... | reverse complement strand
CGATGACGATCCGGTCGCCCCCCACCAGCGCCACCCGGTTGCCGCGCCCCACCGGGCGGTCGTTCACCGACGACGGGTTGCCGCCCATATCGACCAGAACAAACTGCCCGCCGTCGAACTCTACCCGCGCCTGCACACGGGAAATATGCCGCTCGGGATCGGGCAGAACCAGTTCGTTGCCCTCCTCCCGTCCGATCGCCCCCCGCGGCTGTCAAAATCGAAGGCCGCCGGGCGGGCAGGCGGGGCGCCGTTGAAGCTGATGACGGAGATGCGCATAGACGTGTGCCCACGGGTCAAGAGAAGATCAAGCGTAGGATTCTGGCACAGCAGCGCTTAAGCTACGCAACGTATTTCATTGGGCTAATTAATGCATTTCCCATCTTTTGCAGAATACCAGACTGCTCGATATCGTGCAGGACAAACGCAAGACTTCAGATCACAACCAGTTGATTCTGCATCCGAATAATTTCAGACGGGCGAAGATTATTGCGCGTTGGCGCGCGAGGATATTTGCCAGTGTCAGCGCTGGCCGGAGGCTACTGAACATGATCCCAGGTTCAGCGCGTTGTCCTGATCACAAGGAAGCAATCCTTCAAGTTCGGCCAAGCGGCTTCTGATGCCTCCACGGCACTTGAACTCTCTCTCCCTGCCCGAATCGCTGGCGACGCGGACCCCCGCCGTGCGGCCACCCCTCTCGCTGTAATCGAACACAGCGTAGTCGAAGCCCCCGTTGCGAAAGAGCACTTCTATTCTGTCGACACCCGCCCGAAAATAATGGGCGTAGCGAAAGACATGACGACCACCATCGGCGCCAGGAAAAGCGAGTTCGACGTGTCCCGCCCTTCCGAAGCGGTACTGGATCTTATCGTTCCCGCTTCCACACAGCGCGACCCAGCGGCCAAGACTTGTCTGGCAGGAAAAATAGATATCTTCCCGTTCGGCGCACAGGCCGCCGGGTGGCTGCGGCGCCGCAGTGGCCACAGAGCCGCTGATCAGGCCCGCACACAAAAGGGTGATAATCTGCTTCATGGTAGATTGGAGCCCGCTGTATTCTGCCCCGCCAGGGCGACATAACGCCGATGGGCATCCCGCAGCTTTGTATCGTATTCGTTCTTCAGATAGCCCGGCCCGTTGTAGGCTTTCGCAAAGCGCGCCCAGTCGTGCTCGCGTAGTGCGGACAGCATGGCCTTGTTGCTCATTACGAAATGGGTGAAAGCCTTCAGATGCTCGGATTCCGACTGGCTCATTGCGAGTACGAACGCCTCAACCGACGTATAACCGGCTGCCTTGAAATTGTCACCCATGATCTGAAAGCGGCCCCATGACGCCGAACGCAATGCTGCCTCAGGCGCAAGCCGATAGGCTTCTTCCAGCTTCGCATATTGGGCAGAGAATTTTCCGTAGCCACCTTGCTTGGCGTTCGAAATGCCTGGATGCTTTGCGTCATACTTGGCAGCCGTATAACGGTGGAAATAATGGCGCTCGAAAAGTATCCGCGGTCGTCCAGACTCGTCGAATGCGTGACCGCTGGTCTCGACCTCGGCGATTGCCTGGATGGCAGCGACATCCACCTTTAGCTGGTCGGCAGCAGCGGCGTAATCGGCTGCACTCAGCCCCCGTTGGGGGTTACGACATTCACGGAACAGGAACTCCAGATCGATGGCATGCGGCTGGCGGCGCTGCTGCCAGGAAACCGGAATCGGATAGTTGTCCGAACTGGCGCAAATGCTGCCGGGGCGGGGCGTGCTGCAGCGGGGGAGCGTGCCGTCATCAATAGACCACAGGTGGCGTGTCCCGCACAGCGGACCGGGGATGCGAAAATTTGCCATCTTGTATTCTCCCTTCAGCGGAAAGCGACACGTGTTGGTCCGTGGGGCTGCCGTACGTCGTGTGCTAGATCCATCACTTATCGAAGCATGATGACGATGTGTCGCCTTATTCAAGATATGTGCAGTCGATCCCTCGAAAAGCCTTCCAAATGACATCGCGTTCATCAAACGAGCAGCTCTCCATTGCGGCACCTGCTCATTTCAAGTATTCCTCGCTGCATGCAGCCGTGGCCCGGTCGGGGGCACATTGGCGACACGCCAGTTTATCTGTTTCCCCGTGGCTGCCTGACCTACCAAACCCGCAATCGCAACTTGGTGCAAGAGTTGATCAATGCCGCTACGAAACTACTGACTTGATCCGCAGCCATCCCAAGCACAGCCTGCTCACCTCGGCGCTGGGCTCATCGAACGAACTCGCGCTCTCCGCCGCCGAACCCATGGGCCTGCGTGACGGCGACGTTTTCCTTCTGCGCGCCGATGACTGGTGGGAATACGTCGAAGAACATGATATGAAGAACCTAATCGGCACGGCCCCTTCGGCGCAAGCCTGTGCTTTATAGCATGCGCGACCTCATTCTCAGCCGCGCCACCGACACCAACGACAATTACACGGCAATGTGCGTCGTGATCATCGATCAGCGCGATGGCGACGAAACGACGGTGATTCTGCCGGGTGGACAACCACTGCAGGTGTCTGATGTGCGCTAATCAGGAGTCGTGGGGCGATCTTCATCTATCTGCCTACCGTCACCAGTAAATAATTTGGACAATCTCTCGATTTCAGAGGAAAAGAAATCATCCAAAGATGGCCATTGATTGATTGGTTCAGCGGAGTCCCGGTTGCACCTAAAAATTTCTTTTGCATTTGGCATGCAATATAAAAGCGAGCCATCCCAATCATAACCACCAAAAAACACAGCATTTGTCGGCGAATTTTTTATTCTTTCGTCAATATTCGGCGTCACCATGCTAAATGGCTGTCTCGACGCATCAACTGTACGAGACGTATTTCTTCTTAGCCCATCAACAGACAACGCTCCCGAGAACAGCTGACATCCATTATGAATTTTATAGAATTCCACAAGATCCCCTGGGATTTGTCTTTGGATAAGACTTTCAATTTCAGATATTTCGGATTCGTTCAAGGATGAGTAAATCACGTGAAAATATGCAGCCGGTGCGACGTGCGGCGTCGGCTGAATAAGAACGTAACTATCGGCAACAACTTTATTGCCGTTTTCTAGGAGTTTTTCGAAAGGGCTATTGGTCATATTAAAGTCCTGCCAAGGTGGCTCTATCAATTAGCGGGCCTGCGGTCGGATTTGCAAAGTGCCCACCATGTTCAGCAATATGCTCTGCCCGACCTCGCACAAACTTGATGTTATTTGGATTGCCAGCCATAGAGTGATTGTTAGCAACATTATTTATATGATGCCCCTCATAACCTTTCACTTTTCCGGTTGAGAGAAGTTCTTTTATTTCTGACTTGCTCCAGCGTCGAGTTCCTTGTCCCGTTTTTTGAATCAAATTTTTTTCCTGCCGCCAAGCTTTTCTGACTGCTCGTCGCCGCGCATTTGAAATTACTTTGGAGCAGGTAAGGCCTAACGGATCAATCCAGGACAAAAGATTACAAGAGTAGCCATATATCGACTCGCCACCTTCAAGCCCAATCGGATCCTGCGAAACGAATCCTCCAATCGCTGCATCAAAATACCGATGTCGGTTGTAGTGCAGCTCCGTCTCGCTATCCGAATACTGCCCCTGCAGGCGGATCGGATTATCCACTCGATTTTCGTGCAGTTGGGCTATGCCACCCCAAGCGGTGTATCCCACTGACCAAACGACGTCACCCTGAGTATCGATCAGCCGGATCGGACAGCCGTTGGGGTCGTTGAGGTAGTGAAGGGCCGGGGCATTGGCGCCGCGGAGTAAGGCCAGCGGTTCGAAGGTGTTCGGACGGCAGACGAATTCCCGCGCTGTGCCGCGGATTGCGTCGAGGGCGAGGGCGTCGCCATCCCAGCCAAAGGTGGTGCGCACGCCAGCGGTTTCTTTCCACAGACGCCGGCCCAGCGGGTCGTAGGCGTAGCGGGTAGTGAGGCGTTGGCCATCGGTGCCGCTGCGGTGGCTGGCGATCAGGCGCTGATTGGCGTCCCAGTCGAGTTCGAGCAGGCCGTCGGTGTCTTGCCGGTGGGTGAGGTTGCCGGCGCGGTTGAAGCGGTAGCGGGTGCCTTCGTGTTCGCCGCTGCGTTGCCAGTCAGCGGCGTTGCCGGCTTGGCTTGCGGCGACGCGGGTAATTAGGCGGTCGCCGGCCGGGTCGTTGAGGAAGCGTTGGATGCGGCCCTGAGGGTCGGTGTGGGCGAGGATGCGGCCTATGGGGTCATAGAGGTAGGTGTCGACGCCAAAGCTGCTGTCTTCCCGGCGCGTGAGGTTGCCGGCAGGGTCGTAGTGGTAGTCGGTGGCAAACAGGGTGTGCTCGCCCGTGTGGGTGTGCTGGCGGGTGAGCAGGCCATCGGCGTTGTAGCGGAAGTCCCGAACGAGGGTGGGGGTGATCGCTTCCTGGCTGAGCCGGCCGAGGGCATCACGGTGATGACGGATGGGCGCGGCGCCGTCCAGCCGGGTTTCGATGCATTGATCGAGCAGGTCGTAAGCGAAGTCCACCCGGTGCGCGGCAGAGGCGGGCTGGGGGCCGCTGCCGGCAAAGCGGGTCTGGCGCTGGACGCGGTTGCCGGCGGCGTCGTAGGCGTTGTCGATGGCGAAACAGTCGCCCGTTGCGTGTTGCTGGGTTTCTTGAAGGAGTTGCCCGACGGCGTCAAAAACCCGTTCGACCTGGACGTGGGCGTTGCCCGTGGCGACGAGGTTGCCGGCGGCGTCGTAGTCAAAGGTTTCGACCCAGGCTGGGCTGCCCTCGGCTTGACCGGGTTGGGGCAGTACCTTTCTGACGATGCGCCCGAGTGGGTCGGTGAGGTAGTCGATGCGCTGGCCGAGGGGGTCGAGGGTGGCCTTGAGGTGGCCGCTGGGGCCGTAGGCGTAGCGATTGCGCTGCCCCCAGTAGTCGATCTCTTCGACGACCCGGCCCAGGGCGTCGCGCTTGAGCTGGTATAGCTCGCCCCGCTGGTTGCGCACGCCCACGAGGCGTTCTTCGGTGTCGTAGAGGTAATCGACCCGATGGCCGTCCGGCTGGATGCGGCGAGCGAGTTCGCCTTGGCCAAAGTATTCGAGACGGGTGACGGCGCCGTTCTCGTCCTGGTAGGCGGTGAGATTGTCTTCGGCGTCGTAGGCGCATTGGATGCGGGCGCCGGACGGGAGCTGGACGGCGGTGAGTCGGCCTTTGGGGTCGTACTGGTAGTGCGTGCGCTGGCCGGCGGGGTCGGCATGGCCGATCAGTTGCCCAAGGGTGTCGAAGGCGTAATGGGTGGTGTGGCCGAGGGCGTTCTCAACGCGCGTCAGATGACCGTGGCTATCGTAGCTGAGGGCGGTACGCGCACCGCGGGGGTTGAGGTGGGTGACGAGTTGCCCGAGCGCGTCGTACTCGTAGCGGCTAACGTGGCCGAGGGGCGTGGTCTGGCTGATTAGCTGACCGCGGGTATTCCAGTCTTGCTGCCATGCGGCGCCGTTGGGGTCGACGATCCGGATGGGCTTGTTGGCGACGTTGAACTCGGTGGCCAGCTGGGTGCCATCGGGGCGTAGCACCTGGAGCAGGTTGCCGCTGTCGTCGTAGTGGTATTCGCTGCGGCGCCCCGCGGGATCGACGACCGCACAGGTACGACCACGGTCGTCATACTCGAAGATGGTGGTGCCACCCAGAGGGTCCAGCTCGTTGATCGGCAAGCCGTTTTCGTCGAGCTTGACGACCGAGACGTGACCGAGGGAGTCGGTGATGCGCCGCTCTCGCACTGGGTCAAGGTACTCGAAGCGGTAGTCGTAGAGGCCGCCGTCACCCCAGGCGTGATCGACCCGCCAATCGCCATCGGGCGCTTTTTGGTAATGGTAATGGAATGAGAGGCCGTTGCGGTCGGTGTGGCGCACCATTCGATGCGCTTCGTAGGCGAAGGCATACGGCTTGCCCAGGGGGTCAATGACGGCGGTGAGATTACCGACGGCGTCGTAGTCGTAGCGGACGAAGCAATGGCGGGTGTCGGTGTCGTCGCGCGCCATCGTCACTTCGCGCAAGCGGCCGCCCTGGCACGTCAGTTCGAGGCGGCGGCCACCCGGCAAGACGATGGCCGTCGGCATGCCATCGCTGCGTTCAAAGCGCATGATGTTGCCAGCGAGGTCGCCGATCCGTTCGAGGGGAAGCTCGTGGATGCCATCGGCGCGGATGATTCGGGCGGCCTTGGCAAAGCTGTAGATCAAGTCGTCCTTGGTACGCACCGCCAGATGGCTGCCGCTGTCGGCCAAGCGGGCGCCGTCCATCAACTCCAGTTCGGCTCCAGCCTCGCCAAATGCGCGGGGCAGCCGCTCAAAATAGAGAGGCCCGACCCCTGCATGGAACATGGCCACCGTGCCAGTAACCGGGTCGATCTCCAGCCGGCCGTCCACTGGTGTCTCCCAGCCCGCGCCGCAGACGCCTTCGCGCCGTTTGTTGGAGGAGTAAGCCCTCAGCCATGTGAGCGGAAGCCGCCCTGGAACAGAGAAATCCTCCTGCTCCACTGACACCGCCCCAGTGAGAATATCCACCGGCTCGGCGCGCAAAATCACGCATTTCAAAAATCCGGGTGAAAGGTGGCCCCATTTGGCTTTGCGCCAATTCTTGAAGCGATCCAGCAGAGCGCCTACCAAGGGCCCCGCTTTCTTGGCCAACGCGCCGAATGCCTTTATCGCACCTTTGGTCATCAGGCCGGACATGCTGATCGTTGGCGGCCCGCCGATCAACACGGTGGCCGGGATCGCGAGGTTGAAGTCGGTTGGCAGCAAACAGGCCTTTTTCGGCTTGCTCTTGACCCGCCCTGGACTGAACATCCCCACCACTTGGCACCCTAGCGTCGGATGGGCGATATGCGAGAAGGGCTCGCCATCCACGAGAACTGTCGAACTGCCCATGAACAGCTCGTCGTCTTTCTCGGGCGGCTTGGCAAACGGACAGGGCGGGATATGCACGACAATGCCCGCGGTGCCAGCGTTTGCACGCTTCATGCCCATTACGGTGGTCGTTGCGCCGATGAAGGGCAGGTAATCGAAGGGGTCGAAAACGAAGGCGATGTGCATCGTGGGCAGCGGCACCGGCGTGCCGGGCGGAACGATGCACAGGTGAATGTCGATACCGAGCTGCGGGTCGCCGTGTTTGGCGGCGGGCATCATGATGGAGACTCCACCGGAGGCGGCGCGGGAATGGCGACCGATCCAATCAACGGCCAGTCGGCGCCAAGCAGGCCGCGCGCGTGGGCGAACGCGCGCTGAAAAGCGGGGTCGGTTTCGGCGAGCAGGTGGGCCAGCCTGTGCTCCGCCTCGTCACTGGCACGCCGATCATCGGCCGCCCAATCGTCCTCGATGCGTTGCGCCGTCTGGCTGTCGATGTGCGCGCCAGCTGCTAACGCGTGCGCTTCGGCTTGCGATTCATGCGAGGCCAAGACCTGATCCAGCTCAGCCTTGTGCCGCGTAATAGCGTCGGCAGACGTGGAATCGAGGGCACGCAGGTAGTCCATCGCGGCAACCGGGAGGGTCGTCATACCTCGCACTTCGGGCCTGAGTTGGGCACCACAAGCAAGCGCCTGCTGAGAACACGCGAGCGCGGCCTCCCGGTCGCCGTTCCGCCCGTGGCAGAAAGCCGCCATGCGTAAGGCCTCAATGGTGAGGATCAGATTCTGGTCGGCCCTGGCACTTGCCGCGGCCTGCCGGTAGCAATCAGCCGCGGCTCTATCGTCGCCCGCCGCCAGCAAAGCCCCCGCCTCACCAAACCATGTTTGCAGGATGAGCTTGTGCCCAGCCGGGTGCCCCGCGGCCTGCACCTGTTCGGCCAGCTGACGGCTGGCCCCGTAGATTGCTACGGCTTCGTCGAAGCGCGCGGCCTTCACAAGCGCACCGCCCACCAGCAGCCGCACGACGATTTCTTGATCCGTCCACTTTTGCTGCTGGACAAAGGCCAGCGCATCCCGCGCTTTGGATTTGACCTGATCGACGGAGCCTTTCTCGACCAACGCGATCAGTGCAGTCAATTGATTGCGGAAGACCCCGGCCGGCCCGGCAACAGGCTCTTGGGCGAAGGTTTCCTGCGCCACGTCGAAACTGTCGAGCTGCAGTTCGCGCACGGCAATGCGTTCGCCCTTCTCATCCGAAACGCTAGCGAGGAGCGGCGCATCCGTGGCATCGATTACCACCAGTCGCAGACGCTCGGCAAAATTTGCGTTGGCGGCGCGGCGTAACCAGCTTACAAATGCGGGCTTATCTGCTCCACTTACCGGCTGGAGCACCGCCGCAAATACGCCAATACGCTTTGCGTAGTGGCTAGCGAACGAACCTAAGGCCGCGACAAGGCCTTCAGGAGAATCCGGGAAGTCGGCAGGACTAAACGCCCAATCGGTTGCTTCACCTTGATGGCTCAAGTCTTCAAGGCTGGCAGCGTATTGTTCGGCAAACGCCGATTTTAGATCCCGCGAATACTGGATGCCGTGTCCAAATGGCACATCGAATACGACGAAAAAATCACCTGTCGCGTATGCAGTCGGATGTTTCTGGCTCTCAAAAAAGGCGGCCATGAGCTGTGCCGCACTGGCTGGGGACTGCCACACCAACAGCGGCTTACGTGACTCGTTACGGTATGCAAGCCAATCACGGCCGATATATGCCAGCCTCTTCTCGACCGGGTTAAGCATTGGCCTTCCCTCAACCGTTGAGACTGATCTTTGGGCCGGCTACCGCCACGCCCGCATCATTGATGGTGATCGACGAGGCACCATAGCTCAGGGTGATGCTGCTGGGCTTGATCGCAACCGTCGATCCGCCAACCGAAAAGGTGATGGAAGTGGGCGATGTGTAACTCGCCGCTCCAGTGATGGTGTGGTCACGAGTGCCCTGGATGGCGACGGTCTCATTTCCCTGGATGCTGACATCCCGGTTCTTGGTGACAGCCACCGTTTCATTGCCTTCAACCGCGCGAGTCCGATCTTTCTTTACAGTAAGCGTCTCATTGCCATCCACCGTTTCGGTCCGATCATTGTGAATGGTGATCGTTTCGTTATGTCCTACGGTTTCCGTTCTGTCGTGCCCCACATCGGTGGTTTCGTCGTTCTCGACCACGTTGTCCTGATTCTTCTCGGCGTGGATGTAGAGCTGCTCGGCACCCTTCTTGTCTTCGAAGCGGATTTCGTTGAAGTTGCCCACACCGCCGCCCTTGGTCGATCGGGTCTTGATGCCGGTCTGGGTCATGTTGTCGGGCAGCGCGTAGGGGGGCATCTGGTCGGCGTTATAGACGCGGCCAGTGATGATCGGGCGATCCGGGTCGCCTTCGAGGAATTCGACGATGACCTCCTGGCCGATGCGCGGGATGGCGATCATGCCCCAGTTCTGCCCGGCCCACGGGTGGGAAACGCGAATCCAGCAGGAACTGTTCTGGTCCTTCTTTCCGTAGCGGTCCCAGTGGAACTGGACCTTCACGCGGCCGTATTTGTCGGTATAAATCTCGTCGCCGGCCGGGCCGACGACAATGGCGGTCTGTGGGCCCTGGACGATGGGCTTGGGGGTAAGGCGCGGCGGGTGGAAGATCTGCGCTGACGGGATGGCACGAAAGCGCAGGCTGATGAGTTCGGTGGTGACCAATTCGGACTCAAGCGGGCTCTCCTCGACCCGATAGTCGGCGAGGGTGATGAGGTATTCCTGATTCTGGTCAATGCGCGGGTGTTCAAGCAGCTTGAAAACCCCCCCGGTGGCTAACCCGGCCGCGTTGCCCTCGCCGTTGAAGTGGTCGAACTGATGACGCATCTCCTCGATGCGCACCGCGGCGACACGCTGGCCTTCACCGCGCTCCTCGTATTCGCCAGGATAGTCGAAGATATCGAAGGCCGCCTGGTGCTGGTGCTTGAGCGGACGCGCCGGGCCGGCGTCGGCCTGCATGTCGGCTCGAGGCTTCTCGAAGTTGAAATCGCGCTGAATGAAGCGGGTGGGCTGGATCTCTGCGCCGTGGGACCACTCGCGTATACCCTCGTCGACGCGGGCGTGAGAGGCTTCGGGTTCGCGGAACGGCACCTCGTCGTAGTGGTCGGCGGCAACATGAGCCTTGAGGCTGTCGGCGATGATGAGAGTGTGCTTGCCGTTCTGGTGGCGGAAGAAGAAGTGCATGCCTTCCTGTTCCATCAGCCGGGCAAGGAAGTTGAAGTCGCTCTCACGATACTGAACGCAGTAATCCCAGGTGGTGTAGCTGGCGGTGAGGTGAAACTCGAAGTCGGCGTAGGGGTGATCGGCGAACACGGCTTCGATGATCTGCCGGATGGACTTGTCCTGGAAGATCTTGCAGTCGCTGGTTCGGGTAAGCAGCCAAGTCCAGGGGCGAACAACGATGAGATATTGGTGATGGCGGTTGTGCTGCCCTACCTGGTAGAACCCGACGGCCAGCCCGTTGAATTCGCGGGTGCTTCCGTGGGGCGTGGTGACAGCCACCGAGATAGGGTGGCCGAGGAGTTCGTCAGCCTGGATGTCACCGCGACGAGACAGCACCGTAATACGGTACTCGCCGTTGCGCGAGAGTCCGTCACTACCTTCAAGCCGGCTGAATTCCAGCAGAGGGCCCAGAGGGGTAGCGATTTTGACGAGCCGGTCGACTTTCATTGCGAACATCGAATCCTCCGCTGGCACGCGTGCCTTGCTTTTCGAATCATAGCCCGAGCAGAGCCGTGTCAGCGCACTGATTCATGACGGACGCGTCCGGCTGGGACGCTGCCTGGGTGACGATGATCAGGCCATTCACTGGAGCCCCTCCTTCGGTACGCAGCACCGCAGGATCAATGCTTAGCACATGGAACCCTGCCCCTTCGAGACAGTCACGCACGTAGGGCGCCGTGTGGGCATAGCGGCCGTGAGGATTGAGAATGTGGCCAGACGATGCAGTGTCGCCGGCGTCCTCCACCGAGAAGGCAAACACCCCTTGCGGCCGCAGAGCCTGCCTCGCAGCAGCACTCACGGTCTCGAGCGGGCCGAAGTAGCACAATGTGTCGGCGGACAGGATCACGTCGTAGGCGCCGGCTTCGTCGGGCATGCGCAGGAACTCACTCAACTCAATGCGATATAGCTGGTCGTAGCAGCCCTTGCCTTCGGCGCGGTGGAGCATGCCCACTGACAGGTCGACGCCCACCAGGCGCGCGGCCCATGGCACCACCAGCGGGCCGCACAGCCCGGTGCCGCAACCGGCATCGAGGATGTCTAGCTGCTTGGCCGGCGCGGGCAGGTAGCGGCCGAGCGCCTCGGCGACCAGCTCGGGCGCCCGGTAGCGCAGGCGCACCTTAAGCTGCTCCTCGAAGCTCTCGGCGAAGCGGTCGAAGGTGTCGACGATGTAGTCGTTGTCGGCCCGCTCAGGCACGTCGCAGCCCGAGCAGGCGGCGTACATGTGACGGGCGGTGGGGTCGTCCGGCTGCTGCTCGAGCCACTGGCGAAACACCTCGGCCGCCTCGGCGAGTTGTCCGGTGGAGTAGTAGGCCAGCCCGAGTAGCTTATGTCCGTCGGGGTGCTCGGGCATCAGGGTAATCGACTTGCAGTAGTACTGCACCGCGGCCTTGATGTCATCGCGGGCGGCATAGAGCATGCCGAGGTTGTTGTAGGCGCGAAAATGCTTCGGGTCGAGCTCGACTGCCAGCAGGTATTCAGCCTCAGCGGCTTCTGACGCTTCAGTAACCCGGTGGAGCACGCCAAGGTTGTTGTGGAAGTCAGCGCGCCGCGGGTCAAGCGCGATGGCCTTCCGGTAGCTGTCAGCGGCAGCCTCGACCCAGCCCAGCGCGGTGCACACGTTTCCCAGGTTGTTGTGGAAATCGGCGAATTCGGGCTCGCACTCGATGGCGCGCTGTAGCAACTCGACGGCTTCGTCCGCGCGCCCGCGCTGGAAACGTAACAGCCCGAGGTAATGCAACGCGTCTGGATGCTCAGGCGCAAGAACAAGCACGCGACGGTACAGGGTTTCGGCAGCGTCGAGTTGCCGCTTGTGCTGAAGCGAAATGGCGTAGCGGATGGCCTCGTCGAGGCTTAGTTCGCTGGAGGGCGCGGTGTCGGGCTGAGGGGTCTGGGCCTTCATCATGGCGGGCACGCGGGAGCTTACTCAGGTTTGAGAATGATCCCAGGGTGGTACATCTTTGAACCCTTGAATTTGGTGAGATCCTGACCGCGGTTGTTCCTGGCGAAGGAGCAATGTACCCAGCCAGAGGTCGGGATGCCGGGCAGGAAGTTTTCAAGGATCAGTTGATCGTAATCAAGCGTGTTCGAAATCCAGATCGCCAGGTCATACACCGAGTGGCCGCTTACGTGGAAATCGACCGCTTCGCCCTTTACGTGCTGTGAAGCAGAACTGCCACCCACGGCTTTGTTGACGTCCGGACTACGATAACCGCTATGAATGATGACAGGACGCTCGTAGTGCGCCCTCACCGGTTCAAGAATCTGCGAGCAAAGAGAACGCAGGTTGTCGAGCACCTGCGGTGATGCGGGCTGATTCAGAAGACCTGAGGACGTCGTCGTCATTTCCCGGAGGGTGAAGTGTTTGGAGAGTCGATCAGTGTTGGAGGCCATGTTTGCATCCTTGCTCAGGGATGTTTGTCGGGCGTACAGCGGGTGTAGCTCAGGGTCTTGCCATTGCGCAGTTGAAGCACCGCGTGTTCCGGCGCTGAGATGACGAAATGCAGCGCAAATTTGTCCGGCGTCCTGGCCAGCGGATGGCGCCGGCCCATGTCGGCAGTCACGCTTCCGTCACTCAGGCGATACGTCACGGTGGGATACCGGAACAGCACCGGCGTACCGTCGGCGTCGAGGCGGATGACGGCGGTAACCGCTGCAAAGGACAACTCAGGCCGGACGCAGCCTGTGCGGGTGCGCGCCCAGTCGCCGAGCAGCGGATTCGGGACGTCCGCGCGAGCCGCGCCCGCGATGCAGGTGGCCAGTACACAGGCGGCAAGGCTGGGTAGATGCAACATGGCACTGTCCCACTGATCAGTCGAAGCTGTACTGGAAATCGTTGTCCGCGACGCCCACGTGCACGCGCTCGATCACTTGGCCTTCTAGCGTGCGCCGCAGGAACTCCTCGCTGATGCGCGGCAGCATGGTGTTGGTGAGAATCGCGTCGATCATCCGCCCGCCACTTTCAAGTTCGGTACACCGGCTGGCAATGAGCTTGATGACTGCATCGTCGAAGGTGAAAGGCACCCGGTGGTTCTCGCGCACGCGCCCGGCGATGCGGCCCAGTTGCAGGTGAGCGATGGCGCCGATCATTTCGTCGTTGAGCGGGTAATAGGGAATCACCACCAGCCGCCCCAGCAGCGCTGGAGGAAAGACTTTGAGCAACGGTTCCCGGAGCGCCTTGGCCATGCCTTCGGCGTCGGGCATCAGGTCCGGATCCTTGCACAGGCTGGTGATGAGTTCGGTGCCGGCGTTGGTGGTGAGCAGGATCAAGGTATTCTTGAAGTTGATGACGCGCCCTTCGCCGTCTTCCATCCAGCCTTTGTCGAAGACCTGGAAGAATATCTCGTGTACATCCGGGTGGGCTTTCTCGACTTCGTCGAGAAGCACCACGCTGTAGGGCCGACGCCTTACCGCCTCGGTGAGCACGCCACCCTCGCCGTAGCCGACGTAGCCCGGCGGAGCGCCCTTGAGCGTGGAGACGGTGTGCGCCTCCTGGTATTCGCTCATGTTGATGGTGATGACGTTTTGCTCGCCGCCGTAGAGCGCCTCGGCCAGCGCCAGTGCGGTCTCGGTCTTGCCGACGCCGGAGGTGCCGGCAAGCAAGAACACGCCGATTGGTTTGCTGGGATTGTCGAGGCCAGCGCGGGAGGTCTGGATGCGCCGGGCGATCATTTCCATTGCGTGATCCTGGCCGATGATACGCCGGGCGAGAATTTTGGGCAGATTGAGCACCGTTTCGATCTCGTTGCGCGCCATCCGGCCAACCGGGATGCCGGTCCAGTCGGCAACAACGCTGGCCACCACCTGATGATCGACGGTGGGCAGGATCAACGGGTGCTCGCCCTGCAGGTCGACGAGTTCGGCCTGCACCGCATGTAGGCGGGCCAGCAGCGCGTCGCGGTCGAACGGCGCCTCGGCGGCACTATCCGCTGGAAGCGTATCGGCCGGCGCCGGCTGCGCTTCGGCAGCCGCCGCCTCCATCGTGCTCCCGGTACCCTCAACGGACTGCAAGCTGCCACGCAGCTTGCCACGCAGAGCAAGGAGTTCATCCACCAGCGCCTTTTCCATCGTCCAGCGAGCGTCGAGTTCGGCGAGGCGGGCCACCTCGGATGCCAGCGCTTCGCTGGCGGAGGCTTCGCGCTCAGCCACGTCGAGGCCGATGTCCTTTTCGCGGCCGATGATCTCCAGCTCGGTTTCGAGCCCTGCGATGCGCTTTCGGCTGTCATCCACTTCGGCAGGGGTGGCATGCAGGCTCACCGCGACCCGTGCGCTGGCGGTGTCGAGCAGGCTCACTGCCTTGTCGGGCAGCTGGCGGGCGGGAATGTAACGGTGCGAGAGCTTGACCGCCGATTCGAGCGCTTCGTCGAGAATCTGCACCTTGTGGTGGTTTTCCATCGTCGTGGCGACGCCACGCATCATCAAGAGTGCCTTGGCCTCGCTTGGTTCATCCACCTGGATCGACTGGAAACGGCGGGTCAGCGCCGGGTCTTTTTCGATGTATTTCTTGTATTCGGCGAAGGTGGTGGCACCGATGGTGCGCAGCGTGCCGCGGGCCAGGGCCGGCTTGAGCAAGTTGGCCGCGTCACCGGTGCCCGCCGCGCCGCCTGCGCCGACAAGGGTGTGGGTTTCGTCGATGAACAGGATGATCGGCTTGGGGCTGGCCTGGACTTCGTCGATCACCGCGCGCAGCCGCTGCTCGAACTCACCCTTCATGCTCGCGCCAGCCTGCAGTAAACCCACGTCAAGGGCGCGTAACTGAACGTCCTTTAGGCTCGGCGGCACGTCGCCGCGGGCGATGCGCTGGGCGAAACCTTCGACTACCGCCGTTTTTCCAACACCGGCTTCGCCGATCAGGATCGGATTGTTCTGGCGTCGCCGCATCAGGATGTCGACAACCTGGCGTATTTCTTCGTCGCGGCCAACAATCGGGTCCATTTTCCCGGCTCGGGCCTGCTCGGTGAGATCGGTGGTGAAGCGTTTCAGGGCTTCCTGTTTGCCCAGTTCGGCAGGCGGAATCGCGCCGCTGGCCTCGCCGGGTGCTGCGCCGGAGCCATCGCTGGCGGCCAGTGCTGCTTCGGGCGACCCAACCACGATCTTCTCGAAGTCTGCGGTAAGCGTATCGCCACGGATGCGTTCGAACTGGCGCGAGATCGCCATAAGCGCATTTCGCAGGCTGGGCGTCTTGAGCGCACCTACAATCAGGTGGCCGGTGCGCACATGGCTTTCGCGGTACATGAGCGAGCCGTACACCCAGCCACGCTCGACGGCGTTCTCGACGGCCTCAGAGAGATCGGAGATCGACGTGGCGCCCCGTGGCAGGCGGTCAAGCGAGGCGGTGATGTCGCCAGCGAGTTTTCCCGTGTCCAGTTCGAAGTGGCGGATAATCCGATGCAGATCGGAATCCTGCGTCTGCAGGATCTGTTGAATCCAGTGCACCAATTCGACATACGGATTGCCGCGGAGCTTGCAGAAGACCGTGGCGCCCTCGATGGACTTGTAGCCCAGGCTGTTGAGTTTGCCAAAAAGTGCGACCCGGCTGATCTCGCTCATGTTCGTGTCACCGTGTGGTTTCGGAAGAATGTGGGGGGTTTGCGACGTGGCGCTTGAGGGCTCGGTCCACGTCGAGGATCAGATCGGCGGCCGGTGCATCGCTGCGCCGCCGGCCAAGCCAGCTGGTGTAGCCGAGTCGATTGCCGCGGCCCAGGCGCAGCGGTGGCACGCTGAGCGTTTTCAGCACGAGTTGCGCGTCCCAGGTGTATTCGAGGCCGGCGTAGTTGCGCACCGCCGCCTGCAACTGGGCGATGCCGGCGCCGCCAGGCAACAGGTTGCAGTAGTCAATGAGGTCAGTGGGGCCAAGGCGCAGGCGGAACTTGTGCTGACGATCCCACACTCGCTTGCCGAGCAAGGTGTTGCGGCCGAGGGTGCAGCACGCGGTCCCAAGGCGCGAGCGGTCGCGATCGCGCACCGGCATCCAGTGGCCGACGAACTGCTCGACCTCGACCGGAACCCGGAAAAAGCCGCCGACAAGCTGGCCGAGCCCTTCGGCGTTGCGCACCTGGCGGTTGAGTAGCGCGGCGTGGTGGAGCTTGACGAAATCCGGCAGCGCATCGCGCCGACGCACGCCTGGTAGGCCAATGCCCGCCAGCGCGCCGACGTAATCGCCGAAACGATCCTCCGTCGGACGGTCGAGGCTGACGCAGGGTTGGGCTTGCGCCCATGCGCGGTAGAACAGGCTCAGAAAGCGGTGGTGGATGATGTCCGCGAAGCGGGCGAAGGCCGGGTCGCCGGCCTGCAACTGGCGACCGTAGGCATATTCGGTCAGATGCAGCGGTAGCGGGCCGTTGGGGCCGAACAGGCCGAAGAAGCGGACTTCGAGCCATGGCGGGCGGCCCTCTTCGCCAGGAACGATCCGCGCCAGCGTGGACGGCGCAAAACCAAGGGATGGTTCCTGACCTAGCCGCACCGGTTCGTCGGCTGGCCGGGCGGCCGTGCCGATGCGCGGCAGGGTTGGACTCAGGCATTCGATGCGACGCAGCGCCTGATGAAAATCCCACGACCACGGCTCGCTGCCGATGGCAGCGAGGAGCCCGTCGATACCGGGCCTCAGAGGATGGGTCGAAGTCCGCATCGCGCCGGCCAATGCATGATCTCGCCGCGCGCAACGGTGCGCAGCACGGTTTCAGTGAAGCTGTTGATGCTTACATGGCGAGCCAGGAAGTGTTCCAGCACACTGCCAAGCAGAAAGGCGCTGCCGCCTTCGAAGAACATCTCGTCCATTTCGAGCACTACCTCCAGCCCACGCCCGAAGCACAGCGGCCCGGGCATTGGCAGGCGGGTGATGACGGATTCACAGCGGATCGAGCGCAAGCCGTCCACCTGCTTTCGCATGCCCACCTCTGCGGAGCTAGCATATAACCCGAGCAGCTCGCGCAGCGCGGCGGCGCCCTGGCGCGCATCGGTGTCGAGCAGCGACAGATAGTTGAGCGACAGCTGGCTGATGAAACTCCACGCCTGTGCGCCCTCGGCCACCGCCGAATAGGGCCGCGACGGTCCCTTCACGCAGCGGATCGCCTCAACCGGTGCGGCCACTTCCAACGAGAAGTCGCTGGAAGTGGCTCCGGTCGGCATGATGATCGGCAGGTCGCGGTTGGTGCATCTGGCCAGCAGCGAGAGCTGGCGCAGGTCGGAGCGGTAGGGCGCCTCGCTGGGATCGACGAGGGAAAGGAAGACTTCACTGCCGATGTAACTGGTGCGGGCCCCGACCCGCTGCTGGCGCTCGGAATACAGGCGGGGCTCGCGACGCAACGAATAGTAGCCGTGGGGGTGAGAATCGGCCCCGTAGTAGTCTGCGTAAAAGGGCTCGAAGCGTTGCTGGCTGTCGACGCTCGAGCCATAGCCGGTGACTTCCCGCAGATCGTAGATTTCAAAGTCCATTGGTCGCGTGCGGTCGGGCACCAAATGGAACTCGCTGGTGCTGTCGCTCACCTGGATGCGGTCGATACGTTTTTCGAAGAGGTTGATCGCCGGCGTGCAATTGAGCAGGAAGTTCGAGCGGTCTACGACCGTTTCGAGGCCCGCCTCGCCCCGTCCGAACAGCACCACGAGTTCCATCTCGGGCGTATCGTTTGTGGCCACCATTGCTGCCAACCCGCTCAGTTCGAGAAACAGGTAGCGCTGTGGAAAAGAGAAATACTCCTGCAGGAGCCGATAGCCGCTGAAATTGCGCGCGCTCGCAGGCAACAGCGCTTCGTCGTCAGCGAAGCCCGGCTGGCTTACTGTCTCGCGAGGCAGGAAGCCGAAGCGCGCCCGACTCCGTTCGCCCGCGGCTTGCAGAACACCGAGGCATGCGCTGCCGATCAGTTCGTGGAGCTTAAAGGCGACATCCTCGGAGCCACCCAGATAAAAGCTCAGTGCATTGATACGGGTCTGCGCGAAATTGAGCCCGGCCGTACAGCGTAGGCGCAGCCGAATACCCCCCTTGCAGGTGCCTCGTAACGGCAGGCCAGCCAGCGGCAGATCCGGCGCAAAGGAAAAATAACTAGCCTCGACCAGCTCGACGGGCCACAGGGTGAGCGGGTGGGAAGTGCAGAATTGACTCGGGCTAAAATCGTTCTTACCCGGCGCGCCACGGATCGCTGTGCCCCTCGGCACCACGCTGCCCGTAGCGAGATTAGTGTCAGCGAGTATCGGCTGAAACTGGGCGATCAACATCGCTGGCGTCGGTGCCATGTAGTGCGGGTAAAGCATCTCCAGCAAGCGCTGGGAGAAGCGTGGGAACTCGGCGTCGAGCTTGAGCTGCACACGCGCAGCGAGGAAAGCGGTACCCTCAAGCAGGCGCTCGACGTACGGATCGTGAACCTCAATGCCCTCCATCCCGAGGCGGCCAGCGATTTTGGGAAATGCCTTTGCGAACTCGGCGCCCATCTCGCGTAGGTGCTGAAGTTCGCGGTTGTAGTGTCGGAGCAGCCGTGGGTCCATAGTGATTGGGTCAACTGAGGACTTCGGCTAGCGCAACCTGCCCGGTTTCCAGATCCACCTCCGTTCGCAGCAGGAGTTCGAGGGGCACCGGCTGGGCCCACACCTGGGCAGAAATTTTCACGCTGACGACGTTGTGCCAGCCGAGCATGTTGTCGTTGTCGACCGCCTCGACCTGTAGAGTGTTGGCGAGGATGCGCGGTTCGAAGCGCAGGATCACGGTGCGGATCGAACCTTCGAGACCATGCACGTCGAGGGTCGAGGCGGTCCCGCCAGCAAAGGCGGGCATACCGTAGTTGAGCACAGAACGCTCGACTTCCGGGTAGGCTGAGAGATCCTCGCTGGCGCCGAGTCTCACCGTGTTCATTAGCGAGGTCAGATCGCGCAGTACCGCCGTACGCAGCTCGCTCTTGGTGAGCACCCGTGCCTCCTGTGTCATGAAACGGTCGAACAGCGTGGGCTGCAGACGGTCGCTCGGTGTCGGTTCCGTCATGGACTTACTCCCCGGCTGTAGCAGGCGAAAAGATCAACTCGCGGGTGTCCATCAGTGGAAAATCGCCAATGTCGGTCGTGAAAACACGCTGCCCCAGGCCACAGAAAACGCCTGCAGGGCGCTCGACCCATTCGGTCTTGCGGGCCAGTCGGACGAGTGGATCGGCGTCGAACTCTGACCTCGGATATCGGGTCGGGATGACGCCGACGGTTTCTCCACCATTGGAGAACTCGAAGTGCGCCGGCATCCACACCGCATCGCGCAGGTCTTGCGGCGGCTCGATGACGATCCGCGCGATATAGACGAATGGCAGCCAGTAATAGCGGCCATTGATGACCGCTTCGCAGATGGGGCCGAGCCGCATGTCTGCATCGGCGATCCACGCGAAGGCCTTGCCGTCAATGCTGCCAGCACTGGTTGGCGCCTCGTCAAACGCCCGCTGACGCAGCGACTCGGCACCGTCGGCATTGCCCTGCCCAGCGGTGAGCAGCGATTCGATCAAGAGCGCGAGCCAGTTTTCGGGCTGACCGAAAATCACCGGCGACCGCCTGCCGGCAAACACCTCCGCGCGCAGCAATTCGCAACGCAGGGTCTCACGGTACATCTGCGCCATCGCGAGCACCGCAGCATCGAGGTCGGCAGCGACATTAAGTTGGGTAAGCGCTCGCTCCCACTGACCAAGCACCGCCAACAACTGGAACAGGAAGACGCGCAGTGCTGCGTCGCCAGGGCGGGCCCGGACGCCGGCCTGCAGAAAGCCGAGCGCCTCATCGACGTCGCCGTTGCTCAAGGCTTGTTCGGCAGCTTGGACTGGGTTCATGGAAAGGGATCCAGAAAGGTGGCGCCGCGCGCACGCGGCGTGTGACGACACCGCGTCGTGACGAAAACTAGAAAACTAGGCTTTGAGGTTGATCTCGGTTTCGAAAGTCATCGTGCCACGCCCACCCCCTGTCTTGCCCTGAGGCACATACTCGACAGACACCTTCTGGAAGCTCAGCGCCAGTTCCTCGGTGAGCACCGACGAGTTGCCTCCTTCGCCGCCGCCTACGCGATGGTGGGTAAGGCGCCCCTTCTCGATGGTGATTGTGAAGTACTCCAGCGCATCCGCACCGCCAGCCTTGCGCACGGTGAGGACGGCTTTTTTGATCAGCTCGTTGTTGCGTAACGCCGACATCAGCGCGGTGGTCGCGCTATCCACCTGTTTAACGATGTGCAGTTGATCGAACGCCGTGCGGGCAACCGCGTTACCAAACGCATCTGACGGGCTGTCCATCCCCCACGACCACGACACCACGTCGATCTCGCCAGCGTGCCGCGGGTCCGCCGTCTCGCCCTTGATCGGCCCCTGCTTCGCGCCGTCAATCTTCAAAAACATGTCGCGCAAGGCCATGGTGCTAACCCTTCAGGATACGAATCCAAACCGCAAATATGACTTACTCGGAACGCGGAATCGATACTCCAGACCCCACAGCGCGTGCCGGAGAAAACCGCATCGCTAGCCAAGCGAAAGGCGCTGGTCACCATCAACCGGCGCCCCCCACAGATGCCATCAGCCGCCCGCGGCGTTCTGCGCGATGTCCCAAGCAGCGATCTTCGCGCCGCCTTCCTTGCCGCCCTTGGCACTTTGCGGCTGGTATTCGAACTTGAACTCGGCGAAGTTGAGTGTCACGTTTTCAGTCAGGCGATCTTCTCCGCCGCTGCCACCAGTGGTCACCGAAGTTACGATCACTTCCTTCATGGTGATCTTGATGTATTCAAGAGGATCCTTGCCGGCCTTGCGCACCGTGAGGAGGGCTTCGTCGTAGTGCTCGCCAGAGCAGCAGCCGAGGATCAATGCGTTGCTCGAGCTATCCACGTATTTGGTGAAGGAGAGATCCTGGACGCTGACCTTGCCACTTCCGCCGCCGCCACCGACATGGGTGGTGCCACTCTGCGACAAGCCCCAACTCCAGGCCAGCACATCGATTTCTTTCTTATGAGTCTTATCGGTCGACTCACCTTCAATCGTCTTGATCTTCATGAACATATCGACAGCCATTTTCGTCTCCTAGAGAGTTGAACCACGTGCTACCCGACGACCAGTTGGCCGGTCGCACCTTTCACCTTTGCAATCACCGGCGACTCTGCCTGAGTGCAGGAGCGCCTGGCACACCTTACCCGGCTTTCTGGGAAGGCAGTTTCGAAACGAGCCGCAGCGAGACCGTGAGGCCTTCAAGCTGATAGTGCGGCCGCAGGAAGAACTTCGATGAGTAGTAACCAGGGTTACCCTCGATCTCCTCGACAACGACTTCGGCCGCAGCCAAGGGCCGACGTGCCTTGGTCTGCTCGGTTGAGTGAGCAGGATCGCCGTCCACATAATTCATGATCCAGTTTTGGAGCCAGCGCTCCATGTCGGGACGCTCCTTAAAGGAGCCAACCTTGTCCCGCACAATGCATTTTAGATAATGCGCAAAGCGGCAGCAAGCAAAGAGATAGGGCAGGCGCGCGGCCAGATTGGCATTCGCTGTGGCGTCTGGATCGTCGTATTCGGCGGGTTTTTGCAGCGACTGCGCGCCGATAAAGGCGGCGAAGTCCGAGTTCTTGCGGTGGATCAGCGGCATGAAGCCACTCTTCGCAAGTTCGGCCTCGCGACGGTCGCTGATCGCGATTTCGGTTGGGCATTTCATGTCCACACCGCCGTCGTCCGTCGGGAAGGAATGCACCGGTAGGTTCTGCACCGCGCCGCCCGATTCGACACCGCGGATGCGCGAACACCAGCCGAACTCCTTGAACGAGCGATTGATGTTCACCGCCATCGCGTAGGCTGCATTAGCCCAAGTGTATTTGCGGTGATCGGCTGCCCCGGTGTCTTCTTCGAAATCAAAATCGTCAACAGGGCTGGTGCGTGCGCCGTAAGGTAGGCGCGACAGGAAACGCGGCATCGCCAGCCCGATGTAGCGGGCGTCGTCAGACTCACGCAGTGAGCGCCAGGCGGCGTATTCGGGAGTTGAGAATATCTTGGTGAGATCCCGCGGATTGGCGAGTTCCTGCCATGAATCCATCTGCATCACGGTGGGCGACACACCGGCGATGAAGGGAGTGTGGGCAGCCGCAGAAATCTTGGCCATCTCGCCAAGCAAACCGACATCCTGCGGTGAGTGGTCGAAATAATAATCGCCGACGAGACAGCCGAAAGGTTCACCGCCAAACTGGCCGTATTCCTCTTCGTACACCTTCTTGAACAGCGGGCTCTGATCCCACGCCGTACCCTTGAAGCGCTTGAGCGTCTTGCCCAGATCGTCTTTGGAGATGTTCATGACCCGCACCTTCAGGGTCTCGTCGGATTCGGTGTTGCTGACGAGATAATGCAGGCCGCGCCACGCGCCTTCGAGCTTCTGGAACTTGTCGTTGTGCAGGATCAGGTTGATCTGCTCTGAGAGCTTTTTGTCGAGTTCGGCGATGATCGCCTCGATCGATTTCACCACATCCTCGTCGATCAGCCGGGTTTGGGAGAGCGCTTGTTGCGCGAGGGTCTGGACTGCTCGACTGACTTCCTCGCGGGCTTCGTCCGACTTCGGCTTGAATTCCTTCTGGAGCAGGGAAGCGAAGTCGCTACCCTCGACCGTTACCGCGCTGCCGAGTCCTTCGGCTTGGGTTTGTTGATCGGACATTCGAAAAACCTCCAGTGCATGCATGCGCCCCTGGCGGGGCAAACGGCTTCGTTCGATGGAAATTGGCGAGGGGATCACCTCAACCGGTTGCCTCATCTTTCGGCTTGGGCGCTGCGGCCAACGATTGGAGCAGGGCCGGATCGTTGAGCACCTTGAGGATCAGTTCCTCGGCGCCGCTCTTGCCATCCATGTAGGTGATGAGGTTGGAGAGTTGCTGACGGGCGGTTAGGAGTTTGTTAAGCGCGTCGACCTTACGGGCCACGGCGGCCGGCGAAAAATCGTCCATAGAATCGAAGGTCAGTTCGACGTTGAGGTTGCCCTCACCGGTCAGCGTATTGGGTACCTGAAAGGCGACGCGGGGCTTCATGGCCTTCATGCGGCTGTCGAAGTTGTCCACATCGATGTCGAGGAACTTGCGATCGGTGACCGGCGCCAGTGGATCGGCCGGCATGCCTGAGAGATCGGACATCACCCCCATCACGAACGGAAGTTGGATCTTTTTCTCGGCCCCGTAAAGCTCCACGTCGTACTCGATCTGAACGCGGGGTGCCCGGTTGCGGGCTATGAATTTTTGACTACTGCCTGACATTTTGGCCTCCGAGAGACGGATACGTTTGAATCCCCGGATACTGCATCCGGAGTGCTGCCTTCGCTATTCTTCCTCGTCCTTGTTCAACTTCTCGCCGACCACCGTTTCCGCCTGGATAAGGCCGTCAGGTGCGACGTCCTGCATCAGTTCGAGAAAAGACATGTTCATCATCCTCTGCGCCCGGCGCAACACCAACTGAACCGGGTTGGTAGGTTCGCTCCGGGAAAGATAATCGCATAAACGACCGAGTGTTTGTATAACGTCCTGGCGGGAGCGGATTTCGCCGGCGACTACCGTGCTCGGTCGCCCGGCAGCGGTGGCCGCGACCGCTTCCATCGCATCGTTTGAGGCCGAGGCAGTCTCTGCTAGAGGCGCCGACAGACCGATCGCCTGAACGACGCTGGAGAGCGTGGTTTCCAGCATTTTCAGATTAGGAGCATACGATTCGCCTACCCGCTCGCCGATGATGCGGCCAATTTTTTTCGCTCCGGCCAAGGCTTCGGAAGCGAGCCCGGGGAGGTTAGGGTTTTCTTTGACGGCAGCGGCGATCAGGCCCGCCAGCTGCGCTTCAGTCAGCTTGGTGCCATCTGCGCCAGGTGACAGACGCCCTTGGGCGATTTCGATCTCCCGCACCGTAAGCTGGCCGAGACTGCGCGAGCGGAGCACGAAGCTGGAACGCAGATCGGCGATGCCGGCTTCAAGGGACGACAGCGGCAGAAGCGCATTGATGCGCATCGTCGGATCGTTGTCCTCGTCGGCCTCAAGCTCAGGATGAACACTGTCCCAGTAGTCTTCGAGCAGTCGATTGATCAGCGCCAAGCCATCGGCGATGGCGACAAAGCCGGTGTTATGGAGCAGTGCCCGGGTAAGGTACACGGCCACTCGCAGATCCTTGCTACGGCCAAGGAGCGCTTCGGCGAGGGACTGCACCACGCCCCAATTGACGTTTGATCCCTGGATCAGGATCGCGTCGCCACCGTCCTTCCGGAATTCCTCGCTGCGCTTCTCACGCGACGCCTCCTCGAGGCTCAGGAAATCGAGGTCATCCTCAAGATTGGGGCCGCACGGGCAGTCGTCGGAAATCGGTTCCAACCAAATCTCTATCGTCATGCTTGCCTCGTCTTGAAGATGGAGCCGGACAGCGTGCGGTTACTCAATTTCACTCTAGTCTCCAGTCATCGGGTCGGGAGACGCTCACCGCGCCGGGCCAGCTGCAGGAGCGCACACCACCATCTCGCCGACCATCATGCCGACGCAGCGTTGGCTGGGCGCGACGCCCTGAAAGCGGTCGACTGCCGCCTGCCCAACCCGCGTTTCGGTGATGACACCCTTGCGTAGCTGTGCGGCGACGTTTTCGTTGGAGAAACCACTTTCCAACTGCTCCTTGCGAACCTGGTTGAGAATTTCGGCGACGGCCGTTTGAACTGCATCATATGCCGACGAATCTTCGATCTTGACCCCGTTGACAACCACTGCCCGGATTGCATTCTTTGGAATGTCAATCGGGAATACCAGATAGCGCTTGATCGGGCCGACGGCGTCTTCACCCGGCTGGAGATTGGTGCCGAGATAGACCGGCACCTGCCCGCTGCTGCCTTCCTTGTTGAAGGGATCGACCGCGATGGTCTGCAGCAAGCTGTTGCTGGTCTGGCCCGCGACAGCACCGAAACTAACCGAGATGGGCACATCAAGAGTTCCGAAGCTGTACCCAGACGTGTTCGGTTCGGAGATCACGAAGATTGACGGCAGGACCACGTAATCCTTGTCCTCGGCGCGGGTCGGACCGGTGGCGATGTTGCGTCCGTCGCCAAAAGCCGTCGCAGCGACGTGAGTCTGGATCTTGCCACCTCCGCCATTGATCGCCCGGGCGATAAGCATCACGCTATCCGCATCGATCGACGGCTTCCTGACGGACGTCACCGGATCGATACTTCCGGGCGCTACGGTGATGGTGTCCGAAGCAATCGCGACGATGGTCTTGGGCTGATTCGTGCCCTGCCTCTCGTCGGCCTTGGTAATTGCCGAGATACCACCCTGGATCTGGTTCGTTCCGTCGTGCGTCACAGTCCGGTTGGCACCTGTGGCCTTCGAAAAGACGGAGAGCAGGTCGCCTAGGCGCGTGGTACTGCGGGAGGGATCGCTCATCGCGACGGAGGCGTCAGCAGACAGGTCGATGGATCCTTTTCCGGTGGCATTCAGCAAGAGCGTCACGCTCGGACCAGTCAAAATCCGGGCGCCGGCCTGCTGGTAGATGCTGGCGCCGTAAATGGTCAACTTGTTCGGCACGCCGATGGCATTCTGCACCGAAACGTTCGACACCGCACTCGATCCCATCACTGCATCAGAGATGATCTCAAGGGAACCGCTTCCAGTGATGGACAGGTTGCCGAGCGGAATCGCGTTTGGGCTCCGGATTCTGGAGGTGGTATTCGTCAGCGCCATGCTGCCGGAAACCTCAATCTCGTCGGCAAAGAGTTGCGTATCCCCTGTTTCCAGGGTCACAGCGAGCTTGCCATGGTCACTGGCAATCACAGTCGTTCCGCCGGTCACCACCAAGGGCGCGCGGAACAGGTTGGCGCCGGTGGAGAGGTCAATTCCGTTACTGCCCGCATCGACGGTGGCGGTGCCGGTCACGGCCAGCGCACCAGTCTGGCTGACCGGGCCGGCGGCGGTGGCGTTGAGGTTGCCGCCGATGGAGCTGGTGCCGAAGACGAGCGCGCCGCCGGCGTGATAGGTGGCGTCGCCAGTGGTGCCGACGCTGCTGGTGAGCGCGCCGGTAGTGGTCGCGAGAAGACTGCTGGCCGTGCCGCTGGCGCTGAGGCTGGCGGCGTCGAGGGTAGTGGCGCCGGTGTGCAGGGCCACGTCGAGCGCGTTGGCATCACGCAGCGTAGCAGTACCGCCGGTAGCGCTGACGGTGCCGCCGAAATCGTTGCCGGCGTTGCCGAGCGTGATAGCGTTGGCGCCCGCATCGAGCGTCGTGGTGCCGCCGACGACGAGCGCTGCCGTCTGGCCGATCGTGCCGCTGGCGATGATCGCGGCGTTGCTGTCGACGGTGGTGGCGCCCAGGCTGAGCGCGCCGGTGTGGGCGTTCAAGCTGCCGAAGTGCCCGGCCAGGCTGGCGGGGCCGGTGGTATCAAGGGTCAGCGTACCGGTAAAGTGGTTAGCACTGCCGGCGGCGCTGACCGCACCGCCGCCGGTACTCCGCAGCGTGGCGTTGGCGCCGCGCAGCGTACCGAGATAGGTCTGTACGCCGCTGGTCACGATGCTCTGGCTGGCGCCGAGGTTGAGGGTGCTGCCTGCCAGTTGAGTCACACTGCTGAGGCCGTTGGCGCCAGCGGCGAGCGTAACGGTGCCGGGGCCATCAATGGTGAGCGCACGCGTTGCGCCGCTGACGGTGCCGTTCAGGGTCAGTGTTCCGCCAGCAGCCGCAGTGATCTCGGCATCGCTGGCGAGCCTGACGCCGCCGCTGTACGACGCGGTGCCGGTGCCCATCAGCGCACCGACGCTACGGCCGGCGATCACCAGACCGGAACCCGCCAGATTGATGCTGGATGGTGAGCCGAGGGTCACGCCGTCGGCTATGTTGAGCGTTGCACCTGAATCCACCGCGACGCTGCCCGGGCCAAAGGCGGAGTTGCTGGCGGCGGTGAGGATGCCGGCGGCGATGGTCGTGGTGCCGCTGTGGGTGGCGGCGCTACCGCCGAGTACGAGCGTGCCCGCGCCCACTTTGGTGAGGTTGCCGGCGCCACTGCGGTTGGTGTTGAGGGTGAACATGCTGCCGGCGCTGACGCCGATTGAGGTAGCCGCGGGCAGTGCGATTGCACCTGTGTAGCCGGCGGTGCCGGTGCCGGTCAGCGCACCAGCGCCGTCCACGCCATTACCGCTCAGTTGGATCGACCTCGGTGTGTGCAGAGCGGTGTTGTTGATGTTCAGGGTAGCGCCGGAGGCCACGCTGACATCGCCCACGCCCAGGGCGTCGCTACGTATGCTCAGGGTACCAGCCTGGATCGCCATGTCGCCGAAGGACGCGCTGCCTGTGGCGATCTCCAACGTGCCGAGACCGGTTTTGGTGAGGTTGCGCGAGACCCCACCCGAAATCACCGTGCCGCCGCTGCCGGCAGTCAAGGTGAGTCGGTCGGTACTCGCACCACTGAACGGCCCCACATGGATGGTCGCCGGGGACGTCAGCGCGAGCTCTCCGGTGTAGCCCGCGGCGCCAGTACCCCACAACGCGCCATAGCTGTGGGTGCCGTCGTTCCAGCCGGCGCCAGCGAGGTTGATCGAGCTGGGTGAAGTCAGCGACACGCCGTCCAGATGCAGGGTGGCGCCGGCATCGACGGTGGCCGCACCGCCGCCGAGGCTCCCCGCGCCCTGCAGGGTCAGCATGCCGCCGGTCACCCGGGTCGTTCCGGCGTAGCCGCCGGCGCTGGTGAGCGTCAGCGTGGCCGGACCATCCTTCGTGAGGTTGCCGGCACCGGCGATCGTACCGGAGAAGGTGTTGTCGACATTCTGGGTGACCCGCAGCGTCCCTGTGCCGAGCTGGATCGTGCCCGAACCGCCGAGGCTGCCGATGTGCTGATTCGTTCCGTTGAGTTCGAGCTTCGAGCCGGCGCCGGAAAAACTCACCACGGTGAGATCGGGTAGCGTGCTGCTGCTGTTCAGGAGCACGGTGCCGCCATTGATCGCGGTGCTGCCGGAGTAGCTGTTGGCACCGGACAATTTCAGCGTCCCGGCGCCGATCTTGGTGAGGGCGCTACTGCCGTCCATCGCCGCCCCCAGCGTGAGGGTGTCGCTGGCGATGGGGGTGTCGATGCGTGCGGTCGCTGCCGCAAGGGTCACCGTGCCATCGTAAACCGCATTGCCCGTGCCGCGCAGGGTGCCGGAAAGGCTGATTGGCGTACCGGCCGCGAGGGTGATGCCGTCGGCGATGTTGAGCGTTCCGCCCGATGTGACCGTGACAGTGCCCGCAGGGCCGAGGGCGGTGGCGTTGCCCGCCGTGAGCACGCCGGCGCCGATGGTTGTGCCGCCAGAATAGCTTGCCGGGCCGCCCAGCACGACCGTGCCATCACCGAGCTTGATCAGGCTGTCGCCGACACCGCCGTTGATGGCGCCGAGGGTCAGCGTGCTGCCCGCGGTTGCACCGACAGCCGCGGCGCCGCTGAGCACTAGGCTACCGCTGTAAGACGCGGCGCCGGTGCCGGTCAATGCGCCCGTGCCGTCCACGCCGCTGCCGGCGATGTTGATCGACGAGGGCGCAATCGTCACACCGTCGATATACAGCGTGGCGCCCGAATCAACCTGAACCGCACTGAAGCCCAGCCCCGCAGCGTTGCTCACGGTGATGGTGCCGGCGTTGACCGTCGTGCTGCCGGTGTAGGTGTTGGTCTGGCTGAGATTGAGGGTTCCAGTGCCTTGCTTGATCAGCGAGCCGGCGCCAAGGGTGAAGGCGGCAAGCTGGGTAACGGTGCCACTGGCATCGATCTTGAGGTTTCCGCCTGCCGGGCTGCCAACGTTGGTGGTGATCGCGCCGAGGGTCATATCCGGCGCGGTGAGCGACAGCGCCGCACCCTTGGTCGATACCGTCGAGCCGCCGGCAAATATGATGCCAGTGCCACCAGTGACAGAAATGATGTTGCTGGCAACCCCGTTGAAGGCCACTGAAGTGGCAAAAGTCACCGTACCGGGTGCCTGAAGGGTGTAATCCGACGCACCGTCGAGGCTGGAGGCGGACACGTAGTACGTGATGTCATCTCCCACGCTCGGCGCCCGGAAAACACCCGCGGGATCCGCCGTTACCGCCGGGGCCGGTGCCTCCCCGGACACCACGTTAAGATTCTCCGGGTCGAGCAGCAACATCCCTGCTCGCCCCAGCACAGCGCCTGTGTTCACGTCGCCCGAGAAGGCCAGATTACGCTTGCCCGACACCTCGACGAAACCGCCGTCGCCGCCCAGCGCGCCGCCGCGAGCCCGGATGCTGCCGTAGAAGCGCGTCCAGTCGTCGGCCCACACGATCACCTTGCCGCCATCGCCGCTGCCGGTGGCGTCGGCGGAAATGCTCGCGCCGCTTCCGACATAGCTACGGGTGGCGTTGTGCTCGGCGCCGCCGCCTTGATAATTGCCACCGATCAGCACCGCTCCGCCGCCGGCTTCGCCCGATGCATCGATGTGGGCGCTGCCGAACAGGCCGACGCTCTCGCCAAGTACCCTCACCTGCCCGCCACCGACACCGGCCGCGGTACCCGATGCATCCAGCGTTCCGCTCACCTGCACCACGCCGCTGCCGCCGCCATCGAGATAAATTTCGCCGTTGCGCCGGCTGATGCTTCGCGCCCGCACCACGCCATCCACGTTCAGCACGGTATCGAGGAGGGCGTCTCGGGTGCCGGCCTGCAGCGCCACCCGACCACCATCGGCGATGATTTGCCCGGCGTTCTCGACCAGCGTCGGCACGGCACCTGCATCCACCTGATAACGTACGAGGCCGTCACCGTCGAAATCGATGTTGACCCGCTCACCGGCGATGAGGCCGGTGGTTCCGCCCGGCGTGGCGATGGCGCCGGAGTTGCTCACCCGGGTGCCGATCAGTGTCACGCTGCCGCCTTCGGCTGCGGTGATCCGGCCCTCGTTGCGCACGCTGCCCGACCCACCTGGTGCTACGCCGAACACGTAGCGGCCACTCAGCAGATCGGCACTGCTGGCGGTGAGGGTGGATGCCACCAGGCTGCCCACATCGATCACCGCATCACGGCCAAATATGATGCCCGACGGGTTGATGAGGAATACCGAACCGAGAGCGCTGATCTTGCCGAGGATTTGGGAAGGATCATTGGTCGTGACCCGATTGACGGTCACCGCGGCGGTGGAAGGCTGGTTGAAGCGCACCGTTTCGTTGCTGCCAACGCTGAAGGTGCGCCAGTCGATCGCCGCCTTGGAACTGCTCTGATTGACCACCAGCCCGGTCGTGCCGGCCGCATTCACGGCGGCCTGCCCTGACACGATGGTGGGATCGGTGGGCAGGGCGAAGGCGTTGTTGCACAGCGCCACCATCAGCGCCGCGGCCAGTGGTCGCAGGCTGGTGCGGAAACGGGGAGCGTCGTGGCGGGAGGATCGTGTCGCTTGGCGGGGCTGGGTGACCATGGAACTTCCTTTATTTCATCCTGGGTGCCACGACCCAGAAGGCCGGGGTTGGCGCGGGCTTGTCAGAAGTAGCGGGTGATCTGGGCGTAGAGCCGGGGGCGGTGATCGAGCTTATCGCTGACGAGCTCACCCTGGGTGCGCCAGGCGAGGCTGGCCTGGGCAGACCACGACTGGGCGGTTGCCCAGTTGAGCGCCAGGCCTACGGCTGAAAGCACCCGGGTGTTGCGGTCGGCCGTCGAGTTGCCGGCGGACGGATCGCGGTCAAGGCGCGCCCTACCCCAATCCCAGAACATTGCGCCGACCAGCGAACCTGGGATCCGGCCATCCCAGTTGGGCAGCGTGTGACGCAGTTCGACGCTGACCAGATGCGCCCGGTCGGCGGGCGCCTCGCCCACCGGAAAGGCCCGCACGCCGCTCGGGCCACCGAGGCTGAACTTTTCGCTGCTGTCTAGCCGGTCGGGCGTCAGTTGCCCCGAATAACGGAAGAACGCGAGCAGGCCGGTCTGGCCGAGGCTCTGGAGTCGGGAATAGTACGGGTTGATTCGGCGGTAAAGGCCGGTTGGCGTACCGATCTGAGCCGTCGGATTGTCGAGGCTTCCGTGGGTGTAGCCGAGGGAGAAGCTGTTGATACCACCCCCGAGAAACGTGTCGCGCAGGTCGCCGCTGACCGTGACCAAGGCGGAATCGGAACGTCGCTTGACCACCGCACCGGCGTCTGGAACGTCGGTGAATTCCTTGTGGTCGAAGCCGGCCTGGACGAAGACATTGACGTTGCGCGAGCGGACCAACGGATAGAGCGCAAACACCAGTCCATCGGAGGCGGCGCCCGTGCCCGGCGGTATGCCGGCTTTGGTCAGCAGCTTGTAGTTGAGGTTGGAATACGAGCCACCGAGCCGCCAGCCGTCGGTTCCCACCGGCGCCACGTAGCTTACCGAGCCGAAGTTGATCCCGCTGTCTTCGCCATAGATGCCGCGAAACGACAGCGAATCGCCGATGCCCAGCGGCGAACCGATGTTGAGACCGCCCATGGCTCGGTACAGGCCGGTGTAGCGGGAGCCCATGGCATCGAGCTGGAACAACCCGCCGACGGTGGGGTCCGGCGTCACGTCGACGATCAGATCAGCCGTACCCGGCGTGCTGCCCGGGCGGATGGTAGAGCGAGCACGCACACCGTGAAGGTCGTTTAGCAGAAACAGAACCCGTTCCAGCTCTGCGGTGCGCAGCACCACGCCGGTCTGGAGGCGGTCTAGCTGGGCCTGGATGCGTGCTTTGGAGACAGGCGTTGCGGGATCGTAGTTAAGCTCGACCTTGCCCAGCATGCCAAGCAAGATGACGATCTCGACGACACCGTCTTGGAGCTTCTGTTCCGGAATGTAGACCTGTGCAAGGAGATAACCGCGGGCGTTAAGGTGGCTGCGAACCAGGCTGGCAGCGTCGAGGATATCCTGAAAGCTCTTGTTGGGGCCGATGGCCGACGCCAGCAGTGCCATGATCGCAGTGCGTTCTTCTTCAGGTGCGCCAATGAGGCGGAAGGCGGTGACATCCACCTTAAGGTCGGGTACGTCGGAGATTTCCTTGCGCGGAACCAAGCGCTGATCAATCAGCTCGGCTGGCGGGCGCGATGTCGGCTGTGAAGGAGGCTCGATTTGGCGCAAAATCTGACCAGCATCCTGTTGGGCCAGTGCAGACCCCACCGATGCCGTGAAAAATGTAAGCACCACCGACACCCGGGACTGGAAAGAATCCTGCATGCTGACACCCTTAAGCAAGTAGATACCCGTTTGCGTTAAGACTACTCACAAATCATGTCCCGTGCAAGGCAAGATATGCCGTCAAATCCGCAAGGAAAATTCACCCCATGCAGTGAATAGTGAAACTCTTCTCCGAGACTCGCCGCCGCCCCCAATAGCCCACCGCACTAACCATGTCCGATTCGCAGTCAAGACCACCCCACCCATCCCACAATGCATCCCTGCGCAGGGATTTTTTGGTTCGAATGTGGCAGGCAGGCATCGTGATATCAACGGCAGGCACCAACTCTCGCCCATTGCTGGCCGCCGACATTGTCGATTCGAGAAAACGAGCCCCAGCGCAGAAGATTGCGCTGCTCGTCTGCTGCGGCAGCTACCCGAGTGGAGACAGCATCTTGCCGGCGCGCAAGAACGGCCGCGATCTTGAGGCTGCGCTACGGCGTCATGGCTTCGAGGTCGAGGTGGAGAATGACCTCGATCTGCACCGCTTCACGGCTGCCATCGAGCGTTTTCGCAAACACATGGCGATGCTCCCGAATGACGGCCGCAGCATCGGCTTGGTCTACTTCTGCGGTCACGGCATGCAGATCGACGGGCGCAATTACCTCCTGCCCGCCGGCATCGCCACCAACGACCCCAAAGCAAGGGAACTCTCGATCAATCTGCAGGAAAAGCTGCTCGCTGCCTTTCCGCAACGCTATCCGGGCCTTGGAGTGGCCGTTATCGATGCCTGCCGCACGACCAATGACACGGCCGGCGCGTTCAACTACTCGACCGCACCGGAGGGTTGCATCGTGGCTTTCTCGGCCAGCGCCGGCCAAGTGGCGCTGTCGCCCGCCGATCCCGACAAGAACAGTTTCTACACTCAGGAACTGGTTGGTGCACTGAACGACGTGGACGAAGAAACGCCGATCACCGATATCTTCGAGCTGACCCGTCTGCGGGTCGAAAAGACGATGACCAATCACCCCGCCGCCATCGTCCGCCAACTCGCCCAGCGTCCTCACATGACCACCGGCCAAGCCGGCGTGTTCATGCTGGGCCGAACCCGAGTTCTCGCTGCGTCCCGCAATGCAGAAGATGACGCCTACGCCAAGCAGGCTGCAGCGCTACTCCCAGGCGACGTCAAAAAGAGCGCCGAGGGCTTCCTAAAGGCTTACCCGAACAGCCGCTACAACGCCCAGGTCCGGGTGGCGCTGGCAGGGGCCGACGACGCGCTTCAAGCACTGTCCAGCCCCTTCGTCCGGCTGTCCGTCAGCGCCTTTCAGACCACCAAGGGCGATGAACTCTTCATGACCGATCTGCGTAAGGCGCTACGCGGAGACAAGGATGCAGCCGAGCGGATCTCACTGATGTACCGAAACGGGCACAACGGGATCTCTCAAAACCTCCAGCGCGGCGAACAATGGCTGCGTTACTCGGCCCTGCTCGGCAACGCCATTGCATGCTACGAGCTCTATCGCAGCCTGGCCGAGAAGGGTGATCCTGACGCCGAGTTTTTCGGCCCTGAGGCTGTCCGCCTGGGCTATCGGCCACCGAAGGGCTTGTGTGGCGCCCGCAAATCCGAGAGCTGTTGAGCACCATATTGCACTTCGTGGCAAAAAACGTAGTCTGGAGTATACTTAGGGTGGAGCTTTTTATGCTCTCCAGGTTATGAATTCAACTGTTAGAGGGCCTGCCAAGATGCTTAAATCACTCATGATTTCGACGATCTGCCTGGCTTCCGGAGTTGCCTTAGCCGCCGACAACAGTGGCGACGTAGTTGAGCTCAACGAGAGCGTCGCTCCAGAAGTGATCGAAAGCGGTTTGTTCCCGAAATCCTCAATCACGGCGGCTTGCGAGGAAGCGGCGAAAGCCGGTTTCACTTGCGGTCAGATCGTTCCGCGAAAGGTGTTTTCCCTGCCGTCAAACATTTCGTTTACCTCTGGATCGGCTCAGCTCAGCGACGCCGCCAAGAGCTTGCTGGCTAGCTTCGGTCCAGTTCTGAAGCGCAACGAAGCGTCCGGGAGTTCCGTGATTTTCATCGGTCACACCGACATCACCGGCTCCAAGCGTCTCAATCAAAACCTGTCTGAACGGCGAGCTGAAGCGGTTCGGCAGTATTTCATCAGCAGTTTCGGAATTTCACCGTCCTTCCTCAAGGCAAGCGGGGTGGGATCGGCACAACTCAAAGACAAGGGCAACCCGAGCAGTTCGGTGAACCGCCGCGTTGAAATCAGCACCACGTCGGGGAAATGATCTGATAATCGTACTTTGCCGCTAGCGATCAAGTGCCTTGTTGATGGCTGTCTGGCGCAGAAAGCCAGTGCAGGAGGTACTAATTGTGCCGAGTCAAGACGTTGTTTCCGTCCCCTGGTAGCCGAGAGCTGGGGGTTTGGCAGCCGATGCCGTGGTGGGGTCGATGCCAGTTGTAGAAGTGATTCCAGAGCGGC
>ERZ650306.203-NODE-203-length-34808-cov-16.304492_pt1 | contig 34808 bp, 30 predicted proteins | sample MGYA00376242_ERZ650306 | MGnify/ENA primary metagenome ERZ650306 (study PRJEB26733, sample SAMN07839244) | wastewater metagenome | biome: urban; feature: wastewater treatment plant; material: waste water | place: USA: North Carolina | collected 2016-03-31 ... | reverse complement strand
ACATTGATGACATATACATTGCCAAAAGTGGCATCCAGCCATTTTGCTACGTCACCGAGTATGCCCGCAGTGGCAAGCGCTGCCACCGCCAATAAAATACCGAGGAAAAATAAAATACTGGGAATATCAATACGGCTTAATACGCCTTCAACCCCGATACGCTCACGGATATAGTCATCTTGGTGACGGTGCATGATTTCAGTGACCATCCACAGTACAGCCAAGCCAAACAAAACGCCCACATAAGGGGGCAAATGGGTAATGGTTTTAAAAATTGGCACAAATGCCAATGCCCCCAAGCCCAGCAGTAACACTGTCATGCGCGTTTTTTGACTGATGCTGTCTTGGGCGTTTGATTTGATGGTAGCACGTAGGCTTTCGATACGCTGCTCTATAGGCATACTAGCCAATTCACTGTCAGATTCTTGTCCGCTTGGCAGTATAGGCGCGTTCACGGTTTGACCCTTTAGTTGCATCATCACCAAGCCCATTGGGATTAACGTACATACGATACTTGGGATAAACACATTTGCCATAATGCCCGTTGCGGTAATCTGCCCGCCAATCCATAGCATGGTGGTGGTGACATCACCCACAGGTGACCAAGCGCCGCCTGCATTGGCCGCAATCACAATAAGACCGGCAAAATACCATCGCATTTTTTGGTCATCGATGATTTTTGACACCAGTGATACCATCACAATGGTGGTGGTTAAGTTATCGAGTAACGATGAGAGAAAAAAGGTGATAATCGTAATAATGGCGAGTAGTTTACTGGCATTTTTGGTATGGATTTTATCGGTAATCACTCGAAAGCCATCATGCGCATCAATCAGCTCAACAATCGCCATCGCCCCCATCAAGAAGAACAAAATCTCGGCGATTTCTGCCAAATGCTCACGTAACTGCTCGCCGACAAAATGCAAAGAATCTTGATGATTGGCAAGACTGGCGGTTACCGAATGGTTGGCAACAAGCGTATCGATACCAAAGCTCAGCAATACCCATAACGCAATCGCAGTCAGTAGCGCGCTGGCAGCTTTGTTGACATGGATGTTGTGCTCAAAGGCAATCGCCATATACCCTAATATAAAAATCCCTGCTATCACCACGTATAACATTATCACGACCCCTGGTATGCTAATACCCACATGCAAAATATCTTAACCTTAGCTGGCATTATACGGTAAAATTATCGCCAAATTCTAGCGACACGCATTTTGACCAACCTAGCTCAATTTGCGCCAACTGACAACAGGACAACCCCATGACGACGTTATCAACTACGCCAACTTTAATTATCCCTGCCATTGACCTCAAAGACGGCAAATGTGTCCGCCTAAAACAAGGGCGTATGGAAGACGATACCGTATTTAGTGACGACCCTGTCGCAATGGCAAGCCGCTGGGTAAAAGAAGGCGCTCGACGCCTGCATTTGGTGGATTTAAACGGTGCTTTTGATGGTGTGCCGGTGCATAAAGACGTCGTGACCGCGATTGCCAAAGCCTACCCAAATTTACCCATTCAACTCGGTGGCGGTATCCGTAGCCTTGACACCATCCGTCATTATTTAGAAGCGGGTTTGACCTATATTATTATCGGTACCAAAGCAGTCGAACAACCTGAATTTGTTGAACAAGCGTGTCAGGAATTTGCCGGTCATATCATTGTGGGTATTGATGCCAAAGATGGCATGGTAGCGACGCATGGCTGGGCAAATGTCACCGATGTCAAAGCGGTGGATTTGGCAAAACGCTTTGCCGATGCAGGCGTATCTTCTATCGTCTATACCGATATTGCGCGTGATGGCATGATGCAAGGCGTCAATGTCGAGCAAACGGTCAACTTGGCAAAAGAAGGCGGCATTCCGGTGATTGCCTCAGGTGGGGTGACGGATTTACAAGACATCGAAAATCTAAAACCCTACAGTGATTATCTTGAAGGCATCATTACAGGGCGTGCCATTTATGAAGGCACTCTCGATATTGCTGCGGCGCAGGCGCTTCTTGATAGCTAGCAGGCGCTACTCGATAGCTAAATGATATTTAATTCGCTATATGACGGAAGGTCAGATTAATTCTACCTTCCGTTACTTTTTTGGTCTTAGGCAGGCTGTGCAGCCAATGACGCTGGGTCTGTCCGCGCATGACAATTAGCTGTCCATTTTGCAAGAGAATCTCGACTTTTTCTTTGGTGATGCGGTGCTTGAATACAAATTTACGGGTTGCCCCTAACGAGACAGACGCGATAATGGGTTCATTGCCCAGTTCGCTTTCATTATCGGCATGGTAGCCCATACCATCATCGCCTGTGGGGTAATAATTAAACAAACAGGCGTTAAAATTTGCGCTCATATGTTGCTCAGCCAGCAGCAATTCTATGTACTGTTTTAATGCCAAAACATCCGCGGTCCAAGGCGTTGCCATCTTGCGTTGTCCAGAATAGTGATAATCATTTTCACTCATCCACACGATTTGGCGGTGGGTGACATGGGTTTTGCCAAAAATTGTGACAACGTCAGGCTGCCAAGGTAACTGCGTTAAAAAATGCCGATAAAGCGCATTGGGCTCATCAGCGGGGTTGTCAAAAACCTGCCCAAAATCATTGACAATGCCATCGTAGGGCAATAAATTCTCGTTGGGATTGGCGGCAAATAATGTCATGTTAGCTTGTCAACTTTAGCTTTTGAAAAATGAGCTTGGCGCATAATTCTGGTGCTTCAAGTGGCAGTAAATGTCCATAGTCATTGAGCACCGTCATTTGCTCACTGGGCACGAATTTATCCCACATTTGGCGCACTTGTTGACTGATAAACATCGACGGCTTACCGATGATTAACTGCACAGGCACTTTGTTGTCGGCAATAAGCTGTTGTAATGGCTTCATAATCAGCGGTGTGCCAAAATAATTGGCGAGTTCTTGCTTGGGTGAAAAACGTAGCGTGAGTTCAGCCTGCTCACCTTCCTCTAGACTATTTTTGGCATAAATTAAAAGGTGTTCATCGGTGATACGTTTGTACGCTGTATGACGGCGAAGAAACTGATAATACGCATCCACACTGTCCCAGTCGGCTTGTTTGACTTGGGTGCTTTTAAAGGGTTCTCGGGTCATTTTCACCCTGCGTGGCACCAGGCTATAAAGCTTGCCTTGCTGGTTGGTAAAGGTGACAGGCTCAAGCAAGTAAAGCGCGCTAAACAAGTCTGGGCGTTTGGCGGCTGCGATAGTGGTTGCAGTTGCCCCTTGTGAATGCCCGATACCGATGACGGGCTTGCCGTCTCGCTCTGCTAGGGTGGCTTGCAAGAACTCAATCAAAATATCGGCGTCTTGTTCCCGCGTTAGTGCGGTTTCGGTCGGTTTATCGTACCATTCACCCCGCATGGTTAGCGCGGTGATGTTAAGATGTTGCGCTAAGTCGTTCAAGAGTGGCTCATAGACGCCTAAGGCAAAGCCGTTACCGCCGTAAAAATGGGCAGTCTGGCTGGCGGTGGGGTTTTTGATGTTGTAGTATTTGGCGTTTTTTCCGTTTAGATTGATGCGTTGTTCTTCCATGCCAATTGTCCTAATTAATCACTTTTTTAGCCACTTTTTAGTGACTAAAAGGTGACTTGGTTACTTGATTATAAGACCCAGTGAAAAGTTATGACTACCCCTTTTGTGACTTGCCATTCACGCTTGCCGTTGGGTGGTATCAAATATAGCGTAAGTTAGCACTGCCTTTATTTACTCATCTTCGCCAAGAAAACCGCCACTTTGTCTTGTCCACAATTTGGCATACACACCGCCTTTGGCTAACAGCTGGGCATGGCTACCTTGCTCGACGATTTGCCCTCTATCCATCACCACCAATCTATCCATCGACGCAATCGTCGATAATCGGTGGGCAATCGCAATCACCGTCTTGCCTGCCATCATATCGTTAAGGCTGTCAGTGATGGCGTATTCCACTTCGCTATCGAGTGCTGAGGTCGCTTCATCGAGCAGCAAAATCGGGGCATTTTTGAGCATCACACGGGCGATGGCAATGCGCTGGCGTTGTCCGCCCGACAGTTTGACTCCTCGTTCACCGACTTGGGTATCCAAGCCGACATTGCCTTTGGCATCGCTTAAATGTTGGATAAACTCCCACGCATGCGCTTGTTTGGCGGCGCTGATGATTTGCTCATCGGTGGCATCTGGGCGACCATAGGCAATATTTTCTCGCACGGTGCGGTGTAGTAGTGAGGTATCTTGGGTGACCATGCCGATTTGTTGGCGTAAGCTCTCTTGGGTGACATCGCTGATGTTTTGATTATCAATCAAAATCGCGCCACCATCGACATCATAAAAACGCAGTAGTAAATTCACCAAGGTTGATTTACCTGCCCCAGAGCGTCCCACTAGACCGATTTTTTCACCTGCCTTAATCTCAAGGTTAAAATCATCGAGTAGTTTTTGCTTGGCATCGGCGTCATTGGTTTTATTGCCACTTCGACCATAATTAAAATCGACATGGCTAAAGCTGATTTCGCCTTGCGTGATGATTAAATCCCTAGCATTCGGCTTATCTACCACGGTATGCGGTTTTGACAAGGTTTTCATGCCGTCCTGCACGGTACCAATATTCTCAAACAATGCCGCCGTTTGCCACATGATCCAGTGGGTCAAGCCGTTAAGGCGCATCGCCATCGCAGTCGCTGCCGCAATCGCCCCCACGCTCAGGCCGTTGTAATACCACAGGTACAAGCCGAGGGCTACCGTAGTACCGACCAACACCACATTAATCAAATGATTGACCAACTCAAGGCGGGACACCCAGCGCATTTGCTCATGCACCGTGCCCAAAAACTGGCTCATTGCATCTTTGGCATAGGTCAGCTCACGGCGAGAGTGGCTAAATAATTTTACTGTCGTGATATTGGCATACGCATCGGTAATCCGCCCTGTCATCAAGGCACGCGCATCGGCTTGGCGACTGGCAGAGTTTTTAAGCTTGGGGATAAAAAACGCCACAGTGGCAAAGAACATCACCATCCATAACAAAAATGGGATAAGCAACCAACTGTCCAGATTAAATAAGATAATGCCACTACTGACAAAATACACCAATACATACACCAGCATATCGGCAATGGTCATAATGGTATCACGCACCGCAAGCGCGGTTTGCATCACCTTGGCAGACACCCGCCCGGAAAACTCGTCTTGATAAAACTCCATAGATTGACCGAGCATTTGACGGTGAAAACGCCAGCGCATCTGCATCGGGAACACGCCTTGCAAAGTCTGAAAATGAATCAGCGAGCTTAAGCCAACCAAAATCGGGCTGACCACCAATACGGCCGCCATCATTAGCAAACTATCGCCTTTTTCTGCCCACAGATTAGCGGGCGTATAGGCACCCAGCCAATTGACGATATCACCAATCCACTTGTACAGTAGCGACTCATACACGCCTATCAAGCCTGTCAAGAACATGAAGGCAAAAATCCAACCGCGCAGACCCTTGGTACACGCCCACAGAAACTTCAAAAAATTATCCGTCGGTAGGTTGTAATTGTCTTCTGGATAGACTTCCAGACGATTTTCAAAAAAACGAAATAAACCCATAATTGATTATCAGTAGTTTAAAATTATCTGTGTTATTTTAGCAGATATTGAGGATTGATAGCAGGGTTGCTGACGGCGAGCTACAATCCTTTACATACAAGTAAACAATTTTGAACTTAATACTTGAGCGGTAGTTATCAAAACTTTTCTATCGCCATAAAAAAGCCATTATCCTAGAATAATGGCTTTTTTTGAGGCTTTTTTTGAGGTTGGTTCAGCCCCTACAATATTGGGTAAAAGTAATAAAAAAAAGCAATACAAATGACATTCTTATGAAGCCTTATAAAGCTTGTACGATACATTTTTGCGCTAGATTCATTTTGCGCCAGATTTATTTTGCGATAGATTGATGATAAGGCAAATTTACTGCGGTTAATTCACCTTTTTTTATCCACTAATCAAACCGATAAATATCCATACCCAGATTGTAGTGAGCAAAGCTTTCATGCACCACCGACATCACATCCCCTGCCCCCCGCGCAAAAAATACAGGCAATAAATGCTCGGGCGTTGGGTGATTGTGGCGCGCCAAGCTATGCGTCTGCCAATCAAACATCGTTTTGTCATTGGTTTTTAACTGATCTATTATCCAGTATTTAAAGGTTTTGGCTTGCGGCTCAATCTGTTGGCTGTTAAAACGCACATTGTATAAGTTATGGGTAATACTGCCCGATGCCACAATCAACACCCCTTGTTGCCGTAGCGGCGCAAACAACTGCCCAAGCTGATACAACTGACTGGGGCTAAACCCGTGTGGCAATGACACCTGCACGATTGGCACATCGGCATTGGGGTACATGTGTAGCAGCGGTGTCCAGACACCATGATCAAATGGTTGATTGTCGACCACTTTAACCGCCACTTGCATTTGTGCTAGCTGCTTGGCGATACTTTGCGCAGCGGCAGGATGACCGGCTGCTGGGTACTGGATTTCAAATAACGCTTTAGGAAAACCGCCAAAATCATGCAAAGTGCTAGGCGCTGGATTGGCATTGATCAGCCACTCGCCACTTTCCCAGTGCGCCGACATGATGATGATAAGCTTTGGCTTGGGCAAAGCTGCACCGAGCTGATGCAGCGCCTCAGTAAATGGCGTATCTTCGATCGCAATCGTCGGTGCCCCATGCGAGATAAATAAACACGGCAGCGTTGGCTTGTCAATGCTTGCGCCGAATACATCAGTTAATGTTAAACCCTTCATGGCGACCTCCTATTGTTATCACCTAAGATTTTTATTAGCTAAGATTTTTATTAGCTAAAATTTTATTCACTAGGCACTGACAGCTTGTCCGCGATTATCAATCGAGAAATCACCCGCGCCTGCAACAGATAAGTATAAGAAAGCAAAGCTATACAGCACAGCGGCTTCCCCTTGGTTGAGCAGTGGCAACCAAAAATTATCAATGCCCGCGTGCATCATAAAGTATGCCACCGCCATTTGACCTGACAGAATAAAGGCGACAGGACGCGTAAACCAGCCCAAAATCAATAACACGCCACCGACCAATTCTAACACGCCTGCTAAGCCCATCAGCGAAAACAATTGCAAGCCATCAAACATCGCCACATGCGGCACCCCAAATAATTTTGCCATGCCATGTAGCATAAAGGTGTAGCCCAGTACGATACGAAGCACGCCAAGTACATAAGGTTGGTATCGAGAAACATTGTTCATTGTTGTATCCTATTAGTCTAAAATTACAGTCATGAATATATGTGATGACGCCATTATATTGATATCTTATTAAGAGAAAAATACATAAAATATTGATATATTATTTCTTATTAGTTGATAATTAAAATGACGCATTCAAGCGTTAATTCATTGGAAGCATTAACTCACTTAAGGATACGCATGGATACGCTCAAAAGCTTGCAGGTGTTTCGCACCATCGTAGAAAAAGGCAGTTTTACCAAAGCCGCTGATGCACTCGATATGTCGCTTGCCATGACCAGCAAACACTTACAACACCTTGAAGCCTATGTGCAAGCCAAGCTGTTACATCGCAACAACCGTAATTTAAGCCTCACTGAAGTCGGTCAACAATACTACGCTGAAGCGGTACACGCCCTAGATATTTTGCAGCAGGCAAAAACCAAGGCGCATGATGGCAGTGTATTGCCGGAAGGAAAACTGCGAATCATTGCACCGGTATGGTTTGCCACGCCCTATTTTGTCAATCTGCTTGCCAAATTCCAGCAAGATTATCCCAAAATTGCGCTAACGGTTGATTTGGAAAATCGCTTCACCGATTTGATTGCTGCGGGCTATGACCTAGCGCTGCGGGTGGTCAACACGCCACAAGATAATTTGATTGTCAAACCACTCGGTAAAATAGATTTTTATTATGTCGCAAGTCCGCGTTTTGTTGCGCAGCACGAGCCGCCTACGTCTGCAGAGGCGCTCAGTAACTTGCCAGGGATTTTACCCAACTATACGCACATGGCAACCACACTCAAACCCTATAATAGCAGCAATAACACCGTGATGATGGCACAGATGGCGCTGACAGGCATGGGCGCTGCGATATTGCCTGAATGGCTGATTGAGGATGAGATTGCACAAGGACGACTGGTCAAATTGTTTGAGCAGCCATTTAGCAGCGTATCAATCTATGCGGTCTATATGAATCGGGCATTTTTAAATTTAAAAATACGCTTATTCATTGATTTTTTGGGGGATAACTTAATAAAAACGATTAGCGTAAAAAACGATTAGCCTGTTAACTGCTTTTACCCTTTAGCTCACAAGCCTTAAGATTGATTGGGCAACGAAGCCGGCATCCGACTAGTTCATGTTATTTGAATGATAATCTTGTTTGAATTATAGCGGCTGGGTATTGACTATTGCTATTAGTATGCGCATTATCTGATGATGTATTGCAATAATTTTTAATAAAAAAATTTTTTCATATAACAACAATTTAGTAGAAAAATATTCGTTTAATTTTTCACCAAACTATTTCTCTTGCATCAATTTGGTTCATGTCATGATTTTTATGCGCCTATGGCATAGATTTTTTGTTTTACACTGCACCAACTTCAATAATTCGATTAATTTTGGTGCAAAATTGAGCAATTTTTAATCTATTTTTCAACTATTTAACTTTTTTTACTTTGTTTTTTTTGGCATGAAACTTGATGAATTATTTAATAAGTTGTCTATAGCATAATTTATCAAGAAAATGACTGCCATCGTGAGGCAAAAATTATTTCATCTTTCGTCATGAATAAGGAGCCAATAATGCCAATTGCCAAAGCATTTGATGAACTGCAACTCGCCGATGGGCAATATAGACACTCGGCACAACAGGTAGGTGCTTGGCTTCAAGAGATGAATTCAGACACGTTAATCAGTTTGAATAATCAAGCATCGGATATTTTTTATCGCCGCGGCGTGACTTTTACTGTGTATAGCGATGCCAGCAACATTGAGCGCATGATACCCTTTGATATCATCCCGCGCATCATTGACATTCAAGAATGGCAAGTGATGGAACAAGGCTGCCAACAACGTATCCGCGCGCTCAATCAATTTATCCATGATATTTATCACGAACAGACGATTGTCAAAGAAGGCATTGTGCCAAGCGAGTTTGTGTTTAAAAACAGTGGCTACGAGCCGTGGATGCTAGGTATCAACTTGGATAAACCCGTCTATGCCCATATTAGCGGCATCGATTTGATTCGCGACCAGCACGGACAATATTGTGTGCTCGAGGACAACTTACGCACCCCTTCTGGCGTCTCTTATATGCTCGAGAGCCGCAATGTGTCGCAAACCTTACTGAGTAAACTCTACCAATCTCAGTCGGTGTTGCCAGTAGCGGACTATCCAAAACGGTTAAAGGCGTGTCTATCAAGCACCACCAACAAATACGACCCACAAATCGTAGTACTCACCCCGGGGCGTTTTAACAGTGCCTATTATGAGCATGCGTTTTTGGCACGTGAGATGAATGTGCCCTTGGTGCATGGCTATGATTTGATTGTAGAAAACAACCATGTCTACATCCAAGGGGTACGTGGCAAGGTACAAGTGGATGTGATTTATCGCCGTATTGATGACCCATTTTTGGATCCGTTGGCGTTTTTACCCGATTCAATCTTGGGGGTGTCAGGGCTGATGAGTGCGTATCGCGCAGGCAATGTGGTGATAACCAACGCCCCAGGCACAGGGATTGCTGACGATAAAAGCCTTTATCCGTTTGTACCCAAAATAATTGAGTATTATTTGGGTGAGAAACCGATTTTACCCAATGTGCAAACCTATCAATGCGGTGATGCCGATGAGTTGGCATATGTGCTCGACCATATGCCAGAGTTGGTGATTAAAGAAACGCAGGGCTCGGGGGGATATGGGATGCTGATAGGACCGACGTCAAGCAAAGAACAAATTGCCGCTTACCGCAAACGCTTACTAGACAATCCAGCAGGGTTTATCGCCCAGCCGACCATTAGCTTGTCCACCAACCCAACCGCGGTTGCCAGTGGCATCGCACCGCGCCATATTGATTTGCGCCCTTTTGTATTGTCACATGGCGACGGTACGGTGGATATTGTACCAGGCGGATTGACGCGGGTGGCAATGACCGAAGGCTCATTGGTGGTCAACTCATCCCAAGGCGGTGGGGTAAAAGACACTTGGGTGGTCGATACCGTCAATGGCAAACTCAGCGGCAAACAAGGCACTGCTCATTTGGGCACCATTCAAACCAACCATGAACGAAAATCGCAATCATCGACTTTATTGGCGTATGAAAATATCAACCATAATCGCTTAATTTTGCTGTTATCAACAGCGAGCTATTTAGTATGGCTAGGTCGATACAGTGAGCGCTTACGCTACTATGAACAAATCATTACACGCCTGTCAAATGACCAGTGCAGCCAAATAGACGTCGATGCAATCGTGCACAATCTTGGCTTGCCGATTTCAGCCGATGCCGATGCCCTATATGACTACCTTGCCAACAAAAAGGTGCCCGAAACCATTGGCTTTATCGAGCAAAATGTCCAAGACGTCAAAGGCGTTATTGGTAAAGATACGGCTGAACTTTATAACCTTATCAAACGGCTAGCCAATACGGGAGCTTACCGCGCTGCAAGCCTACAGCTCTATGCCTGCAATGCGTCAATGCAGCAAGAAAACCCGATTGTGGTCACGTTTTGGCAACTCGGACAATGTTTTGAATCGCTGGACTGTCATATATTGATGAAAAAAGATTGCCGTGAGTGCGTGCAAAAACTTAAAGAAGTTGTTAATACCTTGCCAGAAAACACCCGCTGGCGTGAGCTGGATAGATTGGTCAATCAACTGTTAAAGTCTAATCAACCCAAAGATTTTCAGTCACTATCGGGCGCGTTTTCAAATATTTTACAGCAAGGTGTGTAAGCCAAATCTATTAGATGACTACCATCATTTTGACAAAAATAAGCAGTTAGTGAGAGTACAATGAGACTTATAATCAGCCACCAAACCAATTATTTTTATGAACAACTTGCCTTACGCAGTGTGCAATACATCCGCATGACGCCGATGACACTACCCCACCAGACCATCCATAACTGGCAAGTGATGCTGCCTAAAGTCGCACAAATGCAAACGGACGGCTTTGGCAACCAATGGCTCACCCTAAGCCGTCACGAACCGCACAACAACTTGCAAATTCAAGCCTTTGGGGAAGTAGAAATTAACGCTGATACCTTATTTATCCCTGACAATCAGCAAGTGCCGTATCAGATTTTTGCCGTACCCACCAAGCTGACCCAATGCTCCGAAGCCATGCGTGACTTTGCTCATGACGCGCTTGAGCAGTTTTTGCAAACTGAGGACATCGATGCGCAGTTAGCCATCCTCAAGTCATTGGCAAAAGACTTGCTCGATAAAATGCCCTATACCAAAAGCGTGACGCATGTCGGCACCACAGCAGAGCAAGCGTTTGCGATGGCGGCTGGGGTGTGCCAAGACCATACCCATGTATTTTTGGCGCTGCTACGGGATAAAGGCATTGCAGCACGCTATGTATCAGGTTATATTTATGAAGCGACCCAAGCGTATATGGCAAGCCATGCATGGGCAGAAGTTTTGCTTGCGGGTAATTGGTACACCTTTGATATCTCTAACCAACATTTTACCCCCAATTGCCATGTTTACATCGCCTTTGGGCGTGACTATGCCGATGCGGCGCCAGTGCGCGGGGTGCGAACAGGGGGCGGTGACGAGCGACTGTATAGTCAAGTCATGGTATCTACAAGCCCCCAGTACATACCGCAGCTTAACGCGCAGTTTGCAGCGCAGCAGTAATTTGCCACTATTGATTCACCAATATTTGCTAAACCAGTATTTGCTAAAAAGGAACAACCATGACCTATTGTGTGGGTATCAGACTCAAAGACGGGATGATTTTCGCCAGTGATACTCGCACCAATGCGGGCGTCGACCAAATATCGATGTTTCGCAAAATGTATCAATACGGCATTGAAGGCGAGCGGTTTTTGGTGCTACAAACCGCAGGCAACTTGGCTACGTCACAAGCGGTATTTACCAAATTAGATAACGCCATCAAACTTGCGCAAGAGCGCAATTTGCATACCGTTTCTACCCTGTATGATGCCGCGCAATTGGTGGGTGAGTGCTTGCGAGAAACCACCATCCATGCCCAAACCATCGCACAAGAAACGGATACCAAATTTAGAAGCAGTTTTATTTTGGGTGGACAAATCAAGGGACAATCCCCCGAAATTTATTTTATCTACCCTGAAGGCAACTGCATCAGAGCAACAACCGATACGCCTTTTTTCCAGTTAGGGGAAAGTAAATACGGCAAACCTATTTTAGACCGCTCCATGAATTATGACGCATCACTCAAATCAGCGATGCGAGCCATTCTGATTTCTTTTGATTCGACCATCCGCTCCAACTTATCCGTCGGTATGCCCATTGATGTGTTGGTCTATCACAATGACAGCCTACAGATGCCACAAGGGTATCGCATTGATGAAAACGATGAATACTTTGCCAGCATCCGCCAACACTGGTCAGATGGGCTGAGAAAAATTCTAAATGAACTTGAAGACTCACCGGTGAGCTATTGGCAATAGCAACTGTCACACAGTTAAAAATAAACCCACGTCAAACCATCTAGCAGGTTCTTCACTGTGCCCTCCCCTGTCCATTTATACAGCGTTTTTGGTTATACCATTAATGGCATATATCGCTCTTGAAGCATAATGCGCTACCGTCTATATTGACCAATCTTAGGCAATTGTTTTGCCATAGTTCAATTGTCTTGCCATAGATAATGCAAATACCTTGGGTTTTTGGTAGGCGGTAATTTTGGTGGGTATGCTATCATGTGATTTTTTATGATTGTTTGGTTGTTATGCTATGCAGCTAACTGATTTGGCACCTTGGGGTGAATCACTCAGAATCGCCGTAGAAGTCATCGGCACGATTGCTTTTGCCTTATCAGGTATCTTGGCAGGCGTGCGCAAACGTATGGATATGTTTGGAGTAGCGGTGCTAGGATTCTTATCGGCGTATGGGGGTGGCACGCTGCGTGATATTTTGCTAGAGCGGCGGCCGTTTTTTTGGGTGTCCCAAGAGCTGATGTTATGGCTGGTGTTTGCGCTTTGTATTGTGGTGATGCTAGTCAATAGCCGCCGCCCGTTTCGTATCACGCCTGCGGCGATTCAATTGGCAGATGCGTTAGGTTTAGGCTTGTTTGTCGCCTCTGGGGTACAAGCATCACTGGCAAGCGGTATGCCGATGGCGGTGTCAGTCATCATGGGGATTATCACTGGGGTATTTGGCGGGGTGATGCGTGATATCGCCTGTGGTGAGATGCCCACCGCGTTTTTTGACCATCGTCCGTATGCCATGTGTGCCTTGGTTGGCGGCTGGGTGTATGCGATTTTGGCAGTTTACAGCTCGCTTGCCGCTTGGGTGATTATGTTTATCAGTACCATCACTACCACAGGGCTGCGTATTGCCGCGCTGGCGTTTAATTATCGTTTACCCGGTTGGAAAAAAAGCGCCTCTTAGCCAACAGATTGGGTAGTTAACAGATTAGTTAGCCATCAGATTTGCTAGCTATCAGATTTGGCTTGCTATCTTTCGGTATCAGCCGTCATTTTACCGCTTACTTTGACAAAGATAACAAACGACACATATTGTCAAACTTTTATGGTCGATAACTCTGTTAAACTTTACCCTGTGCTTTGGTGCATAAGTGACGATAACCAGCCGCTTTGATAATGACAGAATCAAAAAACTCACTAAAAAAGAGAACAATAATGACAACCGACAACCAAACCGATACCCAGCAATTTCGCAGCGAAAAAGACACCATGGGCGCCGTCAATGTCCCTATAGATGCTTACTGGGGCGCGCAAACCGAGCGTAGTCGCAATAACTTTAAAATCGGTGGCGAAACCTTGCCACAGCCGCTGATTGAAGCCATGGCACTGGTCAAAAAAGCCGCCGCTATCACCAATGCCAAATTAGGGCGTATCAGTAATGATAAACGTGACTTTATCGTGCAGGCCGCCGATGAAATCATCAACGGGGCACTGCATGACCAATTTCCTTTGGTGGTTTGGCAGACAGGCTCTGGCACCCAGTCAAACATGAATATGAATGAAGTGATTGCCAACCGCGCCAATGAACTTGTCGGTCAGGGCAAAGGTAGCTATCAGCCAATTCATCCCAATGACGATGTCAACCATGCTCAGTCTACCAATGACAGCTTTCCCACCGCGATTCGGGTAGCGGCGGCGCGTCAGATTGTCTATCTGCTTATCCCTGCGGTACAGAAACTGCGTGACACCTTAGCCAGTAAATCTGAGCAGTTTGCTGGCATTGTAAAAATCGGACGTACCCATTTGCAAGATGCCACCCCTTTGACGCTAGGACAAGAGTTTAGCGGCTATGTCAGTCAGTTAGATCATGCGCTCATTCGTCTAGATGCCGCGCTACAGGGTCTGTATGAACTGCCTTTAGGCGGTACGGCAGTCGGTACCGGATTAAACGCGCATCCTGACTATGCCGAGCAGGTCGCGCAAACCCTAGCTGCATTAACCGTTGTGCCTTTTGTCACCGCGCCCAATAAATTTGAAGCGCTAGCGGCTAGAGACGCTGAAGTTTTCGCTTCAGGTGCCCTAAAAACCCTGGCAGCAAGCCTTAATAAAATTGCCAATGATGTGCGCTGGTTGGCTTCAGGTCCTAGATGTGGGATTGGCGAGCTTAAAATCCCTGAAAATGAGCCAGGCTCCTCCATCATGCCAGGTAAAGTCAATCCAACCCAGTCTGAAGCCATGACGATGGTCGTCGCGCAAGTGATGGGTAACGATGTCACCATCAATATGGCGGGGGCGTCGGGCAATTTTGAACTCAATGTGTTTATGCCAGTCATCGGCTACAACCTGCTGCAATCGATTCGCTTACTGGCCGATACTTGTGACAGCTTCAATGACCATTGCGCGGTAGGCATCGAGCCTGTGACAGAAAAAATTGATTATTTCTTGCACAACTCATTGATGTTAGTCACCGCGCTCAATCGCCATGTCGGCTATGAAAATGCAGCAAAAATTGCCAAAACTGCTTATAAAGAAAATAAAACCTTAAAACAAGTTGCCGTTGAGTTAGGTTTATTGACTGACGCCCAATTTGATGAGTGGGTCAAACCTGAAGCCATGACTAGTCCAAAGTGATTAATCGAAAGTAATGTGAAGGTTAATGCAGCGTAATCGCACTTTTTAATCAATCAATTTTTATCAGCAAATTTTTAGCCAGATGACAGCCATCTGGCTAAAAGCTAATTCACGCAAGCTTTTGCTATTTACTAAATCGCCACTAGCTCTCTGATGCCTTTTTCTGGCATATCACTGCCCTTGCCTTGGGCGATGACTTGCCCCCGTGCCATTACCGTATAGTTGTCGGCAAGTTCTTCGGCAAAGTCATAAAACTGTTCGACCAAAATAATCGCCATATCGCCTTGGTCAGCCAAGCGACGAATCACCCGTCCGATATCTTTGATAATCGATGGCTGAATCCCTTCGGTCGGCTCGTCCAAAATCAGCACCCGTGGCTCAGAAGCGAGCGCCCTGGCTATCGCTAATTGTTGTTGTTGACCGCCTGACAAGTCACCGCCCCGGCGCTGGCTCATTTCATCGAGCACAGGAAAAATCTCGTACAAATGGCTCGGGACTTTTTTGGCTTTGCTGCCTTTAAACTTTGCCATGCCAATCAAGATATTTTCTTCTACGGTTAAGGTTGAGAAAATATCTCGCCCTTGTGGCACATACGCCATGCCTGCGCGCACGCGGTTTTCGGGCGATAATTTGCTGATGTCTTTGCCATCGAGCAAAATTTGACCCGATTTAATCGGTAAAATCCCCATCAGGCACTTTAACAGTGTGGTTTTACCCACGCCATTGCGACCGAGTATCACAGAACACTCACCCACAGGCGCGGTCAAACTGACATCGCGCAAAATATGACTACCGCCATAATATTGATTGATTGTTTTTACTTCTAACATCGCTATCCCCTATCGCCCTAGATATTTTTCGATGACATCGTCGTTGGCTTGTACTTCAGCAAGCGTCCCTTCTGCCAAAATCGCCCCTTGCGCCAATACCGTCACTTGCTCACTGATGGTGTCAATAAAGCTCATGTCATGCTCAACCACCACCAAGGTATGGTCTTTTTTGAGCTCCAAACATAGCTCGGCGGTGCGTTCAGTTTCGGCATCGGTCATGCCTGCCACTGGCTCATCGAGCAAAATCAGCTTGGGACGCTGCATCAGTAGCATGCCAATCTCTAGCCATTGTTTTTGCCCGTGCGACAACAATCCTGCCGGTTTATTGACAAACTCACCCAAGCGAATCGTCGCTAAAGTCTGGTCAAGGGCATTTTGGGCATCTGGGTCAAGCTTGCTAAACAGGCTTTTTTTGACCCGCTTGTCTTTGGGTGCGGCAAGCAGTAGGTTCTCCATGACGGTAAAATTTTCAAAAACCGTGGGTTTTTGAAATTTTCGCCCAATGCCAGCTTCGGCAATTTGCTCGGTGGTCATGCTGGCAAGATTGTGGGTTTGTCCAAAATATACTGTCCCTTCAGTAGGGCGAGTTTTGCCGGTAATCACGTCCATCAGCGTGGTTTTACCCGCACCGTTAGGTCCGATGATACAACGCAGCTCGCCTTCTTTGATGTACAAGGATAAGTTGTTTAAGGCGCGAAATTTATCAAACCACACACTGACATCTTCCATATATAGGGCAATGCCTTTGCTAAAATCCGCTTCTTGTGACTTTAGCCGTCCGTAGTTGCTCTCAGCAAAGTCATTGATATTATTATCGTTTGTATTCATAACAGACTCTTTGATGTGTTATTAATGGGGTGTTTATGGGGTATTAGTCATCGGGTAAAATCAAACTAACTACTGGGTTGCAGGCGGTCAGCCTGACGCCGCTGCCGCCCCTGAAGCCCATGCCGCCTAAGATTCTTTTTTTGTTTCTGTGTTTGTTTCAATGTTTGTTTGTATGGCTGTTTCCATATTTTTTACGCTTGGCTTGGCCGTTTTTTTGCCATGCGTGATGTTGTCCAATAGACCAATAATGCCTTTGGGTAAAAACAAGGTGACGACCACAAACAACCCGCCCAAAATCAATAACCAAGCTTCGGGATACGCCACGGTAAAGTAAGTTTTCACCGCATTGACCACACCTGCGCCCAATATCGCCCCAATCAGCGTGCCGCGTCCACCTGTGGCGACCCAGACCGCCATTTCAATCGAGTTGACAGGGTTCATCTCACTGGGGTTGATAATGCCCACTTGTGGCACATACAACGCGCCAGCAATCCCTGCGATAATCGCCGATAACACCCATGCAGATAGTTTGTACCATAGGGTACGGTAGCCGAGGTATTGCAAACGGTTTTCGCTATCACGCACGGCGCCCAGTACGCGACCATACGGCTTGTGCATCAAATAACGCAAGCCCAGGTAGGCAAGCATCAGCACGAATGCTGTGGCAAAACATAGCAATGTGCGCGTCATGGGAGCAGCGATGTCCATGCCCAAGATGGTTTTAAACCCGGTAAAACCGTTGTTACCGCCAAACCCAGTTTCGTTACGGAAAAATAAGAGTGACGCGGCAAACACCATGGCTTGGGTGATAATCGAGAAATACACGTCTTTGATTTTTGAGCGAAAGGCAAAAAACCCAAATATAAAAGCCACCACTGCCGGCACTAGCACCACCAATATCGCCGCCCAAGCAAAGTTGTCTGTACCTGCCCAAAACCAAGGCATTTTATCCCAGCTTAAAAACCGCATAAACTCGGGCAAGCTGTTGCCTGATGCTTGGCGCATCAGATACATACCCATCGCATATCCACCAAGGGCAAAGTACAAGCCATGTCCAAGGCTCAAAATCCCCGCATATCCCCATACCAAGTCCAGTGCCAAAGCAACCATCGCCAGACACATGATTTTGCCAATCAAAGTGACCCAATAAGCGGATAAATGCAGCGCCGAATCGGCAGGTAGCAAATGCAACCAAGGCAACACCATCAACACCGCAAAACAGCTCATAATTGCCAAGCGACTCACTGGTTTATCTGCAAATAATTGTAAAATACGCATTCTTTCACTCTCCAATGATTACTCGACAAAGCGACCTTTAAGGGCAAACAGACCTTGTGGGCGTTTTTGGATAAATAGCACCACCAGCACCAACAAAATGATTTTGGCAATCACCGCACCCATGCCAATCTCAAGCACCGTGCCACTCACGCCTAGACCTAGAGCTGCCAGTACTGCCCCCCAAATTTGACCGACACCGCCGACCACCACCACCAAGAAAGCATCGATGATGTAGTTTTGCCCCAAATCAGGACTGACGTTGCCCACTTGTGCCAAAGCGCAGCCTGCCAAACCTGCCAAGCCAGAGCCAAGCCCAAACGCCAACATATCGACACGCGCCGAGCGAATACCCACCGCGCGCGCCATTTGCCGGTTTTGGGTCACAGCACGTACAAACAGACCAAAGCGGGTGTATTTGAGTAAAAACACCAGTAATAACAATACGATAATGGTAAAACCGATAATCGCAATACGGTTGTATGGCAACATCAAGCTTGGGGTCAAGGCGACAGCACCGCTTAGCCATGAAATATTGGAGACTTCGACGTTTTGTGCCCCAAAAATCATGCGAACTAACTGCATCAGAATCAAACTCACCCCAAACGTGGCAAGCAAGGTTTCTAGCTGTCTGCCATATAACGGACGTATCACCACCCGCTCAATAATCATGCCAATGACGGCGCTCACCAAAAACGCCAGCGGAATCGCTGCAAGCATGTACCAATCGACATAGCCTGCCAAATGGCTCTTAAAAAAACTTTGCACCACATAGGTGGTATAGGCACCAATCATAATGAGCTCACCATGCGCCATGTTAATGACACCCAATAGACCGTAAGTAATGGCAAGTCCCAATGCCGCCAACAACAAAATACTGGCGGTGCTAAAGCCAGAAAACACGTGTCCTGCCCACTCACTGGCTTTGATACGCGATTTGACTTTGTCTTGGGTTGTTTGTAAGGCTTGTTTGAGCTCGGGTGAATGATTAGTTTGTTTTGCCATCGCTTCGATATCGGCTAACACATCGGGACTGTTACTGGATGCCAAGGTTTTTAATGCCGCAATCTGGGTCATCTCATCGCCTGATTGTAAATCCATACGCGCTTGCAGTTGCGCCAATGCTGCTTTTACCGTACTGTCTTTTTCATTGGCATAAATATCGGCAACGGTTTTTTTATCGAGTGTGGCGATATTGTCGGCTAGGATATCCACCGCTTTAAGGCGCTCGCTGGCATCGTCGGATTTGAGTTTGGCTTTGGTTTGCCCTAAGGTCAACGCCGAACGCAGCGCGTTATTGAGTGTGACTTGGTTTAGGTCGCTTGGCCAATTGCTTACCAAAGTATGCGCAGGATAACTGTAGAGTTGGTCGGTATTTTCTAGGGTATAGACATTGCCGGCATCATCACGGTACAGCTCGTCTTTGTTAATCAGCTCGACCAGCTTGTCATAGGATTGGCTGGTGCCTGTCCAGTTGTTGAGCATGGCTTGACGCCCTGCAAAATCGGCGGCTACGAATTTTTGAATATCATCGCCTGCGCTGGCTGTGGAGCTTGTGGCTGTCGTGCTTGTGGCTGCGGTAGTTGGGGCTGCTGTGGTTACTGTACTGGTTATGGTAGTTGCCGAAGCGGTACTTGCCTGTGCATTACTCAAGCTTGGCAACGCAATGCCCATCGTGGTCGCTAGCGACATGCCGAGCACAATTTTTTTACTTTTTTGCAAAAACTGCCCGAGAGAATGATTACCATTGAGCATGAGGGTCGCTCCTTAGTTTGTATGATTAGTCTTTATGATTAGTCCATCTGTTTGGTGGTGTGACGGATTAATGTTTAAATCAATAAAAGGTGAAATCGTAAAATTTTGGCAAAAAAATAAGCCATACCAGCTGGGGTATTGATGCGCGGTATGGCTGTCACAACATCGATTGTTAACTTCATTCAAGCTGATTTGAAAGGCTTATTTCGGCATACTTACTTTGGGATACTTATTTTGGGATATAAGGACTCCAAGGTTCAGCTTTAATGGCATCTTTGCTTTTGTAAACCACATCAAACTGACCATCGGCACGGATTTGCCCAATCATCACAGGTTTGTGTAAGTGGTGATTTTCGGCATCCATGGTTAGCGTGTAGCCCGATGGCGCGGCAAAGCTTTGACCTGCCATGGCAGCACGGACTTTATCCACGTCGGTGGAGCCCGCTTTTTCAACCGCTTGTTTCCACATATTGATACCCACATAGGTGGCTTCCATTGGGTCATTGGTCACTACTTTATCGGCATTTGGCAGTTTGTGGTCAATGGCGTATTTTTTATAAGCATTCACAAACTTGATGTTTACAGGGTTTTTGACCGATTGAAAGTAGTTCCATGCTGCCAAGTGTCCGACTAATGGGGTGGTGTCGATACCACGAAGTTCTTCTTCGCCCACAGAGAACGCCATCACAGGAATATCCGCCGCTTTGATGCCTTGGTTACCAAGCTCACGATAGAAGGGGACGTTTGAGTCACCATTGATGGTGGAGATAACTGCGGTCTTTTTACCCGCTGAGAATTTTTTGATATTACCCACGATGGTTTGGTAGTTGTTAAAGCCAAATGGGGTATATTCTTCCATGATGTCGCTATCTGCCACGCCTTTAGACTTTAAGAACGCCCGTAAAATCTTATTGGTGGTACGGGGGTACACATAGTCAGTACCCAATAGCACAAAGCGTTTGGCACCGCCGCCTTCTGGTGACATCAAGTATTCAACCGCAGGAAGGGCTTGTTGGTTGGGCGCGGCGCCCGTATAAAAAATGTTTTTGGACTGCTCTTGTCCTTCATACTGCACAGGGTAGAACAATAAGCCGTTTAATTCTTCAACCACAGGCAACACGGATTTACGAGAAACCGATGTCCAGCAACCAAAGATAACCGCGACTTTGTCTTGTGTCAGCAGCTGGCGCGCTTTTTCGGCGAACAATGGCCAGTCTGAGGCAGGGTCGACAACCACGGGCTCAAGTTTTTTGCCCATCACCCCACCTTTGGCATTGATTTCGTCAATCGCCATCAATGCGGTGTTTTTGAGCGATGTTTCAGAGATTGCCATGGTCCCTGAGAGTGAATGCAAGATACCCACTTTGATGGTATCACCATTGCTAGGGGCAGGCGCACTACCGGTGGCAGCGGTGGTTGACGTGCCACTGGCTGGTTTGGCATCACTTGATGATTGCGGTTTTGAACAACCTGTCAACATCATACTGCCCGTTACCGCTAGGGCAACCAAGGATCTGCCAAATGCACGACGGCTTAATTGACGCTCAGTCGTGGTTAGCTCGGTGGTTTTTTTGTCTAACATGTGTCACTCCTAAAATAGATGGATTGCCGTTTTAAGGTAGAGCGTAACGGATAGGCTTTGGCTATCGGTTGCTGGTTGTCTTAACTGACAATAATGACAATTCAATTAGTGTGCCAATCTGCCTGTTAAAAGCTATTTTTGAAAATTTTATCAATTAAATCAAAAGGTTGAATTGGTATAGTTAAAAAAATTTATTTTAAACAATCGCCCATTGGCTAAATGCTGCTACTAGGTAAAAAATGGATAAACTTTGGCAACCTTAGCGATTTCACCAATCTGATGAACTCGGGGTATTTTTTGCACTATTACCATTCCTATGGCATTGCTCTAGCACTCACCTAGCATTGCTCTAGCATTGACTGACGCTAAACAACGCTTTATCGCCAGTGTCTTTATGACATTACCCAATTTGTTGCATAAAAAAAGTGCAAGCCAGATAGCTTGCACCTTTTATCAAAAATGTTGTTAACCCCTAGTTAATCCCTAGTTAGCCAATACCAGTGCCATACCCAATGCCGCCATGATTGAAGGTAGCCAAGACAGCTTGGGATGCGCCTGGGCTTGTGATTTTACCCAATTCATCACCGCTGCACCCACAGCAAACAAGGCGGACATCGCGGTTATCATGCCTAAGCCAAACCCTTGACTCACGCTACTGACTGGCATCTCCACGGCATGCGCCATGCCATGAAATAGCGTCAAACCAAATAAGCTAATCGCCATCATAAGTGAAAAGCTTTTTTGATTGGCTTGTGCTATCTTGGTGCGCTGCGCCAAAACTGCGACCGCTGTCAACACCACCGATAGCAAAATCGCACCTTCGATAATCGATGAGCCAATCGCCACATGAGATAGTTGCACTACAGCAAAGCCTAACAGTAAGCTCGTCACCAATAAGCCTAAACCCAGTTTTTGCTGACGGGCAAACACCATGCCCATGCCAACTGCAAGCACCACGTGGTCAAGACCTGAAATAGGGTGCATGAGCCCTGCGGTGATGGCAGCCATTAAATCTACCGAACTTGCACCTGCATGATGGGTTAAACCATGACCGACATGCGCCACTGCCACACTTGAAAGGCTAACAAGCGCGGTTGCCAACGCCGTTTTTTGGGTTGTTTTTTGGGTTAAAGTTTTCATTATGTCTCCTTGATTTTATCGCATTTTTTACATATTTTCGCTTGAGCTTGGTAAATGTTGGACAGGCTGTGACGGAATCTCTAGCGCTCTTAGCATGCCCTGTTGTTGGATAAATTTGATAATGTCATCCAAACCGTCTTGAGTTTTCATGTTGCTAAACACAAACGGTTTATCGCCGCGCATTTTTTTGGCGTCTTTATCCATAATCGACAAATCCGCGCCCACGAGTGGCGCAAGGTCGGTTTTATTGATAATCAGCAAATCTGATTTGGTAATCCCGGGTCCACCTTTGCGGGGGATTTTGTCGCCTGCACTCACATCAATCACATAAATGGTCAAATCCGACAACTCTGGGCTAAAGGTCGCCGCCAAGTTATCACCGCCCGACTCAATGATAATCAGCTCAAGACCGTCAAAGCGATTTTGCAAGGTGGCCACGGCATTAAGATTAATCGACGCATCTTCACGAATCGCTGTGTGCGGACAGCCGCCCGTTTCCACGCCGATAATCCGCTCAGCGGGCATGGCATCGTGGCGGGTCAAAAACTCCGAATCTTCTTTGGTATAAATATCGTTGGTAATCACCGCCATGTTGTACACATCTTTGAGACGGCGACACAGACTTAAAGTCAAAGCGGTTTTGCCAGAGCCAACAGGCCCGCCAATACCAAGTCGTAACGGGGATAAGCGAGGCTCTTGGGTTGGGTTTTTTTGGGTAAAGCCAGTCATGGGATTTCCTTGTGAGTGATATTAAAGACAGGGGTTTAGGAACAGGGGTTTTAGGAACGAAACAGACGACTGTATTGTTGTTCATGATGACAGGATAATTCTGCCAACGACGGTACAGATGCTGATAGTTGCAAGTGGTTGATTAAAATTAGTAATGTTTGGGCATGCTGCTGTGCTTGTAAAAATTGTGGCGCAATGTTTTGTAGCTTAGCCACAACCGCTTGCCGATGATGGATGGCTGTTAATGCCGTTTTGACTTTGCTGGCTTGCGTTTGGCAAAGCTTGGCAATCGGTTCATCCATCGCTTGCCCCAGTTGCCAAATAATTCGTTGCCCTGCCATTTGTCCCAGCGGTAAGGTTTTGACAATCGCCAAGGTCAGATTTTCCATTTGAGCAAACGCATAGGTCGTCAGGCTATCGGCTATCGGCAGTTGCCAAAAATACGCCAAGCGAGCGAATAACGGTAAATAGCCTTGCGCTATCCAATCTTGTGGCATCGCAAGGTCGAGCACGCCATCGAGCCAGGCACAAAATGCCTGCGCCAATTGTTGACTCTCTAATAAAAACTCATGGCTATCACGGCTTGCCCCATAAAAATTGGCTAGACTATCCACCAAGCTGTGGTGATTTTTTTGCGCTGATAGCTGCATCATACTTGCCATCAGCGGCAATTCAAAATTGAGTAAGACCTCTTGTTGATACGCTTGCAAAAACGCCAAACTACTGGCTTCATCATGGATAAAGCCTTGCTCAATGGCAGACTCCACGCCTTGGGAATAGGTATAACTACCAATCGGCAAATTGCTCGACGCCAGCATCATCAGCTTAAGCAATTGTTGGGGCGGCGCCTTCTGCGTAAGGTGCGACGTTGTTGTCATCGTTTTCATGAAAAAAACGTGGCTTTGGTTAAATCGCCGACGATTGTGCTTTGCGTGTCGGCATGGCTTAACCGATTATCATGCCCATGTGAATGCCCGCCATGCCCATACGCCCCTGTTTCTGGTTCAAAAGCGTGTGCCACTTCGCTCACGGTTAAGCCTAACTTCACCAGCATATCGGCAAGCACATAATCGGGCTCAAAGTACAAGGCATACTGCGCTTGACCCTGCTCAACGAGCATCAGTGGTACATGACGATTGCCCAAATGATACGCCCCGCGCATCAGTTCAAAGGCATTGTCGGCGGTGACTTTGGTGAGGGTTTGCGGTTTGGCAAAAATTTGTATCATGTCGCCTGACTCGTTTTGTACTACATCACCATCTTTGAGCGTACCTGTGCGTGGCAGGTCGATACCGACCGCTTCACCATTTTGCAGGGTGGCACGAAAGCGTGACCGCTGGCGTGTGTCAAAGTCTATTTGTAGATAATTTCCTTTGGTAGTGTCAAAATAGTAAGTTTTAGATTAAAATAAACGCATTTCATCACCAACAAAGATATTCCCCCTATGATAACCGAAGAACAAACCTACCATTGCCGAAAATGCCAATCTACCAACGTTAGAAGAAATGGGTACAACAAAGCGAAAAGTGAACTATACCATTGTTATGACTGCAACTTTTACGGTGTCATGTACCCAAAAGTAAAATACAGCGAAGCACGCAAAGAAGAAATCATCAACGCTTATCATGAAAGAGCTAGTATGAGAGGCATACAACGGATCTATGGCACAGCGCCAGCCACGTTAAGCAACTGGTTAAAAAAAAGCCCAGATACCGACAATCCAACACCTACTACCTGCAAAACCTGATGACATTCTAGAACTTGACGAAATGTGGACATTCGTACAGAAACGAGACAACAAACAATGGCTTTGGCTTGCCTTATGTCGTAGAACAAAACAAATAGTCGGTTATTATATTGGTGATAGAGGCATCAAAGCCTGTAAGCAATTTAGCGCAAACATTGCGCCAGGTTATCAAAACCTCATCACCAAAAGCGATATGTGGAAAGCCTATAATAAAACCTTTGATCCAAGTCTGCATGAATGTAGCGAGTATCGGGGTGAAACAAGCCATATAGAGCGTTGTAATGCGACTGTCCGGGCTAGAATGGGTCGGCTTGTTCGTAAGAGCTTGAGTTTCTCTAAGCAACAAGCAATGCACATTTCTGCTATTCATGTTTTTATCAACAAGTATAATGTTCAAAAGGCTAATGAATATAGAAAACTTACTATTTAAACACCACCTTTCCTTTTTCTTTTTGATGCTTTAATTTTTCAATCTGATTTTGGGTTAAATCTGATGGATTGATTCGCTTGTTATAAATTTTCATTGTTACTCTTTTCTAATTTCTCTAGATATTCAGAAATGTTGCCATTCCAACCACATTTTTGACAACGACCATTTTTTAATTCATGCACGCACTTTTCATACCCATAAAGTTGATGTGAACAGTTAGGACATAAATTTGACATCGGTGAAACTTGTTCAAAAAATTCACTACCGCATTCATCGCAAGTTTTGATAGTTATATTTTGTTTTACCATACATTTAATGCCTAACTTTGCATTGGGAATATGCGATACACCCCTACATTCAAATGGTTAAAATAGAAAATACCGCTGTGCCATTGGCAACACTTCTGACGGCTCGCAAGTGAGAAGCTCACCGTCAGCACGTACTTCATAGGTTTCTGGGTTGATCGACATCTCGGGGCAATAGCTATTAAACCGCATATCTTTTTTGCGAATGTTCCGAATACCCTGCACAGGGCGAATCACTTTTTGCAAGCCGAGCTTGTGTTGGATGTTATTATCAAAGGCGATTTTGGATACAAAGGTGATACTGGTTTGGTGTATGGCTTTACCAAGGCTTGCGAACATCGGACGATAATGCACCGGCTGCGGGGTTGGAATGGAGGCATTGATATCACCCATCGGGTAAGCGGCGATGCTACCACCTTTTAAAATCGTGTCAGGTTTGACCCCAAAGAATTTGGGCGACCATAGCACCAAATCCGCCCATTTACCGACTTCTACCGAACCGACTTCCTCAGCAATACCGTGAGTAATGGCAGGATTAATGGTGTATTTGGCGATATAGCGTTTGATGCGAAAATTGTCATTTTCTGTCACTGTATCTTCGGCCACTGTATCTTCTGTCACTGGGTCGATGTCATGAAGCTCAATATTAGACACATTTTGGCTCAATTTATCGGGTGCTAAAAATCCGCGTTGGCGCTTCATTTTATCCGCCGTTTGCCAAGTGCGGATAATCACCTCGCCCACCCGTCCCATCGCTTGCGAGTCGCTACTCATCATCGAGATTGCCCCCAAATCGTGCAAAATATCTTCAGCGGCGATGGTTTCTTGGCGGATACGGCTCTCAGCAAAGGCGATATCTTCGGCAATCGCGGGGCTCAAATGGTGACAGACCATCAGCATGTCGAGATGCTCATCGATGGTGTTGATGGTAAACGGACGCGTGGGGTTGGTCGAAGACGGCAAAACATGTGGCTCGCCAATCGCCCGCAAAATATCAGGGGCGTGCCCGCCGCCTGCGCCTTCGGTGTGAAAGGTGTGGATACAGCGGTCTTTAAAGGCATTTAGCGTGCTTTCTAGATAGCCACTTTCGTTGAGCGTATCGGTATGAATCGCCACTTGCACATCATACTCTTCGGCAACGCTCAAGCAGTTATCAATCGCTTGCGGCGTGGTGCCCCAGTCTTCATGCAGTTTTAGCCCGACCACGCCCGCTTCGATTTGCTCGATAATTGGCTGCGGCAAGCTGACATTGCCTTTGCCCAGTAGCCCAATGTTCATGGGAATATCATCAAGGGCTTTGAGCATGGTTTCGATATGGTATTTGCCGTTGGTACAGGTGGTGGCAAGCGTGCCTTGGGCAGGCCCTGAACCACCGCCAATCATTGTCGTCACCCCAGACATCAAGGCAACTTCCGCCTGCTGTGGCGCGATAAAGTGAATATGGGTATCAATCCCGCCCGCGGTCAAAATTTTGCCTTCACCTGCAATAATCTCAGTGCTTGCGCCAATGGCAATGGTAACATTGGGCTGAATATCGGGGTTACCCGCCTTGCCAATCGCCCAAATTCGGCTGTCTTTTATCGCCACATCGGCTTTATAAATCCCGGTATAATCCAAGATAAGCGCGTTGGTAATCACGGTGTCAGCCACCTCAGCAAACGGGCGCTGCCCTTGCCCCATGCCATCACGAATCACTTTGCCACCGCCAAATTTGACCTCTTCGCCATAGCTGGTAAAGTCTTTTTCCACTTCGAGCCACAGCTCGGTATCAGCAAGGCGCAGTTTATCCCCCACGGTTAAGCCAAAATGCTCGGCATACATTTGGCGGGGTACGGTTTTTTGTGATTTTGGTAAACTTGCGGTATCCACAGATGTGGCAGCTTGCCCCATCACTCGCCCAGCAAACCCAAAAATCGCCTTATTGCCACCAAACTCGACCAGTTCAACTGTTCGCGCTTGCCCTGGCTCAAAGCGCACTGCTGTACCCGATAAGATATTTAAGCGAAACCCAAGCGCCTTGTCACGGTCAAACGCCAGTGCGTCATTGGCTTCGGCAAAATGATAGTGAGAGCCGATTTGAATCGGTCTGTCGCCGGTATTTTTGACCAAAATAGTTTGGACGGCTCGCCCTTCATTAAGGATAATGGCTTGGTCTTTTAGCTTATATTCGCCAACTTTCATGGTTTACCCCTTATACTGTTTAAATTACACAATCGGTTGGTGAATGGTCACCAGTTTGGTACCATCGGGAAAGGTGGCTTCTACTTGTACATCGTCAATCATCTCAGCGATGCCCTCCATCACATCCTCACCCGTTAGCCACGTGGTGCCTTCGCCCATCAACTGTGCCACTGTTTTGCCCTCTCTTGCCCCTTCGAGTACCAACATACTGATATAGGCTATTGCTTCTGGATAGTTAAGTTTTAAGCCACGTTGTTTACGGCGCTCGGCGACCAGTCCTGCGGTAAAAATGAGTAATTTATCTTTTTCGGCGGGGGTTAAATGCATGGGTTACTCCAATTATTTTTTTAGTGTTAAAAATTAGACCTTCACTGCCACTAGGTTGCCCAAATTCGGGGCAAATGATTGGCTTGTTGCCACATTAAAGTGCGAATTTCACCGCGGACTGCACCAAAACTGTCAAAACATTGGCGGACATCATCACCCAAATAGCGAATAATCATCACCTCCCCTGTTTGGGTGCAAGAGACAGGTAAGCTATGGTGGTCGATAAATAAACGTAATTGCTTGACCCATTCAATGAGGTGTTTTTGGGCATCAACACTTGGCACAACCCATAAGCTAGCAAAGACGCTATGGTTATTTAGCCCCACGGCTGAGCCAAACCAATCGTGTTCGGCGCAGTGATGTAAGGTATCAGCAAGCAGCAATTTGGGCTGCTCATCCACGCGCCAAAATAGATTTGATAAGCGCATCTCGCCTGTACTGTAGCGCTCGCCATGATGCTCTCGACCTAACAGGTTGATTTCCCAAGCGATAATACTGGCAGCTGGGCTGATAAAAAACTGATTGGTGGCATGGGCAAAACTTGCGTTATAAAAACAGTTTTCTTGCGGTAGCCATTCAAAACGGCTGTCATCTTGCAGGTAAACCGTGACATTTTGCACAGCGCAACTATTTGAATTTTCTTGGGTTTCTTGGTTTTTTTGAGTTTTTTTGACTGATGGGCTATCATCGGTTTGCTTGTTAGCGGTATAACTTGGTAAATTACCGTACCATTTGTTTGCCCCGGGCGTGGTAATCACGGCGTGGGCGTGATGTTTTACGCCAATATCAATATCGAGTTTATCGCCTAAGGCGATGCCCGCGGGTGGATACAGCATGATGACATGACAAATACCTTGCTGTTCACCGCTTTCAGGATACAAGGCTTTTTGTACCCGCAAGGCGCCTTGGTGATGGCGTTGTACCAAATTGGTGCGCGGATGCTCACCCGCATGTTGGGTGTCAAAAGCTAAGGTAAGGACTGAGTGCCAAGCCATATCTATCTAACTATATGAAAAATATATGCTTTTATAGAATGCAAGGGCTGTGCCACATTGCGGCAGTGAGCATTGATACCAATATGGTGAGGCCCAAATCAGGGATGTTTACACGGTTTGGGCTGTTATTAGACTTGAGTATCGACTTCTGTCAGTTGCCGATGCCGCTGCATGGGCAATTTGATAGAGTTTAGGAGGGTGGCTAAAAGGATTAATACCATCCCTGAGTACTGCATGCCATTGAGCGATTGGTGCAGTAATACGATCGACAATACAATCGCGGTAAACGGTTCAAACACGGTGAATACCGAGGCTTTAGTCGCAGGGAGTTTGTGCAGGGCTGACATATACAAGAAAAACGGAATCAAGGTACCCACTAGGCTGAGCCCCATTACCCACAACCAAGTGATAGCAGGCATGCTGAGCGCTTTGGCATAAGTTTGATAGGTCATCGGTAGGAATAATAAAGCTATCGCACTAATCACCACTGAGCTAAAAAACACCAAGGTCGGTGGATAGTGTTTGTGTAAGGCTTTTTTTCCTAAAATGCCATACAGTGAATAGCACACCCCAGACAATAGACCAAACACAATCCCCCAACTCAATGTAAAATTTTCACTCAGCGTTGTCAGTGCCACGCCCAATACCGCGATGCAAGCTAAGGTAAATGATTTTTTTGTTATCGGTTCTTTTAATAAAAAAAATGCCAATACCAAACTAAAAATCGGCGCCGTATATAGTAGCGATACGGCAATGCCCGCGCCCACAAAATTGACCGCGATAAAATAGCAAACCGTCATGCCTAGCACGCCAATCAACGATTGCAGGCTCAACTGTAATATCTCGCCAACTGACAACTGCCTAATAGACGTCCACAACGATGGCAATAACATCAGTAGCATCATAGCAGCCGTCACCACTCTTAAAATGGCAATTTGCACACTATCAAAACCCAGTTGATGTAGATAGGTAGTAAAGATACCCAGCGTGCCCCAACAGATAGCCGCCACAATGACTTGCAAGCCACCCATCGTCGCATGATTGCGCGTGTTAGGGAATTGGTTGGTAGCGAAAGCGGGTTTACGAGTCACTGGCAATTCCTAAAAAATGGGGGATAAAAAAAGTGATTCTAGCAAACAAGGTTGGCTAAAACCACTTTGGAAAAAAACTTAAATTAACTTCATGGGGTTATTGATAACCGTGGTTAATTCACTATTTCTCTAACATCTTTTTAACGTTTTTCTAACCTTTTTCTAAAATAGACACACTATCGGATTTTTTATACATCACCGTTGCTACCAGCGCGATTACGCTTGCTATCACCAATAACCAAGCTGGCGCGATTTGACTGCCTGTTTTGCTCATTAACCAAGTTGCCATCAAGGGGGTTGTGCCGCCGAGTAGGGCATTGGCTGAGTTAAAGGTGAAAGCAAAACCTGAATAACGCACCTCGACTGGGAAAATCTCACTTAAAAATGCCGGTAGTGTGCCGTCATTGACGGATAATAACAGCGAGAACACCAGTTGAATCAACACAATCGTTAAAAACCCACCCAGGCTTAGCATATGAAACAAAGGCACTGTCAACGCGATAAACAACACAGATGCGATAATCAGCATGGTTTTGCGACCGTATTTGTCTGAAAGTTTACCCATGGTGAAAATCATACCGATATAAGCGACTAATGAAATGGAGGCAGCTAGCAGCGACTGCGTTTCATTGATGTGCATTTGGGTGGATAAATAAGTCGGCATATAGCTTAGGATTAAGTAAAAAGCCACCGCATTCAAACTACATAACATAAACGCAATGCACAAGGTTTTTTTATGGTTGGCAAACAAATTTTTGATTGGCACTGGTTTTTCAATGGTGCTTTCTTCAAACGCCTTAAAAGCCGGGGTTTTTTCAAGATTCAACCGCATATATCGACCTACCAAGCCCAGTGGTGCAGCCAATAAAAATGGAATACGCCACCCCCAAGTTTGTACAAAGTCAGCATCCATAAAGGCGGTCATAGCTGCCGCAATCAGTGAGCCCAGTAATAGACCGGTGGCTGTACTGGCAGGTACGATACTGGTATAAAACCCTTTTTTGTCGGGCGGCGCGTACTCTGCCATAAATGCTGATGCCCCTGCATACTCTCCCGAAGCTGAAAAACCTTGAATCATGCGCAACAATAACAACAACACAGGCGCTAAGATACCCACGGTGGCATAACTTGGCAACAATCCGATTAAGAAAGTGGCACCTGACATAATCAAAATCGACCAAGATAAAGCCGCTTTTCGACCGTATTTATCGCCAATATGTCCCCAAAAAATACCCCCAAACGGACGGACAATAAAGGATAGCGCAAAAATTGCATAAGTTGACATCAATGCGACGGTTGCATCGGTTTTAGCAAAAAATACGCTAGCGATGACAGTGGCAAAATAGCCATACGATGCGTAATCAAACCACTCGACAAAGTTACCAATAAAACTGGCTTTGGCGGCTTTTTTGAGTAACACAGGATCTTTAACATACGGCTCTGCAGCTGGTTGTTGCATTGCTACAGCAGTGGGTGAAAGTGCAAAAGTTGTCATTTAGTTTCCCCTTGGTTGGTAGTAAATCATGCTAAAGTAAGCTAACTAATAATGTTATGCGCAGGACCATAGGCGAAGCCTGTGATATTGTCAGCGCCTGTTTCAGTTAAAACCAAAATATCATGTTCACGATAACCGCCTGCCCCTGCCATACCTTCTGGAATCATAATCATCGGTTCCATTGAGATGACCATATTTGGCTCAAGTACCGTATCAATGTCTTCACGCAGTTCTAACCCTGCTTCACGGCCATAATAGTGTGACAACACGCCAAATGAGTGCCCATACCCAAAGGTGCGGCGGTCTAAAATGCCATATTCGGCAAAGATTTTGTTGAGCTCCAAAGCGATATCACAGCAACGAACGCCAGGTTTGATGAGTTTTATGCCTTCTTCATGCACTTTGCAGTTAATTTCCCAATAGTTGAGCGTTGCCGCATCAGGTTCACCAAAATACAGCGTACGCTCCAGCGCCACATAGTAGCCTGCAATCATCGAAAAGCAGTTTAAGCTTAAAATATCATTGCGCTGCACTTTGCGATTGGTCACAGGATTGTGCGCGCCATCGGTGTTGATACCTGATTGAAACCACGTCCAAGTATCCATGAGCTCAACATGCTCAAAGCGTTTCCCGATTTCTCGTACCATCGCTTGTGTAGAGGCTAACGCTACCTCATACTCAGGAACCCCTTCATGCACGGCGTTGACGAGCGCTGCACCACCAATGTCACAAACCCGTGCACCTTGCTTGATAAGGGCGATTTCCTCGGCTGATTTCACCATTCGCATTTTCATGCAAGCTTGGCTGATATCGACAAATTCGACATTGGGCAAGGCGTCTTGTAGTTTTTTCAAACGTTCGATGGGTAAGTGGTCGTATTCAATCCCCACTCTGCCTTTATTTTTGATTTGACTTGCCACGGCTTTAAAGTAGTTATCACGTTGCCAGTCGGTATAGACGATATTGTCATCGCCCATGGTACGTCGCCAAGGCTGTCCACCGTCGATATTGGCGGAGATAGTCACTACTTTATCTTGGTCGATGACCAAACCATAGAAGCGTCCAAATGAGCAATATAAGAAGTCTGCATAGTAGTTGATATTGTGATAGGAGGTGAATAACACGCTATCAATGTCGCTTTTTGCCATATAGGCTTTAAGCTTTTGTTGGCGGTTTTGGTATTCTTGGGCGCTAAAAGTCGGCTTGACCTTCTCGCCATTTCTGATTTGGATTAAGCTTGGCATGCTAAGTGCAGTATTCAGGCTACCCGCTTTATTTAGCATATGTTCAACTGACTGATTCATTGTTTGCGCCTCACGAGGTTTAGGTTGATGTTAAGAAGTTCTTTGCTCTCCACATCCCTCATCATACGCAAATTTAAAAATTCAGTTTTTCATAAGACGACATTTTTTTGACTAATTACGACAACACGGCTTGTCCATTCATACTCTATTTATGACAGCGAATATTAAAAAAATTGGTTTTTTATTGATTGATGGCTTTACCATGATGGCTTTTAGCAATGTCATCGAGCCGTTACGAATGGCAAACTATGTCAGTAGTCAGCCGGTATATAGCTGGATTATTAGTGGTTTTGCAGGGCATCAGACCAGTGCCAGTAATGGGGTACAAGTCGCTCATACCGCTGAAATCAAACATCTATTTGATTGTGAACTCGTGTTTATCTGCGGGGGCTATGAAGCCGAAAATTTAATGACAGACGCACTAAAGGGGATTGTGGAGCGTTTAGCCGTTCGGGATATTGCGTTAGGGGGGCTTTGTACAGGGGCAATAGTGCTTGCGAATGCAGGATTGTTAGCCAATCAATCAGCCTCGCTGCATTGGGAAAATGTTACGCTGGCTCAGGAACAATTTGGCAATGTAAAATTCTTAAACCATATTTTTACCATTGGTAATCGGCTCTATACCTGCTCTGGCGGGGTATGTGCGCTTGATATGACCCTGCACATCATCAAACAGCACTTTGGGCGAGAAATTGTTGAAAAAATTCAAGACATGTTTGTCATCACCACTATCCGAGAGCCGGCGAGCATCCAACATTTACCCAAACCAAAGAGCCTCAGTCATAGCTACGCCCATGTCATCGATGCTATCACGTTAATGAAAACCAATATCGAAGAACCGCTCACGCTAGCGGACATTGCTAAATACGTCGGCATCTCTGAAAGACAACTACAGCGGCAGTTTGCCAAACAACTAGGGGTCTCACCCCAACAGTATTATCTTAATTTACGATTAGAGCATGCTAAAAACCTACTCCAACATACCACCATGCCAGTGACCACCATTTCAATGGCGACGGGCTTTTTTAATCTGGCATCTTTTTCCAGAGCCTTTCAACGGCAGGTTAATATGTCAGCCAGTGATTTTCGAAAAACGCTGTAAGGGTGAATCCAAGCGTAGCTTTAGGCTGACCCAAAGACCACCGACAGCCAGCGTAACCACTCACACAACTAACGGCAACTATGCGCAGTATTTCAAGCGGGTGAGCGCTTTTTATGTCATGCTTTTTTTTATGTCATGCTTTTATGTTACTATAACGCGTCAGATTGACACAAAAATCTATGCCTTTATCTAAGTCCTATCATTAAAAATTTCAGGCGGCTATAGACCGCAAAAAAACCGTATGCCCATGCCAAACTCTATTAACACCCTTGCCGATTTACTGCATAAATTTAATAGCCAGACTATCAGTCGTAGCCTTGAATATGTCAGCAGAATCGACCTAGGCAGCCTTCAGCGCAGCGAAACCGCCCAAACCACGCAACTGCAAGCGG
>ERZ650306.196-NODE-196-length-35199-cov-23.911336_pt1 | contig 35199 bp, 32 predicted proteins | sample MGYA00376242_ERZ650306 | MGnify/ENA primary metagenome ERZ650306 (study PRJEB26733, sample SAMN07839244) | wastewater metagenome | biome: urban; feature: wastewater treatment plant; material: waste water | place: USA: North Carolina | collected 2016-03-31 ... | reverse complement strand
CAAGGCCTGCCTGCCGCCGTAACGATCGCCGCCCACGACATCGAATTCGCCCGCCACTGGGTGCAGGCCTTACATGACAATCGGCTACGCCTCTATGCCAACGACGACCTCGTCGGCGCCGAAGTGGGCGGCGCGGTCAAGAACGTCATGGCCATCGCCGCTGGCGTTGCAGACGGCATGGGCTTCGGCCTCAATGCCCGCGCAGCCTTGATCACCCGCGGCCTCGCCGAGATCACCCGCCTGGGTCTTGCTCTCGGTGGCAAGCGGGACACCTTCATGGGGCTCGCGGGCCTCGGCGATCTCGTCTTGACCTGCACCGGCGATCTTTCACGTAACCGCCGCGTCGGCCTGCTACTCGCCGAAGGCAAGACGCTACCGGACATTCTCGTGGCGCTCGGCCACGTGGCCGAAGGCGTCAGTACAACCCGCGAAGTCGCGGCTCTTGCCGCCCGGCTGGGCGTCGAAATGCCAATCACCAGCGCCGTCGACGGCGTCCTCAGCGGCACCGTATCGGCCCGCGACGCGGTTGAGCAGCTTCTCGCCCGCGATCCAAAACAAGAATAGAGCCGCCGTCGCCTCGAGGCGCGCACTCACAACTCGCAACAGCGCTGGCAACAGCAACGTAAAGACGCGCAGCACTCCGTCTCTTCGGAGCGCTTTCGTCCGTTGAGACGGCGGCCGGGCTTACTTCTCCTCGAGCCTGAAGATCCCCAGCGCCTTCAAGATGTACTTCTCGTAGATCGGCTCCGACGACCCCGCGCGGACTTTGTGCAGGAAGTACTTTTCGAAGGCGATTTTCGCCAGATGCACCCACTTTCCTTTCCTGAACCAATTGACGTTGCGGGGTGGCAATTGGGGCAAGGCAACGAAGGCGGCACCGGTATCGCCCATGTCGGCCAGACAGATGGCGTTCCAGGTGCCCTTGGCCTCGCCCTGCCGCCCCTCGATATCGGCGGCGATATTCTCGACGATGGCGGTGACCATGGTCTCGATCATGTAGCCGGTTTTGGGCGCGCCTGTCGCTACCGGGGTGACTTCCACTGGCGGGATCGCGACACACACGCCGGCCGAAAAGATGTTGCGGTATTTTTTGCTGCGCTGGTATTCGTCGATCAGCACAAAGCCGCGCGGGTTGCACAAACCCTCCACCCCGGCCACTGCATCCACGCCCTTGAAGGCCGGCAGCATCATCGCGAAACTGAACGGCACTTCGTGTTCGCGCACGACGTTGCCGTGGGCGTCGAGTTCGGTGGTGAAGAGACGACCGGCCTCCACACGGGAGGTTTTCGCGTTGTTGATCCACTTGATGTCATGGTTGCGAAACTCGCTTTCGAGCATCGATTTCGAATCGCCGACGCCACCCAAGCCCAAGTGGCCAACGTAAGGTTCGCTCGTCACATACGTGATCGGCACCTTGTTGCGGATTTTGCGCCGACGCAGGTCCGCATCGAGGATGAACGCGAACTCATAGGCCGGCCCGAAGCAACTGGCGCCCGGCATTGCACCGACGATGACCGGGCCAGGATTCCGTAGGAAGTTTTCATAGGCCGCAAAGGCCTTTTCCGCGTGGTCGACGGTACAGATCGAATGCGTGAAACCGTCGATGGGGCCCGAGCCGGGCACCTCTTCGAAGGCCAGCCGCGGACCGGTCGCAATGACCAGATAGTCATACGGCAGCACCGATCCGTCGGCGAGGCCGATCTCGTTGCGGTCCGCGTGAATGGCGCTCACCGACTGGGCGACGAAACCGATGCCCTTCTTTTCGAGATGCGGCTGCAGCTCGACGACGATTTCCTTCCGGACCCGCTTGCCGACCGCAACCCACGGATTCGATGGAACAAACTGAAAATACGCCTGCGCACTTACGACCGTGATCGGATGCTCCGGTCCCAACTTGGCCCGCAACTCATAGGCTGCGGGGACGCCGCCAATACCTGCGCCGACGACAATGATTCTGGCCATACGTCTCCTCCACTTTTGTAGTGTTTTTATAGGTATAGATCAGAATATAATAAAACTCTAATGCTATTCCGCAGTCCGCTTTCCATCTGGAGAAAACCCATGAAGACCGCCCACGATTTCGTCACCGCGGCCAAGGCCCGCATTCAGGAAATCTCACCCGACGAAGCCGAGCAGGCCATCCGAGACGCGGATGTTCTGCTTGACGTGCGTGAAACCGACGAATACACCGCCGGCCACATTCCCGGGGCGATCCACGTTTCCCGCGGACTGCTGGAATTCAAGATGAGCAGCACCCCCGAACTCACCTCCCGCGACCTGCGGATCGTGCTCTATTGCAAGACGGGTGGTCGGGCCGCGTTGGCGGCCTGTACGCTGCACGACATGGGTTATCTGCAGATCGCTTCGATTGCGGGCGGTTTCGACGGCTGGCTTGCCGCCGGAAAACCGGTGGCCAAGCCCGCCCTGCCCTCCTTCGACTGAGGGAATTCAGGCGGTTCGGGTTCGCAGAGCGACCCGTCCTGCCACGTCGCGCAGCACACCGGCGGCACCCAAGCGGTGCCGCCGTTCTTTTGTCCGCTCCATTCACAGCACTTCAGGCCAGCGCGAAATTCGGCCCCATTCACATCAGGGGTATTGACGGTTCGATATTTCCGAACATATGATGCGATAAATTCTCATTTGCGAATAAGTCGCATTTAATTTATCAGTGCAAGCCAGGCCGCACGCTAGCCAGCACCAACCCGCCTCAGCCCGCCGAAAAAGCCGGTTGATTGCTGACTGACCGAAAGCCTCCGATGCGCCGTCTCTCGCTTGCCGCCTGCACCCTGTCGATACTGATCCTCACCGCTTGTGGCGGTGGCGGCGGGGGAAGCAGTTCAGCGGGCAGCGCGTCGGCCAGCAGCCTCTCCGCAGCCGCACAGGTCGGCGAAAAGCTCTTCAACGACACAATCCTGTCCAGCACCGGCGCCATGTCCTGCGCCAGTTGCCACGACAAGGGCAATCACCATGCCGCCGCCGACACCCGATCGGTGCCGGCCGGTGCCGAAGCGGGTCACGAAGCGGGACGTCAGGCGCCATCGCTGCAATATCTCAAGTTCAACACCGCCTTTGCCTTTGCTGCCGACGGCACGCCCACCGGCGGCTTCACCTGGGACGGCCGTGCCGCCACCCTTGCCGAGCAAGCCGCGGGCCCGCTGCTCAACCCCAACGAAATGGCCAACACCGGCGTCGCCGACGTGGTGGCGAAACTGAAGCGTTCGGCAAACGCCGTGGAGTTCATGCGGGTGTTCGGCAGCGACATCTTCGACCGCCCGGCCGACGCCTTCGCCCGTCTTCAATTCGCGCTTCAGCAATACCAGCTCGAAGACCCCGACTTCGCGCCCTTCAGCAGCAAGTTCGACCTGTGGCAGGCCGGCAAACTCCAGTTGAGCACGGCCGAACTCAAGGGCTGGTCGCTCTTCAACGACCCGAACAAGGGCAACTGCGCCGCCTGCCACACCAGTGTCGGCGTCGGCAGCCAGCCGCCGCTTTTCACCGACAACACCTACGACGTCCTCGGCGTGCCACGCAATCCGGACATTCTCGCCAACGCCGACCCTGGCTATTACGACCTCGGCCTGTGCGGCCCGACCCGCACCGACCTTGCCGACCGCACCGATCTGTGCGGCGCCTTCCGCGTACCGAGCCTGCGCAACGTGGCCAAGACGGCGCCCTACTTCCACAACGGCGCCATCAAGACGCTCACCGACGCCGTGCGCTTTTACGTTCGCCGGGATACCAACCCCGAAGAGTGGTATCCGACCGACGCCAGCGGCGCGGTGCAGAAGTTCAACGACCTGCCGGCCGCTTTTCGCAAAAACGTGAACACCACCGAGGCGCCCTACAACCGCAAGCCCGGCGACGCTCCGGCTCTCAACGAGAGCGAGATCGCCGACGTGGTCGCCTTCCTGAACACCCTGACCGATGGCTACGCGCCCTGATCGCCCTGATCCCTTCCTCTTCCACGACGGTTGCCCCGGAGAATCCCCATGAGAACCACCCCGATCTGCCTGGCGCTTGCCATGGCTTTTGCCGCCGGCAACAGTCATGCCGCGACCGACGCAAAACTGCTGGCCCGCATCGAGCGGATGGCCGCCGAGCTTGAAGCGGTCAAGGCCGAACTGAAAGTCGTCAAGGCGCAGGCTGCCGCCCAAGCCGGAGCCGCCCCCGCCAAGCCGGCCGCACCGGTCGCTGCACCGGCGTCCGTCGCCGTTGCGGTCGCCGAGCCGGCACCCCAGGCCGCGCCGCCCTCCCCGGCCCCGCGGCCCACCACGCCCTATGTGGCCCCCCTGGGCACCGCGACGCCCTACCATGCGCTCATGGCCAGCACAACGGCCACCGGCCAGACCAGCTTCTTCGGCTACGGCGAAATCAGCTACAACCGGCCCTTCCGCGACCAGAGCAAGACCGAAATGGATGTGCGCCGGGCGGTTATCGGCATCGCCCACCAGGCCAGCGAGCGCACCCGCATCGTCGGCGAGTTCGAGTTCGAACATGCGGTCACGTCGAAGGACGATTCGGGCGAGGTCGCGGTCGAACAGCTTTACGTGGAGCATCGTGTAGACGACAACGTCGGCCTCAAAGGCGGGCTGTTCCTGATTCCGCTCGGTTTCTTGAACCTGACCCACGAACCGACCGCCTACTACGGCGTCGAGCGCAACTTCGTCGAAACGGCGATCATCCCCAGCACCTGGCGCGAAATCGGCCTCTCCGCCTTCGGCGTCACCGATGCCGGCCTGCGCTGGGACGTCGGCCTGACCAGCGGCTTCAACCTCAACAAATGGGACGGCGCCTCCAGCGAAGGCAAGGAATCGCCCCTCGCTTCCATCCACCAAGAAGGTCAGCTCGCCCGCGGCAACAATCTGTCGGCCTACGGCGCGTTGAGTTGGCGCGGCACACCGGGGCTCGATGTGGGCGCCGGCGTGTTCAGCGGCAAGCTCGCCCATAAGGTCAAGACTTTGTCCGACGCCGAGACGAGCCCGGCCGACGTATATGCTCCCGATGCCCGCCTCACCCTGTGGGATGCCCATGCCCGCTGGACTCCCGGCAAGTGGGACCTCTCCGCCCTGTATGCCCGCGGCACCATCACCGATACCGCGCAGTTCAACGAACATATCGCCGGGACGACCCTGGTGCCCAAGTCCTTCTTCGGCTGGTACACCCAGGCCGCCTACAAACTGTGGGAAGGCGGCGAATATGCCCTCAGCCCCTTCGTCCGCTATGAGGTCTTGAACACCGCCGCGAGCTACGCGGCCCTGCCCGCAGGGCTCGGTGCCGATCCCGATCGCGACGAGAAGGTCGTCACCACGGGTGCCAACCTCCGGGTAGGCGACAATGTGGTGCTCAAGGCCGACGTGCAACGCTTCCAGGTCGCCCGCGAGCGCGACCGCTTGAACCTTGGCCTCGGCTACCAGTTTTAAGCCCACGCCCGCATCTCCAAGCGCCCGTCGGTCGTTCGCGACCGTGCGGGCATTGGCTGTACACGAACCCGCTCGCCGCTCGATTTTCGGCGAAGAAGGAACAAATCGATGAGTACCCCCCGCCCAGGCTGGACCACCACCTCCCTGGTTGCGCTGGCTAGCGCAAGCGTGCCGGCCCTCTTTCCCCCGCCGGCCCAGGCGGCCCAGTACATGAGTATCGAACAGGCCCAGAAAGCCGCGTTTCCCGAAGCGGACCGCTTCGAGACCCGCAACCTGCGTCTGACGCCCGAACAGATCAAAGCGCTCGACGGCGTTGCCAGCGTTCGCCAGCGCGGAGAGATCCGTCGTATCGACGCCTGGGCCGGCAACAAGCAACTCGGCACCATTTATGTGGATGACGTGATCGGCAAGGTCGAATGGGTCACTTATGCCGTGGCCCTCAGCACCGATGGCAGCGTGCGCGCGTTGGATATCCTCGAATACCGCGAAACCCACGGCTACGAGGTACGCACCCCCAGCTGGCGCAAACAGTTTGCCGGTCGCCGCGCCGATGTGCCTTTCCATTTCGGCGAAGACATCAAGAACATCAGCGGCGCGACCCTTTCCTGCGCCCATCTCACCGCCGGCGTTCAGCGCCTGTTGGCCTTGCATGCCCAGTTGAGCGGCACCGGCAACCGATGACGGGCACCACCCTGCGGCGCATGCGGCCCTGGCTCGGCACCTACGTGTCGATCGAAGCCTGCGCCGCCGATGCCGCCCACGCCGCCTTGGCCATCGAGGCCGCTTTTGTCGAAATTGCCACCATCCACGCCGCAATGAGCTTCCATTCGGCGACCAGCGAACTGGCCCAACTGCACCGGGAGGCGCCGCGCCGCCCGGTCCGGGTCGGCTGGCACACCTGGGCGGTGCTTGCCCAGGCCCAGCATCTGGCCAGATTGTCGGATGGGGTTTTCGACCCCACCGTCGCTCCGCAGCTCGTGCGTCACGCCGCCCTTCCCCGGCCCGAAGGCCCGGCGCCGGACGAAGCCGGCAACTGGCGCGACATCGAACTCCTGAACGATCAGCAGGTGCGATTTCGCCGCCCGCTGTGGATCGATCTGGGCGGCATCGCCAAAGGCTACGCGGTGGATCGCGCCGTTGCCGCGTTGCAGCGCAGCGGCATCCGGTATGGCTCAGTCAATGCCGGTGGCGATCTGCGCGTGTTCGGCGACGCACCGGAAGACTTGCCGCTCGCCGTGCGCAATCCAGTCGATCCGGCGACGCAGATCGTCCTCGGCACGCTACGCAATCGGGCCGTTGCCACATCCGGCGAATTCTTCCTCGGCCGCGAAGGCGACACCGGCGGACTGTCGCCCATCGTCGACCCGGCGCGAGGCATACGCCCGGCCCACGCGCGCAGCGTCACCGTGATTGCCGAAACCTGCACGGTGGCCGACGGCCTGACCAAAATCGTGAGTTTGCTCGGCCCGAAGGCGCAAACGCTGCTCGACCACTTTGGCGCCACCGCGGCAATCATCGAACCGCCGGACCAACTCCACGCCGCCGACGGCTTCTGGGCCGCCCTCGGTCACACCCAGCCTCCCGGAGAGCTGCTCCATGCATGATCATCACCTTCGGCCCCGCCGCCCCGTCCGACCTGGACGCCGCCAGCGTCAGGCAATCTACGTCGCCAGCGCCCTGCTGATTGCCAGCGGCCTGATGTGGCTGCTGGCCCACTACGCACTGCCGCTGCCGGAAGATGCCGCCCGCCATCCTCTCGAACCCTGGGCGATGCGCATCCACGGTGCCGCGACGATGTTCGGCTTGGCCGTGCTCGGCGGAATCTGGGGAAATCACGTGCTGGGCGCGTGGGAACGCGGAACGCACCGCTGGTCGGGCAGCAGCCTGCTCGGGCTCTGGTTGATCCTCGCCCTGAGCGGCTACGGGCTCTATTACCTGGCAGACGAGGAATGGCGAGGCATGGCCAGTTGGCTGCATGTGGCCGCCGGCATCGGCCTGCCGGCCGCGCTGGCGATTCATGTCTGGAAGGTGACCTCCGGGCGGAAACCAGCCCGGAGTGCAGTTTGAGGCTCGGACCGTTGCCGCACGGGCAAGGCGCCGGTCAAGCCTGCCCGGCTCCGGCCCGCTCCCGGCGCCGGTAGTGCAGCACCGCCGGCGCCACCACGGCGCCGCCGAGCAGTGCCACAAAGATCAAGGGCCACAGCACCGGCCGGTTCCATTCGGCGCGCATCTTTTCCCGCGCCGCCACATCCACCCGCTGGTATTTCAGGGTGTTACGGATGATCTTGCCCGGCTTGCGGTTGTAGAGCCAGCCGTGCTGCAGCGTATAAGCCTTCTCGTAAAAGCCCCAGACCCACGGCGAATCGTGCTGCAGGATCGCCAGCATGCGTTCGATGATGGCTTGCCGCTCCGGGCTATCGGGCATCGCCTTCATGCGTTCGAAGAGCCGGTCGTACTCCGGATTTTCGTAGTTGGCGGCGTTCTCGCCCTGGTTCTTGACCTTGCTCTGGGCGCCGTAGAGCAGAAACAGGAAGTTTTCCGGGTCCGGATAGTCGGCATTCCAGCCCCAGTAGAAAAGCTGGGCGTTGCCCTTGCGGATCTTGTCCTGAAAACGGTTGTAGTCGGTGGCGCGCACCACCAGCTGCACGTCGAGCTTGCGGAATTGCTTGGTCAGCCAGTCGACGGTGGATTTGTCGCCCATGCCGCTGCCGGTGGTGTCGAGGTTGACCACCAGCGGTTCGCCGGTTTTCGCGTCCCGCCCGCTCGGGTAGCCGGCTTCGGCGAGCAGGCGGCGGGCTTCTTCCACCGGTTTGCGGCGCGGCTTGCCGTCCACCCAATCGTAAACCTCGTGGTTGATGCCGGCTTCATCGTCCCGATAGCCGGCGATCCCCGGCGGAATCGGGTGCATCGCCGGTACCCCGCGGCCGTTCTGGAAAACGGAGATGAATTCCTCCTGGTCGATGGCGATGGAGATGGCCAGACGCAGCTTGCGCGCCCGCTCGCTCCCGCCGCCGACCACCGGATCGAGCATGTTGAAGCCCATATACATCACCGTCGGCGCCACCGAAGTGTTGAGCTTGATGCCCTTCTCGGCCATTTCGTCCGATAAGGCCACATCGCCCTGCCCACCCATCTGCACGGCTTGGTCGAAGTTGTCGGACGACACGCCCGAGGCGTCGTAATAACCCTGCAGGAACTTGTTCCAGTAAGGAATGCTCTCCTTCTCGCGGGTAAACACCACCTTGTCCACAAAAGGAATCGGCTTGCCGCAGTCGTCCAGCAGACCTTGCGCCCGGTCGCCGGCCTCGCCTTCGCAGGGATAGGTTTCGCCGCGGAAGTTGGGATTGCGGACCAGCGTCATGCGGGCGTTCGGGTCGTTTTCCTGCAGCATGTACGGCCCGGTGCCGATGGGCCACCAGTCGAGGGTGAGGTTGCGCTCGGCCATGCCCGGCTGGGCGAAGAAACGGTCGGCCTCGACGGGCACCGGCGCGAAGAAGGGCATCGCCAGCCAGTACGGAAACTGCGGGTAGGTGCCCTTGATGTGGATGCGGTAGGTGTAGCGATCGACGACCTCGACGCCTTCCATCGGGTAGTCACGCAGGTCGATCCAGGCGCCGCCCTTGCCGTCGGCGTTGCGCTGCTTCTCGTCGGCGGCGAGCTTCGTGTGGAGATCCTTCAGGCCGACGATGTAATCGCCCATCAGCTCCAGCACCGGCGAATGCAGGCGCGGGTGGGCAAGGCGCTTGATCTGGTAGACGAAATCGTCGGCGGTCAGCTCGCGCGTGCCGGTGGCCGGAAAATCGCCCAGCGCGCGCTTGTCGGCGAGATCCTTGTCGGTCAGCGCGAGATACAGCGGCTGGCCCTTGGCATCGACCGCAAACGCCGGGTGCGGCTGGAAGCGGATGCCCGGCCGGATCGTGATCTCGTATTCGCTGCGGGCGATCTGCGCCGGGTCGGCATCCGGCGGCAGCAGCTTGCCGGCGGCGTCGAACTGGCGCAGTACGGGCATCTGCGCGGCGGCGGCGGTGTTCAGCTGGAACGGGCGCTTGAGGTAGTGGTACTGGAGCGGCGGCTCGTAGATCTGGTACAGGAAGGTGGCCTCGTCCTCGCTGTAGGACTGCACCGGATCAAGATGTTTGGGCCGCTGGGTGAAGGCGGAATACAGGATGTTCCGGCCGCGCTCGGCGGCGGGATAGGGGTCGTTCCACACCTCGCCGCAGCCGGCCGCGAGGGTGGCCAGCAGGACAGCGGCAAGGCGCCGGTATAAAGTGGGGCAATGGATCGCGCGCATGGGGCGAGTCTACCGGATCACTCTGCGGGTGCCATCGAAATTAGCGGCAGCACACGCTCCGGGAGCATCCGTTATAATTGTGCGGTTATTCACAGGAGACACCTTACATGGGCTTTCTTGCCGGCAAGCGCATTCTCATCACCGGGCTGCTGTCCAATCGCTCGATCTCCTACGGGATCGCCAAGGCGATGCACCGCGAAGGCGCCGAACTTGCCTTTACCTTCCAGAACGAACGCTTCCAGGAACGCGTCACCAAAATGGCGGCCGAATTCGGAAGCTCGATGGTGTTCGCGTGCGACGTCCAGAACGACGAGGAAATCGCCAGGCTCTTCGAGCAGCTCGGCCAGAAGTGGGATTACCTCGACGGCCTGGTGCACTCCATCGCCTTCGCGCCCAGCGAAGCCCTTGAGGGCGACTTCCTCGACGGCCTCTCCCGCGAGGCCTTCCGCATCTCCCAGGAAGTCAGCGCCTACAGCTTCCCGGCGCTGGCCAAGGCCGCGCGTCCGATGATGAAGGGCCGCAACGGCTCGCTGCTCACCCTGTCCTACCTGGGCGCGGTGCGCACCATGCCGAACTACAACATCATGGGCATGGCCAAGGCCAGCCTCGAAGCCTCGGTGCGCTACATGGCGGTCACCCTCGGCCCCGAAGGCACCCGCGTCAATGCCATCTCCGCCGGCCCGATCAAGACCCTCGCGGCGTCCGGCATCGGCAGTTTCGGCAAGCTGCTCTCGTTCAACGAGCACAATGCCCCGCTGCGTCGCAACGTTACGATCGAGGAAGTCGGCAACGCTGCCGCCTTCCTGTGTTCCGACCTCGCCAGCGGCATGACCGGCGAGATCATGTACGTGGACGGTGGCTTCAACACCACCGCGCTGGGCAACGCCGAACCGCTCGGCCAGTAAGCCCGGTTCTGTTCTGCGCAAAAAGGGCGACCCACGGGTCGCCCTTTTGTTTTGCCGATCCGTCAGGCGGCCGGAGCAGCCGGCTCGACTGGCTCCGGCGGAATCCACAGGCAGTGGCCCTTGTTGGCCTTGGCGATCTCGGCCAGCACCTTGTCGTGGCCGGCGAGCTCTTCGTCGGTGGCCCGCAGCACACGCAGGGGCACGCGCTCGAGGAGACCTCCGCCGGCGTCGGCATCGTCCTGCTGGGGCGCGGGCTCGTCGAGCATCATGATGAGGCTCTCCTGGCCGCGGGTCATCGCCAGGTAGACGTCGGCTAGCAGTTCGGCATCGAGCAGCGCGCCGTGCAGGGCGCGGTGGGTGTTGTCGATCTCGTAGAGCGAGCATAGGGCGTTGAGCGACGCCTTCTTGCCGGGGTTCTGCTCCTTGGCGAGCTTGAGCGTGTCGATCACGCTCGGGCAGATCGCTGTGAGCAGCGGACGGCCGAGCAGGCCAAGCTCGTAATTGAGGAAGCCCACGTCGAAGGTCGCGTTGTGGATCACCAGCTCGGCGCCATCCACGAAGGCCTCGAACTCCGACACGATGTCCTTGAACACCGGCTTGTCGGTGAGGAACTCGTTGGTGATCCCGTGCACCGCCATCGCCCCGGCGTCGATGTTCCGCTGGGGGTTGATATACACGTGGTAGTGGCGCCCGGTGAGCTTGCGGTCGAGCAGCTCGACGCAGCCGATTTCGATCACCCGGTCGCCGCTCTTCCAGTCGAGGCCGGTGGTTTCCGTATCCAGTACGATCTGTCTCATGCCTTGATGTCCTCTGATTCCACAATCCGGCCGGCTTTGCGCACGGCCTCCACGCCCCGCCGGGCCAGCGCGTCGGCGCGCTCGTTCTCGGCATGACCGGCGTGGCCCTTGACCCACAGCCATTTGATCTGATGGCGTGACGCGGCCTCGTCCAGCGCGCGCCACAGGTCGGCGTTCTTGACGGGCTCCTTCGAGGCGGTCTTCCAGCCGCGGGCCTTCCAACCGTGAATCCACTCGGAAATGCCCTTCTGCACGTACTGGGAGTCGGTATGCACCCGCGCCGCGACCGGGCGTTTGAGCATCTCCAGCGCGCGGATCACCGCGAGCAGCTCCATCCGGTTGTTGGTGGTGGCGGGCTCGCCGCCCCACAGTTCCTTTTCGTGGGGGCCGGCGCGCAGGATCGCGCCCCAGCCGCCGGGCCCCGGGTTGCCCGAGCAGGCCCCGTCGGTATAGATGTCGATTTCTTCCACTGATTCTCTCGTTGCGTGTTGTTGGGGTGGCGCGTCAGGGCCGTGGCGTGTCGTCGCCGGCATCCAGCCGCATGCCGGGCGATCCCGGTTGGCCGCCGGCTTTCTGGACCAGCGGCGCAAGCGCCCGCGCGCCCGCCTTTCGATCCCACTTGGGCATGATGAGCCGGATGCCCTGCACCCGCTTGATGGCATGAATCACATACACGCCGCCACCGATCGGCCACCAGCGGTCACCGGCCCAGTCGAGGCCGCGCAGGCGTTCGAGCCATTGGGGCTGCTCGACGGCCGGCAGGAAGCAGCCCGAGGCCTGGCTGCCGGTTTCAAAGCTGAGGAGCGCCAGCCAGTCCTTCAGTCGCCGGAGCGAAAGATACTGCCCGCGCCACGGGTAGCAGCCGGTCTTGCCGGCGAGCATCCGCTTGATGCCGAAGAGGCTCACCGGGTTGAAACCGGCGATCACCACATGCCCTTCCGGCACCAGCACCCGCTCCACTTCGCGCAGCACCTGGTGGGGGTTGGCGGCGAATTCGAGCACATGGGGCAGCACCACGAGATCGAGGCTGTTTGCCGCAAACGGCAGCGCCGCGTAATCGGTCTCGACGCCTACGTTGCCGGCGCCGGCCCGGAAGCGGAAAGGCATCCGGTTGGCCCGCAGGAAGTCGAACTCGGGCAAGCCGAGCTGGACCGCGTTGTAGCCGAAGATGTCCGCCACCTGCGCGTCGAAGCGCGCTGCTTCCCACGCCATCACGTAGCGCCCCAGCGGGGTGTCGAGCCACGCGTGGAGGCCGGGGAAGGATTCGGAATCTCTCATTGGGCAGTGCAGGAATAAGGAACGCCCGACGACGGGGTACAATCGCCGGATGCAGATTATCCCTCTTCCCGCGTTCAGCGATAACTATATCTGGCTGCTTCGCAGCGGTCGTCACGCCGCCGTGGTCGATCCGGGCGATGCCGCGCCGGTTCTCCGCCATCTTGCCGACGAGGGCCTGACCCTCGTGGCGATTCTCGTCACCCATCACCACCCCGATCACGTGGGCGGCATCGAGGCGATCCTCGATGCGCATCCGGTGCCGGTCTTCGGCCCCGCGATGGAAGACATCGCCGGCATCACCCATCCGGTGAGCCAGGACGACGAGGTGTTGCTGCCCGAACTCGGCGCCGAATTCCGCGTGCTCGATCTGCCCGGCCATACCGCCGGTCATGTGGGCTACTACGGCGAAGGCGCCCTGTTCTGTGGCGACACGCTGTTCGCGGCTGGTTGCGGCCGGTTGTTCGAAGGCACGCCGGCCCAGATGTACGATTCCCTCGGCAAGCTGGCCGCCCTGCCTGGCGATACGCAGGTCTATTGCACCCACGAATACACCCTGTCGAACCTGGCTTTTGCGGCCGCGGTCGAGCCGTCCAACGCGGCCATCACCGAACGCATCGCCAGCAGCCAGGCCCTGCGCGCGGCCGGTACGCCGACGGTGCCGTTTCTGCTTGAGGGCGAGCTTCTGACCAATCCGTTCCTGCGCAGCGCTGAGCCTGAAGTCATTGCGCAGGCCCAGGTTCAGGCCGGGCATGCGCTCAAGACGCCGGTCGAGGTGTTCGCGGCGATCCGCGAGTGGAAAAACCGCTTCTGATGGTCGCCTGACTCAGGCCACCGATTCGATGGGCGTCGCCGAGATGCGGTTACGCCCGGACTGCTTGGCTCCGTAGAGCGCGTCGTCGGCGCGCTTGAGCAGACCGGCCGAGTCGGCCTCGCCCCGCGGGGGGATCATCGACGCCACACCGATGCTCACTGTCACCACGCCGTTGGGCGTGAAACGGTGGGTGATGCGCAGGCCTTCGACGGCGCTGCGCATGACCTCGGCCACCCGCAGCGCGCCGGGCAGATCGGTGTCGGGCAGGATCGCGGCAAACTCCTCGCCGCCGTAGCGCGACACAAGGTCGGCCGGGCGACGCAGGGCCGATTGCAGCGTGCGCGCCACCGCCTTCAGGCATTCGTCTCCCACCTGGTGGCCGTAGCCGTCGTTGAACTGCTTGAAGTGATCGACGTCGCACAGCAGGATCGACAGGGGCTTGGCCTGACGGCCCGAGCGGCGCCATTCGCGCAGCAGGATCTCGTCGAACTGGCGACGGTTCGAGATGCCGGTGAGCCCGTCGAGGGACGACAGCCGGGTGAGTTCCTGGTTGGCGTCGTCGAGCTTGCGGGTCAGCACCAGCAGCGAATAACGCATCTGGGCGATCCGCTGCATGGCTTTCACCTTGGCGGCGAGCACCGTCTCGGACACCGGTTTGATGAGGTAGTCGTCACCGCCGACGCTGATGCCCTTTTCGAGATCGGCATCGCTGGTGCGGGCGGTGAGAAAGATGATCGGCGTCCATTCGCCGGCCTGTTCGAGCTGGCGGATGCGCCGCGCGACCTCGAAACCGTCCATCCCCGGCATGATGATGTCGAGCAGGATCAGATCGGGCCGTTCGGCCTTGAAGAGTTCGATGCCCCGCTCGCCATCCCGGGCCAGGATGGGTTCAATCCCCATCTTGCGTAACTGATGAGACACCAGCGTCGCACTTGTCAGCGTGTCCTCGATCAGTAGCGCTTTCACTGGATTCCCGGGAAATTGATTCGTAAGGCCGTTGAATCGGATGGCTCGGCGGCTGCCACGCAGCCAAGGGCATACTTTAACGGATTCCCGACATCCGTCGAAGCCTCTTTGTATCGGGTGTGATGTGATTCGCGCGGCTTTGCCGGTTTGACCCTGGCTGCCGCGGGCAGCTAAAATCCGCCCTTTGGTTCCGCGCGACAAAGCCTGATGTTTCCGAGAGTTATCGCGCTATTCCTGTCGCTCCTGGGTGCCACCCCCTTGCTGGCTCAGGAGGCGGACGGATTTGCGCCGCGTTTTGTCAGCTCGATCCCTCTTTTTGAGGACGAGAGCGCCCAGCCTCCGAAGGTTTTCGAGATCCGGGAGCAGCACGTCCGGGTTCCCACCGTCGATCTCACCGTCGAGACGGACGACCTCTGGGAGCGCATCCGCCGCGGTTTCTCGATGCCGGATCTGAACACCGATCTCGTCACCGACCGGCAGATCTACTACATCAACCGCCCGGGCGCCCTGCGCCAGATCTTCACCCGCGGTCAGCGTTACCTCTACTACATCGTCGAAGAACTCGAGCGTCGCGGCATGCCCACCGAGCTTGCGCTGCTGCCGATGGTCGAGAGCGCGTTCAATCCGATGGCGCTGTCGTCGGCCCAGGCCTCGGGCCTGTGGCAGTTCATCCCGTCCACCGGCAAGAGCTACCGGCTCGAACAGAACTGGTGGGTGGACGAACGACGCGACGTGATCGCCTCCACCAACGCCGCCCTCGATTACCTCCAGACCATCTACGAGATGCACGGCGACTGGCAGCTGGCGCTGGCCTCGTACAACTGGGGCGAAGGCGCCGTGGGCCGTGCGGTGGCCAAGAACAAGGCGGCCGGCCTGCCGGCGGAATACCAGTACCTCAACATGCCGGGCGAGACCCGCTACTACGTACCCAAGCTGCAGGCGCTGAAGAACATCATCGCCCAGCCGGAGCTCTTCGGCATCACCCTGCCGGCGATCCCCAACCGGCCCTACTTCGTCACCGTCGAGAGCCGTGTTCCGCTCGATCTTGCCACCGCGGCGCGGCTGGCCGAAACGCCGGTCGACGAGATACTCGCCCTCAATCCCGGCTACAAGCGGCCGATCCTGCCCACGGCCGGCCCGCAGTCGCTGGTGGTGCCCGCCGAGAAGCTCGAAGCCTTCCTGATCAACCTGCAGCGGCACGATCCGGCCAACGCCAGCTGGAAGACCTACGAGCTGCAGGAAGGCGAAGGCCTCGAAGGCGTGGCCGACCGGCTGGGCATTTCCGCCAGCCGCCTGCGCCAGGTCAATGGTTTGTCGCCGCGGGCGCGTATTGGCACCGGCTACACGCTCATCGTGCCCTCCGAGAGCGAAGGCGACCGGATCAGCCTGGCGAGCCTGATGCCCAACCGGCCCCAGGCCGGCGCGGTCGAGCCCCCTCCCCCGCCTCCACCCCGGGCGCTGGTCCAGCGGACCACCATGCGCGGCAAGAACGGCAAGCAGATCGTCATCGAGCGCAAGATCGCGGTTGCGGCCGAGCCCGCTCCCGCCGCGCGTCAGAAAGGCGGCAAGCCCGAGAAGGCCGCGCCGCCTGCAAAGCCCGCGCCGGGCAAGGCTGCTGCTGGCAAGTCCGCCGAGCCCCCCAAGGCCGCGGCAAAGCCTTCGGCGCCCGCCAGGAAGCATCGCTGAAAGCCGCCTGCCGCAAGCTTGTAAAACAAAACGCCCGATGGACTCCATCGGGCGTTCTGCTTTCAAGGCGCTGATGCCGCCGTGTCAGGCGCTCGCCGGGATCAGGAAGTCATCGGAGATCCGGCAGCCCAGATCGAAGATGCTGTCCCGGAACTCCTCGAGATAGTTGCGCAGCCCCAGTTCGAAGATCCGCTCGATCCGGCCGAAGCGCAGGTGCGCCTCAAGCTCGCCAGCCATGCGTTCGGTTTCGGCCGAACGGGAGTTGGCGACGCGGCCAAGGTTGGAATACACCTCCTTCATGCAGCGGGCCAGCGAGCGCGGCATGTCGGCCCGCAGGATCAGCAGCTCGGCCACCCGCAGCGGGGTGATGTGATCGCGATAGACCTTGCGATACACCTCGAAGGCCGACACCGAGCGCAGCAGCGCGCTCCACTGGTAGTAGTCGGTGCTCTCCACGTCGCTCTCGGAGCCGGGCAGCAGGTTGAGGTACTTCACCTCGAGGATGCGCGCGGTGTTGTCGGCGCGCTCGAGGAAAGTCCCCAGCCGGATGAAGCGCAGGGCTTCGTCCTGCAACATGGTGCCGATGGTTACGCCGCGGGACAGGTGCGAGCGGTACTTCACCCACTCGAAGAAGGCGCCCGGGCCGGTCTCCATCATCTTGGCCATGGAGAAGTCACGCATCTTCAGCCAGGTGGCGTTGGAGGTCTCCCACAGCTCGGAGGTGAGCGTGCCGCGCACGGCGTGGGCGTTCTCGCGGGTGGCCCGCAGGCAGCGGTAGATGCTGCCGGGGTTGTCCCGGTCGAAGATCATGAACTCGAGCACGGCCTCGGTGGTGAAGGCGGGATGCTTGGCATGGAAGGTGTCCTGCAGCTCCATGATCTTCAGCATCCCGGCCCACATGGCTTCCACTTCCTGCCCGTTCTGGGGAAGGAGGCTCAGGCGGTAGGTTACGTCGAGGATGCGCGCGGTGTTCTCGGCGCGCTCCATGTAGCGTGCCATCCAGAAAAGATGGTCGGCGGTGCGGCTCAGCATGTCAGGCCTCCAGTACCCAGGTGTCTTTGGTGCCCCCGCCCTGCGAGGAGTTCACCACCAGCGATCCTTCGCGCAGTGCGACGCGGGTCAGCCCGCCCGGCACCAGGCGCATTTCGCTGCCCGAGAGCACGAAGGGACGCAGATCCAGGTGTCGGGGCGCAACGCCGCTCTCGACGAAGGTCGGACAATTCGAAAGGGCCAGCGTGGGCTGGGCGATGTACTTCTCGGGGTTGGCCACGAGGTACTTGCGGAAGGTCTCGATCTGCTCCTTGGTGGAGGCCGGGCCGACCAGCATGCCGTAGCCACCGGCGCCGTGGACTTCCTTCACCACCAGCTCGGGCAGGTGCGCCAGGGTGTAGGCCAGGTCTTCCGGCTTGCGGCACATGTAGGTGGGCACGTTGTTGAGGATCGGCTCCTCGCCGAGATAGAAGCGGATCATCTCGGGCACATAGGGGTAGATCGACTTGTCGTCGGCCACGCCGGTGCCGATGGCGTTGGAGAGCGTCACCCGTCCGGCGCGGTAGGCATTGAGCAGGCCCGGCACACCGATCATCGAATCCTTGCGGAAGGCGGTGGGATCGAGGAAGTCGTCATCCACGCGGCGGTAGATCACGTCCACCCGGCGCGGGCCCTGGGTGGTGCGCATGAAGACCTGATCGTCGCGCACGAACAGATCCTGGCCTTCGACCAGCTCGACGCCCATCTGCTGGGCGAGGAAGGCGTGCTCGAAGTAGGCGCTGTTGTAGGCGCCCGGCGTCATCACGACCACCGTCGGATCATCCACGCCCTTGGGCGCGACGCTGCGCAGGGTGTGCAGCAGCATGTCCGGATAGTGCTCGACCGGCGCGATGCGGTGACGAGCGAACAGCTCGGGAAACAGCCGCATCATCATCCGGCGGTCTTCGAGCATGTACGACACGCCCGACGGCACCCGCAGGTTGTCTTCCAGCACGTAGAACTCACCGGCGCCGGCGCGCACCACGTCCACCCCGGCGATGTGCGCATAGACGTTGCACGGCACATCCACGCCCTGCATTTCGGGGCGGTACTGAGCGTTGTTGAGCACCTGCTCCTTGGGGATGCGCCCGGCCTTCAGGATTTCCTGGTCGTGGTAGATGTCGTGGATGAAGGCGTTGAGCGCCTTGACCCGCTGGCGCATCCCGGCCTCGAGGCCCTTCCATTCCTGGGCGGGAATGATGCGCGGGATGATGTCGAAGGGAATCAGACGCTCGGTTCCGGATTCTTCACCGTACACCGCGAAGGTGATGCCGTAGCGATGGAACAGGGAGTCGGCCTCCGCACGCTTACGCGCGATTCGGTCAGCCGGAGTGTCGCTGAGCCACTTGGCGTATGCCGCGTAATGCTCACGAACGCTCCCGTCGTCCGCAGTCATTTCATTGAAGAATTTTGTGATGGCCATCTCTGTGCCCTGTCATGTTGTGAGGCGGAAATACCACTTTTTGTGTAGCTAGAAGCGTGCCAAGAAAAAAGTCGAGATAAAACCAAAATTCATCCCCCTATTCGGGGCTGTCCTGCACCGCTTTGGTGCCACCGCACCGGCATGGGGAATCGAGGCGCTGCATCTCGGTGCGTGACCGTCGGCGCTTGCCGTCCGGGTAAGGGGAGCGCATCCGGCATCCGAGCGACACGGACGCGTGTGCCGGGGTGCCAAATCTGTATCGTCACGTTCGAAAAATCTATTTCTTTAGTTATAGGTTCACTCGTTACAATCCCGCCTGCAGACTGGGATTTCCCCATTTTGTGAAATCCCCCCCGCAAACGTTCCACCGCCCAAGTCCGTCCATCTTGCCGACCGCTTCGCCGCCGTTCTTCAGTCGTCTCAGACGCAGCCTCCATGAGCTTCCGATCAAGCACCAGGTGGTGCTGATTGCCTTTGTGACGACCTCGCTCGCGCTGATCGTCGCGCTGCTGTGTCTCGTCGTGGGCGAAGTGGACGCCGCAGCCGACGCACGCCACGAGAGTGCCGAGCGGCTCACGCGCCTCGTCGGTCTGCACACCAGCGATGCCCTGCTGCGCGGCGCGCCGGCCGAGGCTGCCGAGATGCTGGCCGTGCTGGGCGCCGACCGGGACGTAATCGCCGTCACCATCCACGATGCCGCCGGCGGCGAGTTCGCCCGCTACCGCAGCCCGCTGGCCAACCACGCCGACTTCCTCTCCGCCATCGCCAGCCACCATGCCGACAAGCCCGGCCCCGATGTGCCCCTGGACGCTGGCGCCCGACCGCTGCTGGCACTGACCGATGCGCCCTTCCTCGAGATCGCCCGGCCCATCCGCGCCGGCAACCGCGATCTCGGCACCATCGAGGCGTACTTCGACCTCTCTCCCCTCAATCGCCTGATCCGCGAGCGGATCGCCACCGCCGCGATCATCCTCGTGGCTGCCGGGCTCCTCGCGTGGCTGCTGGCCGCCCGCCTCCAGCGGCTGATCGCCGCGCCGATCGAGGACTTCGCCCAACACATTGGCAAGGTCACCCACACCGGTGACTACAGCGTGCGCGCAGCGCCGGTCGGATGCAATGAGATTGGCACGCTGATGCACGGTTTCAACGCCATGCTCGACCAGATCGAGAGCGGCCACACCCAGTTGCTGGAGGCGCGGGATTCCGCCGAGGAAGCCAGCCGGGCCAAATCCATGTTCCTCGCCACCATGAGCCACGAGATCCGCAACCCGATGAACGGCGTCATCGGCATGGCCGATCTCCTCGCCTTCACCCGGCTCGACGAGGAGCAGCAGCACCTCCTGCGCCACATTCGCATTTCGGCCGACAGCCTGATGCGGGTGATCAACGACATCCTCGATTTCTCCAAGCTCGAAGCCGCCCGCATGGACGTGGAAGCGGTGTGGTGCAACCCGCGGGAGATCATCGAGGATATCGCCGCCTTCTTTCAGTTTCAGGCGGCCGACAAGGGCCTGATGATCCGCTGTCACATCGCCCGCGATCTGCCGCCTTCGGCCAAGATCGACCCGATCCGCCTGCGCCAGGTACTGGGCAACCTCATCGCCAACGCCATCAAATTCACCAGCAGTGGCGAGATCGTGCTGAGCGTCGATCAGCGGTATCTGGATGGCGGCGGCGACACACCGCTGTCGTTCTTCCATTTCAGTGTGCGCGATAGCGGCATCGGTATCGAACCCGCCGTGCTGCCGCGGCTGTTCACCCCCTTCACCCAGGCCGACAGCTCCTACGCCAGGCGTTTTGGCGGCACCGGGCTGGGCCTCGCGATCTGCCAGCAGCTGGTGGATCTGATGGGCGGCGAGATTGGCGTGGAGAGCACGCCGGGCGAAGGGTCGAACTTCTGGTTCACGATCAGCGCGCCGGTGCAGAGCGCAGCCGCCGAACCCGCCTCCGCGCCGGCCCACCCCCTCGACACCCGCGAGAGCGCCACGCAGCTGGCCGGCCTGCGGGTGCTCGTCGCCGATGACGACGCCCTCAGCCAGGTGCTCGCTACCGCCCAGCTGGCGCAGTTCCACTGCGAAGTCACCACCGCAGCCAACGGGGTCGAAGTCCTCGAACTGCTCGAACGCCGCCCCTTCGACCTGATCCTGATGGACGGCCAGATGCCGTTGCTCGACGGCTACGACACCACCCGCCGCATCCGCGAACTGGAAATGATCGGCCGGCTGCCCCAGCGCACCGCCATCGTCGCGATGACCGGCAACGTGTCCGAGCACGCCCTCGCCCGCGAATGCGGGATGGACGACTTCCTCGCCAAGCCCTACAGCCAGGGCGCGCTGCGGGATGTGCTGGTCCGCCATTGCCCGAAGGCGCGGGCTGGCAACACCACGCTGGATTCAGCCGCCTGAAAAGTAAGAAATCCGGGCTGATCTTTTACTTCCGGTACAAAGCGCCCGTTCGGCACCGGTGCTGATCGCTGTCCACATTCGATCCACCGCTTTTCCAGCGCCAATCCACAGACTTATCCACACGCAGCGGCCCCTGTGCCAGAATGCGGCCCCCTCCGTCGCCACCCTGCTCCACCCATGTCGCTACCGCCGCCGCCGGTTTACGCGCCGCCTGCTGGACCACTGAAGATCGTCCATCGGGACGAGGCCCTGATCGTCCTCGACAAGCCCTCCGGATTGCTGTCGGTGCCGGGCCGCGGCCCCGCCCACGCGGACAGCCTCGCCAGCCGGGTTCAGGCCGAATTCCCCGACGCACGCATCGTCCATCGCCTCGACATGGCGACGTCGGGCCTCATTGTTTTGGCCCGGGGCGCGGCGATGGAGCGGGCGCTCAGCATCGCCTTCCAGAAACGTCAGGTGGAAAAACTTTACGTGGCGGTGGTGGCCGGACAGATCGCCGAAGACAGCGGCGAGATCGACCTGCCCCTCATCACCGATTGGCCCAACCGGCCGCGGCAGAAGGTGGATTTCGAACTGGGCAAGCCGTCCCTCACCGGCTTCGAGGTGCTGGCCCGCGACGCTGCGCGTAACACCAGCCGGGTCGCCCTCACCCCCCACACCGGCCGATCCCACCAGCTGCGGGTGCATCTGCTGGCCATCGGCCATCCGATCCTGGGGGATGATCTTTACGGCGACGCGGCGAGCCGGACCGCTGCGCCGCGCTTGCTCCTGCACGCGACGCGTCTCGCCCTGCCCCACCCGCTGAGCGGGGCGCAGCTGACACTGGAAAGCCCGCCGGACTTCTGACCGGCAGCGCTCAGGCGCCGTGCCGGAAGGCGATCACGTGGTCGGCCTCCAGCCGCACCCCGATCGCCTCGCCCAGGGCGTGGTTGTGGTGGGACGGCACCAGCGACAGCACCTCGGTGCCGCTGGCCAGGCGCAGGGTGTACAGGATGTCGGCGCCGCGAAAGGCCTTGTGACGCACCTCGGCCCGGGTCGGGCTGGCGTCGTCGTGGATCACGTCGTCGGGACGCAGCAGCACATCCACGCCACAGCCCTTGCCGCAGGCGGCGCAGCCCACGCTGCACTCCACCGGTACGCCAGAGTTGAGCTCACCCAGCTCGATCCTCACCCGGTTGGCGTCGAGCACGGTGCCCGGCACGAACACGCCCTTGCCGACAAAATCGGCCACGAAACGGTTGGCCGGCCGGTGGTAGAGGTTGTAGGGCGTATCCCATTGCTGGATGCGCCCCTCGTACATCACGCCGATCTCGTCGGCCATCGCGAAGGCCTCGTGCTGGTCGTGGGTGACCAGCACCGCGGTCATGCCCTCGCTCTTGAGGATCTCGCGCACCTCGACCGACAGCCGTTCGCGCAGATCCACGTCGAGGTTTGAAAACGGCTCGTCGAGCAGCACCAGTTCGGGCCGCGGCGCCAGCGCCCGGGCCAGCGCGACACGCTGCTGCTGGCCGCCGGAGAGCTCGTGGGGAAACTTGCGCCCCTGACCCGCCAGGCCCACCGTGGCGAGCAGCGATTCGACCCGCTGCCCGCGCTCCGCCGCCGACACGCCGCGCAGGCCAAAGCCCACGTTGTCCTCGACGGTGAGGTGAGGAAACAGCGCGTAATCCTGGAACACCATGCCAACCCGCCGGCGCTCGGGCGGCACCCGGAAGCCGGCACGGCTCATGGATTGGTCGTGGATCAGGATCTCGCCACCGGAGACTTCCTCAAAGCCGGCGATGCAGCGCAGCAAGGTCGTCTTGCCGCAACCCGACGGCCCCAGCAGGCAGGCGATGCTACCCTGCTCCAGGCGAAAATCGACGCCATTGACGACGGTGTGATGGCCGTAGCGCTGGGCAACCGCCTTGAGTTCTAGCTTGGACATGCAATCAATTATAATTCTCATCCAGGCCAAAAAGAATGCCATGAGCTCACGACTTCCTTCTCCGCCGCTCGGCGCGGTTTCCCGACATCTCTCGCCGCTGGTCATCACGGCGCTAGCGGTTGCGCTGCTGGCCGGATTGCCTGTTGCCAGCGTGGGTTTCAACCTGCTCGCCGGTGGCACCAGCGCCACCTGGAGCCACCTCGCCGCCACCGTGCTGCCCGAATACATCCAGAACTCCCTGGCCCTGTGCCTGGGCGTGGGCGTGGGTGTGGCGACCGTCGGCGTCGCCACCGCGTGGCTCACCACGATGCATGACTTCCCGGGCCGACGCGTGTTCGACTGGGCGCTGGTGCTGCCCCTGGCGATGCCGGCCTACGTGATGGCCTATGTTTACACCGATTTCCTGCAGTTTGTCGGCCCGGTGCAGACGGCCCTGCGCGACGCCTTCGGCTGGGAGTTCGGCGACTACTACTTTCCCGACATCCGCACCCTGCCCGGCGCGATGCTGATGTTCGTCTTCGTGCTCTACCCCTACGTCTATCTGCTCGCCCGCACGGCATTTCTGGAGCGGGCTGGCGGCGTGCTGGAGGCTGCGCGCACCCTGGGCATCGGGCCGTGGCGGGCCTTCTTCACCGTCTCGCTGCCGCTGGCCCGCCCAGCCATCGCTGCCGGCGTGGCGCTGGCCTTGATGGAAACCCTGGCCGACTACGGCACGGTGGCCTACTTCGCGGTCAACACCTTCACCACCGGCATCTACCGGGCGTGGTTCTCCCTCGGCGACCGGATCGCCTCGGCCCAGCTGGCGGCGATCCTGCTCGGCTTCGTGCTGCTGCTGGTGGCCATCGAACGGATCACCCGCGGCCGCGCGCGTTATCACAACACGTCCAACCGGCATCGTCCGCCAGCGCCGCGCCTGTCGGGCGTGGCCGGGCTGGCGGCCACCCTTGCCTGCCTCACCCCGCTGGTGCTGGGCTTCCTGCTGCCCGGCGGGCTGCTGCTGCGGATGGCGCTGGGTGAAGGCGACGCCCAGTTCGGCGAGCGCTTCGTGATGCTGGCCCGCAACAGCTTTACCCTGGCGGGGACCACCGCGCTCATCGCCGTGCTGCTGGCGGTGCTGCTGGCCTACAGCGCGCGGCTGTCGAAGACGCTCCTCGCCACCGGCCTCAACCGGATGGTCGGCCTGGGCTACGCGGTGCCGGGCACGGTGATCGCGGTGGGTGTGCTGATTCCCGTCACCCGGCTCGACAACTGGCTGGCCGGGCAGTGGGAGGCGTGGTTCGGCACCAACCCGGGCCTGCTCCTCACCGGCGGCATCGCGGCGCTGATCTACGCTTACCTGGCGCGCTTCCTGTCGGTGGCGCTGCAGACGGTGGACGCCAGCCTCGCCAAGATCACCCCCAGCATGGACGATGCCGCCCGCAGCCTGGGTCTGGGCCAGGGTCACACCTTGCGCTGGGTGCATGTGCCGATCCTGCGGGGCAGCCTGTTCACCGCCGGGCTGCTGGTTTTCGTGGATGTGATGAAGGAGTTGCCGGCCACGCTGGTGATGCGCCCCTTCAACTTCGACACGCTGGCCACCCAGGCCTACACGCTGGCCTCCGACGAGCGGCTGGCCGAAGCCTCCACGGCGGCGCTGGCGATTGTGGCGGTGGGCCTCCTGCCTCTGATCGCCCTCTCAAGACAGATCGCCCGGGATAGCAAGTAACAAGCCCAAGGCCCCAAAAGCAGAACGCCCCGGCACTCCGGGGCGTTTCTGTTTGCGGCGGATGATTCGAGCTTACTTGTAGCCGGCCCGGTCGTAGATCATCTGGGCCTTCACCTGGTACATCTCCAGCTGCTTCACCGGCAGGGTGTCGGCCTTGAACTTGCCGAGGGCGTCCAGCGCCTTGTTGCTCACCTTGACGGAATCGACCACCGGCCACTCGTTGTTGCCATCGGCAAAGTAGCGCTGGGCGTCGTCCGAGGCGAGGTATTCAAGGAACTTCACCGCCGCTTCCTTGTGGGGCGCGTGTTTCAGCACGCCGGCGCCGGACACGTTGATGTGGGTGCCGGTGCTGGCCTGGTTGGGCCACACCACGCCGACGCGCTCCATTGCCTTCACGTCTTCCGGTTTGGTCGAGCGCATCATGCGGGCGATGTAGTAGGTGTTGGAGAGCGCCACCTGGCATTCGCCGGCGGCCACGGCCTTGATCTGGTCGGTGTCGCCGCCCTTGGGCGCGCGGGCAAAGTTGGCCACCATGCCGCGGGCCCATTCTTCGGTCTTGGCCTCGCCCTGGTGGGCAATCACCGAGGCCCCGAGGGACAGGTTGTAAGGGTGTGAACCCGAGCGGGAACACAGCTTGCCCTTCAGCGCCGGCTTGGCAAGGTCGTCGTAGTTGCGCACTTCGTCGGCCTTCACGCCCAGCTTGTTGTAGATGATGACCCGGGCGCGGGTCGAGAACGAGAACCAGTCGTCGGCGCGCAGGTGAGCAGGAATGCGCGATTCCAGCACCTTCGACTTCACCGGCACGAACAGGCCCAGCTCATGGGCCTTGGCGAGGCGCGCGGCATCCACGGTGAGCAGGATGTCCGCCGGGCTGTTGGCGCCTTCGTTGCGGATGCGCTCGAGGAGCTCGTCTTCCTTGCCTTCGATGCGGTTGATGCGGATGCCGGTCTGCTTGGTGAAATCGCTGTAGAGCGCTTCATCGGTCTGGTAATGCCGGGCCGAGTACAGGTTGAGTTCCTTGTCGTCGGCCTGGGCGCCGAAGGCGATGCCGGCCAGGGCGGCGGCGAGCACGGTGGACTTGCAGTTCATCGGTTGGACTCCGGAAAAAATGCGCATTCAAAAACTGAATGACCCGAGTCTAACCAGCCTTCTCGAAAATGTAAATGCGACTGATTCTCAAAATCAAGTTTCACCCCGGGCCGCTATCGCTGCGGCGCGCAGCTTGGTCACCGACTCGCCGCCGATGCCCCAGTTGTCGGTTTCCACCTCGTCGATGATGACGAAGGTGGTCGAGCGGTTCTTGCCCAGCACGTCCTGCAGGAGCTGGGTGACGCCCTCGATGAGCGCGGCCTTCTGGGCGGCGGTGGCGCCTTCGCGGGTGATGCGGATGTTCACGTAGGGCATGGTTTCTCTCCGGGGTCGGGTGGGTTGGCTTACAGCATCTGGCTGTGGATGAAACGGTATTCCTGGGTTTTGCCGGAATAGCCCCAGGCGTCGGCAGGCGGTTCGTGGAGTGTCACGTAGCTGGCCGGATTCAGCCCGGGCAGCGCCGCGGCCAGCGCATCGAAGGCAGCGCGAATGAACGCGGCCTTCTGGGCCTTGGTGTTGGTGCCTTCGGTGATGCGGATCTCCAGCACCGCGCCAGACTCCCCTGCCTCCAGCGCCGCACCGCCCACGAACCAGCCACTTACCGGCAGCGGTTCGATGGCGACCACGGTCAGCTCGCGCTTCTTGCCGAGCAGTTCGACGGTGAGATCGGTAAGTCTGGCTGCCAGATCAGCGGTGGCGACGGCAGTGGGTGAGGCGTAGGCGAGTTTCAGATAAGGCATGGCGAGTTCTCCTTTGCGTGTGAGATGAAGAGCCGATCAGCCCAGCCGCTCCCGGCGGCGCGAGACTTCCAGCAGCAGTGCGCTCAGCACCAGCGCGGCGGCGGCCAGCAGCACGGGCAGTTCGAACCCGGCGTCGCGCCCGCGCACTGCCACCAGCAGCGGCCCGACGATCTGCCCGACGCCATAACAGGCGGTGATGAGCCCGATCCGGCGGGCGGTGGTCTGGGCGTCCGGCACCCGCGCAAGCCACTGGGCCAGCCCGGCGATGCCCATGAAGGTGCCGCCGAGCAGCACCGCGCCGGCCATTGCCGAGGCCACGCCATCCACCAGAACCGGCAGCGCCACGCCGACGGCCTGGATCAACGTCGCGGCGATCAGCACCGGATACACGCCGCGACGGAACGACAACCGCACCCACAGGGCGGTAGCCGGCAACGCGGCAAGGCCCACCACCAGCCAGCCGGTGAGCGCCGCATCGGCGGTGCCCGACTGGCTGCGCAGGATGGTCGGGAGAAAGGTTGCATTGACGATGTAGCCAAACCCGGCGAGCCCGTAAGCCGCCGCCAGCCAGCCCAACGGCGGCGCCACCGCCGGGGCTGCGGGCGCTGTGCCCGCAACCGGCACCACGCGCCCCCTGGGCACCAGCACCGCGCCCACCACCAGCGCTGCCACGCCGGCCACCAGGCCCAGCATCCGCCACCCGACGAGGGCGCCGCCGGCCAGCTGCTGCGCGACGATGGCCGAGGTGACGATGCCCGCGCCAACGCCCATGTAATGCAGCGCGCTCCACCCCGCCGCGCCCACGTCGGCCAGACTGCGCAGCACGATGCCGGTGGCGTAGACATACACCGCCGCGCTCGCCACGCCCGACACGAAGCGCAGCGCGCACCAGCCGCCAAAGCCCAGGTCGACGCTCATCGCCAGGGTGGTGAGCACGCTGGCGACGAGCCCGCCAGCCAGCCGCCGCGCCGGGTCGGCGTTGCGGCTGAAGGCCGCCCACAGCGCCCCGGCCAGGTAGCCCAGGTAGTTCATCGCGGCCAGCAGGCCGGCGCTGCCGATGTCCACCAGCCCGTCGTCGCGCATCTGGGGGAGCAGCGCGGTGAAGGCAAAGCGGCCAATGCCCATGGCCAGCAGCAGGGAGAGCAGCCCGGCGGCGGCAATGACCGGCGGGCTGGACAGGACGGATGGAACTGGAACGGTGGTGCTCTGCATGACTGCTCTCCCGGTTTCGGATGCGTGCAGGTTACGCGCGACAGATCAGCACTAAAAATGATTTAATAGGATCAACTCCATCACAAAAAGAGATGATCATGGATCTCGCCGATCTGCGCCTCTTTCGTGCCGTGGCCGAGGAAGGCAGCGTCACCCGCGCCGCCCAGCGCCTCCACACGGTGCAGTCCAACGTCACCACCCGCCTGCGCCTGCTGGAAGAAAGCCTTGGCACCCCGCTGTTTGACCGCATCAATCGGCGTTTGGTGATCACGCCGGCCGGAAGCCTGCTGGAAAGCTACGCCGACCGCCTGCTCAATCTGGCCGACGAGGCCCGCGACGCCGTGCGCAGCGCCGCCGCACCGCAAGGGTTGCTGCGGCTGGGGTCGATGGAAACCACCGCCGCCACCCGCCTGCCGGCGGTGATCGCGGATTTCCGGCGGCGTCATCCCCAGGTCGAGCTGCGCCTTGCCACCTCCCACACCGCCGGGCTGGTGCAGGACGTGCTGGCCCATCAGCTTGATGCGGCCCTCGTCGCAGGCCCGATCAACCATCCGGATCTCGAACAGCTGCCGGTGATCCGCGAGGAGCTGGTGCTCATCAGCGCCGCCGACTGGGCGCCGATCGCCTCCAGCGCCGATCTTGTCGCCCGCGGGCCGGTGGAGCTGATCACCTTCCGCGAAGGCTGCAGCTATCGCCAGCGCCTGCTCGACTGGCTGTGGCGCGACGGCGTGCCCATCGCCCGCACCAGCAGCTTCGGCACCTTCGAGGCGATCGTCGGTTGCGTGGCGGCGGGGATGGGCGTGAGCCTGGTGCCGCGGGCGATCATCAAAGGGCAGCTTGACGATACGGCGGGCGTGCTTCGGGTGCATCCGGTGCCGGACGACGTGGCGTGGGTGACGACGGTGATGATCTGGCACAAGGCCCGCAGCCGCCAGCCGGCGCGGGAAGCCTTTGCCGGCAGCCTTGCGGCGAAGCTCGGCGAGTACGGAGCGCTGCAATGATGATGGAGATCCAGCCCGAGAAACCCTGGTCGGCCGCCTGCGAACGCAACCGCGGCCCGATCCTTGAGGTGCTGCGCGAGCACTTTGCCGATCGGCGCCAGGTGCTGGAGGTGGGCTCGGGCACCGGCCAGCACGCGGTGCATTTTGCCACCGCCCTGCCCCACCTCGTCTGGCAGACCAGCGACCGGCCCCAGTGGCTGGCGGGCATCCGCCTGTGGCTGGATGAGGCGGCGCTACCCAACACCCCGCCGCCGCTCGAACTGGACGTGACCCGCCCGTGGCCGGCGGGCGGCTTCGATGCGGCGTTCTCGTCGAACACCCTGCACATCATGGGCTGGCCGGAGGTGGAGGCCTTCTTTGCCGGGCTCGATGGCGCGCTCGGCGCCGACGCGCTGCTGGCGATCTACGGGCCGTTCAATGAGGGGGGAAAGTTCACCAGCGAGAGCAACGCCGCTTTCGATGCGGCGCTGCGGGCCGACGACCCGAAGCGTGGCATCCGCGACCTGGAGGCCGTCGATGCCCTCGCCCGGGCGCGGGGCTTTGCGCTGGTGGAAGACCGGGCCATGCCCGCCAACAACCGCTGTGTGGTGTGGCGGCGCAGGCCCTGAAGGGTCAGGAGCGGTTGAGGCCGAGCAGCCCCATCGGGCCGTTGGAGGTGTTGAGCACCACCGAGCCGATGCCGCCGCCCTGCTGTTGCTGCACGCCGTAGATGGTCAGCGCGCCGGTGTCGAACGAGAACACATCGCTACCCACCTTCATCAGGAGCTTGGCAGAGTTGGGGAACCACGCGTACGCCATGTCGTTCTGGCTGCCGGAGGTGGACGGATAGCCCAGCTCGGCGGGCCACCAGTTGGCGTTGTTCACAAAGTCGCCGCCGAAGGACGGCGCGGCCTGCTGCACGGGCTCGCGGTGCTGGGACAGATCGGTCAGCAGCGCGCCCACGCGCCACTTCAGGCCTTCGTTGAACATGTCGCCGATCATCATCATGCCGCCGCTCATCCACTGGCCCATGCCACCCAGCTCGGGGTGGCTGAACTGGGCCTGGCTGAAGCCGCCGGCCTGCAGCGCGGCATAGGCGGCGCGGCCGGCGTCGGCACTGAAACCGTGGCGGGCGGCGATGTCGTCGATGGTGCTCATGGGGGTTCTCCTGTCGGAATGATCTGAATTGGTTTGGCCGGTTCGGGCGCGTCAGGCTGTGATGGGGCCGTCGTCGGTGGACAGGGCTTCGGGCCGGCGGCGCGGCAGCTCGGCACCGGAAAACGCGTCTTCGATGGCGATGATGGAGATGTTGGGCGGCTCGGCACGCACGCCGCCGAAGATCGTCGCGTAGGAGACATCGGCGGCATCGCGGCCGACGCCGAAGCGCATCAGCCCCATGGGGATCGCGGTGCCGGACGGATCGAAGAGATACCAGCGGTCGCCCAGGAAGACTTCGACATAGGCATGGAAATCGCTCGGGCCGAGGGCCGGGTCTGCGCCGTAGTCGATCCCGGTGGCAAAGCGCGCCGGCATGTTGAGCGCGCGGCACAGGGCGATCATCAGGTGGGCGAAGTCGCGGCACACGCCAACCCGGTCGTGCAGGGTATCCACCGCCGAGGTGCTGGCGTTGGTGGTGGCCGACTTGAAGCGCACATGGCTCGCCACCCAGTCGCAGATGGCCTTGACCCGGGCATAGCCGGGCCGCAGCTGCCCGAATTCGCGCAGCGCCACGTCAAACAGACGGTCGGACTGACAGTAGCGGCTGGGATACAGATAGGTGAGCACTTCGGCCGGCAGACGCGAGACGGGCTGCTCGGCGATGAGTTCGGGCGCCGCCACGTGGTGCTGGACTTCGACCGTGGCGCTGTAGCGCAGGCGCAGCGGGCCGGGTTCGGCCTTCAGGCGCATGTAGCGGTTGGAAGTGGCGGCGTCGGTGTGCACCTGCGGGAGCAGGAACTGGCCGATCTCCATCATTTCCGTCAGCACCCGCTGACGACGGGTGTGCGCGGCGTGGATGTTGAAGATGAAGTCGCAACCGGGGGCAGCGACCTCGTAATTCAATTCCACCGAGAACTTCAGCCTGATCATGGGCATTCCAAGAGAGCGTGCTTTGACGCGGGATTGCGCCTGATTCAGCAAGACAAATAGGCTTCGCTCGGGCAGCAGCGTGGCTCCGGCCCGGTTGCGAGACCCTTCATCCTACTCTGCGGCGCTGCAACATGGCGGGTTTTCTGCGCAGTTGAGCGGTTTTCGGGCCGATCAGCGGCGGTACAGATTGACTTCGTCGCGGGTTGCCAGGGCCACCTTGCGGGCGGCGTCGGCAAAATCCTCGCCCTTGCCGGCGTAGAGGATCGCCCGGGACGAGGAGATCATCAGCCCGGTGCCTGCGGCGGTGCGGCCGGCCTTGACGGTGGCTTCCACATCGCCGCCCTGGGCACCGATGCCGGGCACCAGCAGCGGCAGATCACCCACGATGGCGCGCACGTCGGCGAGCTCCTGGGGGAAGGTCGCGCCGACCACCAGGGCGTTCTGGCCGTGGGTGTTCCACTTGCCGGCCACGAGTTCGGCCACGTGCTGGTAGAGCTTGCGGCCGCCAGCGATCTCCAGGTTCTGCAGATCGGATCCGCCCGGGTTGGAGGTGCGGCACAGCACGATCAGGCCCTTGTCGGCAAATTCGAGATAAGGCTCGACGGAATCGAAGCCCATGTAGGGATTGACGGTGAGCGCGTCGGCCTGGAAGCGTTCGAAGGCCTCACGGGCGTACTGCTGGGCGGTGGCGCCGATGTCGCCGCGCTTGGCGTCGAGCACCACGGGCACCTGAGGGTGCTTGTCGTGGATGTGGGCGATGAGATCCTGCAGCTGGTCTTCGGCGCGGGCGGCGGCAAAGTAGGCAATCTGCGGCTTGAAGGCACAGGCCAGGTCGGCGGTGGCATCGACGATGCCCTTGCAGAAGGCCAGCACGGCATCCGGGCGATCCTTCAGGTGGGCCGGGAAGCGGGCGACGTCCGGGTCGAGGCCGACGCACAGCAGGGAATCATGGCGCTGCCAGGCGGCAGCCAGCTTGGAACGGAAATCCATGGAGAGGGCGGGCCGCGTGCGGCCGGGGCAGTTGAATGTCGGCGCCGATTTTACCAGCCCTTGGCGTGCCACCGCCGGCTGTGCAAAACGGCACATGTTGCGTCACAACATGCTCCACCCCGTTTCAGCACCCTCGGGGCAGTTGTTCAGTAAATGAACAGCATAAATGTGACGAAAAATCACGTCCCCACCGCGTCAAAACAAAAAATTCCTTTTCGTAACATAAGCTTGTTCTATTTTGATCCGGATCTGGCCCCGAGCTGGCACAGCCTTCGCAATGGGTAGTGCGCTCCGTAACGGCGTGTTTCAAGGCGCGATCGACGCTGGAATGCGACAACGGGAGGAGCGGAGCACAAGCGCAGGGCCGTGGCCGTTGCGCTGGTGAAATCAAACAGAAAATTCCGGAGACAAAAGATCATGAAGAAGTCCCTGCTGGCTCAGTCCGTCGCCCTCGCCTGCCTTGCCGCTGCCGCCGGTGGCGCCCAAGCCGTGAGCTTCACCCAGAACGATGTCACCCTCGACATCAACGGCACCATCAACGGCTTCTACGTCAACCGCGAGTCCAAGACCACCGTCGCCGGCGGTCCTGAGACCAAGACCCAGAACAGCGCCCTGACCAACGGCCTGCTGCCGGGCTGGATCAACTTCGTGGTCACCACCAAGGCCGCTGACCAGGACATCAAGGCTCACTTCAGCTTCGCCCCGGGTATCAACGATTCTTCCTCCGTGGTCGGCCTTCCCTCCACCGTCGGCACCGGCGCTGGCGCCGTGCCGGGCGCTTCCAGCCCGTACAGCCAGATCGACGTGCGTAACGTCTACTTCCAGTTTGGCAACAACGACTGGGGCACCCTGAAGTTCGGTCGTGACATCGGCCTGTTCGGCCAGAACATCATCCTGTCCGACATGACCCTGCTGGGCGTCGGCGGCACCTCCAACGCCGGCATCCCGTTCAACACCACCTTCGGCATGATCGGCCACGGTTACATGTATACCGGCTTCCAGGCCCAGATCACCTACACCACCCCGAACTTCGACGGCCTGCAGGCTTCCGCTGGCATCTTCCAGCCGAGCTCCTTCGCGGGCGACCAGACCAAGACCCCGGGCTTCCAGGCCAAGGTCGATTACGACTGGAAGGGCATGGCGCCGGGCAAGGTCTGGGGCGGCCTGATCACCCAGAGCACCAGCTGCTCCAAGGGCTCCACCTGTGACGGCACCGGCACCAACCCTGACAAGTCCTTCACCGCTTCCGGCTACGAAATCGGTGCCAAGGCCAGCATGAACAACTTCGGCGCTGTCGCCTACGCCTTCACCGGCAAGGGCCTGGGCCTGTCCACCGTGGGCGCCCAGTTCTTCGGCGGCTCCGATGGCCTCGGCAACAAGACCGACTCCAAGGGCTACTTCCTGCAAGGTACCTACCAGTACAACAAGACCAAGTTCGGTATCAACTTCGGTCAGAACAAGGACAACGACGGCATCCTGGGTGCCGGCAACGAGCGCAAGAACAAGGCCTACACCCTGGGCGTCTATCACAGCCTGAACAAGTTCGTGACCCTGGTCGGCGAACTGAACCAGGAAAAGATCACCAGCACCGTGGATGACAGCGAAACCAAGAACCGCACCCTGTCCGCCGGCGCGATCCTGTTCTTCTAGGCCACACACATCGGATGGACGGGCCGCCACAGGCCCGCCATCGAAACAGTCTCTTGCTGTGTTCTCCCTCCTTCTGGCGCCCCCGTGGCGCCATCTTTTTTTGTATCGTCCGATCTTCGTCGTTCCACCGGAGCCGCCGATGTCGCGCCCCTTCTTCACGGCCCTTGCGGCCCTCGCCTTTGTGCTCACCAGCCCGGCCGCTACGGCCGACGGCATCGTCGAGCAGCGCATCACCCCCAGCCGCTACGCCGACGCCCGCGAGGCGCTGGTGGATGCCATCGAGGCCGAAGGGTTGATTCCTTCCCCGCCGAGCGTCTTTGGTGACATGCTGTCCCGCACCGGCCCCGCGCTGGGCGAAGACAAGCCCGTCTATGCCCAGGCCGAGGTGCTCCACTTCTGCAGCGCCCGCATCGCCTGGCAGATGGCGAAGGAGAACCCCCTCAACGTGGCCCAGTGTCCCCTGTCGATGGCAATCTTCACCCTCCCCGGCGATCCATCCACGGTGCGTCTGGCGTGGCGCAGCGCGGTGGGCGACAGCCCCGGCGCCCGCGCCGCCAACGTCCTGCTCGCCCGCATCGCCCGGCAGACCGCCGACAACGCCGGGCGGGTCAGCATCCGCGACTGATCGCCGGGAGTCTCGCCCGAAGCCGCCTCCCACGGTATAGTCCGCACCGCTTCGAAAACCCCACCGGATTCACGCCTCAAGCATGACCCAGAAAACCTACACCGCCGAATCGATCACCGTTCTCAAGGGCCTCGAACCCGTCAAGCAGCGGCCGGGGATGTACACCCGTACCGAGAACCCGCTGCACGTGATCCAGGAAGTCATCGACAACGCCGCCGACGAGGCGATGGCGGGCTTCTGCCGCAAGATCGGCGTGACCCTGCATCTCGACGGCTCGGTGAGCGTTTCCGACGACGGCCGCGGCATTCCGGTGGAGATCCACCCGGTCGAGGGCGTGTCGACGGTCGAGGTGGTGTTCACTCGCCTCCACGCTGGTGGCAAGTTCAACAAGACCGACGACGACTCGGCCTACCGTTTCTCGGGCGGCCTGCATGGCGTGGGTGTGTCCGTCACCAATGCCCTCTCCCACCGGCTTGAGGTGGAAGTGGTACGAGACGGCGGCCGGCACCGGCTGGTGTTCTCGGGCGGCGATGTGATCGAGCCGCTCAAGGTGCGTCCTCTGCAGGCAGGCGAGCGCAAGCAGGGCACGACGGTGCGTGCCTGGCCCGATGCCAAATACTTCGAATCCTCGGCACTGCCCATGGGCGAGCTGGTGCATCTGCTGCGCAGCAAGGCCGTGCTCATGCCCGGCGTGGCCGTGACCCTGGTGAACGAAAAAACCCGCGAAAGCCAGACCTGGCAGTACAAGGGCGGCCTGCGCGACTACCTGCAGCAAACTTTGTCCGCCGAGCCGGTGATTCCGCTGTTTGAAGGCGCAGGCTTTGCCGAAGCGGGCCGCAAGGTGCCGCTGCTCATTGGGACCAACTTGACGGAATGGACAGGGTTTCAGGATATTGTAGACGCTGCGGACCGTCAGTATGACAATAAAAATACCTGGACGGATGCTGAAGTAGAAAAGCGCCTCAAACAGGCCTACGGCGATAAAAAAGACGCCGTCGTGAGCGAATTTCTAAAGGCGTATCCCAATAAGAAAAAGGCCGATGCCCTTTATATCGATACCCTGATCCGCCAGCCAATCTTGAAGATTATGCGCCGTAAGGCCGCACAAGGCGGAGCTCCGGTCTACGCCTATCTTTTCAGTTGGGAATCGCCGCTTATGGTTGGGACGTACATGTCCTATCATAC
>ERZ650306.193-NODE-193-length-35301-cov-21.041366_pt1 | contig 35301 bp, 49 predicted proteins | sample MGYA00376242_ERZ650306 | MGnify/ENA primary metagenome ERZ650306 (study PRJEB26733, sample SAMN07839244) | wastewater metagenome | biome: urban; feature: wastewater treatment plant; material: waste water | place: USA: North Carolina | collected 2016-03-31 ... | reverse complement strand
CCCTACACGACGCTCTTCCGATCTCTTATTAAATTTGTATAAACTAAAGTAGCACGATCTGGTCGTTTGTTGTTTTTTCCACCTGGAGTGTAGTCATCATCATTTCTAAACTTTTTTGTAGCAGTGTAGTTTGAAACCATAGAATCAATACTTCCACCACTAACTCCCCAAAACAGTTTTGGCTCCCCTAGTCGTTTTATATCAACATCACTATTAATATCTGGTTGCCCAATAATTCCAACTCTTAAACCAATATCTTCTAAAATTCTTCCAACAACTGCAATTCCCATAAAAGGAGAATCAATATACGCATCACCTGTTATTAAAACAACATCAAGTTCATCCCAGCCTCGCTGTTTCATCTCATCTTTAGTTGTTGGTAAAAATCTATTTTGTTTATTCATAATTCTTCTTTTATATTTTAAGTTTTAAAGTAGTTTTTAGGAAGATTGTTTTAAGAGATTTATTTTGTATGTAAAAAGCTAAAATTAGCTTTCTACACTTTTTCTCACACGAATATGTAACTCTTTTAATTGAGCTTCATCAACGCTTGATGGAGCTTGAGTTAATAGACATTGAGCTTTTTGAGTTTTTGGAAATGCTATAACATCTCTAATAGAATCAGTTCCAGCAAGTAGCATTATCATTCTATCAAGTCCTAATGCAAATCCTCCATGAGATGGTGCTCCATATTGTAGTGCATCAAGTAAGAATCCAAACTTCTCTTTTGCTTCTTCTTGACTAATTCCCATTAGTTCAAATACTTTACTTTGAATCTCTTCTTTGTGAATTCTTATACTTCCACCACCCATTTCTGTTCCATTTAAAACAATATCATAAGCAATTGATTCAATCTCTTCTAAATCAGTTTTATTTAAATCTTTTGGCATTGTAAATGGATGGTGAAGTGCTTTTGTTCTTCCATCTTCAACTTCAAACATAGGGAAATCTACAACCCATAAAAACTCATATGTGTCTGCTGGAATAATATTCATCTCATTAGCTAAGAATAGTCTAAATCTTCCCATATAATCCCAAACAGTTTTTTTATCTCCTGCTCCAAAGAATACTACATCTCCAACTTCAAGATTTGTAACTTTTACAATCTCTTCTAAATCAGCTTCACTAAAGAATTTTGTAAGTGGACCTTTTAATCCATCTTCTTTCATTTGGAAATATCCAAGACCTTTTGCTCCAAATTTTCTTACATAATCTTCAAAACCTTTCATCTGTCTTTTTGAGAAGATATTATCTCCATTTGGACATCTTAAAGCTTTGATTCTATTATTCTTTTTATCTTTTGCAATATCTGTAAATATTTCATTTGTTGATTTTTCAAAAATATCAATAACATCAATTAAAGGCATATCAAATCTTAAATCAGGTTTATCACTTCCATAACTCTCCATAGCTTCACTATATTTCATTCTTCTAAAAGATGAAGGTATTTTTTTACCACATTTTGTAAATATATCATAGATTAATTTCTCAGCAACAGCAATTACATCCTCTTGAGTACAAAAACTCATCTCAACATCTATTTGTGTAAATTCAGGTTGTCTATCTGCTCTTAAATCTTCATCTCTAAAACATTTTGCAATTTGAAAATATCTATCAAATCCAGCAACCATTAAAAGTTGTTTGAATAGTTGAGGAGATTGAGGAAGTGCATAAAACTCACCTGCATGAACTCTTGATGGAACTAAATAATCTCTTGCTCCTTCTGGAGTTGATTTTGTTAAAATTGGAGTTTCTACATCTAAAAATCCTAACTCATCAAGTGTATTTCTAGCTTGAATAGTAGCTTTACTTCTTAGTTGGAAAATATCAAAAGATTTTTTACTTCTAAGCTCTAAAAATCTATTTCTTAGTTTTATCTCATCATTTACTTTCTCATCATTTATATCAAAAGGCATAGCTTTAGATCTATTTTCAATAATAAGATTTTCTAAAATAATCTCAATTTTTCCAGTCTCTAAGTTTGGATTTTCTAACCCTTCACCTCTAGCTCGCACAGTTCCAGTTGCAATTAAAACATACTCATCTCTTACAGTTTCAGCAACAACTAAAGCATCTTTACAATCTTGTGGATCAGCAACAAGCTGAACTAAACCACTTTTATCTCTTAAATCTATAAAAATAATTCCACCGTGATCTCGTCTGCTATTAACCCAACCAGCAACAGTAACTTTTTGACCTATTAAATTCTCTTTTACACTTGTATTATAATGTGTTCTCAAAATTAAACTCCATTTTCTAAATAAGGGGTGATTTTATCCAAATTTTACTTAATCTCAACAAATCCATACTCTGTACTTTTAAATAGTCTTGGAGTATAAACAGCTTGATTTTCTACTATTTTAGTTGGTATTAAATTATTGTTTCCATTTACTAAATAGTTTGCACCAACCAAAGTTGAGTAATCAACCCATTCAAAATTTATATTTCCACCAAAATTTAAAATCTCATCTCTTAATTTGTTATCAATTTTTTCAATAGAGTTTGCAAGAACCATTTTTTCTCTATCTTTATCTTGAGTTAGCGTCATTAACATAGGATCAAAATTTATTTGAGTAGAAAATATAAACTTTGGATAAATATCATTTGCTCTTAGTTGAGACATTATTAGTGAACTTTTTACAATATCTACATTTAAAAATATTGAGCTATTTCTTAATCTTGAATCTACAACAATATTTTTAAAGTTTGTTTCACCACTTTTTATCTCTTTTCTTGCTGTTGTATAACTAACAACATTTTCATAACTATTTTTTAACTTATTTCCCAAATATGTATTTTGATAAAAAAGTACATTTGGACCATCAGAGTAATAACTTAATTTTTTAAGTTGATCTTCATAAGAGATAGAACCAAAAATTAAATTATCGTTTTGAGATAAACTATCTTTTTTTTCAATTAGTGGAAGATAAACCATAATATCATTTAGTGGCATTGTATTTAAATTATTTATTGCGTTTGGAGTATAAAGTGCAATTACTTTTGTAATTCCCTCTTCTTTAACTTTATTAAATGCATTATTTATACTATCAGCACTCTCATTTTGACTATCAATTACAACTAAATCATAATTTGCATTTAAAAATGTCAAATATGCAGCAACTGTATTTATAGAATTTTTTGCATATTTAGATACTAAAGAGGATGGATAAACAAAGGCAATCTTAAGATTTGCCTTTGTGCTATCAAATTTTATTTCAGGTTCACTAGATGCTAAAACTTCACTATTCTCTTCTTGTGTTATCTCATTTTTAGAACCATTGTTGTTTATAATCTCTTCTTGAATTACACTATCGTTTGAGATAAACTCTTCAACAACTGTTTTTTTATCTTCCTCAACTTTTTTTACTGGAACATTCTGATTTGGCATTTTTAGCTTTACAACTTTTTGTGTACAACCCGCCACTAAAAAAGCCATAAAAATTAAAATAAGTAGATGCTTCAATTTAACTCTCCTCATATAGATTTTTGATTTTTAACATATCAAGATAAGTATCTTTTTTCAAAGATGGATTTTTTAGTAAATAAAGAGGAGAAAAGATTGGTACTAAAATAGCAGAATTAAAGCTTAAAACTTTTCCTCTATTTTTTAAAAATTCACCACTACTTTTTAACAAATAGTCATGAACTCTCTCTCCTACAGCAACAATAATTTTTGGTTTTATAACCTCAATTTGCTTTAACAAATAACAATTACAACTCTCAAAATTTTGAAAACTTGCCTCTTTTGTTCCTCTACATTTTACTAAGTTTGTAGTGTAAACTTCCTCTTTTTTTATTTTTAAACTACCTTCAATCATTTTTGCTAACATATCACCAGAATTTCCAACAAAAAAAGAACCCAAATCATCTTCACTTTTTGATGGTTCATCGCAAATAAACATAATTTTTGAATTCTGACTTCCATATCCAAAAAGTGTATGTTTTCTTGTTTTTGACAAATCACACAAATAGCAGTTTGTAACTGATTTTTTAAGCTCTTCTAAACTGTTTGGCAATGCAAAATCACAACTACTATAAAAGTTTATATTTAAGTCACTATGATATTTAATTCCAAAAAGTTTTTGATTATAAAGGTATTTTAAAACTTGATTCTTAACTTTATTTGTCATACTTCATTTTACAAAAAATATGCTTTAGTATCAATTTTTAAGAAGATTTATTAAATAGAGAAACTTCTCTATTTAATAACTATTTTTTTCTATGAACAATTCTTCCCTTATCAAGTGAATAAGGTGTTATCTCAACTGTTACAGTATCATTTGGTAATATTTTTATATAGTGCATTCTCATTTTTCCAGATATATGACACAATACAATATGACCATTTTCCAACTGAACTCTAAACATTGCATTTGGTAAAGCTTCAACTACTTTTCCATCAACAACAATTACATCATCTTTTGCCACATTAGCCCCTTAATTTTCTCTATTACTTAAAATAACTGCTCGTCCATCAACTACAGCAACCGTATGCTCATAATGACTCCCTCTTAAACCATCAGCTGAAACAACATCCCAACCATTTTTAAGAATAACAGGGTTTCTATCTTTTTGACATATCATGGGTTCTATACAAAACACCATTCCATTTTTTATTTTTGGTCCAGATTTTGTACCACCATGTTCTAAGTAGTTTGGAATTTCAGGTTCTTCATGTGGTTTTCTTCCAATTCCATGTCCACAAAATCTAACTAATGGCTGATAACCTCTTGAAGTAATAAAATCTTCAATAGCTTTTGATAACTCTTTAAATCTCATACCATCTTCAATTATGTCAATAGCATAATACAAAGCATCTTTTGCACAAGCTATCAGCTCTTCATCTTTTTTAGAGATATCTCCAATTGGCATTGTAATAGCACTATCACCATACCAACCGTCAACTTCAGTTCCTATATCAAGACCTAAAATATCACCATCTTTTAAAACTGTATCGCTTGGAATTCCATGAATTATAACTTCATTTAGTGATGTACAAACAGCATTTGGAAATCCATATAAACCTTTAAAAGCAGGTCTAGCTCCTAGGCTTAAAATAAATTTTTCGCCCATAGCATCAACTTCTTTTAAAGTCATTCCAGCTTTTACATTCTCTTCTAGATATTTTAGTGTTTTTGCAACAGCTTGATTTGCAACAAAAAGTTTTTCAATCTCTTCAGGTTTTCTAAGCGCAATAGACATTTTTATAGTCCAACTGCACTTAAAGTTTGATATTTATTTGAATATTGTTGAGCCTCTATTTTTCTCATAGTATCAATAGCAACTTGAACTACAATTAAAACTGAAACCCCTCCAAAATAAAAAGGAACACCCATTGCTTTTACAATTAACCAAGGAAGTGTAGAGATTAATCCCATATAAATAGCTCCCCAGAAAGTTAATCTACTAGCAACTGTATTTAAAAACTCGGCTGTACTAGCTCCTGGTCTAACACCAGGTATAAATCCACCTTGTCTTTTTAAGTTTTCACTTATATCTTTTGCATTAAATGTAATTGATGCATAAAAAAATGCAAAGAAAACTACAAATAAAAACATAAATAAGTTAAATGTATATGAACTAGGATTCATATAATCAGCTATCATCACTAAATATTTATTTTGACTTCCTTGTAAAACTGTTGCTGGAAACATCAAAATAGCACTTGCAAAAATAGCTGGGATAACTCCACTTAAATTTACTTTAATTGGAATGTAATTCATAACTCTTTTACTTTGGTTTTGCATAATTACTTTTCTTGAGTATGAAACAGGAACTCTTCTCTCTCCCAACTCAACATAAATAATAGCTCCAACCGTTGCAAAAATAACTAGTAAAATACCAATTACAGTTAAGAAGTGCATTTGACCATTATTTACTAAATCAATAGTTCCACCAATAGCACTAGGAATTGCTGAAACGATACCTGCAAAGATAATCAGTGAAATACCATTTCCTATACCTCTTTGAGTTATTTGCTCACCTATCCACATTAAAAGCATTGTTCCTGTAAGCATTGAAATAGCTGAAACTGCAATAAATGTATTCATATCAATAGAAATTGCTGCTTGCCCATTTTGTCCAGTTAATGAATTAAGACCAATAGATACTCCAATTGATTGAATCAATGTAATAACAATAGTTGTATATCTGATGATTTGCATATATTTTTGCATCCCATCTCTCTCTTTTTTCATTTTACCAAGTGCTGGGAAAGTTGCTGCTAGAAGCTCCATAATAATTGAAGCTGTAATGTAAGGCATAATTCCTAGTGAGATAATACTTAGTCTTTCAACTGCATTTCCACTAAACATATTTACAAGACCTAATGCATTGTTTGCATTTGAATCAAAGAACTCTTTAACTACATCAATATTAACTCCAGGTACTGGCACATATGCCAGTAGTCTGTAAAGAAAAATAAAGCCTAATGTAATAAGAATCTTATTTACTAGATCTTTACTCATAATTATTTTCCAGTAGTTGTAACGTTTTCGTCTTTAATCTTAGCACTTAAATTTTTAGCTGTTGCACCAATAAGTTTTACTTTTACAACAGTTTTTGATAATTTATATACAGATCTAATTGATTCAACTGTAATTTCTGGTAATTCAGCAATTGCAGTTACTTTTTCAACATTAATTGTATATGGTTTAACTACTCTTGATACAAATCCAACTTTAGGAAGTCTTCTTGCTAGTGGTTGTTGTCCACCTTCAAAACCTCTTTTTACATTGTATCCAGATCTAGCTTTTTGACCTTTATTACCTTTTCCAGCAGTTTTACCGTTACCGCTTCCTTGACCTCTACCTTTTCTTTTAGGAGCTTTTGTGCTTCCGCAAGCTGGTTTTAAATTTTCTAATATCATATTCTTATCCTTTTATTCTTGCTAAAGCTTCAACTGTAGCTTGTACAAGGTTATTTGGATTATTTGAACCTAAAGATTTTGCAATAATATCTTTAACTCCAGAAAGCTCAAGAACAGGTCTTGCAGCTCCTCCAGCGATTAGTCCAGTTCCTTCTGAAGCTGGTCTTAATAAAATTTTACTTGCATTATATTTGTGTTCAATATCATGTGCAATTGTAGTTCCTTTTATAGAAACTGTCACTAAGCTTTTGAATGCATCATCTAAAGCTTTTTTAATAGCATCTGGAACTTCTTTTGCTTTTCCTGTTCCAAAACCTACTGTACCGTTTTTATCTCCAACAACAACTAAAGCTGTAAATCTGAATCTTCTTCCACCTTTTACAACTTTTGTTACTCTTCCGATTTTAACGATTGCTTCTTGAAAATCTTCTCTATTTACTGCCATCATTAATCCTTATAATTTAATACCATTTTCTCTTAATGCGTCAGCAAATGCTGCAACAACACCATGATAAAGATACCCGTTTCTATCATAAACAACTGTTTCAATACCAGCTGCTTTTAACTTAGAAGCAAACTCAGCTGCAACTTTTACAGCACCCTCTTTATTTCCACCTAAACCCATAGTTTGTGAGCTAACTGCTGCTAAAGTTCTACCTTCAACATCGTTGATAGCTTGTGCACTAATGTATTTGTTAGATTTAAAAATCGATACTCTTGGTTTTTCAGCTGTACCAGAAATATTAGCTCTAACTCTTTTTTTTCTTTTTATTCTTAAAGCAATTTTTTTTGCTAAATCTTTTTCTCTACTCATAGTTACACCTTATTTCTTAGCAGTTTTTCCGGCTTTTCTAATGATTTTCTCATCAGAATACTTAACACCTTTACCTTTGTATGGTTCTGGTTTTCTAAAGCCTCGAATAATAGCAGCAGCTTGCCCAACTTGTTGTTTATCTGCACCTTTAACTGTAATAATGTTTTTCTCAACAGAGATATCTAATCCTTTTTGGATTTCAAAATTAATTGGATGAGAATAACCTAAGATTAACTCTAAAACATCACCTTTTACAGCTGCTTTATATCCAACTCCATTGATTTCTAAAGTTTTTGTGAAACCTTCATGTAAACCATTAACTGCGTTTGCTGTTAATGCTCTGTAAGTTCCCCAAAATGCTGCAGCTTCTTTTGTTTCTCCATTTTTTGTTAAAACAACTTGACCATCTGCAACTTCAATTCCAACTCTTCCATGAGTCTCAACTGTAGAAACATTGTTTCCTTTTTTAACACTAATTAGTGTTCCATTTACTGTTACTTCAATTCCAGCAGGAATTGTGATAGGTTTTTTTCCAATTCTAGACATTACACTCTCCTACCAAACAGTACAAAGTACTTCTCCACCAACATTAGCAGCAAATGCTTCATCATTTGCAATAATACCTTTGTTAGTTGAAAGAATAATAGTACCGTATCCGTTTTTGAAATTTTTAATTTCAGAAGCTGGTTTATAAACTCTTCTTCCTGGTTTTGAAACTCTTACAATTTCGTTAATTGCTGATTTCTCTTTATCATCATACTTCAATTCAACTTGAATTGTTTTTTTATTATTTTGTCCGTCAATAACTTTGAATCCAGCGATATACTCTTTTTGTAAAAGTACATTCATTACTCCAACAACTGTGTTTGAGTGTAATAATGTTGCAACTTCTAATCTTCTCATTGCAGCATTTCTAATTCTAGTTAAAGCATCTGCGATTAAATCATTCATCATAGCTTTTTTCTCCTACCAACTAGCTTTTCTAACACCAGGTAATAAACCTTCGTTAGCCATTTTTCTTAAACAAACTCTACATAGACCAAAATCTCTATAAACTGAGTGAGGTCTTCCACAAACAGAACATCTTGTGTATGCTCTTACAGCAAACTTAGGTGTTCTTTGTTGTTTAGCGATCATAGATTTCTTTGCCATTACGCTCTTCCTTTTGTAAATGGAATTCCAATTAACTCTAACAATCTATATGACTCAGCATCACTTGTAGCTGTTGTAGCTATTGAAATATTCATCCCGTGTGTTTTAATGATGTTATCATAAACTACTTCTGGGAACATCAATTGCTCATCAAGTCCGAAGTTAAAGTTTCCTCTTCCATCAAATCCATTCTTGTTTAGACCTCTAAAGTCTTTTACTCTTGGTAATGCAATGTTACATAATTTATCTAAAAAGTGATACATTTGCTCACCTCTTAAAGTAACTTTAATACCAACAGGCATTCCTTCTCTTACTTTAAATCCAGCTACAGATTTTTTAGCAATAACTTTAACTGCTCTTTGACCAGCAATTAAAGAGATTGTATCTTGCATATTTTGGATTAACTTAGTATCTTTCATAGCTTCACCAGCACCAACAGAGATAACAACTTTATCAATTTTAGCTGTTAAAGTTTTATTTTTTGGAAACTCTGCTTCAAGAACTGGCTTGATTTCAGCTTTATATTTTTCTAATAATCTTGATGCCATCTTTTACCCTTCCACTTTTGCCACATTTGAAATATCAATTGGCATCTCTTTATTTATAAATCCACCATCTGGATTTTTTTCTTGATCAGGTTTAACAGTTTTTTTAGCAACTTTACAATCTTTTACGATTACTTTGTTTACTTTTGGTAATACTTGTAAAACTTCTCCAGTTTTTCCTTTGTCATCACCAGCAATGATTCTAACTGTATCACCTTTTTTTATTTTTAATTTAATAGCCATTATAGTACCTCCGGTGCAAGTGAAACGATTTTCATAAATCCTGAATATCTAACTTCTCTAGCAACTGGTCCAAAAATTCTTGTTCCAACTGGCTCTCTTTTAGCATCTAAAATAACAGCAGCATTGTCATCAAATCTGATTAATGAACCATTCTCTCTTTGAACTTCTTTATGAGTTCTTACAATTACAGCTTTAACAACTTGACCTTTTTTAATTTTTCCAGTTGGAAGAGCTTTTTTAACAGAAGCAACAATAACATCACCAACAGTTGCATATCTTCTTTTAGAACCACCTAAAACTTTGATACACATAATCTCTTTAGCACCTGTGTTATCTGCTACATTTAATCTTGTAAAACTTTGAATCATTATTTAACTCCTGTAGCAAGGATCGTTTTTAATCTAAAAGATTTAGTTTTAGATAGTGGTCTACATTCAATAGCAATAACACTATCACCAACATTTAATTCATTTTTTTCATCATGAATTAAATATTTTTTAAATCTTTTAACTGTTTTATGATACTTTGGGTGTAAAACTGATCTTGTAACTAAAACAGAAGCTGTTTTATCACCTGATCTTTTTACTACTACACCTTGAATCTCTCTTTTATGTGTCATACTTAGATCCTTAGTTAGCTTTAACAGCTGTAATAGCAGTCTGAATTTTAGCAATATCTTTTTTTGCTACTCTTAATTCAGATGTATTTGTTAACTGCATAGTTTTTAGCTTAGCTTTTAATTCAAAAAGAAGCACCTTTTTTTCTTTTAATAACGCTTGTAATTCGCTCAAGCTTTTATCTTTAATATCAGTATAGTTCATTTTCGCTATCTCTTGTTACAAATTTAGTTTTAAATGGTAGTTTATGCATAGCTAAAGCTAAAGCTTCTCTTGCTAAACTTTCATCTACTCCAGCCATTTCGAAACAAACTCTTCCTGGCTTAATGTTCATTACCCATTTATCAACACTACCTTTACCTTTACCCATTCTTGTTTCAAGTGGTTTAGCAGTTAGTGGTTTATCAGGGAATACCATAATCCAAACTTTCGCTTGTCTTTTTACTTTTCTTGTCATGGCAACCCTAGAAGCTTCAATTTGTCTTGAATCTACTCGTCCATGCTCAACAGCTTTAATTCCGAAATCTCCATAAGCTAAAGAGTTACCTCTGTGAGCTTCACCTCGATTTCTTCCTTTCATCATTTTTCTAAATTTTGTTCTTTTAGGCATTAACATAATTATTTACCTCTTTTCTTTGCTGGTCTTCTTTTTGGTTTAGACTCAGGAGTTTCAGATTTTTCAGTTGGAATTCCTTTTGCAAGAACTTCACCTTTAAATATCCAAACTTTAATCCCAATACAACCATAAGCTGTATGAGCTTCTGCAAAACCATAATCAATTCTAGCTCTTAATGTATGTAAAGGAACTCTTCCTTCTAAATACCACTCAGTTCTTGCCATTTCAGCTCCACCAAGTCTTCCAGAAACAGATACTTTAATACCTTTTGCTCCACCTTTAAGTGCATTTTGCATAACTCTTTTCATAGCTCTTCTAAATGCAACTCTTCTTTCTAATTGTTGAGCAACATTCTCAGCTGAAAGTAGTGCAGAAGTTTGAGGTTTTCTCTCTTCTTTAATATTTACAGCTATCTCTTTTCCTACAAGTTTAGATAAAGAGTCTTTTAGTTTTTCAACATCTGCACCTTTTTTACCGATAATAATTCCAGGTCTAGCAGCAACAACTGTAACTCTTACTTTTTTTGCAGTTCTTTCAATAACAGTTTGAGCAATTCCAGCATAATATAACTCTTTTTTAACAAACTTTCTTATTTTGTCATCTTCAGCTACATTTGCAGGCATTGTTTCAAATTTTGGAAACCATCTAGACTCCCAATTTCTATTAATACCTAATCTTAAACCTATTGGATTAACTTTTTGACCCATTACTTGTCTCCTTTTGTAGATGCAGCTACTTCAATCATAATATGTGCAGTTGGTTTATGCTTTGGTGAAGCTGAACCTCTTGCTCTTGGAGTAAATCTTTTAAGAACTGGTCCTTTGTCTACTCTAGCACTTGTAATTACTGCATCAGCTGAATCCAATCCAGAGTTTGCAACAGCAGAAGCTATTACTTTAGATATAATTCCAGCAGCTTTGTTTGGAGTAAATTGTAAAGATGCAATTGCATACTCTGCATTCATCCCTTGAACTTCTCTAGCAATTAATCTTGCTTTAATAGGAGAAACTCTAATAAATTTTAATATCGCTCTTGCCATTATTACGCCTTTCTTTGAACAGAACCTTTATGGCCCTTAAATGTTCTAGTTGGTGCAAACTCACCTAATTTATACCCAACATGGTTCTCTGTAACATTTACAGGAACAAAGTTTCTACCATTATGTACATTAAATGTTAATCCAATCATATCTGGAAGAATTGTAGATCTTCTTGACCATGTTTTAATTGGTTTTTTATCTTTTGAACTATTAGCAGCCACAACTTTTTTTAGTAAGTGTGAATCTACAAAAGGTCCTTTTTTTATTGATCTTGCCATCTTAAACCCTTACTTCTTTTTTCTTGAAATGATTAGTTTATCACTAGCTTTTTTCTTTCTAGTTTTATAACCTTTAGTTGGCATACCCCATGGAGTAACAGGATGTCTTCCAGAATTCGTTTTACCTTCTCCTCCCCCGTGTGGGTGATCAATAGGGTTCATCGCAGATCCTCTTGTTTGAGGTCTAATTCCTAAGTGTCTTGTTCTACCAGCTTTACCAATTACCATATTTATATAATCCCCGTTTCCAACTACACCAATAGTAGCCATACAAACTCCAAGGATTTTTCTCATTTCACCAGATGGTAATCTTAAGATAACATACTTATCTTCTCTTCCCATAATTTGTGCATATCCACCAGCACTTCTAGCAATTTGAGCACCTTTACCTGGTTTTAACTCAATATTGTGAACCATTGTTCCAACAGGAATACTTACTAGTTGCATAGCATTTCCTGGTAAAATATCAAGTCCAGAAATAGCAGCTTGAACTTTATCTCCTACTTTTAAACCAGCAGGTTGAATAATATATCTTTTATCACCATCAGCATATGAAACTAAGCTAATTCTACAGTTTCTATATGGGTCATACTCAACAGTTGCAATAGTACCTTCTATACCAAATTTATTTCTTTTGAAATCAATAATTCTATATAATTTTTTTGCACCTGCTTCTTTGTGTCTTGATGTAATTCTTCCATTATTATTTCTACCAGCATTTGCTTTTACTCTTACAAGTAAAGATCTAACTGTTGGTTTTGAAGTAATATCAGAGCTATCGATAACTGACATAAATCTTCTAGCAGGAGTTATAGGTCTAAATTTTTTAATTGACATTTTTTACTCCTTATGCTGAAAGGTTCGCAATTGCTGCGCCCTCTGGTAATGTTACATAGAATTTTTTAAAGTCAACTCTTTTTCCAAGTTTTCCTCTAAATCTTTTAACTTTACCATCTTGTCTTAAAGAGTTAATTTTTGTTGGAACAACTCCAAAATACTCTTTGAAAACCTCTTTTAAACCTGTTTTAGTCATTCTAGGACTAGTTTGAACAACGATTACACCATTTTCTTGAAGCTCGATTGTTTTTTCTGTATATAAAATTGATTTAATATCTGTTATATCTGCCATCTTAAGCCTCTTTTGTTAATGCTTCTAGTACTGATTTTTCAATTAGTACAGAGTGATATACAGCAATTAAGTATGCATTTACTTCTTGCTTTTCAATCATATAACAGTTTTTAATATTTCTAAACGCTAAATAAGTTTTTTCATCAATTGTATCAACAACAATTAATGTATCTCTTTTGTTTAGTTTACTTAAAACTGCAACCGCATCTTTAGTTTTACCTGATTCTAATTTAATTGAATCAACTGCAAAAAGTGAACCATTTTGAGCTTGTGCATTTAAAGCATATTTAAGTGCAAGAGCTTTTTGTTTTTTATTTACTTTTTGCTCGTAGTTTCTTTTTGTAGGACCAAAAACAACTCCACCGCCAACAAATAAAGGTGATCTTTTAGATCCCCATCTTGCAGCTCCACTACCTTTTTGTGCTTTAGGTTTTTTACCACCACCACTTACTTGTGCTCTAGTTTTCGCAGCTGCTGTATTTGATCTTAAAGATGATAAATACGATTTTACATATAAGTATAAATTGTGTTTATTAATCTCTTCATAATTAGCAGGTAAAACTAATTCACCACTATTTTCAAATTTTGTATTTAATACTATTGCTTTACTCATTTAGCAACCTTTACTTTTCCTAATGAACCATTTGGACCAGATACTGAACCTTTAAGAACTAAAACTCCAGATTCTGCATCAAATGATAAAACTTCATTTTTTACAGATACATTTGTATTTCCGTATTGTCCTGGCATTTTTTTACCTGGTTGAACTCTTCCTGGGAACTCACAGTTACCAATTGAACCTGTTCTCTTACCCATTCTATGTCCGTGAGAACTTCTTCCACCAGCAAAATTCCATCTTTTTACAACCCCTGAGAAACCTCTACCTTTTGTTCTAAAAGTTGTTTTAACGATTTTTGCTTCACCTAAACCAGTAACATCTAAATCTCCAGCTTCACTATTTGCTACAGTAATTGTTGCAAATCTGTTAAACTCTTTAGATAGGTTATATTTTTTTTGTTGTCCCTCAATAGCTTTGTTAAATTTTTTACCACTGCTATAAGAAACTAGTGCTACACCATCAGTTACTTGACATACTTTTGTATCAATAACTTTTAAAAGTGTAACCGCTGTACTAGGAACAGATACTGTTCTACTCATACCGATTTTTTGAACTATAAATTCCATCTTGTATTACCCTTTCTACTTATTCTTGACCCATTGATCTTACTTCAACATCAACCTCAGGAGCTAAGTCTAGTTTCATTAAAGAATCAACTGTATCAGCTGTTGCTGAAATAATGTCAATAATTCTTGAATGAACTCTAATCTCAAATTGCTCTCTTGAATCTTTGTTTACGTGAGGACCTTTGATAACTGTATATCTTCTGATTTTTGTAGGAAGAGGGATTGGACCTCTTAAATCAGCACCAGTTCTTTTAACAGCTTCAACTATTGAAGCAACACTTCTGTCTAAAACTCTATGATCATAAGCTTTAAGCTTTAATCTGATTTTTTCCATATATTTTTTCCTTTAAAGAACTCGTTAGACACCAAAAAATGGCTCTAACCACATTAAGTGGACGCGGATTATAACTTAAGTTACGTTAAATGTCAATAATTATGGGGCTTTTAGAAATAAATTAACAAATTTATTTCCTTTAAAAAAGGAATAAAAATAAGTTTTTAGCATAAAATAAGTTATAATTAAGAATAGATAGTTGAGTATCTTTATAGATATTTTATATACAAATTTCTTGGAAAAGATTGTCTTGAAAACTCTTTTATAAATTTCATATTTAAGTTCCTTAAAGAGATATTGCTAGCAATATTATCAGGATGAGCAGTTGCAATTATATATTTTAACCCTTTATCTTTAGCAACTTCTATAAGCTTCTTATTTATATTTAACATACATTTTTTTCCTCTAGCACTTTTTAAAGTCATTGAAGCACCAATTTCAGCACAATAATTTGTTTGTATATTAAGAGTTTCTAATTCATATTTTAAATCTTCAATATCCAAAAATAGCCCTGATATGGAAACTAGTTCTTTTTCATTGAAGTAACCATAAAATATAGTTTTATCATCTTTTTTTGAGTTCTCTAAAATATTATCAATCTCATCTTCAGTAAAAAAACCTATAAAAAACTCTGGATTTTCTAACTCTTTTTCTGTAATATCGTTTATTTTCTTAAAATCATTTTTATGACTTCTGTTTAATCTTATTAACTCCATTTTATAACCTTTTAAATTCTAAATTATCTTTACTATAATATCTACAATAAGTTTTATAGCTAAAATTGTAAGTAGTGTTTTTAGAATAATTGTAAATTTTTTACCATCTATTAAATTTCTTGCTTTTGTTCCAACAAAACTTCCTGCAACAGCTCCAAAAATCATAGCAATAATAATCCAAATAAAGTCAAAGAATACAAAACCAAAATAGATAAAAACAACAACTTTTAGAAAATGAGTTATACTCATCAAAGCAGCTCCAGTTGCTACAACTTTATCTTTATCTTGATAATCTTTAAATAATAGTGTCATAGTAAGTGGTCCAGTAGCACCAACAACCATAGAAAGTCCAGTTTGAAAAAATCCAGCTAAATAGTAATTTTCATATCTTTTAATCTTTTCATTAAATTTTTCACTCCAAAGAGAAAGCAAAATATAGACTCCAATAAATAAAGGAACATATTCAAGAGAGATAAAACTCAAAATTCCAGCAAATAAACCTATTCCTAAAACTGAACCTATTAAAAACTTTGGTATTACTTCATATTGAATATCTTTGTATCCAAAAAAAGCACGGCTTATATTACTACTTACTTGAGTAAGTCCATGAACTGGAATAAGTGCATTTAGAGGCAAAAATGATGGTAAAATTGCTATTAACATCATTCCACCTCCTATTCCAACAACAGCTGCAATAACTGAAGTTAAAAAAGTAATAACTCCTAAAATAATCTCTGTTGAAGTTAAAATAGAAATAAATTCTGACATATATTTTTCCCAATTAAAAAGATTTTGTAAAATATCAAATAAACCCTTTATTATTGAAATATAGTTATACTTTAAATTAAAAAAAGGAAAAAATATGAAATTACTTCTTATTATTACTATATTTTTATCAAATTTATTATTTGCAGATTCAAACTATAATAAAAATTATAGTGGAAAAATAGATATGCACGGTGGAAAAAGTGAAAATATTTTAAATGATAAAAACAGTTTATCAAATAAAGATTTTAAAAATATTGGTATAAATAAACCAACAACACCAACTCAGCCAAAAGAGCCATCAAGCTTAATAAAAGATGAAAAAAAAGATATAAAGGAAATTAGAAAATAATGACAAAAAGATATAAATTTATCTCTTGGAATGTAAATGGTATCAGAGCAGTTGATAAAAAAGAGGCTTTAAAATGGGTAGATGATTACAATATTGATATTTTAGGAGTTCAAGAGACAAAATCACAAAAAGATCAAATACCAAATACAATATTTAATAAAGAGTTTTCTTTTAAAACTGCTAGTCAATCAAAAATAAAAGGAAGAAGCGGAACAGCCCTATTTTCAGATATTAACACTACTTTTGATTGCACTTGTCCTAGTGTAGATATTTTAGATGAAGGACGAATAAATGAAGTTCATTTTAATTTAGGAGAGAAAGATATAGCATTTTTTAATGTATATTTCCCAAATGGGCAAAGCTCTCAAGAGAGACTTGAATATAAAATGGAGTTTTACGATAGATTTTTAAATCATTGTGAAAATTTAAAAAGAGATGGAAAATCAATAATTGTTTGTGGTGATGTTAATACAGCTCATACTGAAATTGATATTGCACGTCCAAAAGCAAATGAAAATACAAGTGGTTTTTTAAAAATGGAAAGAGATTGGATAACAAAATTCTTAAATCATGGATATATTGATACTTTTAGACTCATAAATGGTGATTTAAAAGATAAATACTCTTGGTGGAGTTATAGAGCAAATGCTAGAGAGAATAATGTTGGATGGAGAATTGACTATTTTTATGTAAGTGAAGATTTAAAAGATTTTGTAAAAGATGCTTATATTTTAGATGATATTTTTGGAAGTGATCACTGTCCTATTGGACTTGAAATAGAAATTTAGAAATTTGTTTACAAATATTAAGGTCTAAAAACCTTTATATTTGTATATTTTCCTTCATCTTTTAAATATTGTCCATGAAGTTGGCTTAAAACACCTTTATCACAATATAGAAGATAAGTTTTTGAACTATCTAATTTCTTAAACTCTTTTTTTAAATCATAAAATGGTATTTTTAAAACTTCACCAGAAGCTTTTAAAATGTCACTACTTTGTCTTATATCAACTACTATTTCATTTTCACCAACACTATTTACAACTTCTAAAGTTCCAACTTCACAAACATCATCTAATACCTCATCAATATTTTTAATTTTTGCATTTTTAATAGCTTCTTCTAAGATAGTATAATCAAAATTCTTTGCCTCTTTTTCAACTCTATCGAAACTGCCTGCTGTTACAGGATGTTGAGAAATCACTCCACAATACTCAGGCATTGCTTCTGCAAATTTCTTTGTACCAATTTTTGTTGCAATATCAATAATATCTGGTTTACTCATCATAGCCAATGGTCTTAAAATCAAAATATCGCTTGCACTATCTATTAAACTTAAGTTTCTTAAAGTCTGGCTTGAAACTTGAGCAACACTTTCACCTGTCATTAAAGCATCAATCTTCATATCTTTTGCAACTTTTTGAGCCGCAATTATCATAAGTCTTTTTAACATAACTCCCATATAAGATGGGCTAATATCTTTAAAAATTTGTCCTACAACATCTTCAAAAGGAATAGTAATAAATGAAACTCTATGTGATGAAGCAAATTTATTCCACAAATACCAAGATACTTGCTTAACGCCTATTTCATGAGCAATTCCACCCAAATTAAAAAAGATAAAATGTGTTTTAAGACCTCTTTTAATAGATAAATATGAAGCAACAGTTGAATCAAATCCACCTGACATCAAAGATAAAATCTCACCTTGACTTCCTAGTGGAAAGCCTCCTAATCCTTGATATTTTTGTGTAATAATATTTAATTTATTATGTTCTAACTCAAGTTTTATAGTAACTTCAGCATTTCTAAGATCAACACCTTTTGTTTTATTGTGTGCTAGCATATAACCACCAACAGTTTGCTCAATATCAATAGATTTAAAATCTTGTGTTCCAACTCTTTTGGCTCGTATTACAAATGTCTTATCAATTATCTCTTTTGACATATATTTGTTTACTTCAACTTTTATCTTATCTAAACTATCCATTTCATTTATTTGTATAGCTTCTAAAACCTGATCAATTCCTGGTGTTTGTAATAGTTTCTCTTTTAAAACTGAAGAGAATTCTAATGGAGTAACTAATTCTATCTTATCAAAAAACTTTTTTAAAACTATTTCATTTGAAATATCTTTTGAAATTTTTTGTAAATTCATTAAAAGTTGACTTAACATCTGTCTTTTTGCTCTATCACCTTTTATCATAATCTCTGTAAAATATTTAACTATAAATTTTTGTGTTTTTATCTTATTTTCTATCATTAATTGCTTACCTATATTTTTTTAAGTCGGGATTATACCATTTTTTGAGATAATACAGCTTTTACAATATTTAAAAGGCGAAATATGGCTTTAGAAACTTTAGAAGATTTAGCAAAAGAGCTAAAAAATGAAGACAATAAAAATGTATATAAAATCTTTGATGATTTTGTTGCAAAATCAAATTTTAGTGCTGAGGAGCTAGAACAAAAACTAGCAAAAGAGTATGACTGTTTTAAATGTGATAGTTGTGAAAAATTTTACTGCTATGATGAGTATTCATTTTTTGATGAAGAGTGTATTTACTGTTTTGATAGCGAATCTGACGAGGAAGATGAGTTTTAGTCGTTAAACTCAGCTTCCAGCTCATCTTTAATAATTAAGGCATCTATTTGTCTTGATTTTATCTTTAATGATTTTGACTCTCCAAAACACTTAATCAAAATTTCATTATCTTTTTTTTCTAGTGTAATCTCACCAGCTCCTTGAATCACAAAATCTGTAAAAATTCTATTTGCAACCCTTTTAAAACTAAATTTCTTTGGAAAAATAATAAACTTAGAAGATGTAATAATATACCTAGAATTTATAACAAAAGATTCTAAAAGCTTTTCTCTTAAAGCCTCTGTTGTTTTTCCTTGTATCAAATCACATTTTAAATCTTCATGTAAAAGACAAATCCTATCGTCATTTACTTTAAAAAAACCAAACTCATTTGGCTTAACTTTCTCTTTATAAAACTTTTTGAAAACTTCAATATGATCAAATGAGTTTGAAAAAACTATTAAACTCTTATTTGTCCTTGCAAATTTAGCAAAACTACAAACCATCTTTTATTATCCTTATAAAAATATAAAACACAAACTTGATATTATTGTAGGAACTAATGCTCCTAAAAATAAAAATCTTGGATCAATAGAGTTATCTTGAAAATGACTTTTAAGTATTGCTGCACCTGCTGGATTTGGTGCATTTGCAATAATAGTCAATCCACCACCTGTAACAGCTCCAGCTACTAAATAGTACTTAAACTCATCACTTAATCCTTCAACTAAAGAACCTAAATACGTAATCGCAGCATTATCAGTAAATGCTCCTAGTGTTATAGCTCCTAAAAATGCTTCTGGGTTACTCAAATTTGAGATAATATCTTTTAGCCACCACTCTTGCTGACCACCTAATATTACCAAACCACCCAAGAAGAATGCAACCAAAAGACCTTCTCTTAGCATTAATCTATCTTGATACTGTTGATAAGCATATGTAACTCCCAAAAATAGCAAAAATATACTCATAAAAAATGCTGGATAATGTCCAAAATATACCACTAAAAAAAGAAATATAAAATGAACTAGAATTATAGCAAAAGGTATCTTTTCTCTATCACTAACTGTTGTTCTTATGTTTATATTTGAAAGCTCTTTATAAAATAAAACTATAATTAAAATTGTATTAATAAAAGTAATAATAATTGCCTTCCAACCAAATGTTGTAAACATAAAAATTGTATCCCACTCCCAAGTTTTTGCAACCATTAAAATAGGAGGGGCTGCAAAATTTGTCAAAGTTCCTCCAACAGAAATATTTATAAATAAAGTTCCCAAAGTTATGTATTTTAACTTATTTGAAATACCCTGTGAAAATAGTTTATCACTTAAAATCAGTGCAGCTAGTGTCATAGCTGCTGGTTCAGTGATTAGTGAGCCTAAAAGTGGAACTAAACACATTACAACAAAATAGAAAGAAGTAGCTCCTTTAAGTGGCAAAATATTTGATACTCTTTTTACCAAAGATAATACTGTATTTAAAATAGGTCTAGTAGCTGCAATAACCATGATTACGAATACAAACATTGTTTCTACATAATTTCTATTATTTACATAGTTCATTGTCTCTTCTTTTCCTAAAAATATAAACATAAATAAAACTAAAATCATAGCCCAAATACCAAATACAACCTCAATCTCTCCAAGAAGATGAAAAAGTCCAGAATGTTTTTCACTTCTGTGTGCTAAATGTTCAAAATATTTAACTGAAAAAATATGAATAATTGCTAATGTAAAGATAGTAACAGCGATAATTTGCAGTGTTGATGGTGACATATTTTAATCCTTAACGCAAATTTTGTTCGATTTTACAAAAAAAATATTAATAGTAATTAAACAAAATATATTTTTTTATCTTTTTCTAAAATTTAAACTTTTTAATAAATCACCTTTAGTTATAAACTCATTTTCATTTATATCAGCAATTGTTCTTGCCACTTTTAATATTTTATTTATACTTCTAAATGATAAAGAGTAATTTACTCTAGCTTTTTCAAGTATATCTGAAGTTTCACTATCCAATACACAATATTTTTTTATATCTTTATCATTTAGTTTTCCATTTAACTCTTTTTGTCCTCTATTTTTTTGTCTTATAAAAGCTTTTATTACACTTTCGTGAAGCTCTTTTGAGCTCACAATATTTTTATTATCACTAAAACTATCGTTCATAACAACATATAAATCAATCCTATCTAAAAATGGCTCACTTAGACGGTTCTTATATCTTTGTACTTCAAAATCACTACATCTACACTCTTTCACACTTGAAAGTTTATTTCCACAAGGACATGGATTCATCGCACTTACAAATATAAATTTTGTCTCATAAAGTATCTTACTATTTACTCTTGAGATTAATATTTTATTGTCTTCAAGTGGTTCTCTTAAAGCTTCTAAAATATTGCTTGGAAAATGTGGTAACTCATCAAAAAATAGAACACCGTGGTTGCTTAAAGCAACTTCTCCCATTTTAGCATTTGAGCTTCCTCCACCAAATATAGAAGATTTTGTACTTGAATGATGTGGATTTCTAAAAGCTCTTATAGGGCTAAAATCAACATCTTTTAAATCAAGAGCTTGAAGTTTTGCCTTTTCAAGTATCTCTTCAAGATTCATAGGAGCTAAAATATATTGTAACCTTTTTGCTATCATTGATTTCCCACAACCTGGACTTCCTTCCATCAAAAAATTATGATTTCCAGCTGCACAAATAAGTGCTGCGTATTTCGCCATATCTTGACCTATAACATCTTTAAAATCTTCATCATATTTTTTATTATAAAAATATTGTTCATCTTTTATAGTTAAAACATGATATTTAATCTCCTCTTTTTTATACAAATAGTTATCTTTATCTTTACTTTTTACAAACTCTATTGCGCTATTTAAGGTATTTACAACATAAATATCGATATTTGGTATATTTCCTAATTTTTTAGCACTTTCCAAAGAGCTTACAACTCTTTTTAACTCTCCTTTTTTTGCCAAAGATAAAACTATTGCGAAAATATGACTTGTATCTTTTATTGTTCCATCAAGTGCTAGTTCACCAAAAAAGAAAAAATCATCAAATTCTATTTTGCTCTCATCAAATAAAGCAACTTGTAAAGCAATTGGTAAATCAAAGTGTGAACCTTTTTTATTTAATTCACTAGGTGAGAGATTTATTGTTATTTTTAGTGGTGGAAATTTGAAATTATTTAAAAGAAGAGAAGACTTTATTCTATCTTTTGACTCGTTGATGCTGGCACTAACCATGCCCACTATTGTAAAACTTGGCATCCCTTTTGTAAATGTTGCTTCAACATCAATAATTGTTGCTTCAATACTATCAAGTGTAGCAGATTTTATAATTTTCATACTTACTCTTTATCTTTTTTAAAATAGTACAATAATTTATTATATTATTGCAAAAAAACAAAATAATTATGATAAAATTTACTTCATGTCTTAATTCTGGGGGAAATAGATGTCTACAAGCAAAAAATTATTTTTAACTATGTTTTTTAATGTTATAAGTTTAATATTTATAATTTCAGTATCATTTTTTATTGCTAAAAAAATATTGAAATTTTAATAAATAAAGATTTAGAAAGCGTAGGTTTATCAGTATTTAATTTAAGCTCTTTTTATGCAAAAAACAATCCTAAAGGATATGAAAACAAAGAGTTTAAAGATGCAATTAAAGAGATTAAAATTGGTAAAAGTGGTTATATATACTTTGTTGATGAATCTGGAAAGATAATAATTCATCCAACAATAGAGGGTAAAAATTTAGCTTCTTTAGATTTTATTCAAAAAATTATCAATAGTAATGATAAAAGCGGAATAGTTGAATACTACACTGATGTAACAAATCAAGATAAAATAATATACTATAAATATATTCCTGAATGGAAAATGTGGGTTGTTCCAGGTATAAATAAAGAGGATTATGTAAAAGATATTTATGTTGAATTTTTCTACAAAATTGTTCTTCTGGGAGCATTCATAATTATTTTACAACTAATAATATTCTACTTAATAACAAGAGGAATTACAAAACAGATAAAAGATTTTTCGTCTCATTTTAGAGAATTTCTTAGCTTCATCACTTATAAACAAAATAGGATTGAAAAGAAAAAATTAGAGGGTAATTGTGAATTTTCAGTTATGACAAAAGATATAAATAGTGCAATTGATGAGTTTGATGATAAATTCAAACATGATATGAGGGTAATAGGAGAGAGTGTTTTAACTTTTGATAAACTAAAAAAAGGTATTTTTAAATGTAGAGTAAACTCAAATAGTTCAAATCCAATGATAAACACTTTAAAAAATACAATAAATGATGCTTTAGATGATTTAGAAAATTATATGAGAGAGATAGAAAAAACTCTTATATCTTACACTAGCAATGATTATAAAGATAGAATTGTTATTAATAATAAGATTGCAAATCCATCAAGACTTTTAAAAGTTATTCAAAGTGTAAACTCTTTAGGTGATACTTTAGCAACACAAGCAAAAAATAGTTTAGAAAATGGTAGTTCTTTGGAGACTAACTCTAAAACTTTAAAAAACTCTATTGAAAATCTTACTTCAAAGATTACAAAACAGATTGAAAGTCTTGAAGAGACAACCTTAGCTGTAGAAAAAATATCAGAAATAACAAATAACAACTCAAAAAACACTACTTCTATGTCAAAATTAGCAGAAATTGTAAAACAAGCTGTTGAAGATGGTTACAATCTATCAAATAAAACAACTAAATCAATGGATGATATAAATGAAAAAGTTATAGCTATAAATGAAGCTATAACTATAATAGACCAAATAGCATTTCAAACAAATATTCTTTCATTAAATGCAGCTGTAGAAGCAGCAACTGCTGGTGAGGCTGGAAAAGGTTTTGCTGTTGTTGCAGGAGAAGTTAGAAATCTAGCAAACAAAAGTGCAGAAGCTGCAAATGAGATAAAAAAATTAGTAGAAATAGCAAATCAAAAAGCGCATGAAGGTAAAGATATATCAAACGAGATGCAAAATGGTTACAAAAATCTTCACACTCATATTACTGAAACTTTACAAATTATCCAAAATGTAAGTGATGCAGCAAATGAGCAGATGGTTGGAATAAATCAAGTAAGTCAAACTATAGTAAGCTTAGACCAAATATCAAAAGATAATCAAAAAGAGACAAATTTGATAAATGATATTTCAAATGTAGTATCATCTATGGCTATAGAAGTTTTAGAAGACGCAAAAAATAAAAAGTTTTAAAATATAATTAAAATATAGGGGTATTTATATTATGAAAGAAGAAGAGACAATTTTAGATGATTATGCTTTTTTGGTTAGCGAAACTGATGAAAAAGGTATTATAAGGTTTGCAAATAGAGATTTTTGTAATATCGCTGAATATAATTTAGAAGAGCTAATAGGGAAACCTCACAATATTGTAAGACATAAAGATATGCCAAAAGTTGCTTTCAAAGATTTGTGGGAAACTGTTGCAAAAGGTAATATTTGGACTGGATATGTAAAAAATGCAACAAAAAGTGGTGGATATTACTGGGTTTTTGCAACAGTTTACCCTTTTTCATCTTGTGATGGAACAAAGGGATACTTATCTTGTAGGAGAAAAGCATCAAAAGATGAGATTGAAAAAATATCAAAGCTATATGAAGTTTGGATAAATGAAGAAAAAAAATAAAAATTTTATTCTTTAAACTTTTGTTGATTAAAAAACTTATGGATATAATGCAACAAAAAATTAGGAATATATATGTCTGAACTTATTAATTGCCCAAGTTGTAATAACAAAATTCTATCAAGAATGGGTACAATATGTCCAAATTGTAAATATACAGTTGGATATTTCAATGGAGAGAAAAGAAGAAAGGGGTATGGAAGACTTTTTGCACTTACCATATTTGCACCATTTTTCTCATTTTTTACACTAGTTTTTGCTCAAATTAATTTTTATAGTTTTATTTTAGCAGTTATTGTGGCAATTTTTTTGGCAATTAAATCTTGTCCTATAAATTTTAAGACTGTTTTTGCTACAAATTTTGAAAAGTTATTTTTTTGGAATATTTGGATTTTATCAAATATTTTTTTAAGTGTGATTATTTTTAATATTATTTCAAAAAGCATATAAGAAAAAATCTATTTTTTAGATTTTTTCCTATTTTTCCACTCTTTTTCAAATTTTTGTCGTTTTGTAAAAGATAGATTCTCAATAAAAACGTGACCAGATAAATGCTCCATTTCATGTTGCCAAGCAACAGCTAAGAAATCTTCACACTCCATAGTCTGTTTTTCACCAAATCTATTAAAATACTCTACAACAATATGCTTTGCTCTTGTAATATCCTCATAAAAACCTGGTACACTAAGACACCCTTCTTGATATACTAATTCTCCATCTTTATGAGTAATTTTTGGATTTATAGCTTCAATTAAATCATTTTTATCTTGAATATCTTCTTCATTTATAGGATTTATAATTAAGACATTTAGTGGAACTGCTATTTGAATAGCTGCTAATCCTACACCAGAAGCTGCTATCATAGTTTCATACATATCATCCAAAAGAGTGTGAAGTTCGCTATTAAACTCCTCAACATCTTTTGATTTTGTTCGAAGTAATTTGTTTGGATATGTAATAATCTCTCTAATCATAGTTCTTCTTATTTATGTTTTTCAATAACTTCGTCTATAAGACCATATTTACAAGCTTCAGCTGCACTCATAAAGTTATCTCTATCAGTATCTTTTTCAATAGTTTTTACGTCTTGTCCAGTTTGAGATGCTAAAATACTATTTAAAGTATCTTTTAGTCTTTGAATCTCTTTAGCTTGAATTTGAATATCCGTTGCTTGACCTCTAGCACCTCCTAAAGGTTGATGAATCATAATTCTAGAGTTTGGAAGAGAGTATCTCTTTCCTTTTGTCCCTGAACTCAGTAAAAAAGCACCCATAGAAGCAGCTTGTCCAATGCAAATAGTACAAACATCTGGCTTGATATAATTCATAGTATCAAAAATAGACATTCCAGAAGTTACAACTCCACCTGGAGAGTTTATGTATAAATAGATATCTTTTTCAGGATCTTCAGCTTCTAAAAATAGAAGTTGAGCCACCACAGTTGAAGCAACTGCATCGTTGATTTCACCACTTAACATGATAATTCTATCTTTTAAAAGTCTTGAATAAATATCGTAACTTCTTTCTCCTCGACCTGTTTTTTCAACTACGTATGGTATATAACTCATTTTCTATCCTAAAATTATTTTTCTAATTTCTCATCAAAAAGTTTAGAGATAACTTTCTCTTCAATAATTGACATTTTAATTGCAGGTAAATATCCAGCTTCTTGATATTGTTTAATAACATTTTGTGGATTTTGACCCATTTGAAGTGCTTCAAAATATAGAAGTTGAGTAACTTCTTGGTCATTAACTTCAATACTCTCAGCTTTTGCTAAAGCATCGATAATAAACGTAGCTTTTACAGAGTTTGTAGCATCAGTTTTTAACTCTTCTTTAATCTCTTCTATTTTAGAAGGGTTCTCTTTTAACTCATTAATTTCAGCTTCACTCATAGATCTTATTTTACCATTTAATGCAAAGTTAATCTCTTGCTCAACTACAGTTTTAGGTAAAGCAAAATTGATTTTTTCAACTAAAGTATCTAAAAATTGTGGTTTTAACTCTTCTCTATAATAAGTTGCTTTTTCAGCTGCTACCATTTGCTCTTTTATTTTTTCTCTTAAAGTATCAATAGTTGCATCTTTTTCATTTGGAAGCATTTGTTTTGCAAACTCATCATTTAACTCACCTACTTTTCTCTCTTGAATCTCATGTAAAGTCACTTTAAATACAGCATCTTTTCCAGCTAAATCTTTTGCTTGATAATCTTTTGGGAATTGAACAGTAATATCTTTTTGCTCTTCATATTTCATACCAATAACTTGTTCTTCAAATCCTGGAATAAATGAACCAGAACCTATTTGTAGTGGATATTTTTCAGCTTTTCCACCTTCAAATGCTACACCATCAACAAAACCTTCAAAATCAATCACAGCAAAATCACCATCTTTTACAGCTCTTTTTCTAGTAATTTTTTCTAATGGTGCTGATTGACTTGCAATTTCAGTAAGTCTAGCATCGATTTTTTCAATTCCAACTTCAATAGGTTTTACTTTTGGAACTAAAGATTTATAATCACCTAAATTTATTTGTGGTTTACAAGCTACAGAGATTTCTAACTCAACACTTCCATTATCTTTTTTCTCAAATTTAGAAATAGTAGGCTCTCCTATTAAATCTTCATTTTTAACATCAAGTTGTTTTAAACCTTCATTTAAAACTTTTCTAATAGCCTCACCTTGTGCATCTTCAATTAATTTATCTGCATATCTTTGTTTTACAACTGCAACAGGAACTTTTCCTTTTCTAAATCCTTGAACATTCATTGTTTTTGCAGCTTGAGCAGCTACTTTATCTAAGTTTTTTTCTATTAGCTCTTTTGAAATTGTTGCTTTAATCTCAACATTTGCTTCATCAACTCTATTTGCTTTAAATTCCATCAAATTTACTCCGAATTTTAATTTTAGCAAATATTTTATCTAATTTTTAATAAGGATTTTCTTTAAGTAACTATTTTGTTTTCAAACAAAAGATTAATAATCTTTTGTTTTTCTCATTTGAAGTAACTCTCTTTGAACAGAGATATTTATATCTTCATTTGCCTCAAAGTTTAATGAGTAGTTTCTGCCATCATAATCAACAGAATTTAAAATTATTTTCAAAGCTTCAAAACGAGCAAGCTGTTTATCATCGCTTCTTATTATATGCCAAGGTGCACTTCTAGAAGTTGTACGTCTAAGCATCTCATATTTTTTTTCAGAAAATTCATCCCATAAATCTTGAGCTTGCATATCAACTTCAGAAAATTTCCACTGTCTAAGTGGATCTTGTATTCTTCTATCAAATCTTCTTTTTTGCTCCTCTTTTGAAACAGAAAAATATAATTTAATTAAAATCATACCTTGTCGTACTAAATCTTGCTCAAAATTTACAATATCTTCCATAAAAATCTCATGCTCTTCAGGTGTACAAAAACCAAAAATAGGCTCAACCATAGCACGGTTATACCAAGATCTATCAAATAAAACCACTTCTCCACCTGTTGGGAAATGTTCAATATATCTTTGTAAAAACCACTGATTTCTTTGTGTTTCTGTTGGTTTACCAAGAGCTACAACTCTATAATGTTTGTTATTCATATATCTTGTAATTCTTCTAATAGCTCCACCTTTTCCAGAAGCATCTCTTCCTTCAAAGATAATAATCATTCTTTTATTCTCTTTTTCTAACCAATCTTGAAGTTTTATTAATTCAATTTGATATGGTTTTAAAGATTGTAAATCATATATCTTTTGAATACCTTCAACTAAATCTTCATTTTTGAGTTTTTTATAATCACCTAAAATAGATTTTAAATAACTATTCTCTTCTTTTAATTTTTTTAATTCATCACTATTTGTATTACTATTTTTTGATACTGATTTTGCAACTGATTTTTTATTATCCTTAATTTCAACTTCTTCTGATTTTTTAAAGATAGAAGCTTTAAATTCTTCAATCAAATTAATCGCTGTTGTTAATGTTATTTTATCTCTCTTTTCATAACCCAAAACTTTAACATATCTTTTTTTGTCATATTGAAATCTTGCAATATATTTTTTACCAAAAATTGGGTGTTCATCTTTTGAAATATAAAGACCACTATGAGTTGTTATGTCAAAGTCATTTAAATTCATTTATCTCTCCCGTTTTCTCTTTTTTCTTTCATCTTTTCTATTTCAACTGCACCGTTAATTACTATATCTCTATCAATTTTTGTTATTTGTTCATCTTTTGTTTTTTTACTATAATCAATTGTGCTTAATATATGTCTAACACAATTTAATCTAGCACTTTTTTTATTATCGCTTTTTATAACAGTCCAAGGTGAAATTGGTGTGTGTGTTGACATTAACATTTTATATTTAGCATCTGTATATTTATCCCACAATTTTTGAGCTTCTTGATCTATTGGTGATAATTTATACTCTTTTAAAGGGTCTATTTTTCTTTTTTTAAATCTTTTTTCTTGCTCTTTTTTAGATACAGAAAAATAATATTTAAGTACTACAATTCCTGATTCAACAAGCATTTTCTCAAAATCAGGAACATCTGTTAAAAATTGTTTATACTCTTCTTTTGTACAAAATCCCATTACAGGCTCAACTCCTGCTCTATTGTACCAACTTCTATCAAACAAAACTATTTCACCAGCACTTGGAAGATGTTGTACATATCTTTGAAAATACCATTGAGTTTTTTCTACATCACTTGGTTTTACTAAAGCTACAACTCTAGCTCCTCTTGGGTTTAAGTGTTCTGTAATTCTTTTTATAGTTCCACCTTTACCAGCTGCATCTCTTCCTTCAAATATTAATAGTACTTTTAAACCTTTTTCTTTAACATAATTTTGTAATTTTATAAGCTCAATTTGAAGTAACGAAAGTTTTCTTTGATACTCTAAAGTATCTTTCTTAACCCATATTTGAACTTTTGTTTTACCATTTTCAACTTTTTTTTCTAACTCTTTTCTAGGTCTAGTTTTATCTAAACCATGAGTTATATCTTCTTCTGTATCAATAACTGCACCCTCTTCAAATGCATTTCTTATTAAACTTCTATCTCTCCCCATACTTTCTCCTAGATAATTTTTTTATCAAGATAATCTTGATTTGTAATCATTATAACAAAAGTTTTTTATAACTTTATAATAGTTGTCCTTATTTTTTATAATAATTGATGGTAATTTTATACCGTTAAATGTTGTAGTTTTAACCATAGTATAATGAATCATATCTTCTAAAATTATTTTATCCCCTACTTTTAAAGGTTCATCAAAAGAGTAATCTCCAATAATATCTCCAGCCAAACAAGTATTTCCACCTAATCTATATGTATATTTTTTCTCAAATGCTACTGCACTATTTCTAATCATTGCACGATATGGCATAGCTAAAGTATCAGGCATATGAGCTTCTGCACTAGTATCAAGAATTGCTAAATCCATTCCATTATTAACAATATCAAGCACAGTTGCTACTAAATAACCAGTTTGCCAACCAACTGCTTCACCTGGTTCCATATAAACTTCAAGATGAGGATATCTTGATTTAAAATCTTTTAAAAGATTAATCAATCCCTCAACATCATAATCAGCTCTTGTAATATGATGACCTCCTCCAAAATTTACCCATTTTAATTGAGAAAAATATTGGCTGAAATTTTTTTCAAAATTTGCTAAAGCACCCTTTAAAGCATCTACATTTTGTTCGCAAAGTGCGTGAAAATGGAAACCTTCTAGATATTGTAGTTGTGATTCATCAAAATTTGCTTTTGTAATACCAAGTCTTGAATTTGGAGCGCAAGGATTATATAAATCAACCTCAACACTTGAATACTCAGGATTTAATCTAACTCCTAAAGATACTTTTTTAAAAGCTTTATCTTTATATCTTTTTAGTTGATTAAATGAGTTAAATACTAAATGATTTGAGATAGATATAATTTCATCTATCTCTTCATCTTTGAATGCAGGACTATATGTATGAACTTCTCCTCCAAACTCCTCTTTTGCTAAAAGTGCTTCATGAAGACCAGAAGCACAACAACCTTTAAGATATTTTTTACATAAATCAAAAGTTGAATACATAGCAAAACCTTTTAAAGCTAAAAGAATTTTAACTCCCGTCTCATCTTGAACTCTTTTTAAAAGTTTTAAATTTTTTTCTAAAAGTTCCTCTTCACAAACATATGCAGGGCTTGGAAGCTTTTCAAAACTATCAATAATCTCGTAATTTTTATTCATAACTATTTCACATCAAGTTCAAGTATTTTCCAAGGAAGACCTTGAGTCATTAGCTCATCCATAAATGGTTTTGCATCAAACTCTTCTATATTAAATACACCTTTGTTTTTCCAAATACCTTTATATAAAAGTTTTGAACCAATCATTGCTGGAACTCCTGTTGTATAAGAAACTGCTTGTGCTCCAGTTTCTCTATAGCACTCTTGATGATCACAAACATTGTAGATGTAAACTTTTCTTGGTTTTCCATCTTTAATTCCTTCAATAATACATCCAATATTTGTTTTTCCAACAGTTCTAGGACCCAAACTTGCAGGATCTGGTAATAAAGTCTTTAGAAACTCTATTGGAATGATTTTTTGTCCTTGGTGTTCTACTGGCTCAATTCCTAACATTCCAACATTTTGTAAACAATTCATATGTTGAATATAAGAGTCTCCAAAAGTCATAAAAAATCTAATTCTTTTTAAACCTTTAATATTTTTAGATAATGACTCTAACTCTTCGTGATAAAGTAAGTATGAAGCTTTTACTCCAATTTCTGGATAGTCATGATCAACTCTAATTTCAAGTGGTTTTGTCTCAATCCACTCTCCATTTTCCCAATATCTTCCATTTGCACTTACTTCTCGCAAGTTTATTTCTGGATTAAAGTTTGTAGCAAAAGCATAACCATGGTCACCTGCATTACAATCCATAATATCTATATAGTGAATCTCATCAAAAAGATTTTGCTCTGCATATGCACAAAATACTCCAGTAACACCTGGGTCAAATCCTGAACCTAAAAGTGCCATAATTCCAGCTTCTTTAAACTGTTCATCTCTTTCCCATTGAAGTTTATACTCAAATTTAGCTTCATCTGGATGCTCATAATTTGCTGTATCAACATAATCAACTTTACATTTTGTACAAGCATCCATAATTGTTAAATCTTGATATGGTAAAGCAACATTTAGAACTAATTTTGGATTTACTTTTTCAATTAACTTAACAAGTTCATCAACACTATCTGCATCAACTTTAGCAGTATCTATTTTCACACCTTTATTTTTTAAAATATAATCTGCAATTGCATCACATTTGCTAAGTGTTCTAGAAGCTAATGTTATTTTTTCAAAAGTATCAATATTCATAGCACATTTTACAGTTGCAACTTGACTAACACCACCTGCACCTATTATTAAAATCCCTTTTTTACTCATTTTTAAAACTCCGATATTATTATTTTATAGCTAGATTATACAATTTTAAAATAAAAAAATTGATGAAACAAGTTAAATATTGAATTTAGTAACCATTTAATTACAAAATTAAATCTATTTTAATTTTATTCATATACAATACGGTTTTAAAATTGGGGATGACTTGGTATCGATTAGAGCAGTGAGTATAAGTTGCATGTCGGCCTGAACATGCCGTTACGCGGTTCATTTTTTTTAGACGCAAACAATACAAATTACGCTCCAGCTTACGCAAAAGCTGCGTAAGTTTAACAACTTATTGACTCGCCCAACGGCTTGAGTCTTCGGAGGCTAGCACTACAGATTCTATCTATGTAGGTAAATGCTGGTTCACAATAGATAGATTATCTTTGAGGAGTTGATTGAAACTTGAAGAGAAATTTTAAATCTTAGCTTTATGATTGCTTTTGGAAGTTGAGTTGTCATAGAGTGAAATTTTTCAACTTTGCTAAGCATGTAGACGCTTATATAAGCTGTTTTAAGACTGCGGTTCGATCCCGCACATCTCCACCAATACTTTTTTCAACTTTCTTAAATCTTAATCAAACCTCGTCAAAGCTCTTTACAATCGGACTTCTTTAAGATATACTACTTTTTCAATTATTATCAAAAATTTGCAATAATTATCAAATCAGGTTACTAATAGGTTACTAAAATGTCATATATAAATTCAAAAAGATATGGAACTGCTGTTCAACATTATTTAAAAGAAAATGGTGATGTTAGTTATTATGTTACTTATAAAGATGAATCTAATAAATTAAAAAGAGTAAAGATTGGAGATAAATCTCAAGGGATTAATGAAAATTTTTGCCACAGAAAAAGAAATGAGATTTTACATAAAATAAGACTTGGAGAAGAAGTACCCGTAAAACAAAGAAAATCGAATTTAACAAACTTAAACAGTATTGCAGAAATATATTTTACAGAAAAGAAATCAGCTCAAAAAAGACAAGCAAAATATGAACTACACATAAAACCTGTCTTTGGAAATTCAAGTATCACAAGCATCTCGAGAGAAGATATAATAAAATTTAGAGATAAAATTTTAGAAAAAGGAAAATCTTTACAAACTGCAAAAGGAATTATCCAACTAATTTCTACAATTTACAACTATAACATTCAAGAAAAATCTTTGAAATGCCATAATCCTGCCCTTGGTATTAAATGGGCTAAACAATACAAAATAGATAATACTAGAGAAAAATATCTTGATTTAAACGAAATAAAACTATTATTAAAAGAGATTGAAGATAAACCAACAGTTTTACTGTTTGTAGAGTTATCATTACAAACTGGCGGAAGGCTTGAAACAATTTTACATATACAAAAAAAACACCTAAATTTACAAGAGTGTTCTATTCAGCTTAAAAATTTAAAAACAAATGATACTTATACTGGATTTATTCAAGAAGAGTTAGCAAGTAAACTTTTTGATATTGCAAAAAAATTAAATGCTAATGATTATATTGTAAGTTTTAATAATGGAGTAAAAGCTACATCAAGACAAATTCAAAGCAGATTAAAACCAATATTAGATAGGCTTTTCAATAAAGGATTAGAAAAAGATGATGCAAAAAACAGAACCGTAATTCATACTTTAAGACATACTTTTGCATCTCATCTTGCTATTAATGGAACACCTATTTTTACAATAAAAGAGCTAATGAATCACTCTGATATTGAGCAAACAATGAGATATGCAAAACTAGCTCCAGATTCTGGAAAGAAAAATGTAATTAATCTTTATAAATAACAATCTGAGTAAATTAGATTTACTCAGATTATATTTTAATTTACCATATCACTTAAACAAATATTTTCGATTTGCTTAGCAATATTATAAGCCTCTTTAATAAGAGCTTGTCTTTCTTGACTAAAATTTTTAAAGTCAATATGAGTATCTTTTTGCAAAACATAAAAAATAGATATTAAATTAGAATTTAGCTCATCTAAAAAATCAGTTATTTTATCTATTTTTATTTGGTTTTGATTATCTTCATAAACTAATATTGGTGTTGATACTCCTATTGTAGAACATTCTTCTACATTTTTAATATCAAATTTTTCTAGTTCATTTTGATTTAAACCATTAAAATATTGAGCAAAAGATATAAAGCTTCCATTATATACGCTTTGCTTTAAAGCATCTAATTTAGAAAAATCCATCCTATCTATTAAATTCTTAGTATCATTTTCAATTCTTTCAAAAATATCAGATTGATTTTCATCAAAATATTTTTTTAAAGAAAAACCTACAACAGTTCCTAAAGCTCCACCAACCAATAATGGTAGTACTGGTAACATTTAAACTCCTCACAACTTTTTATTTACAAGAATGTTAATCTTCTTGCATAAAGTTGTAATATGTGTTTATTATTTTTTAGTTTTATAAGTAATGTATGGCAAAGTAATAATAAAAATTAAAAAATAATTTCTAAAAACTTCCAGATTAAAGCAGCAATTAATGATGCTATTATTCCACTTATAAAACCAATTATTTTTTCTCTTTTAGAATTTATTCCAAGTACTTTTCTTAATTTCTCTTGATCTTGATTAAGTAATTGTTTAGCATCTTTTAAATCTTTAGATGCTTCATTATATTGTGCTTTTTTATTTTCAACTTCTAATAGCAATGTATCTAATTGAGTTCTTTCTAAAATAACTTGCTTGCGTATTATATCAATCGCTTCAATAGCATCAGTTAAATGTTCTTGAGCGGTTTCCACTTTTGTTAATGTTTCTCCTAATGGAGTTTTTAAAACTTTTTCTCTTCTTTTCTTACCTTCAACTATGTCTATAAGTTTTTCAATTAAATTTATATATAAACTTAATACATCTATTATCATTTTATATCCCTAATAATTTATTATATATAAGCTTACTATAAAATTTTTTA
>ERZ650306.192-NODE-192-length-35313-cov-29.813886_pt1 | contig 35313 bp, 28 predicted proteins | sample MGYA00376242_ERZ650306 | MGnify/ENA primary metagenome ERZ650306 (study PRJEB26733, sample SAMN07839244) | wastewater metagenome | biome: urban; feature: wastewater treatment plant; material: waste water | place: USA: North Carolina | collected 2016-03-31 ... | reverse complement strand
AACGTTAAGATGGACCTCGTCCTCGAAGCCATCTCTAAAGCGGAAAACATCGAAGTAAAAGACATCGATCTCCAGGCTGAAATCATCACCATGTCCCAGAACTTCGGTGCCGATCCGAAAGAAGTTTATAAGATTATTTTGAAAGAACACCGCGTTCCCATGCTGGTACAGTCTGTTGGCCGTAAAAAAGCAGCCAGCTTCATCCTGAAAAATGCCGTCGACCCGAACGAAGACAAAAAAGAAGAAGCTAAAGCTGAAGACGCAAAGGCTGAAGACTAATCCCGGAAACGCATTCTCCGGAGGTGTTAGTTTTGACAAATATGTATGTACCCATCGTCGTCGAACAGACGGCACAAGGGGAACGGAGCTATGATATCTATTCCCGCCTGTTGAAAGACCGCATCGTCTTCCTCGGCGGCCCGATTGATGATACCGTTGCCAACAGCATCATCGCCCAGCTCCTTTTCCTGGAAGCAGAAAATCCTGACCAGCCCCAGGCGCGGCAAACCGAGCTGCGGCTCCGCGTCAGCGAGCGCTGGCAGTGCCGCAAGCGTCTTTGGGCTGCCCCGGACGGCAATACCCTGCTGGCCGAGCTGCGTGGCGTAGCGGCAGCCGATCTGCTGGATGCCCGTGCGCCCAACCCCGGCGGCCGCGACCAGACCTCTGCCACCAACCGGGCCGCATTCCGCAGCCGCATGTCGCCCGGCGGACGCAGCGCCACCGACATCCTGACCGACCTGGCCCAGGTGCAGCCGGCCGAGGCGGCCCTCAATCCCGCGGTCCAGGCGCGGCTGCAACTGGCCCTCGACCACGGCCGGGCCATCAGCCTGCCCACCGCCTTCGCGGCCATGCCCCGGGATCTGGCCACCGCCGCCGAAGCCCTGCCGCCCGCCCAGCGGGACGCCCTCGGCCGCCAGTACCGCGAACTGGCCGACCTGACCCGGGCGCTGGAATCCGGCCAGGTGCCGGCCGACCGGCGGGTGGACGTGCTCGCCCGGGCGATGGCCCTGCGCGACCAGCTGCAGCAGTGGCAGGGCAGCGCCGCCGAAGGCCAGCGGGCCACGATCGGGGGCGAGCTGGCCCGCGTGGAAGGCATCGTCAATACCCTCAAGGCCCAGGCCCACACCGACGTGATGACCGGCCGCGACGCCCAGGGCCGCATCACCCGCACCGAGTTCATCCGCATGGGCGGCACTGCGCCGGCCGGCGCCGATGCGGCGGTGCGCGGCTTCCACGCCGTCGGCCAGGCCATGGGCGCGATGATGGTGATCCATTCGGTGCAGGAGGCGGTCACCGCCGTCGCCGGTGGCCCGGACGGCAACGCCAGCGTGCCCGAGCGCCTGCTGCACACCGCCCACGCCGCCTACGGCATGCACATCGGCGTGAGCATGGCCACCGCCAGCCTGCGCCAGGCGGCCGCCGGCAGCGGCGGCGTGGCCACCTGGGAGTTTGCGGTGCTGGCGGTGTTCGAGGTGGGCGCCGCCGCCACGGCCGACTACCAGAGCGCCGAAGAACGCAACGCCGCGGTGGCGAGCTCCGCCATCCACGCCTCGGTGAACATGCTGTGCATGATGGCCGGCCAGAGCATCATGGTGGCCGGCGCCGAGATGCCCAGCCATCCGCTGATCAAGGCGGGGGTGATGGGCCTCGGCCTTGCGGTGACCATGGCCGGCGAGAAGATCCTCCGCCTGTTCGGGCTGGACGAGCGCGTCGAGCGCTGGGCATCCTACCCGCCGGGCTCGGTGACCGAGGTCAATCAGAACATCAACCGCGTCCTGGGCGATTACCGCGCCCTCATCGGCAACCGCCGCCTGCAGGCACGCACCGACGAAGAGCTGCGCCAGCTCGGCGTGACCGACGTGAGCGCCTTCCGCGCCGCGGCCCAGCGCGACGCCGCCAAGCTGCGCGCCGATCTCAGCGCCAAGGAATCCGAACTCACCGGCCTGTTCGAATCGGCCTACGGCGACGCCAGGGGCGCCTGGGTCGGCCTGCCCGTGCTCGACCAGCAGGCCGCCGAATTCACCCGCCTGCGCGCCGAAGCCCGGGGCAACGACCCCGACCCGAACCGCGAGAGCCTCGACGCCCGCTGGCGGGCCATCGACGCAAAGCTCGACATGAGCCAGGCCGGCACCGGCGAGATCGACCGGCTCTCCCAGTGGGCCACCCTGGACGAGGAGCTGGACACCGTGGAGTCGCTCCTCAACACCACCCCGGTCGACCATGCCAAGCTGTTCACCCACCTCGAACGCGTTCATCTGACGCTTGAGAACGCCCGCTACCGCCTCGCCCCCCACGGCGGCCCGCGCAGCACCGCGATGCTGCCCGAAGGCAGCCCTGGCCGGGCCCGCTACGTGAATCTGCTGGAGAAGCGGGAGCGGCGCGACCTGAATCTCCAGGTGGCGCTCGCCAGCGCCTCGGGCCACGAGCTACCCGTCCAGGCCACCCTGTCGGACATCTCGCCACCCGCCGCCCTCGCCCGCCTGCGGGCCGTGCGCGCCGCCTACGACGCCAAGATCAACGAAGCGGCCGGTCAGCTCCCCAATCTTGGCAAGCGCGAGCTGTGGAACGACCTCGCCGCACTCACCCGGGCGGCGGAAGACGCCAACAACGCCCACCCCGACCTGTTCAACCAGCTGCGCATGGCCGAAGCCGCGCTCCAGGCCGCGGCAACCCAGGCCCGCAGCGCGCCGTCCCAGGTCCAGCCACCGCCCGCGCCCGACATCGGCCCGCCGGCACCGGCCTTCGTACCGGCCAATCTGCGTTTCGAGATCGACACCGAGGTGAACGCGGCCTTCCTGGCCATGGAGCAACGCCGGACCCACCATGGCCTGATCTTCCGCACCGAAATCGATGCGTTGGTCCTGCAGCAGAGTGCCCGGCAAGACACCCTGCTCGCCGCCCGCATCGACGCCGGTAACGCCGCGCCGGGCACCTCTCAGGCCCGCCCGTTCTCCGAAGAGGAAATCAACGCGCTGCGCCAGGGCGATCTGGCCGATCAGGGCAGCAGGCTCACCTCGACCGCGCACCAGCTCGGCGAACAACGCCGCCTGCTGATGCAACTTCGCAGCGACGAGGCGCGGACAATGGATTACACACGCATGAACCGCTCGATGGAGCGCCAGTTCGCGGGGGTCTCCAACCCCTACCGCTACCTGAGCACGGGCCTGTTCGACACCTACCCCGAGGCCAGCTACGACGCCAGCCTCAATCCTGTGGTGACGGGGGCCGGCAAATCAACCTGGGGCGCCAACGGCACCTTCGGCGGCCCGGCCATGTACACCGTCGTGATGCCCATCAACGCCGACGCGGTCAAAGCCTTCGGCCCGCAGCCCATCGCCATCCGGCACACTGACTTCAAGCGCCTGCGCCCCGAAGACGAGGCGCGCTACAACGCGCCCGTCCGCCAACCCTGAACCCACCTCGTCGCCCCATGAACCCAGCCGCCACGCCCAACCCCGCCACCACAGCCGCCTGGAAGATGCTCGAACTGGCCCGGGCCGGGTTCGCGCTGCCCGTGATCGACGTGGAAACCGCAGCCTGGGTACTCGGCCTGCACGGCGAGGTGACGCCCCCGCTGCCGGAGCCGGCCCACACCCACGCCCGGCTGGCGGCAGCCCTGGTCGCCGACGACGCCGCAAAAGCCACGGCGCTCCTCCACGACCGGCTGCCCCGCCCGGGCATGGAACGGCTGCTCATCCACGCCTGCCACCTGGGCGGCCACCGGCATGCCGACGCCCTGCTCGACGTGGCGCTGGCCCATCCCGCCGCGTGGTTCAACGGCGCGATGCTGGCTGGCACCAGCCGACCGGCCGAACTGCTGGCGCGCCTGGATGTTTCCCGCGGGCAGCCCCTGTCGATGCCCGACATCGTCACCATCGCCGAACTCGTCCTGCGCGGCCTGGACGCCGGCCAGCCCTGCCCCGCGGCCGAAGCCCTGTGGCAGCCGCTGGCAGATGCCCCCGACGCCCTGGCCCGTCACCCGCAGTTCCGCACGGCCCACCTGCGCTTTCTCGCCCGACGCGATCCGGCATCCGCCCGCACCCAGCTGCTGCGCTACGCCGAAACCTACCCCCGGAGCGATCTGTATGTCGGCGCCGTGGCCGTGCTGGCCCGGCTGCTCGCCACCGATCCGGCAGCCGCGGTGGCGCTGGTGGCCGCGTCCGACGAAGAAGCCGATGTGTCCGTGTGGCTGCCCGCCCTGTGCTGGCGATTCGAACTGCCCGCCGCCGCCCACCCGCTCGTCACCCACCTGCTCGATTCCACCGACCCGGAAACCGGCCTCGATCTGGTGACGGCGCTGGCCCGCACGCCCGAAGTGACATGGCTACAGCGCGCATGGCAGAACACGGAAGGTCTGGCCGATCGGGACGAGCGCATCGTGAGGGCCATCGCCCCGGCCCTGATGCAGCTCCACGCGGCCGGGCTAACCGCTCAGGCCGATACATTGACCGGCCTTGCAGACAAATGGCTGGGGGACGCCCGGGTCATCGACGGCCAGCTGCCGGCCACCGGGCTGCTGCGGGTGCTGGGTGCGCCCGGCCTGCCGCCCCTCGTGCCCTGGGGCAAGGGATTCGCGCTGCCCTGAGCCCGCCGGGCCGGCACAAACCGGACGCACAAAATGAAAAAGCCACTCGTCTGAGTGGCTTTTTCACGGGAATTTATGGTCGGGGAAAGAGGATTCGAACCTCCGGCCCCTGCGTCCCGAACGCAGTGCTCTACCAGGCTGAGCTATTCCCCGACTCGACCCTGACTACCATGCATCTGCAAGGCTTCAAGGTATTTCGCGTAACGCCGTTATTACTTGTGGCGCCCTGGAAAGACCGCGATTATGTACGAACTCTGCAGAAGGTGCAAGAAGATCGACACATTTCTTCGAGTCGGCGGGATACCCTGCCGTGCCGGCCATCAGGCCAGCTTGGTGCCCGGGTGGGTTGCCTCGACTTCCTCGTGTTCCCATTCCTTCACGGTTTCGGACAGGAGACGGGCTTTTTCGTGGGCGTCCGGGGCGTGGTGATGTTCGCGCTCGAAAGCCTCCAGCGCATCGTGGCAGGCCTCGGCCTTCGAATGGGCATGGGTGTGGGGCATGATGAACCTTCCTTCTGGATGACTGAAACACGGCGATGCAAACAGTATGCTGCACCGCACAACGCAATTCTAGCCACCATTCCAGGACAATCGCAAGCACGTTTTGCACTGCAACAACGCGCATCGCCGCCGCCATCGTGACAAACTCGACACCCGACCCCTGCTAGTGCAATACCATCCCCAGCAACACTGACTCATCGAACCCGGTCGCCGGAGGCGGCACCATCTTCCACCGACCGACGAGGCAAAAATGTCCGTCTCAGCGCTCAGCCGGATCATCCTCAGGTTTATCGCTGTCGTTCTGGCCTGGCTGGCCGGCAATGCGCTGGCGGCCGATGCCGCGCCGCGCTCGCTCCATGTGGTGAGCGACGACAACTATCCGCCTTACCTCTTCCGCAACGCCGACGGCAAGGTCGAGGGCTATCTGGTGGATCTGTGGCAGCTTTGGCAGTCGCGCACCGGCATCGACGTGAACCTCACCACCACCAACTGGGCCGAGGCCCAGCGGATGATCGCCGACGGGCGCGCCGACGTGATCGACATGATCTACCGCACGCCCCAGCGGGAAGCCCTCTACGAGTTCTCCTCGCCCTACGCCGATCTGCCGGTGGCGATCTACACCCACACCACCATCGGCGGCATCAGCGGCGTCAGCACCCTCAAGGGTTTCGAGATCGGCGTTCAGTCGGGCGACGCGTGCATCCACCGGCTCAACGCAAGCGGCATCACCACCCTCGTCGAGTACCCCAACTACACCGAACTGATCGCCGCCGCCCAGCGCCAGGAGATCAAGCTGTTCTGCCTCGACGAGATTCCGGCCAACTTCTACCTCTACAAGGCCCAAGCCCAGGCCGACTTCCGCAAGGCCTTCGACCTGTACCAGGGCCAGTTCCGGCGGGCCACCCGCAAGGGCAACATCGCCACGCTGCAGATCGTCGAGAAGGGCATGGCCGCCATCACCCCGGCCGAAGACGCGGCCCTGCGCAAGAAGTGGTTCGGCACACCGCTGGATCTCGGCAGCTACGGCCGTTACATCATCTGGGGGCTGATCGCGGCGGGCGGCATCGGCCTGCTCCTGATCGTCTGGAACATGACCCTGCGGCGTCAGGTTGCCAGCAAGACGCAAACCCTCAACGCCACGCTGAACGAACTGCGGCAGGCCCACGCCGCCGCCAGCGAGGCCGAGCAAAGCCTCGCCGCCACCCTGCAGGCGATCCCCGACCTGCTCTTCGAGTTCGACACGGGCGGGCATTACCTCAACGTGTTCAGCAACCAGGACGAGCTGCTGGCGGCCTCGCGCAGCAACCTCATCGGCCTGCACGTCTCGACCGTACTGCCGGCCCCGGAGGCCTGCACGGTGGTCGAGGCGATCCAGGCTGCGGCCGCCAACGGCCAGGACTACGGTCGCACCATCCGGCTCGACCTGGGTGGCAGCGACCACTGGTTCGAGCTTTCCGCCGCCCGCAAGCACACCGAAGGCGGCGAGCCGCGGGTGCTGATCCTGTCCCGGGACATCACCGAGCGCCGCGACGCCGAGCGCGCCCTCCTCGCCGCCAAGGAATCGGTGCTCATCGCCCAGAGCACCCGCCACTTCCAGGCCCTGTTCAACGCCGCGCCGGTCGCCTTGGCCTACTGCAAGGGCGAGCACATCGAGTCGATCAATCAGCGCTTCATCGAGCTGTTCGGCTACCAGCCGTCCGACATTCCCACCCTTGCCGACTGGTGGCAGCGCGCATACCCCAACCCGGCCTACCGCAGGCAGGTTCAGGAGACCTGGAACGCCGCCCTCGACCGGGCCGCCGCTGCCGGAGGCATGCTGGACAGCATCGAATATCAGGTCACCAGCAAGGATGCCCAGGTGCGCAACCTGCTGATCGGTGGCCAGCTGCTGGACGGCGGCTTCGTCGCCACATTCACCGACATCACCCTGATCCGCGAAGCCGAGGCAGCCCTCAAAGCGGCCAAGGACGCCGCCGACGCCGCCAACGTGGCCAAGAGCTCCTTCCTGGCCAACATGAGCCACGAGATCCGCACGCCGATGAACGCCATCCTCGGCTACACCCATGCCCTGCGGCGCGGCCAGCTGCTGCCCGAACAGGCCGACCGGCTCGACAAGATCGAGGACGCCGGCCACCACCTGCTGGCGATCATCAACGACATCCTCGACATCTCGAAGATCGAGGCCGGCAAGCTGGTGCTGGAACACACGCCCTTCCACCTGGGCTCGATCGTCGATTACGTCCGCTCCCTGATCGCCGAATCGGCCGAGGCCAAGGGCCTGCAGCTGCGGGTGGATTACGACGACGTGCCGCCCCAGCTGGTGGGCGACCCGACCCGCCTGCGCCAGGGCCTGCTCAACTTCGCCAGCAACGCGGTCAAGTTCACCACCGGCGGCACCATCACCCTGCGCAGCCGGCTCGAAGCCCGCGACGGTGACCGCCTGCACGTGCGCTTCGAGGTGGAAGACACGGGCATCGGCATCCCCGCCGACAAGCTGCCCGACCTCTTCCAGCCCTTCCGGCAGGTGGACGCCTCCACCACCCGCAAGTACGGCGGCACCGGGCTCGGCCTCGCCATCACCCAGCGCCTGGCCCGGCTGATGGGCGGCGACGCCGGCGTGGAGAGCACCCCGGGTGTGGGCAGCCTGTTCTGGTTCTCCGCCAATCTCGAGGTCGGCACCGGGCATGTCAAACATCTGGCCCTCGCGCCCTCCGGCGCCGAGGCCGGGCTCCGCAGCCGCCACGCCGGCGCGCGCATCCTGCTAGTCGAAGACGATCTGGTGAATCAGGAAGTCGCGTTGGAGCTACTGAGTGAAACCGGGCTGGTGGTGGATCTGGCCGAAAACGGCCGGGTTGCCCTCGACAAAGCGTCTGAATCGGGCTACGCCGCCATCCTGATGGACATGCAGATGCCCGAAATGGGCGGCCTCGAGGCCACTACCCGCATCCGCGCCCTGCCCGCCCACCGCCTCACGCCCATCATCGCGATGACCGCCAACGCCTTCGACGAAGACCGGGAGCGCTGCAGCAAGGCCGGAATGAACGACTTCATCGCCAAGCCGGTGGAGCCGGAAATCCTCTTCGAAACGCTCTTACGCTGGCTGGGCTGACCCGGCGCCTCAGCCCAGCGCCGCCAGATCGGCCGGCGTATCCACGTCCTGCAGCACACCGGGGTCGTCCGTTCCGATGACGTGCAGCAAGCCAGCGTTGCGCCGGATGATCGAACGGGCGCCTTCGTCGCCCTCCAGCGCCATCAGCGCATCGCGCCAGCGCGCCGCAAAACCCACCGGATGCCCGCGCTGGCCGGCGTAGGTCGGCGCTGCCAGGGCGGCACCGTTGGCAATGGCATCTGCGACCGAGCGGAGCGTCGCCACGCGGATGCGCGGCATGTCGGCAAGCGCCACCAGCCAGCCGTCTGCATCCGGGCTTGCCGCCACACCAGCGGCCAGGCTGTAGCCCATGCCGTCATGGGCGGCGGCAGAGCGGATCACCGTCAGCCCCTCGGCTTCGATCAGCCCGGCGAGTTCATCCTGCTCCGGGCGCAGCACCACGATGCTCTCGGGGCACGCGGCATTCAGCGCGCGGGCGGCGGCCACCGCCACCGGCGTGCCGTCGGCCAGCGGCTGGCGCAGCTTGTCGGCCCCGAAGCGCCGCCCCTGACCGGCCGCCAGCAGCAGGCCGACGATCCGCGCCACCGGTTAGCCCAGCCCGCAGCCAGCGCTGGCCGGCGTGGCGGGTTCGGGGCGGATCACCGCCGCGCCGTTCTTCACCGCGGTCATCTCGGCGAGGATGGACACCGCGATCTCCGGCGGCGTGCGGCTGCCGATGGGCAGGCCGATGGGGCCGTGGAGCCGCCCGACCTCGCCTTCCGACAGGTCGAAATATTCCAGCAACCGCGCCCGCCGAGTCGCGTTATTGACCCGCGAGCCCAGCGCCCCCACGTAGAAAGCCGGCGACTTGAGCGCTTCGAGGAGCGCCATATCGTCCAGCTTGGGGTCGTGGGTGAGTGCGACGATGGCGGTGTGGGGATCGGGAAGCATCGCCGTCACCACGTCGTCGGGCATGCCGGGCACCAGCGGCGCGCCGGGCACGTCCCACTCGGCGGAGTACTCCTCCCGCGGGTCGCACACGCTCACTGCGTAATCCAGCGCCTGAGCCATCGGCGCCAGATAACGCCCGATCTGCCCGGCGCCGATGATGAGCAGCCGCCAGCGCGGGCCGTGGATCGTCGACAGGCGCCGCCCGTCCCAGACGAGCGCCTCGCCCCGGCAGGCATCGGCAACACTGACCGCGCCGGTGTCGATGTCCACGTCGCGCCGCACCAGCTGGCCGGCCTCGATGCGGGCCGCCAGATCGGCGAGCCGGGCCATCTCCAGCGCCGGCTCCACCACCAGCTCCAGCGTGCCGCCGCAGGGCAGGCCAAAGCGCGCCGCCTCGTCGCGGGTCACGCCGTAGGTGAGCACGAAAGGCTGGCTGCCGGCGATGCGGCCATCGAGCATTCGGGCGACGAGGTCGTCCTCGATGCAGCCGCCAGACACCGAGCCCTGCACCCGGCCATCATCCCGCAGGGCCATCCATGCCCCCGCCGGGCGCGGCGCCGAGCCCCAGGTGCGGGCCACGGTGACGAGCGCCGCCCGGTGGCCGCCCGCCGACCAGCGTCGCAGGGCCGCGAGCACCTGCAGATCCTGGCTATCCATGATTTGCCTCCTTTTGGCAAAGCGCGTGCTGTGGGCGACCGAGGCCGCCCACAGCACGCGCGGCAGTCATCGTCAGACCTTCAGCGCGTTGGCCTGGAAAGGCAGCCGGGTAAGCCACCGCCCGGTGGCCGCAGCGATCGCGTTGGCCACGGCCGGCGCCACCGGCGGCACGCCGGGTTCGCCGATGCCGGTGGGGTTCTCGGCAGACTGGACGATGTGCACCTCCACCTTCGGCATCTCGTTGATGCGGATCGGCGCGTACTCGCCAAAGTTGCCCTGCTCCACCACGCCGTCCTTCAGGGTGATCTCGCCGTGCAGCGCAGCCGACAGGGCAAAGCCCACCGAGCCTTCCACCTGGGCCCGCACGTTGTCCGGGTTGATCGCCATGCCGCAATCCACGGCCGAGACGACGCGATCCACCTTCACGCTGCCGTCGGCGGCCACCGTCACCTCGGCCACCTGGGCAACAAAGGAGTGGAAAGATTCATGCACCGCCACGCCGCGACCGCGCCGCTCGCCCGGCTTGCCCGCCGCCAGCGGCGTGCCCCAGCCGGCCTTCTCGGCCGCAAGCCGGAGCACCGCCGAATGGCGCGGATGCTTGGCCAGCAGCTTGAGGCGCATCGCGACGGGATCCTGCTTCGATTCGGCGGCCAGCCGGTCGAGGAAGGTTTCGGTGGAGTACGCCGTGTGGGTCGAGCCCACCGAGCGCCACCACAGCACCGGCACGCCGATGTCCTTAGGGGTGTGCAGCTCCACCTGCAGGTTGGGGATCGCGTAGGGCAGGTTCGCCGCGCCCTCCACCGACACCGCGTCGATGCCGTCCTTCACCATCACCGACTCGAAGGCCGAGCCGGTGATGATCGACTGGCCCACCAGCCGGTGGCGCCACGCGCGGATGCTGCCGTCGTCGTCCAGCGCGGCTTCGATGCGGTGGTGGAACATCGGGCGGTAGTAGCCGGCCTTCATGTCGTCCTCGCGCATCCACACCAGCTTGACCGGGGCCTTGGTGCCGCTGGCCTTGACGATGGACGCGGCCTCACGCAGGTAGTCGGACTGGGTGCACGCCCGCCGGCCGAAGCTGCCGCCGGCGTAGAGCATGTGGATCGTCACCTTCTCGGGGGGCAGGTCGAACATCGCCGCCAGCGTGGCCTGATCGACGGTCTGGAACTGCTCGCCGTTCCACACCTCCAGCCCGTCGGTAGTGCGCTGGACGACGCAGTTCATCGGCTCCATCGCCGCGTGGGCGAGGTAGGGGAAATCGTAGCTGGCAGTGACCACCTTGGCTGCGCCAGTGATGGCGCCAGGGGCGTCGCCCTGGGTGCGCGCCACAAGGCCCGGCTTGCCAGCCAGCTCGTGGTAGCGGGCGAGGATCTCGTCGGAGCCCAGCTTGAAGGCGGCGCTGTCATCCCATTCGACCACCAGCGCGTCGCGGCCCTTCTTGGCGCTCCAGGTGTCGCGGGCCAGCACGGCCACGCCGGCGGGCACCGTCACCACATCCACCACGCCCTTGATGGCCTTGGTCTTGCTGGCATCCACCGACTTCGCCTTGCCGCCAAAGCGCGGCGGGTGGGCGACCACCGCCACCAGCATGCCGGGCAGGTGCAGATCCTGGGTGAACTGGGCCGAGCCGTCGGTCTTGGCGGCGCTGTCCTTGCGCGGGGCGCGCTTGCCGATCAGGCGGAAATCCTTCGGGTCCTTGAGGGCGACCTGGGCCGGCACGGCTTCGAGGGCGGCGGCTTCGGCCAACTCGCCAAAGCTCGCCTTGCGGCCGCTGGCGGCGTGGCGCACCACGCCTTCGGCCACGCTGATCTCGGCGGCCGGCACGTTCCACTTCTTGGCTGCGGCGGAGACCAGCATCGCCCGGGCGGTGGCGCCGGTCTGGCGCATCTGCCCCCAGGAGTTGGCCATCGCGGTGCTGCCGCCGGTGCCCTGGGCAGCACCGAAGAACAGGTTGTTGTAGCGCTTGGCGTCGGCCGGGGCGCCCTCCACCTTCACCTGCGCCCAGCTGGCGTCGAGTTCTTCGGCGACGATGGTGGCGAGGCCGGTGTAGGTGCCCTGCCCCATCTCCAGGTGCTTGGAGATCACGGTGACGGAGTTGTCGGCGCCGATGCGCAGGAAGGGCGTCGGCGCAAAGCTGGCTGCCGCGGCGCCGGTCGTCGCAGTTTTGGCGGCGTGGCCGATGCCCGGCACGGCGAGGCCGAGGGTGAGGCCGGCAGCGCCCTGCAGGAAGCCGCGGCGGGAGAGGTTTTCGATGGGGATGTGGCGTTCGATCGTCATGCTGGGCTCCTTACGCCAGGGCCTTGGCGGCTTCGTGAATGGCAGCGCGGATGCGCACGTAGGTGCCGCAGCGGCACAGGTTGCCCGCCATCGCGGCGTCGATGTCGGCGTCGGTGGGCTTACGATTGGCTTCGAGCAGGCTGACCGCACTCATGATCTGGCCGGACTGGCAGTAGCCGCACTGAACCACGTCCAGCTTGCGCCACGCCTCCTGCACCGCCTTGCCCACGCGGGAGCCATCCACGGCCTCGATGGTGGTGACCTTCTTGCCCGCCACATCGGCCACGGGCGTGATGCACGAGCGCACCGGCTGGCCATTCACATGCACGGTACAGGCGCCGCACAGGCCGGCACCGCAGCCAAACTTGGTGCCGGTGAGAAGCAGGGAATCCCGCAGCGTCCATAGCAGCGGGGTGTCGGCGTCGACGTCGGCCTTGCGGGCCTTGCCGTTCACGGTGAGCTGGATCATTTTCAATCTCCGAAGGGGGTACGAGTAGTTCTTGTCTGGGTCTGGCTGGCGGGCAGTCGGGCGGGGATGAGTGAGGAGTAAGCAGGGAGGGGTCTTGACTGATCCCGTTGCGCTCGCCTGCGCCAGCGCGCTGAGTTTCAGCCCGGTCTCCTCACGCCTTACTCCTCACGCCTCTCCGCCGGATAATTCCCGACCGTCACCCTCGGAAATTTAGCCCACCTCAAGCTGGATGGCATTGCAGAATCCTGTGAGATTCTTGCCCGATTCTCCAGACTTGCTTCTGACGCGTGACCTGCCACCCCGCCCGGAGTTAATCTCCGGCGAGCTCACTACAAGGAAAAACCATGATCACATCAGGCTTTCCGCCACCCGCCGAGGCGGCCGCGCTCGACGCCGCACGCCAGGCGCTGGCTGACATCATTGAACGATATTGCACCGAAGACGGCCCCGTCGCGACGCCCGTGCCGGGCCTCAGCCTGTTCCGCGCCTCCAGCACCAGCACGCCGATCTGCGCGGTGTACCGGTCGGTGCTGGCGGTGGCCGTGCAGGGCAGCAAGCGCCTCGTGCTGGCCGATGAGCAGTTCCAGTACGACAGCCGCCACTACCTGATCACCTCGGTGGACCTGCCGGTGATGGGCCAGATCACCGAGGCCACGCCCGACAAGCCCTACCTGTGCGCGGTGTTCGACATGGACGCCCACAAGATCGCCGAGCTCGCCAGCACCCTGCAACTGGCCCCGCCCTCGCCGGGAAACGGGCAGCTCGGGCTGGGAGTGAGCGCGCTCACCCTGCCGGTGATGGACGCACTGCTGCGCCTCGCCCGGCTGCTGGATGCACCCCGCGACATCCCGGTGCTGGCACCGCTGCACGAGCGCGAGTTGCTGTACCGCCTGCTCACCGGCGAACAAGGCCTGCGCCTGCGGGCCATTGCCGCAGCCGACAGCCAGAGTCATCGCACCGCCCGGGCGGTGGCGTGGATCAAGGAGAATTTCGACCAGCCCCTGTCGATCGAGGCCCTGGCCGATGCGGCCAACATGAGCAAATCGACGCTGCACCAGCACTTCAAGGCGCTCACCGCCATGAGCCCGCTGCAATACCAGAAGCAGATCCGCCTGCAGGAAGCCCGCAAGTTGATGCTGCTCGAATCCCTCGACGCCGCCTCGGTGGCGCGCCGGGTGGGCTACGAGAGCCCGTCGCAGTTCAGCCGGGAATACCGCCGCCTGTTCGGCGCCCCACCCCTGCGGGATGTGGCGCGCATGCGCTGAAGACAGCGCCAGGAAGAACGGGGAAAGAGATCGGCCTGTATCGGCCCACGAAACCCGGGCGACACAAACAAAAATGGAGCATGGCCATAACGGCGATGCTCCATTTTGCTGCCAGACCCCGGCGGGCCCAGCGGGAATGAGTGGTCGGGGAAAGAGGATTCGAACCTCCGGCCCCTGCGTCCCGAACGCAGTGCTCTACCAGGCTGAGCTATTCCCCGACGCTTTTACTGCTCACGCTGGCAACAATCACCAGCGCTAAAACAAAACAGCCACACTTGACATCGAAATCCGGCGTACAGCTGCCGAACATCAATATTTCCGTGCGACTGCGAACTTTGACAATTCTACCAAGGAGTCCTTGAAAACGGAAGGGGGCAGCGCTTCAAGAGCATCCAGGGCCAGCTGGGCTTCGGCTTCGGCCACCTTGCGGGTCGCTTCGATCGCACCGCTCGCACGGATGGCGGTGAGCACCGCAGCGAAATCGTCACGGCCACCGTTTTCGATGGCGCTGCGCACACAGGCCGCGTGTTCCGGGCTGCCGTGCTTCATCACGTGGATGAGCGGCAGCGTGGGCTTGCCTTCGGCGAGGTCGTCGCCGATGTGCTTGCCGGTGTCGGCCTCGTCGCCGGAGTAATCGAGCACGTCGTCGATCAGCTGGAACGCCGTGCCGATGTGCATGCCGAAGGCCGCGACCTGCTCTTCCTTCTCGGCGGGCAGGCCACCGAGGATCGCGCCGAGACGCGCGGCGGCTTCAAAGAGCTTGGCGGTCTTGTAGCGGATCACGCGCAGGTAGTCTTCCACCTCGACATCGGCGTTGTGGCAGTTGAGCAGCTGCAGCACTTCGCCTTCGGCGATCACGTTGGTGGCGTCGGCCAGAACCTGCATCACGCGCATGTTCTGGACGCCGACCATCATCTGGAAGGCACGGGAATAGAGAAAATCGCCCACCAGCACCGAGGCGGCGTTGCCAAACATGGCATTGGCCGTCTTGTTGCCGCGGCGCAGGTCGGATTCATCGACCACGTCGTCGTGGAGCAGCGTGGCGGTGTGGATGAACTCGACAACCGCCGCGAGCTCGCGGTGGTTGCTACCCTGATATCCGGCGGCGCCAGCGGTGAACAACACCATGGCCGGACGCAGGCGCTTGCCTCCGCTGCCGATGATGTACTCGGCGACCTGGCGGATGAGAACGACGTCGGAGTAGAGACGATCCCGGATGACGGCATCGAGCGCCTTCATGTCTTCGGCGATCGGCGCGTAGAGCTGCGAGAGAGACAAGGCACTGCCCGGAATAGGAAAAACGCGATGTTAGGGGGGATGCTGCCATCGAGTCAAGCCGACCGGATCAAGGCCGATCAGGCAGGATTCTGGCTGGCTGAAACCGGAAGCAATAGATCGGGACGATCGGAAAACACGCCATCCACGCCCCACGCGTCGAGCCGGCGGGCTTCATCTGGCTGATTGACGGTGTACACAAGGCAGCGCAGATCGGCCTTCTTCACGGCCGCCACATGCGCGGACAAAAGCCCTTGCCGGGAGAGGTTGAGCGACTGGCAGCCAAGGGCGAGCGCGGTGTCGATGGCCGTGTCGTCAAAGGCTTCGACGAGAAAGGCACGGGGAATCTCCGGCACGCAGCCGGCCGCAATCCGGAGCGCATCCGCCGAGAAGGACGAGAGCAGCAGCACGGGGCGCTCTTCCGGCGCCATCGACGCCAGCAACATGCCCACCGCCCGGCCCGTCTCGATCTCGACGCCGGTCGCGGGCTTGATCTCGAGGTTGGCCGCCAGGCCCAGCGCCCGGCAGCGTGCCAGGGCGTCGATCAGGCGGGGAATGGTCTCGCCGCGAAACGCGGGATGAAACACGCTGCCCACGTCGGTGGCGAGCAGCGCGTCGGCGGGCATTTCGGCCACCCTGCCCGGCACGCCGGCGGTGCGATCGAGGGTTTCGTCGTGGATCAGGAGCGGCACGCCGTCGGCCGAGAGCATCGCGTCGAACTCGACCGCGACGCAGCCCAGCCGGGCGGCGATGCCGAGCCCGGCCAGGGTGTTTTCCGGCGCGAGCGCCCCGCCGCAGCGGTGGGCGATCACGCCGGGCCAACCCCAGTCGGACATGCCGGACAGCTCAGTCGACAGTACGCGAACGGGCCACCGCGGTGTCGAGGGCGAGCTTGGAAGGCTTGCGGTCTTCCCACACGGATTCCAGTTCTTCCTCGATGATGCGGCGCACGGCGGCGCGCTGCGGGTAGGAACTCGCCTTGGAGGCGGCCGTCACCGGCTTGTTGGTGAGCTGCTTCACGCCAACGTGGATGTTGACCAGATCGGCAGCCAGCAGGCGGCTCTCGGAAGCCAGCAGGCCCGCGCGGTTGAGGGGCAGGTAACCGGCGTTGCGCTGCCATTCGACCTGGCTTTCACCGGTCAGCCAGAAATTGACGAAGCGGGCGACAGCCTTGTACTCGGCGGGCTTCTTGCCGGCGGCAACCCACATGGCCGGGCCATCGGCGAGGGTGTTCTGGGGCGCGCCGTAGTATTCCTCGTGGTAAGGCAGCGTCGCGACGCCGACCTTGAAGCTGGCCTCACGCTGCAGGGTCGGCCACACGCCGGAGGCGGCGGTCAGCACCGCGCACTCGCCGTTCGAGAAGTGCTCGATGGCCTCTTCGTCACGACCGAAGAGCTGCAGGTAGCGGGCCTTGTACCAGGACGAGAGCATCGCCACGTGCTTGACTTCGAGCATGCCGTTGATGGCGAGGGAGGTCTTCTTGCCTTCGGTCACGACCGGCTCGTTGTGCCAGGCGCTCATGTTCTCGACGAGGATCCAGGCCGGCTGGGTGGTGGTGTAGGGGCAGGCCTGGCCGTTGGCGACAACCTTGCCGAGGGCGGCCTGGAGTTCCTGCCAGGTCTTGGGCGGGACTTCCGGATCGAGGCCGGCGGCCTTGAAGGCGTCCTTGTTGTAGAACATGACCGGGGTGGACAGACCCACCGGCAGGGCGATCAGGCGCTTCTGGGCGTCGAACGGGGTCGGCGTCATCATCGCCGGGGCGCGCAGGGTTTCCATCGCCACGCCGGCTTCCTTCATGACCTGATGGAGCGGACGATAGCGCTGCGGGCCGGACAGGAAGGCGGGCAGATCGCGCTCGCCGAGGATCATCAGGTGCGGCGTGGCGCCGGCGTTCCAGGCCCGGTCGCGGATGACGATCTTCGGGCCGTTCGGGTTGCCGGCGTTGTAGCGGTCGACCAGCTTCTGGAGCTGCGCGCCCTTGTCGGCGCCGAGGCTATGAACCAGCTCGATCTCGGTTGCCGCGACGTCGGCAACGGCCGCGGCCTTGGGCGCCTCGGCCTTGGCGGCGGGCTTCTTGGGGGCGGCGACGGCGGCATTGACGCACAGACCGGCGATGGCTGCGCACAGGGCGGTACGGCTGAATTTGATCATGGGAGTCGTGTCAGGGGATAAATCGGAACAACAGCGGATTATAAAGCCCGACCCGGGCATCTCGATGGCAACTTGCAAGCGAATGTTCAAGTCCTCATCACGGGCGCCGTTGACCTTGCAGCGCCTATTGATCGCATTTTCCGCCATGACCCGACCCGCCCTGCCCCTCGTTTTCGGACTCGTGATCGCCTCCGCCGCCCTAGCCGGCTGTGATCGCCTCGGCATACCCGACCCGGCCAAGACCGAGGCCCAGTCGGAGGAGGATGGCAAGGCCGTGGGCAGCGCCTGCCGGCATGCGGGGCGCGCCATCGAGGATTGCTTCACCCTCAACCCCACCGCCCAGCGGGCGGCAGTTTTTGCCGGCTGGAAGGAAATGAACGACTACATGGCCGAGAACAAGATCGCCGAGGTCGCGCCGCAGCTTCCCCCGCCTCCGCCGCCGGGCGCCGCCAAGCCGGCCAAGGCAAAGCACGCCAAGGGCGAAGGGGGCGACGAAGGGGAAAAGAAATCCGGCGCTGAGGGCGAATCCGCCGACGGTGGCCACGCCAAGGCCGATGAAGCGCCGGCCGCCGAAGCCGAAACACCCCGCAAGCGCCGCCGTCAGGCGGAGTGAGCGACGCCCTCCCCGGACGTCTTCCACCACATCACGAAATCATCCACCGACATCGCCGGCGCGTAGTGGTAGCCTTGGGCGCAGTTGCAGCCCATCTCCAGCAGCACTGCCTCGGTCTCGGCCGTCTCGACGCCTTCGGCCACCACCTCCAGCCCAAAGGTGTGGGCGATGCGCACCATCAGCTCGACGATCGCCCGATCGTTGTCGGACGCGGTGATGCGCTCGACGAAGGATTTGTCGAGCTTGACCTCGCTCACCGGCAGGCGCCGCAGGTAGTCCATCGACGAGTAGCCGGTGCCGAAATCATCCAGCGCCAGCCGACCGCCGCCCTGGCGCAGGGCCTCGAGGGTGCGCACCGACATGCCCTCGCCCGACACCAGCCCGCCTTCGGTGATCTCGAAACACAGCCGTGACGGCGCCACGCGCCAGGTGTCGCAAGTCTGGCGGATGAAGATCGGCAGTTCGGAATCCCGCAGGTCTTCGGCCACGATGTTCACCGATACCCGCACACCGCAACCGGCCGTGGCCAGCGCGGCGAGGATCTGCGCCGCCTGCTGGATCGCCCAGCGGGACAGCACCGGCATCAGGCCGATGCGCTCGACCACCCGCAGGATCTCGGGCGGCGGCACCGCGCGGCCATCCGCCCTCGACCAGCGCAGCAGCGCCTCTGCGCCGACCACCCTGCGGGACGGGAGTTCGACCTGGGGTTGCAGGTAGAGCTGGAAATGCTGGGCTTCGAGGGCCCGGGCGACTTCCATCTCGAAATTGGCGTCGTTTTCGGCACGCACCACCACTTCGCCGCCGTAGACGTCGCAGGGCTGACCGGTGGAGCGGGCCACCACCAGCGCGGCGCGGGCAGCCTGCTCGAGGCCGAGGGGGTCGCCGGCGTGTTCGGGCGCCCAGGCGCCGCCGGAATAAAAACGCCCGCGCAGGGCCGGGAAGTTGTTGGAGCGCAGCACCTCGCAGGCGTCCACCAGCTTGTGGCCGGCCAGGGAAACCTGGGCCGGGTGATGCAGATCGGGCAGGATCGCCGCCCACGCGTCGTCGCCCAGGGCGCACAGGATGTCGCTAGGGCGCAGCATCGAGCGCATCACCTCAGACAGGGCGAGGCGCAGCTGGTCGCGCTCGTCGAGGGCCAGCACGTCGGCCGAACGGCCCCACTCCACCTGCACGATCACCAGCCCGAGCTGCCGCCCGGCGCCGATCCTGTCGAGGCGGTCGGAGAGCAGCATCAGGAAGCGCCGACGGTTGGGAATCCCCAGCACCGGGTCGCCATCTTCGGCCGACAGGCGGAAGGACTGTTCGTGCTCGATGGCCACGTCGGACAGCAGGCCGCCCAGACACCAGCCGAGGCGCACCAGCGCGTTGAGGATGTCGAGCTCCAGCCGATAGACCATCGCCCGCTCGCCAAACAGGCGCTGCTGGCACAGGGCGATGAGCGCCTCGATGGCGACGAACGGGAACTCCGCCACCGCGCCCGCCAGATAGCACTCGGCCCAGCGGGCGGCGAGACCCGCCGGCCAGCCCGGAGTGAAATCCCATTCGGAGATGCGCGCCAGATCCCTGCAGAAATCCCGCAGGGCCGGCTCGACCGTGCCGTCGGAAATGCCCGCATCGGCCAGATGGAGCCGCTCCAGCAGCGCCTGAGCCATGTCGGATGCGTCGACGATGCGACCGAAGGCCCGGACCGCCGCCTGCTCGCCCTGGCCGAGGCCGTAGCGGAGGAGCAGACGCTTCAGCACGTCATCATCGACGACGTAACTGTAATGGCGGTCAAAGGGCGAAACCATGCGTGCTACGCCAGGTAGAACTCGGAAGGCTCGACGCCATAGGCGCCGGGCGGCAGGGCCCGGATGATGGCGTAGGGCTCGCCGGTTGCGGAAGGCAGATCGTAGAGCAGGTCGAGGGTGTGGGGGTAAGGGTTGGGTTTCTTGTCGGGCCCGAGCAGGATCATCACCCGCGGCTTGAGGCGCCGGATGCGGTTCTGGGCGACGACCACCGCCACCTCGCCGGAGTTGAGCTCGACCAGCGTGCCCACCGGATAAAGGCCGATGCACTGGACGAACTGATCCACGGTGCTCTCGGAGAAGCACGTACCCCGCTGGGCGCGCACCGCGTCGAGGGCCGACTGGGAGCTCGCCGCCTCGCCATAGGGCCGCTCGCGGGTCATCGCGCAGTAGATGTCGCAGATGCCGGCGATCTCGCCCATCAGCCCGACCTCGTTGCCCTTCAGGCCATGGGGATAGCCGCTGCCGTCGCAGCGTTCGTGGTGGCGGGCGACGATCTCGAGCACCTGGGGCGTGGCGTGGGGCGAATCCGCCAGAACCTGCAGCGAATACTCCACGTGGGTCTTGAAGATCTCGTATTCCCGCGGCGACACCGGCCCGGCCTTCTGCAGCAGGCGCACCGGCAGACGCAGCTTGCCCACGTCCTGCAGCATGCCCGCCATGCCCAGCGCGGCGATGGATTCTTCTCCGAGACCCAGGTAGCGACCGAAGATCATCACGTGGGCTGACACATCGAGGGAGTGGTCGTAACTGTACTGGTCGGTCTGCCGGAGCCGGGACAGCCACACCAGCGCGTCCGGGTTGCGGGCGACGCTCAGCACCAGCTCGGAAACCACGCCGCGCAGCCGTTCGAGATCCGGATTGAGGCTGCGCTGGACATCCTGGGCCACCTGCTCCAGCAGCATGTGAGCCTCGTCGACCAGCGGCAAGGCGGCCACGATCTCTTCTTCGACCGGCACGGTGGGTGCGGTGTGGACCATGCCGACTCCACCGACGCCCGGACCACGACCGTCGTCCTCGACCGTCAGGCGGGCGCTGCCACGCCGGCCCGGCCCACTGCTGCCAGTGATGAAGGGGCGGCCGGAAGCACTGGCGAGATAATCGTCGGGCCGGGATTCGGCCACGCCCTGGGGACGCGCCGCCGGGGCATCGGGATAGATGTGACACCAGGGCGCCGACGAGGTACCGCCTTCGTCGGCCGCCTGCTCACGGTTCGCGGCCCGCAGGGAACGCAGCAACGCGAAGAAGTCGGTCGGACGGCGACGCACTTCCGACGGCACCTGAAAGGAGGCCAGCGAGGGATTGCGCTCGGGCTTATCGGCATCCGCCTCGGGCGCAGGCGCACGCCAGGCATCGCCGGCCGACCGGGCCCGATCCACATAGACAAAGCGGCAGACACTGCGCAACTGGTCCAGCGTCGCCTGATCCTCGACCAGGAAGCCCTGGAGCAGGAACGGCGACTCCAGCCACGGACGATCCAGCTCGGAAACGAACATGCCAATCCGCACGTCCTGAGCCGCCACAATTTCCTTCAACACACCCTCCCCAAAATGGGCGCCCACACACACACGCGGGCGACCCGGCATTTACGGCGCTGGATTCGTAAACTTGAGATGCAGAGCATCAATTTCGGCAACCACCTCGGGATCAAGCTTGCGGGCGCAGGCTTTCAGGTTGGCCTCCAGCTGGGCAAGCGTGGTCGCGCCGACGATGGTGCTGCCCACGAACGGCCGGCTCGCCACGAAGGCCACCGCCAGTTCGGCGGGCGTCATCCCGTATCGATGAGCCAGCGCGGCGTAGGCGGCTACCGCCGGCGCCACGCCGGGTTTGTCGTAGCGCTGGCCGAAGCCCGGAAAGAGCGTCATCCGGCCATCGGACGGCGGATTGTCGAGATATTTGCCCGACAGCAACCCGAAGGCCAGCACCGAATACGGCAGCAGGCTCACGTTCTCGCGGAAGCACACTTCCGCCAGGGTCTGCTCGAAGACCCGGTTCATCAGGTTGTAGGCGTTCTGCACCGACACCACGCGGGCGAGACCCTGCTCGTCGGCAGCGCGGAGGAATTCCATCACCCCCCACGGATGCTCGTTGGAGAGCCCGACGTGGCGGATCTTGCCCTCCTTCACCAACTCGCCGAGGGTCGCCATCTGCTCGCGGATCGGCGTGCACTCGCGCTCGGTACCCTGATCGAAGCGCCACTGGCCGAACATCGGCTGGTTACGGTCGGGCCAGTGGATCTGGTATAGATCGATGTAATCGGTGCCCAGGCGGCGCAGACTGCCCTCCACCGCGTCGCGGATGGTCTCGCGGCCGTTGGACAGCGGGCCGCCGCGGATCCATCCAAGGGCGCGGCCGGCGGAAGTGAACTTGGTGGCCAGCACCACGGAGTCGCGGGCGCGGCCCTTGAGCCAGCTACCGACGATCTTCTCGGTCGCACCGCTGGTCTCGGCCTTCGGCGGCACGGGGTACATCTCGGCGGTATCGATGAAATTGACGCCCGCGGCAAAGGCAGCATCCAGCTGGGCATGGGCCTCGGCTTCGGAATTCTGCTGCCCGAAGGTCATCGTGCCGAGGCACACGGACGACACCAGCAGATCACTGGCGCCAAGCTTGCGGTACTCCATCAGACAAATCTCCACAAAAACGGCGGCAAAGGCGGGGCGCACGGGAGGGTACGCGATGATCGGTTATCATCCGGGCCAAGCGCCGTCCGGCGCACGAACAGTCCGGATGCCGGTTGGGTCTGCATGTTCCGGATCGCCCACCCCTGATATTACACCCGACACCGCCGCCCTCCGCCCCGGTTACAAATCCATGACGTCCGCCCCCTCGCCCTGCGCCGCCCTCGGCATTCTGGTGCAATGCCGCCCCGGCTTCGAAGCCGACGCCAGCGCCGAACTCACTGCCGCCGCCCGCGCCGCGCGCTTCACCGGCGAAACCGACACCCAGCCGAATAGCGGTTTCGTGATCTTCGAGCTGACCGCGCCCGAAGCCCACGACGTCATCCGCCGCCGCCTTGACCTGACCCGGCTGATCTTCAGCCGCCAGGCTTTCCAGGTGCTCGCGGTGCTCGACGACCTGCCTGACCGCGACCGCCTCACCCCGCTGCGCGAGGCCATCGCCGCCACCGGCGAGCGCTTCTCGGCGCTGCTGCCCGAAACCCCGGACACCAACGACGGCAAGGAGCAGTCCGGCTTCCTGCGCCGCTTCGGCCCGCTGCTCGAAGACGCCCTCGCCAAGGACGGCCTGCTGCGCCCGGATTCGCCCCACCTGCCGCGCCTGCACGTGTTCTTCGAAGGCCCCCGGCGCGCCTGGCTGGGCGTCAGCCTCGCCAGCGAGGGCTCCGCCTGGCCGATGGGCATCCCGCGCCTGCGCATGCCCAAGGAGGCGCCGAGCCGCTCGACCCTCAAGCTGGCCGAAGCCTTCCTCACGCTGCTTACCGCCGACGAACAGAAATCCACCCTGCGCCCGGGCCTCACCGCGGTCGACCTGGGCGCCGCGCCCGGCGGCTGGAGCTGGCAGCTCGCCAGCCGCGGGATCCGCGTCACCGCCATCGACAACGGCCCGCTCGCCCCGTCGGCCATCGCCACCGGCCTGATCGAACACCTGCGCGCCGACGGCTTCACCTGGAAGCCCAAGAAGGCCGTGGACTGGCTGGTCTGCGACATGGTCGAGCAGCCCTCCCGGATCGCCCCGCTGATCGCCGACTGGTTTGCCACCGGGCGTTGCCGGCGCAGCATCTTCAACCTCAAGCTGCCCATGAAGCGCCGCCACGAGGAAGTGGAACGCTGCCGCGCCCTGATCGACGCCCGCCTGTCCGCCGCCGGGATCAAATACATTTTGCGAATCAAGCACCTTTATCATGATCGCGAAGAGGTCACGTGCTATCTCACGCGGCGCTAGGGCGTGCGCGATGTATAATGTCTGACTGTTTTTATGGTGCACCGCAGTAAAGTGGCGGCACCCACAACGTGACCACACCCATGTCGTTCTCCGAACTCGGCCTCATTCCCGAAATCCTGCAAGCCGTCACCGATGCCGGCTACACCACGCCGACGCCCATCCAGCATCAGGCGATCCCGGTCGTCCTTGCCGGTCATGACGTCATGGGCGGCGCCCAGACGGGCACCGGCAAGACCGCAGGTTTCACCCTGCCGCTGCTCAACCGTCTTGCCCGCCACGCCAGCACCTCGACCAGCCCCGCCCGCCACCCGGTGCGCGCCCTGATCCTGGCCCCGACGCGCGAGCTTGCGATGCAGGTCTACGAGTCGGTCAAGATGTATTCCAAGCATGTCCCCCTGCGCAGCACCTGCATCTACGGTGGCGTGGACATGAACCCCCAGATCCAGGAACTGCGCCGCGGCATCGAGATCGTGGTGGCCACCCCCGGCCGCCTGCTCGACCACGTGCAGCAGAAGACCATCGCCCTCGGGCAGGTCGAGTTCCTGATCCTCGACGAAGCCGACCGCATGCTCGACATGGGCTTCATCCCGGACATCCGCCGCATCCTCGCGCTGCTGCCGGCCAACCGCCAGAGCCTGCTGTTCTCCGCCACCTTCTCGGACGAGATCAAGAAGCTCGCCGACCAGATGCTGAAGAACCCGCAGCTCATCGAGGTCGCCCGCCGCAACATGGTCAGCGAGACCATCGACCACGTGGTGCACCCGGTGTCCAGCGGCCTCAAGCGCAACCTGCTGGCCCACATCGTCCGCCACGAAGACGAAACCAACCAGGTGCTGGTCTTCGTCGATACCAAATTCGCCTGCAGCCGCCTCGCCCACTTCCTCGAACGCCACGGCATTTCGGCCGATTCGATCCACGGCGACAAGAGCCAGCAGGCCCGCACCGAAACCCTCGAAAACTTCAAGAGCGGCAAGGTACGCGTGCTGGTAGCCACCGACGTGGCCGCTCGTGGCCTCGACATCGAGGATCTGCCCTCGGTCATCAACTTCGAATTGCCCCACACCGCCGAAGACTACGTCCACCGCATTGGCCGCACCGGCCGGGCCGGCAAGAAGGGCAAGGCCGTGTCGCTGGTGAGCTCCGAAGAGCGCCACCGCCTCGCCGACATCCAGAAGCTCATCAAGCTGGAGATCCGCCAGGAAGTCGTCCCCGGCTACGATCCCGAGCCCGACTTCTTCGACGCCGAAGGCGGCAAGCGCCGTCGCAGCAGCAGCAGCAGCAGCAGTAGTGCTCCGTCGCCATCCGCCGCACCCCGTGCCGCCGAAGGCAGCAGCGAGCGCCGCAAGCGCAGCGAACGCGAACCGCGGGAAGCCCGTGAAACCCGCGAACCCCGTGAGCGCGGCCACCGCTCGCGTCAGCCCTCGCACATCGCCCCGGACGGCTTCGACTTCAGCAAGCCCTACGAGCAGCGCAACCCCGCCGGTGAAGCCGGCAGCACCGAAGGCGATTCCGCCATCGCCGAGCTGCGCAGCGGCCAGAAGCCCCAGCGGCCGATCGCCTTCCTCCTCGGCGGCCTGGGCCGCAAGCACTAAGCATCACCCTCCCCGCCCGGCCCCGCCGGGCGGTGTCCGCCAGAAATCCCTCTTCGCATCAAAAGCATTGCCACCGAGCACTACCTGGCGGCAAGCGCACCCTTACGCCTTCCGCCCGGCGTCCTTCGCCTTCCGCACCTCCAGGTACTGGAGCAGCCGGTAGGTGCCCCAGCCGATCAGCCCCGCCCCCATCACGAACCCCCCGTAGGCGATCGGCCACGGGATGCCCTCGGTCATCATCGAGAACTCCGACATCCCGCCAATCCCCGCCAGAATGTTGATCGGCATGAACACCATGCCCAGCACCGTCAGCTGGGACACCCGCTGGTTCTGGTTGATGTTGATGAAGCCGATCGTCGCGTCCATCAGAAAGTTGATCTTGTCGAACAGGAAGGCCGTGTGGCTGTTGAGGGATTCGATGTCCCGCAATATCTGCCGGGTGTCGTCCTGCTGGCCCGGCGACAGCACCCTGCCGCGCATCAGGAAGGACAGCGCCCGCTGGGTATCGAGGATGTTGCTGCGGATACGCCCGTTGATGTCCTCCTCCTCGGCGATCACCGCCAACGTTGCCGCCGCCTCGCCGTCGCTCATGGTCGCGCCCAGCACCTGCCGGCCCACCTCGCCGAGCTTGGCGTAGATGTTCTCCAGCGCGTCGGCGCAGTACTCCACGTCGGCCCCGTAGAGGTCGATCAGCAGATCGAGACAGTCCGTCACGTAGCCCGGCTGGGCGTGGGTGCGCCGGCGCTGCAGGCGGAAGACGGGTAGTTCCTCATTGCGCACCGTAAACAACACGCCGGCGTGGAGGATGAACAGCACCGGCACGCTGCGCGCGTCCCCGTCCCGGTCGAGCAGGAAATTGGAATGCAGGTGGATGTCGCCGTCCTCCTCCACCTGAAAGCGCGAGCTCACCTCCAGGTCGGTCGCCTCGCCCGGATCGGGCAGGCGCACGCCGAAGCGCTCGCCGACGTAGGCGCGCTCGGCCGGCGTCGGATTGACCAGATCCACCCACATGGGCGTGATCCCGTCCATGTCCTGCCGGCCGGTGATCGGCCGCTGGCGCAGGCGGCCCTCCACCAGCTCGAAGGCATTGAGCTGGCTGTCCGACACCGCCGCCTCGGGGCTGCCGGCCAGCCGGGCCCGCAGCGGTTCGGCCACCTCCCACAGCACCGCCTGCCGGCGGCTCGCCGCGAGCTGCTTCCACAGCAGCTCCGCATCGTCCGGCGCCAGCGCGTCGAACAGCCGGCCGATCTCGCCCGCCGGCAAGCGCGCCAGCAGGGTCTGGATCTCGGCGAGGTGCTTGCGGTGGACCATCACCTCCACCAGCTGGCGGCGAGGCATGTTCTGGTTATGCACCACATCCTCCACCAGCCGATGTTTTCGCAGCAGCTCCTCGATGTTGTTGGCGGACATGTCTTCCTTTGCTGTTGGCCGGGCCCGGCAGCCAGCTTAAGGCCTGCCTGTAACGCCCGCGTGACAGCCGCCTCAGCCATCAAAGCTCAACATATCCATCACGGCGCGTTCATCTTGCGCCGCTACGGTTGCGGGCATGCAGCAAGTGCGCTCCCTCTTCCTCTCCGACATCCACCTCGGCACGCGGGCCTGCCAGGCGGACCATCTGCTGGAATTCCTGCGTGACTACCAGGCCGAGCAGACCTACCTCATCGGCGACATCGTCGACTTCTGGGCCATGCACCGCAGCATCTGCTGGCTGCCCAGCCACAACACCGTCGTCCAGAAGCTCCTGCGCCGGGCCCGCCACGGGGAGCGCATCGTGTTCATCCCGGGCAACCACGACGAGGTGCTGCGCGACTACGTAGGCAACGCCTTCGGCGGCGTCGAGGTGCTACCCGAGGCGATCCACGAGACCGCCGACGGCAAGCGCCTGCTGCTGATCCACGGCGACATCTTCGACCAGGTGACGCGCCACCACCGCTGGGTCGCGGTGCTCGGCGACGTGGCCTACAACCAGCTGGTGCGCCTCAACCTGTGGCTGTCGTGGGTGCGCCGCAAGCTCGGCTGCTCGGGCTACTGGTCGCTGGCCGGCTACGCCAAGCGACGCATCAAGACGGCCCTCAACTTCATCTTCGATTTCGAGGATTCGGCCATCCACCACGCCCGCGAGCGCGGCCTCGACGGCGTGGTCTGCGGCCATATCCACTGGGCCACGATCAAGGAGATCGGCGGCCTGCTCTACGTGAATTGCGGCGACTGGGTCGATTCGTGCACCGCCATCGTCGAACACTTCGACGGCCGGCTGGAGCTGGTGGTGTGGGGTGCCGGCCGGCCCCTCGCGCTTCCGGCCGCGGTCGAAGACGACGCGCCCCAGGCCATCCCATCCCCCGCCGCCGAAGCTGCCGGCATTGCCATGAAAGCCTCCCGATGATGCGTGTGCTGATGGTTTCGGACGTGTATTTCCCGCGCATCAACGGCGTGTCCACCTCGATGGAAACCTTCCGCCGGGCGCTGGCCGGCGAAGGCGTCGAGGTGCGCCTGGTGGTGCCCCGCTACGGCGACGAGCCCGACGAGCCAGGCATCGTCCGCGTGCCCGGCAGGCGCCTGCCCAACGACCCGGAAGACCGGCTGGTGTCGTGGCACGGCATGCACCGCCGGGTGCTGGAAGCCGCCGCCGACTGCGACCTGATCCACATCCAGACACCCTTCATCGCCCACTACGCCGGCCTCGCCGCCGCGCGTCACCTGGGCATGCCGGTGGTCGTCACCTACCACACGCTGTTCGAGGAATACCTCCAGCACTACGTGCCCTTCCTCCCTGCCAGCTGGCTGCGCGGGCTGGCCCGGCGCTTCTCGCGGCGCCAGTGCAACGGGGTGGATGCGGTGGTCGTGCCCTCGTCGGCCATGGCCGGTCGGCTTGGCGGCTACGGCGTGACGACGCCGATGGAGATCCTGCCCACTGGCATTCCCTTGGCGCGGTTCGCGACCGGCGACGGCAGTGCCTTCCGCCAGCGCCACGGCATCAGCGCCGACCGCCCGCTGGCGCTCTACGTGGGCCGCGTCGCCCACGAGAAGAACATCGGCTTCCTGATCGAGGCTTTTGCCGAGGCGATCCGCCACTGCCCGGACGCCCTCCTCCTCGTCACCGGCGAAGGCCCGGCGATGGACGACCTGCGCCGTCAGGCCGCGCGGCTCGGGCTGGAGGCCTCGGTACGCTTCCTCGGCTATCTCGACCGGGAGCGCGACCTGCCTGACTGCTACGCCGCTGCCACTTTGTTCGTCTTCGCGTCCCGCACCGAAACCCAGGGGCTGGTGCTGATCGAAGCCCTGGCTGCCGGCACGCCGGTGGTAGCGCTGGCGGCGATGGGCACCGCCGACATCCTGGCCGACGCGCCGGGCTGCGTCTCCGCACCGGATGAGCCCGGCGCCTTCGGCCGGATAGTCGGCACCCTGCTGGCTGATCCGCCGGCCTGCCAAGCGCTGGCCGAGCAGGCACCGATCACGGCTGCGGGATGGTCCGATATGGCGATGGCCGGTCGCCTGGCCGACTTCTACCGCAAGACCCTGGCACGCCATCCGGCCCACCGCCGTGTCGTCCAGCCCGCGGAGGGCCCGGAAGCCGTGTCCTGAGCATCCGCCCAAGCCCGAATCACCGTCGAAACCCGGAGGAGCCCCTGCGATGAACAGCGTCTATTGCTACCACTGCATGACCTACCATCCACCGGAAGCGATGCAGAAGATCGTCAGCGGGGGCCGCACCCGCTGGCGCTGCATCCGCTCCATCGAGGCCAGCCGGCGCCCGGTGAGCGAGCGCGACGCCTTCGGCCAGCAACAATCCCAGCGCAACCTGGCCCAGTCCCAATCCCTGCGGACGCAAGCCTTCCGCGTCACCGGAAGCAGAAAACCGCTTCCAATCGGCATGACGTCATCAAACTGAAGCCCGGCGCGTGAATACTGCAGCGCTTCGCCACTTGAACCGGAGCGCCCTCATGCATGAACTCGATGGCCTGCCCGCCTGGCTGTGCCACGTGCTCCGCTGGATCACGGAAACCACCCGTGCGTCGCGGCTCGCCCGCCTGTCCACCCTCGGTCTGCAGATTCCCCGCGACAGCGCACCTCAGGCCGAGCGCTGGCTCCACGAACGCTGAACCAGCCAGTCAGGCCCCCGCCCCTCGTCGGATCACCCGCACCCGAGCGGGCCGGGGCCTCAGGTGCTCGTCGACATCACGTGTCGATGGAAAGACCCGCAGCCCACGCGCGTCGAGTGTCAGCCCATGTTGGCGCCAGCCATCGCGCATTTCAGTCCGATCCCTTCAGCCGACCCCGCTCGCAGATTCACGATGGGCGACATGCGGCTCCAGGTCGGCTGCGCTGCCCGGTTAGCGTCGCCGGCATTCCTGCGACATGGGCTCGGGCACGCTTTCTGCTGCTTGCCACGGGTAATCCCCCAAACCCAACCCAGCGGCAATTCTTGCCGCAAAGGAGGCAAGCAATGGCTATTCGAGAAGTCGGCACGCCGATGACGGCAAGCCAGCGCCGCAGTTACCGCGAAGCCCCGGACAGCAGCTTCCAGGAGACCTATCGGGCAGCCTTCCAAGCCCGGATGGCGGCGGGCAGCGATGGACAGGCGAGCGCCGAGATGCGCACACTCGAGCACCTTCTCGGCACGACGCATACGGAGCTGTCGGCGCTGCGTGGCGTCAGCGACGCAAGCCAGGCTGCTTACGCGGCGATCCTGAACAAGGCCTACGACGCAGGCGATCTGGGTGATGCCCGCCAGTTTCTGGCGACGCTGTCAGCCCTTGAGCTGGACGCGGTGCGCCAGAATCATGGCCTCGCAGACCCCATCGATACTGCCACGCTCAGTGAAGAAGGCGCGGCCAACCTGCTCCTGCCCGAGGGCTATAGCGTTGATCTGAACCATGACGGAATCGACGAAATGGGCGCCGCGCGCACCGCCCACTTCCCACCCCGGGACGCCCCCGCCGAATTCCGCGAAGCGTGGTTCCAGGCCACGGCAGGCATGGACGAGGGCAGCATGATGACCTACGGCCTGATGATGCACGGCGCCATCTATGGCATGCAGATCGACGGCCAAAGCCAGGGGCCGCGGTACGCACCAGACAGCATGGACAGCTATCGCCGGATCGTCAGCGACTACCTGGCTTCGCTGGAGGCTCAGAAGGCCTTTCTGGCCGACGGGCAGTATGAACGCGACAAACGTTTCTTTACCCAGATGGAGGCGTTGCTGAACACCTGAAGCCCTGGCCGTTCATCGACTATCGATGACAGGGGATCGAGAACGTGAAGCGGGTGCCCCCGCGCTTGCCGGCGGCACATCCGACGCTCCCACCGTGGGCTTGGACGATGGCGCGGACGATGGCCAGACCCAATCCGCTGCCACTACGGTTGCGCGCTCGGGAGTCGTCACCGCGGACGAAGGCCTCGAAGATGTGGGCCGCCACCGCTTCGGGTATCCCCGGCCCCTCGTCCTCGATGCCGAGCGTGAACGCCTCGCCATCGCATTCGCCTTCAACGCACAACACCCCGGGCTTTGCATAACGCCGCGCGTTTTCCAGCAACGCAATCACGACCTGCCGGATACGCGCCACATCGCACTCGACCTGGCAGGACGGCAGGCGCACGTCGAGGGCAAGCTGGGCGGCCCGCAGATCCGGTTCGACAAGCTCGACAGTGGCACGGATCTCCGCCGCCAGATCGACGACATCAGTACGCAGGCTCAGATGGCCGCTATCGGCCAGGCTCAACACGCGCAGATCCTCGATCAGGCGGGACAAGCCCTCGACCTGCACGAGCAGACTGCGGAACAAAGCCTCGTCGGGCGGGAACACGCCTTCGGCCAATCCCTGCAGACGCCCACGCAAAATGGTGACTGGCGTTCTGAGTTCGTGAGCAATGGCCGCATTCCAGATGACAAGCTCGCCGGTCATGCGCTGCAGGCGCTCGGCCATGGAGTTGAAGTCCTCCACCAGCGCAGAGGCTTCGCCCGGCGAGTGATCCTCGGCATGGGCCCGGGCGTCGAGGTCACCGTGGGCAAGCCGCCGCACGCTCTCCGTCACCGAGTTGAGGGGCTGGATGATGCGCCGGGAAAAGCGGGTCGCCGTGTGTACCGCGAGCGCCAGGCCCAGGAGCGTGATCGCTGCGATCAGGATCCACTCCGAGGTGGTCGGCGGCCAGCTATCCGCGGTCGGAGAGACCAGGGACGGATTGAGCCGCATTGCGATGGCGTAGAACACGTAGAAGCTGACATGCAGCAGCAACATCACGCTCAGGGCCATCGCCGACATGGACAGCACAAGCTGGCGACTCAGGCCAGACTTGCTCATCAGGCGGTCTCCTCGAGGCGGTAGCCGACACCCCGCAGACTCACGGGCACGCCCTCGACGCCCACATCCTCCAGCTTTCGGCGCAGCTTGCTGATGTGGCTATCGACCGTCCGCTCCAGCACCTCCCCTTCCGGCAGGCAGGCAGCGATCAGCTCGGCCCGGCTGAAAACCCGACGCGGAGCCCGGGCCAGGTGGGCCAGAAGACGGAACTCGGTCAAGGTCAGGTTCAGGACGTGACGCGAGGCATCGTCACGCACCACGGCCACCCTGAACGCCTCGAGATCGATCTCCAGCGAGCCCACGCGCAGCACCTCGCGACTTTCAAAGTCGACGCGACGCGTCCGTCTCAGCACGGCACGCACCCGGGCAGCCACCTCGGCCGGATTGAAGGGCTTCACCACGTAGTCGTCCGCGCCGATCCTGAGGGCCATCAGCTTGTCGATGTCCTGATCGTGGGCGGTCACCATGATGACGGGCGTCTGCCCCCGCGCCCGGACCTCGGACAGAACCTGCCAGCCATCCACGCAGGGCATCCGCACGTCCAGCAACATCAGATCAGGCTTCAGGGCGAGGTGCATGTCGAGCGCAGCCCGACCATCCGCGGCCCACACGGCACGTATTCCCTCCCGCGCCAGATAGGCCTTGAGGATGTCCACGATCTCCGGTTCGTCCTCTGCGATCAGCACCAGCGCCTGGGCGTCGCCACCGGCAGGTCGCTCAAAACCATGATTCATCCGCATCCTCACTGGAGATTGATGCCCGTCTCCATCGTTTCTCCATCCTTCTCCCGCTGAAGCCCAACACTGCGCGCCTAAGCTCGCGGTTTTGTGTTCGGCCCGCGTCGCGTCAAGCCCGGCCAGCCCCGATCTTCCATGAGACATACAACGCTTCTTCGCAGCATTTCGCTGCTTGGGCTCTCCGTGGCACTTTCGGCCTGCACTTCCGGGGAGCCGCCGGCGCAAGCTCCCGAGCCGCCGCTCGTCTCCACCATGCAGGTCGCGCGCACTTCCGTCCGCCTGCAGGACGAACTGCCGGGGCGAGTTGCCGCCGTGCGAAGCGCAGAGATCCGCCCCCAGGTTGGCGGCATCGTACTACGCCGTCTTTTCGAGCAGGGCGCAGAGGTGCGCGAGGGGCAGGCATTGTTTCAGATCAACCCGGCCCCCTTCAAGGCAGAGGTCGAGAGTTCGGAGGCGGCCCTCAAGCGTGCCGTGGCGGCACTCGAACGCGTCAGGTTGCAGGTCGAACGCCTCGAACCCCTGGTCGAGGCCGACGCGGTGAGCCGTCAGCTCTACGATGACGCGGTATCCCAGCGCAATCAGGCTGCGGCCGATGTCGCCCAGGCCCGCGCAACGCAGGCACGCAAGCAGCTGGATCTCGGCTTCGCCACCATCCGGGCACCGATCTCGGGACGTATCGGCGAGGAGATGGTGACCGAAGGCGCCCTGGTGGGTACCACCGATACGGCACCGATGGCGCGCATCCAGCAGATTGATCAGGTGTATGTGGATGTCCGTCAGCCGGCGTCGCGGCTCGAAGTCCTGCGTCGATCGGCGGGCCGGCCCCACGGGCCCGACGGCCAGGCCACGATTCTCGACGCCCAGGGCAATCCCTATCCGGTCAAGGGTCAAATCCTGTTCTCGGGCATCAACGTGGACGCGGGAACCGGCGACGTGGTGCTGCGGATTCGCGTCGAGAACACCGAGCGCCAGCTGCTCCCGGGCATGTACGTCCGCGCCCGGGTTCCCCAGGGTGGGGCGACCGAGGGGATGCTGGTTCCGCAGCAGTCGATACTCCGGGCCGGCGACGGGCTGGCCCGCGTCTGGGTCATCGACGGATCGGGCAAGGCACACCAGAAGGCTGTCCAGCTCGGCCAGCTGGTGGATGGGCACTACCTTGTTTCCGGTGGCCTGAAGACAGGCGACAAGCTCGTCGTGGAGGGGCTGGATCGCCTCAAGGACGGCGATGCCGTGACCGAGCAACCGTGGAAGGGCGCGCCGCCCTCGCCCGACATGGCGAAGCACTGAGAAAGGATCGAGCATGCCCGCCTTTTTCATCAGCCGACCCGTCTTTGCGTGGGTCGTGGCGCTCTTCATCATCCTGCTAGGTCTCATCGCGATCCCGAAACTCCCGATCGCCCGCTATCCCAGCGTCGCACCGCCCGCGGTCAGCATCTACGCGGCGTATCCCGGCGCCACACCCCAGACCATGAACGACGCGGTTGTCGGTCTCATCGAGCGGGAGCTGTCCAGCGTCAAGAACCTGCTCTACTTCGAATCGTCCACCGACACCTCCGGCTCGGCGGAGATCCGGATCACCTTCAAACCCGGTACCCATCCCGAGCTCGCGCAGGTGGACGTGCAGAACCGCATCAAGACCGTCGAACCGAGGCTTCCGGCCGTGGTCCGCCAGAACGGACTCAAGTTTGAATCCGCGGCCTCGTCCTTCCTGATGATCGTGGGGCTGAAGGCCACCGACGGGCAGTACGACGAAGTCGCGCTGAGCGACTATCTGGCGCGCAACGTGGTTGAAGAACTGCGGCGCGTCGAAGGCGTCGGGCGGGTCCAGCTGTTCGGCTCGGAGCGGGCCATGCGGATCTGGGTTGATCCGGCGCGGCTGCAGTCTTACCAGCTCTCGATGGGCGACCTCAGCGACGCGATCACCCGCCAGAACGCCCAGATCGCCCCGGGCCGCGTGGGCGGCGCACCGACGGTGACCGGACAGCGGGTGACCATTCCGGTAACGGTTCAGGGGCAACTGCAGACCCCCGAGCAGTTCGCCGCGATCGTGCTGAAAGCCAGCCCGGACGGCGCCAAGGTGGTCCTCGGCGACGTCGCGCGGATCGAGCTTGGTGCGCAGACCTACGCCGAGTCCATCCGCGAGAACGGCCAGCCCGGTTCGGCGCTGGCGGTGCAGCTGGCCCCCGGGGCGAATGCGGTTCGTACCGCCGCAGCGGTCCGCGCGCGCCTGGCGGAACTCTCCGCTTCGATGCCGGCCGGAATCAGCTACTCCGTGCCCTTCGACACCGCCCCGTTCGTGCAGATCTCGATCGAGCAGGTCGTCCAGACGCTGCTCGAGGCAATGGTGCTGGTGTTCCTGGTGATGTACCTGTTCCTCCAGAACATCCGCTACACCCTGATCCCTGCCATCGTTGCGCCCATCGCCCTCCTCGGCACGTTTGCCGTGATGCTGGTGGCGGGCTTTTCAATCAACGTGCTGACGATGTTCGGGATGGTGCTGGCGATCGGCATCATCGTGGATGACGCGATCGTGGTCGTGGAAAACGTCGAGCGACTCATGGCGCATGAAGGCCTGTCGCCACGGGACGCAACGCAGAAGGCCATGAAGGAGATCAGCGGCGCCATCGTCGGCATCACCCTGGTGCTGATTGCGGTATTCATCCCGATGGCCTTCGCCAGTGGCTCGGTGGGGGTCATCTACCGCCAGTTCTCGCTGTCCATGGCCGTCGCCATCCTGTTCTCGGCGTTCCTCGCCCTCAGCCTGACACCGGCCCTGTGCGCCACCCTGCTCAAACCGGTGGCCGGACATCGGCCGGCGCGGGGTTTCTTCGGCTGGTTCAACCAGCGCTTCAGCCGGCTGACCGAGCTCTACGAGCACGGTGTGCTGGGCCTCGTCAAGCGGAGCGGCCGGGTCATGGTGCTGTTCGCCGCCCTGGTCGCGGCGCTGGGCGTGAGTCTGGATCGGCTGCCCTCCGCCTTCCTGCCGGAGGAGGATCAGGGCTACTTCATGACGTCCATCCAGCTCCCCTCGGATGCCACCACGGAACGCACCCTCGAAATCGTCAAGACGTTCGAGGCGCACGCGGCCACCCGTCCCGGCATTGCGTCCACCCAGTCGGTACTCGGCTTCAGCTTCTCGGGGGCCGGCCCCAACGCAGCCGTCA